>Ga0335069_10008841_pt1 | contig 14371 bp, 7 predicted proteins | sample Lox_Sample_11_FD_206714 | JGI IMG/M metagenome (GOLD analysis project Ga0335069, IMG submission 206714) | Soil microbial communities from Loxahatchee National Wildlife Refuge, Florida, United States - Lox_Sample_1.1 | ecosystem: Environmental > Terrestrial > Soil > Wetlands | place: USA: Florida... | reverse complement strand
AGCATTCCGTGCCTCTGGCAGGAGCACATCCAATCTGTCGATCTATCCAGCCATCTCTACAATGCGTGGGTGGTCAACGAAGTCAACGCTGGACATCTTCCTGGCCTGCACGTCGCAACGCAATTCACGAACGTGCTGTTCGATGTGGCGCTCAGTTCTCTGCTGAAGCTTACCGGAGGCGTCGCCTGGACGGAACGGATCGCAGTGGTGGCTGCGGTGCAGATTTTCTTCTGGGGATGTTTTGTGTTTGTAAGTGCGGCGGCGAATTCGCGTGCATGGCAAATGGCGCCAGTGTTAGCGATGTTAGCCTACGGCGCGGTGTTTCGAATCGGCTTTTTCAATTTTTATATATCGACAGGGCTGTGCCTGATCGCAATGGCGCTCGTGTGGAACGGGGCACGGCCAAGGCTTGCGGTCTTTCTGCTTCTATCGGCATGCACGGCTCACTTCCTGCCATGCATCTGGGCCACATGCGCGATTAGTTACATGTGGTTAATGCGCCGGGTTTCCGCTCGCAGGCAGATCATGTTACCTGGCATAAGTGCCGTTGCAATTCTGGCGATCTCAGGCTGTCTGACACTTTTCGTGCCGGCTCTCCTTCCTGCGGGCGTGCGGGTTGACTCCCTCGTGGGCGTCGATCAGTTATTGATGTGGGGAGCGAAGTATCGCGTTGTGGCGGCCGCGTGTTTTTGTTGCTACGTGCTGTTATTGATTTGCCGTTTTGAGTTGGATTCGCCCTTCCGGGATGTCATCTTTCAATTGTGGGTGCTAAGCGCAATCGCCTGCCTGGCGCTGCCGGATGCTGTCTGGTTGCCGTTCTATGCCAGCGGATTGTCCTACGTCACCATTCGCTTGTCTCTGCTATGCGGGATCTTACTGTGCGCGGTGATAGCGAAAGCGCCGACACCGAAAGTGGTGCAACTTACACTCGCGATCGCGGCCGGGATCTTCTTCGGCCTTTCTTATCGTGACGAGGGCGCGCTCAATCGAGTTGAAGATCGAATGCAGAAGGCCGTCGCCGCTCTTCCAGCGGGTACTCGCGTTATCGCAGCAGTGCGCGATCCGCATCTGTTTGTTCAAGGCCTCGAACATATGATCGATCGCCCGTGCATCGGCCGGTGCTTCGATTACGGCAACTACGAAGCGTCTACATCGCAATTTCGGTTGCGAGCCGATGCGGGAAATTCTTACGTTGTTTCGAACAACGGCGACGTCGGGGCCCTGGAACATGGAAGACTCGTTTTTTCCAGGAAAGACCTTACGGTTTACAGGGTGTTTGAATGCGGCGCCAAGTTTTGCGCCAGTCCGCTGTCGCCGGGTGAACCCGTCGGTACACAGGAACTGGATTCGCTTGGGTGGAGAAAGGACTAGAGGTTTATGACATTCGAATTGCCGCCGGCCGCATTGTTTTGCTCCGTCATTCTGGTCGTCAGTCTTGCCGCGATCTATGACATTCGCTATCGCCGGATTCCCAATTGGCTGGTCCTGACCGGAATCCTGCTCGGCGTTGGCTTGAACACTTTTCTTTTCGAATGGGCGGGCTTGCGATTCTCGCTGCTAGGCTTCGGCGTCGCTTTTCTCATTTATTTTCCGTTGTACTTACTAAGAGGAATGGGTGCGGGCGATGTGAAGCTCATGGCGAGCGTCGGCGCAATGGTTGGCTGGGCGAACTGGGTCGCGGTCTTTCTCATCACCGCGATCCTGGGCGGCGTTGCGGCGGCAGCTTTGCTTCTGAACAGGAACCGGTTGCTTTATGGACTCACGAACGTTGGTTACATGATGGGGGAACTGCTGTCGTTCCGGCCACCGTACGCACGAAATGAGGAACTGGACTTGGGTAGCAGCAGATCGATGAAGCTTCCGCATGGCGTCTTCATTGCGCTGGGCTCGTTCCTGTTCCTGGCAGCGGCCTGGCTGTGGGCGCCAAGATAGGCCGCTCTGCTATAACTAATCTCAGCGCAAAGCTGAGGAGCATATCGTCATGAGACCGATCTGGGTAACGCTTTTGCTCGCACTGCCTGTTGTCGCAGGCACGGTCCGCATCGTTCAAACCAACAGCGCTGGCGACAGTGTCCATCTGATCGATCCGGCGACCAACAAAGTCGTCGGCGTGATTAACGGCATCGAGGTCAATCATGGCGCAGCAGTGGCTCCTGACGGAAGCCGCTTCTACATCACGAATGAAGCCGAGAGCACGCTCGATGTAGTGGATGCGAAATCGCTGAAGATTACCGCGCATATCCCGCTTACTGGGCACCCGAACAATGTCGCCGTCAGCCGCGATGGGCGTCGCGTGTATGCGGCAATCGCGGCGGCTCCGGGCGCTGTAGACGTGATCGACACAGCGTCTCTCAAGAACGTCAAAAGCATTCCGATCAAAGGACCGGTCCACAATACTTTCGTGACACCGGATGGTAAGTATGTCGTCGCTGGATCGGTGGTAGGTAAGACTCTGACGGTGATCGACAGCCAGACTGAAGAGCCGGCCTGGATGATGACTTTCGAAGGCGGCGTGCGGCCGATCACGTTCGAGAAGAACCCGGATGGATCGACCAAGCGGATGTTCGTGCAGATTTCAGATTTTCACGGATTCGCGGTAATCGATTTTGCAACACACAAGGAGATCCAACGGATCACTTTGCCCGAAGTTCCTGGAGTCACCAAGAACACCGAAGGGGTACAAGGCTCGCCCTCCCATGGCATCGGCATCACGCCCGATGGCAAGGTTCTTTGGGCCACCAGCAAGTGGTACGGTTATGTCTACGCTTATTCGATGCCCGATCTGAAACTGCTCGGAAGCGTCGCAGTGGGTGACGATCCGGATTGGTTAACATTTACGCCCGACAGCAAGTCGGTTTATGTAGCCTGTGCAGGCTCGAATTTTGTAACTGTTGTGGATATCCCGACGCGCAAAGTTGTAACTCGTATACCCGTTGGGCAAGTGCCAAAGCGTAATATTACTGCCGTACTTCCGTAAGTTATTTCGAAGCGGTTATCTTGTGGCCGTGGACCCACTCGTCCAGAATCTTCCACTCGGCGTCGCTCTTCGACTCCCAGTGTTTGCCGCCCGGATGAAACCGATTTCCACCGGCGGACTGTGCAAGCGGATAGGTGAGTAGAGGACTCGCGCCCAGATCGCGAAGATTCACCATATTCACGGTTGCTTCGTAGTTCTTGCGAGACTGCTCGTCATTCCAGGTCGACGCGCCGGGAGAGAGACGCTGCAGGCGGTAGGGTGTGCCTGTGGAATGGCAGACGTAGCAGCGAGCATGACCCTCGCGTTTGTTCAGAAGAATCGGCTGCACGCGCGCCTTGAAGAATTCGAAATCAAGGCTGGAACCTCCGTCAGCGGTTTGCGCGGCCAGCGCCGCCGCGGTCGCGATTGCCACAACAACCAGACGCATCTCAGCTCAACTCCTTCCTCACGATTCTACACGCGCACCGTCAACATAACAAATGTGCGTTGCCAGGTTAGTTCTTGCGCCTAGTTTATGCGGGCAAAGGCCCGCGCTATGGTATCTTCAAGCCGTAACGGGTCCTTAGTGAATCTATCTGAAACATTCATCCGGCGGCCGATTGCGACCAGTCTGCTGATGCTGGCGATCGCAATGTTTGGCGTAATCGCCTATCGTGCGCTGTCGGTAAGCGACCTTCCCCAGGTAGATTTCCCGACGATTTCTGTATTCGCGAACCTGCCGGGAGCCAATGCCGAGACGATGGCGTCCTCCGTGGCGACGGTGATGGAGCGGCAATTCACAACGATCTCCGGCGTGGATTCGATGATATCGACCAGCAGCCAGGGAGCGACGAACATTACCCTGACATTCGATCTGGATCGCGACATCGATGGCGCTGCAGTTGATGTTCAGACAGCAATCGCGGCGGTTATGCCGCTGCTTCCCACGGGGATGCCTGCTCCGCCGTCGTTCCGAAAGGTCAATCCTGGCGACCCCAACGTCATCTATCTCGCGGTCACATCCGATTCGATGCTTTTATCGGACCTCGATGAATACGCGGAAATGATGATCGCCTCGCGCATTTCGATGGTCGCCGGCGTAGCGCAAGTGAATGTATTCGGCGCACAGAAATACGCTGTTCGAGTACAAGTGGATCCGACAAAGTTGGCTGCGCGCAACATCGGGTTCAATGAGGTGCAGGACGCGATCCAGAAATGGAACGTGAATATCCCGAACGGGACTTTGTACGGACCGCACACTTCCTACAACATTCAAACGAATGGTCAACTGAGGCACGCGGCCGAATACCGGCCTCTGGTTGTCTCCTATCGAAATGGCGCGCCTGTGCGTTTGCGGGAAGTCGCCGAAGTAATCGACAGCGTGGAGGACGACAAGCAGACCGCGCTGATGTACGGCGAAGGGTTCGGCAGCAAAGGCAAGCCGATCGTCATACTAGCTGTCTCCCGGCAACCAGGCAGCAATACGATTCAGGTGGTTGATGAGATCAAGCGGCTTCTGCCGCAGTTTGAACGAATCATTCCTCCCAGTGTTCAGATCATCATTCGCGGCGACCGTGCCAAGAACATTCGCGAGACTTTCCAGGACATTCAGATGACCATGGCCGCCACGCTGACACTTGTCATCCTGGTGATCTTTTTGTTCCTGAGAAAACTTTCGGCGACGATGATCCCTGCGATGGCGCTTCCCTTCTCGATCATGGGGACCTTCGCGGTAATGTACGTCCTGGATTTTAGCCTGAACAACATCTCGATGATGGGCCTGATTCTGTCGATCGGGTTCATCGTCGACGATGCCATCGTAATGCTTGAGAACATTGTGCGGCATATCGAGCATGGCGAGACTCCATTTCAGGCAGCCCTGCGCGGATCCAAGGAAATCGGTTTCACGATCGTCTCCATGACGTTGTCGTTAGCGGCGGTCTTCATTCCGATTCTCTTCATGGCGGGAATCCTGGGGCGGCTGTTCCGCGAGTTCGCAATAACCATTTGCGCCGCGATCTTGATCTCCGGCGCAGTTTCCATCAGCCTGACACCGATGCTGTGCAGCCGTTTCCTGAGCGACTCCAGGACGGAGAAAAAAGCCTGGCTGTTCCGGGCCGTTGAGGGCGGATTCGAAATAACGCGAAGGGCCTACGGATCAAGCCTGGACTGGGTGCTGGCACACCGGCGCTTCGCAATGGCACTGTTCTTTATCCTCCTCGGCGTCACCGGTTACATGTATGTGATCGTGCCGAAGGGCTTCATTCCTGAGACTGACATCGACCAGTTTCAGATCAATTTCCAAGCAGCGCAGGGCACCTCCTATTACCAAATGGTGGACTACGCGCGGAGAATTTCGGACGTCGTTTTGCAGGACCCCGCGGTGATTACTTTTTTCGCCCGCAGCGGCGGCATGGGCGGATTTGGCGGCAGCAACACGGGCAGCCTTTCGGTGAATCTCAAGCCTCGGCGGCAGCGAAAAGAAACGGTCGTGGAAGTCGTCAGCCGATTGCGAGCCAAGCTGAGCCGGTTCGTGGGGCTGCAGATTTCTTTATCGATTCCACAATCCATCCGCATTGGCGGCAGAATGCAGAAGGCCAGCTACGACTACACGCTGTACGGACCGGACACGGCCCAACTTTATGCCGAAGCGCCGAAACTGGAACGGGCGATCGCGGGACTGCCAGGGCTAGTGGATGTCACCAGCGACTTACAGATCAAGAATCCACAGATCGAGGTCACGATCGACCGCGACCGTGCGGCGGCGCTTGGCGTGAACTGGTCCACAGTCGCGACTTCTTTGTACGATGCGTATGGGCCGCAACTCGTCTCCACGATATATGGGGAGACGAATCAGTACCGCGTGCTGCTCGAAATCCTACCGCGGTATCAGACATTCGAAGACTCTCTGAAATTGCTCTATTTGAAATCGAAATCCGGAACTCTGATTCCGCTGGAGGAAATCGCGCATTTACGATTCGTAGCGGGTCCGATGAGCATCCCGCACTCGGGGCAGCTACCTTCGGTGACGATATCGTTCGCATTGCGGCCGGGATTTGCTCTCGGCCAGGCAACCGATGAGATCGAAGCCGCGGCGAAGACGACGTTGCCGGCGACGATCACCGGTTCCTTTCAAGGAACCGCAAAGATATTCCAGGACTCGATGCGCAACATGGGATTGCTGTTGTTGATCGCGGTTCTAGTGGTCTATATCGTTCTCGGCGTTCTGTATGAAAGCTATATCCATCCGCTGACGATTCTGTCGGGGCTGCCATCGGCGGGATTCGGGGCGTTACTAACTCTGTTGCTATTCAAGATTGAGTTGAATATCTACAGCTTCGTCGGCTTGATAATGTTGATGGGCATCGTGAAGAAGAATGCCATCATGCAGATCGACTTTGCGCTCGAAGCCGAGCGCAGCGAGCACAAGAAGCCTGTCGATGCTATTCGAGAAGGATGTCTGATCCGCTTCCGGCCGATCATGATGACCACGATGGCTGCATTGCTCGGCGGGATTCCCATCGCGCTCGGCTGGGGCGCGGGCGGCGAAGCACGCCGTCCGTTGGGAATGGCAGTCGTCGGAGGCCTCGCGTTCTCGCAACTCATGACGCTGTATATTACGCCAGTAGTCTATACCTACATGGCGTCGATCCTGGCTCGCCGCCGCTCGCACCAATCGGGTCAAGCGCTAGAACCCGCAGTACAAGCTGGGGACTAGCGGTCACTGTTTGGCGCCGCCAAGGCCGCCCGCACGACACGTCTTGCAGATCCCAAAGCCGCTCCCGTTAGCATTGATGAATCCGCAGAAGGTGGTGAGGTGCTCGAATTGCGGCAGGCCAAAGCGGGAAACCTGGAAGTCGTTTTCGGTAAGACCGTAACGCGTGGGCGTGCCCGGAAGCGCATGCAATGTCGTGCTCCAAGCTCTCAGTCCTTCGGCGAGGATGGCAGCTCCAGGCGCGCCGCCGAGCGTTGGATCGCATGTATTCAGAGTGCCGCCCCCCTGAGTCGCAACTAACCCGATCACCAATGACGACGGCGTACTCGGAGTGAGCGTGTTGCTGATCAGATCGCCTTGCGCCGATAGCGACACAAGGGCATTGGGCGTCACCAGGCAGGAACAGCACGCGATCAACTCTTCCGACGGATCGAACGCGTAGACGTTTACGCAGAGATTGCCGCCGCTCGATCCAGTGTTCGTGATATTGACGAACGAGTCGCCGGCATTCAGGTTGGTGACATAACTGGTCTGAAACACGATGGGGTCGGGATCGAACGAAACCACGACCGTGTCAGTGCAAGTATTGTTGTTCTCGTTGCTTTCGACCACGTGTGCATCCGGATCGACGGCGCATGCTCCACCGGATCGGGGGCTCGTGAATGTGCCCACGCCGGTGGGGCTTGCGACGAACGAGACGGAAAAGGAACCTCCAACAGCAATGGTCACGGTGCCACTCGCAGTACAAGTCAAATCATTGGCGACTATCGAGCAGTTCATAGTTCCACTGACTCCGCTGATCGGCGCTTCGGTGACCGGGCCGTAAGTGACGTTGCTGGTTGGGAGGTTGTCCTTCAAAATGACGGTACCGTTGAACGAAGCGGGAGCATTGCCGCTATTTGACACCGCCAGGGTCCAAGTCCAGTGATTCCCCAGCGCGACTGCTCCGCCGGCATTGTCGGTCATCGATACTTTGAGATCCGGTGCGAGGACCGTGACACTATCGCTGCAGGTGTTGTTGGTCTCATCGCTCTCAGTCGCCACATTGGCCGGATCGACCATGCAAGCCCCCTGCGCTCGCGGGTTATTGAACGTGCCAATTGCAGTGGGTGTGGCGGTAAATGCGACGGTGAACTGACCTGTTGTGCTTGCGATCGTCACCGGCCCTGTGGCTGTACAGGTCAAGTCGCTGGACACGATCGCGCATGTGATTGTTCCCGTGATCCCACTGACGGGCGTAACAGTGGTGGAACCGTAAGTCATGTTCGCGTTTGGGAGGTTATCGGAAAGGATGACCTTACCGCTCGCGAAGTTGGCATCTGCGTTGCCGGTGTTCTTGACCGCAAGCGTCCAGGTCCAGTTGCCGCCTAACAGCATAGGAATTGCCGCGTTATTCGTCTTTTGGACTTTCAGGTCCGGAGCAGTGACTGTGACCGTGTTACTGCAGGTGTTATTCGTTTCGTCGCTCTCGGCGATAATCCCGCCGGGGTCCACCGAACACGCGTTCCGCGGATTGACGAATGCTCCAATGCTGGACGGCGTCGCCGAAAAAGCGACAGTGAACGATCCCGGAGCACCAATTTTCACTTGGCCACCATTCGCCTTGCAGACCAAGTTGCTGTTGACATTGATCGTGCAATTTATGGTTCCTCCTCCAGAGACTCCGCTCACCGGCGTGACGGTAATCGGCCCATAGCTGATGTTGCTATTCGGAAGATTGTCCGTCAGTATGTTGTCGTTATTGCCGAACGTCGCTGTCGCGTTGCCGCCATTCGCCACGGTGAACGTCCAGGTCCAGCTATTCCCCAGAGTAGTCGCGTCATTCACATTGTTTGTCTTCGATACAGTCAGATCGGGTGCTGTTACGGTCACGCTATCGCTGCAAGTGTTGTTGTTCTCGTTGCTCTCGATGACCAGACTGCTTGGATCGACGACGCAAGTGCCTTGCGCGCGGGGGTTGTTGAATATACCGATCGCTGTGGGAGTTGCGGCAAAAGTCACAGTGAACTGCCCGGTATTCGCCTGGATTGTCACCGCGCCGCTGGCCGTGCACGTGAGATCGTTCGACTGGATCGCGCACAAAATCGTACCCGCGATGCCGCTGACCGGCGTGACCGTGGCGGCGCCGTAACCAATATTTGCGCTGGGCAGGTTGTCGATCAGGACAACGTTGGAGTTTGCGAAGTTTGCGTCCGCGGTCCCCGTGTTCTTCACCGTGAGCGTCCAGGTCCAGTTGCCGCCCAGGAGCATTGGATTCGCTGCATTATTTGTCTTTTGTACTTTCAGGTCCGGGGCTGTGACCGTCACCGTGTTGCTGCAGTTGTTGTTTGTCTCATCGCTCTCGACGATATTCGCGCCCGGGTCCACCGAACAGGATCCGTTGGAGCGCGGATTTGCGAAAACCCCAACATCGGTCGGCGTGGCAGTGAAAGAAACAGTGAATGATTCCCCGGCGGGTATTCTTACATTTCCACCGCTCGCACTACAGTTCAGCGTATTGTTGACATTGATCGAACAACTAATTGTGCCGGTCCCCGTGACTCCGGCGCTCGGGGTCACCGTGATGGTCAGACCGTAGTTAATGCTGCCGTTCGGCAGCATGTCCTGAAGAATGGTTTTTCCACTGGCAAACGTTGCGGTGGCGTTGCCGCCGTTTGCGACTGAGAGTGTCCAGGTCCAACTGTTGCCCAGCGTGGTCGCATTACTGACATTGTTGGTCTTCGTTACGGTCAGATCGGGTGCGGTGACAGTCACCGTATTGCTGCAGGTATTGTTGTTCGGCGTGGTATCCCCGGTTACGTTGTTGGGATCGACCGCGCAAGTTCCGCCCGAGCGCGGATTGGCAAACGCCCCGATGGCGCTGGGTGTCGCCAGGAACGCCACCGTGAATTGGCCGGTAGTTGCAGCGATTGTGACGGCGCCGCTAGCCGTGCAAGACAGATCGTTGGTGACGTTGATCGAACAAACGATCGTGCCCGTGATCCCGCTAACCGGGGTCACCGTTACCGGGCCATAAGCGATGTTAGCGTTGGGCAGGTTGTCGGTCAGGATTACGTTTGTGTTGGCGAACGAAGCAATTCCTGCGCCTATGTTCGATACAGTGATCGTCCAGGTCCAGTTGTTACCCAATGCCGTGGCGTTGCCGCCCGCGTCGTTCGTCTTTTGCACTCTCAGGTTAGGAACGGCGTCGGTAAATGTCGTCTGCGCGCTCAGCCCCGATGACTGACCGGTCGCGGTCAAAGTAAACGTGACTCCAACGTCGGCATTGTCTGTGGAGAAGCTGGAATCGGTGAAACTGCCGTTCGAATCGGCCACGACATTCCATTTGCGAGGGCTGTCCCCGTCCGTGTCGGGGCTCTCGTCGAGTTGCAGGGAGACGAGCTCGCCGGGTTGAAATCCAGAGCCCGTAATAGTAACCGTGGAATTCGGCGTATAGTCCGATTTGTCCGTAGTTACGATCGCGGCCGAGAGTGAAAGCGGCAGCGCGAGCGCCACTATGGCGAGAAGTAGGCAGAAATGGCGTGGCGACTCGACTAGTCGATTCATACTAGTACCTGGCTAATGTTGGACTAGTACGTTCGAGCTATCAATCGCCCGATTGGATTAGTCGAATGGGCTAGTTTTTCTGCGCTAGGCGCGATGACGCCGCGATTCGTTACCGCCGATATCGCAGACCGCGCATACGTTCGAGATCGTCGGTTAACAAGTTCCGATCGCGAGGCGACAGCCGATTGTCCTCAAGCACCCGTTGCAGCGCGCGGACGACATCCTCGAGCTGCCGCTCGTCATAACGGCCAGATCCCCATTGATTCTGGAGCTCATCCAGTTCCTGAATGGTTCTGGCAAGCCGAAATTGGTCGCCCCCGATTGGAAAGGTCACGGCCTGAACGTGCTCGACGTCCTGCCGGACGCGATAGAACAGCCGCCCGCGCCAATTCGGACCGCGGTAGAATTCTTCCCGCTCTCGATAAAAGGCGTCGAGGTCGCGGCCGCCAGGGGCCGGTCGCCTGGCGCGCAGCTCTTCTATGCGGCGAAGGTCATCCTCGAGCAGATCACGATCCCGGGGCGACATGCGATTGTCACGGACCACCTCGCGCAACGCTCGCACGACGTCGTCGAGCTCGCGCTCGTCCCAGCGGCCCGAGGCATACTGTTGCTGCAACTCGTCCAGCTCCTGTTTCGTTCGGGCCAATCTGTACTGGTCGCTGCCGAACGGAAAGGTATTGGATTGAACGTACTCTACATCGTCCTTAACTCTTTGGAAGAACCGCTCACGCCAGTTCTCTCCGCGAAACCATCCCTCGCGCTCCCGATAGAATGCCTCTGGATCGCGGCGGCCACGGTCCCGATCTTCAAAACGGCCCCGTTCAGGTGCGCCACCCCAGAAGAGATCGAATTTGTACTTGTCCGCGCCGCCATCCGGATCGTCGATCCGGATCACCGCAGCCCCGCCGCCTCGCGGATCGCGCACCAGCGTTTGCCGGCCTCGCCCATCGACGCCCGAGAAGCGAAATCCCGGCGGATTCAATGGCATGGGAGCTGTGCAATCGAACCGGCGCCACTCAGGAGGCCTGCCGGCGAGATTACGAAGAATCGCGCTATCGCCCCGAACTTCGATTTCTGCGGAACCATCCACTACAACTTCGATAGTGCACCGGTCCGGACCGCCGCCACCGACGATGGCCGCCCTGCGCGGAAAACTCTGGGCCCACAAACATCCAGCAATCGCCGTGAGCCCGATGATCGCAAGTGAGAATCGTTGGAACATTTTCAATCCCCCTCAAATTGTAAATTTGCGCTCTAAATCCACCACTCTCCCCGTTTTACTCGAATGAGCACAAGGCCGTTCAGCCGACTATGATCAATGTAACAACATTCGCGATTGTTTAACGGCGCGCTCCGCGCTGCGCCTGCCCAAGCCGGAGGCATGCGCTACGACCTGCTTACGAACGCTCGGAAAAGACAGTGGGATAAGCCTCTGGCTTGTCCGCGCGCGATGCGAAGCGCGCAGCCGTCTTCCGCGATTTTTTCACAACTTCGGAGGCGTGCGGCACGTCTTCTCCGCTTCTGATAGGCTGAGGGTTCCGGCACGTTGTGCCCAATGCCAGATCAAATCAAAACTGACGAACTCCAGGAACTGCGGGAAACTGTTCGCCGCTTGCAGCGCGAGAATCAGGAAACGATCGCCGACCGGCAGGAACTGATTGCGGCTAATCACGCCGAGGTACGGCACCTGAAACAAACGATTGAGGCAATGCGTGACAAGATGGAAGAGTTGCGCGCCGACAAACAGATAGAGGTTCAGCAAGCGATTTCGGAGTCATCCAATGAAATCGATCACTTGAAGAACACGATCGGCGCCATGCGGGAACAGATGGAGGAAATGGGTTTCGAGAAGCAGCGCGCGGTTCAGGAAGGCCTTGCTGCAGCAAACGATCAGATCACGCAACTCGTGGCGATCATCACAGCGGTGCGTGAAGAGATGGAAAACCAACGAATTCAGTATTCCGAGGAGATCCAACAGATCAAGCGGACGGCTCGAGACGAACAGAACCAACTGCAGCAGACGATTGTCGCGCTGCGAAAACAACTGGAGGGCGACAATGGCGGCTAGCGATATAAAACCGGCGGCCACTCCACCGGCGGAGGTCTTGGAGTCCACGGTGGACCGTAAGCGGTTCCAGGAGATGGAACTGCTTCTGCGCATCTCCAAGCAGATCGCTGCGATCGATACGCTCGATGAATTGTTGCGCACCATCGTGGAAATTAGCTGCCAGCAGACCGGTGCCGATCGCGGCACTCTGTTCCTGCACGACGATCAAACGAACGAGTTGTATTCGCGCGTTGCGTTGGGGATGCGCACACGCGAGATCCGGATGATGGACACCATCGGCATCGCCGGCTACGTATACAAGACCGGCGAAGGCCTGATCGTAACCGACGCTTATTCGGACAAACGCTTCGACCCGATGATCGATCGGGAGTCTGGTTACAAGACGAAGAACGTTCTGAGCGTGCCGATTCGAACCGCGAAGGGCGAGATCATCGCGGTCCTCCAGATGTTGAACAAGAAGCAGGGCGAGTTCAATAGCGAGGATATGCGTTTACTGGAGGCGATGGCAGGCCAGACGGCGCTCACTCTACAGACGAATCAATTCATGGAGCGGATGAGAACCGCTCGCGAACAAGAGATCCGCCTGCTCGATGTAGTCTCCGACATCACTTCCGATTTCGATCTTGGAACAATACTCAACAAAATCGTTGGCGAGGCAGCAACGATCGTGCAAGCGGATCGCGCCACCTTGTTCTTGAATGATGAAAAGACGAACGAACTTTTTTCGCGCGTGGCCATGGGCGGTTCGATCGGCGAAATTCGCATGCCCAATCATCTCGGCATAGCGGGCGCGGTGTTCACCAGCGGGCAAACCATCAACATTCCGTACGCTTACGCCGACCTGCGATTCAATCCCGCCTTCGATAAGCGCACCGGTTATTTCACGCGGTCGATCCTCTGCGTACCGATCATCGACAAGACCGGCAAGTTGATCGGCGTCACACAAGCGCTGAACAAGCGGGGCGGCCCGTTCACGTCGGAGGACGAGGCGAGGCTCAAGGCCTTCACCGCGCAACTTGCCATCAGCCTGCAAAACGCCAAGCTGTTCGATGACGTGCAGAACATGAAGAACTACAACGAGAGCATGCTGCAGAGCATGTCGAACGGTGTAGTTACGTTGCAGGAAGACGGCAAGATTGCTACCTGTAATCAGGCTGGACTGCGAATTCTGCGAACCACTCCGAAGGACGTTCTGAATCGCACAGCAAAGGAGTTCTTCGGCGGCTCGAATGCATGGATTCTGGAGCGAATCAAGATCGTCGACGACACGCTGCGGCCCGATATCAGCATGGGCGCAGAGTTGGAAATCGGCGTCGATACCGTTTCAGTGAATTTGACCGTGCTGCCGCTCATCAGCCAAGAGGAAGACAAGAAGAACAAGCGGCTGGGCACGTTGCTGATGATCGAAGACATTAGCAACGAGAAGCGCATGAAATCGACCATGTCCCGCTACATGGACCCGAGACTCGCCGATCAATTATTGGCCGGCGGCGAAGATGCTCTTGGCGGCAAGAGCGTCATCGGCACTGTGCTGTTCTCGGATATCCGGAATTTCACGGGGATCGCCGAGGAGCTTGGCCCGCAACACACGGTCAGCCTGCTCAACGAATACTTCACCATGATGGTGGATGTCATTCAGAAGAATGGCGGGATGCTGGATAAATTCATCGGCGATGCCATCATGGCCGTGTTCGGACTGCCGGTGCCGCATGATGACGATGAGGATCGAGCGGTCCGCGCGGCAATCAGCATGATCACCGAGTTGCGACGCTGGAATGCGGATCGTGTCGCTGGCGGAAAGAAGCCGATCGACATTGGCGTCGGCTTGAACACCGACATGGTTGTCTCCGGAAACCTCGGGTCACCCAAGCGCATGGATTACACGATCATCGGCGATGGCGTGAACCTGGCTTCTCGACTGGAGAGCGCGTGCAAACAGTATTACGCGCACATCCTGATCAGCGAAAACACGTTTAAGAAATTGCGCGGGACCTATCGCTTCCGTGAGGCCGATGATGTGGTTGTAAAGGGGAAGCACGAGCCCGTGGCCATATATGAGGTCCTCGACTACCATACCGAGGAAAGC
>Ga0335069_10008840_pt1 | contig 14372 bp, 14 predicted proteins | sample Lox_Sample_11_FD_206714 | JGI IMG/M metagenome (GOLD analysis project Ga0335069, IMG submission 206714) | Soil microbial communities from Loxahatchee National Wildlife Refuge, Florida, United States - Lox_Sample_1.1 | ecosystem: Environmental > Terrestrial > Soil > Wetlands | place: USA... | reverse complement strand
GGAGGGACGCGCCGGCCAGCGATTGGCCGGGGCGCCAGACCACCGCGACGACCCCGAGGACCGACAACGCGATACCCACGCCCGTGAGGGCAGTGATGCGCGTGCGGAACAGGATGGCCTCCGCGACGAGCGTCACCACGGGGATCACCGCGATGATCATGGAGGCGTGGGACGCGGAGGTGAGCTTGATGCCGCGGGACTCGAAGAAGAAGTAGACCGTCACGCCGAACAGGCCGCTTGCCAGCAGCGGCAGCACGTCCGCCTTTCGAAGCCGCGCGCTGGGGTCGAATCGCTTCAGGAGCACGTTCAGCACCACGGTGGCGATCACGAACCGGATGCAGACCATGGTCATGGGCGGTACGCCGGAGTTGAGGATGGTCTTGGAGCTCACGAACGAGAGCCCCCAGAACAGCACCGTGCCCCAGACGGCGAGCAGGGGAAGGGCACGCGAAGGCGGCGCGGGGCGGGGGGGCTCGAGCTCTTGCATGGCTGTGGAGCCACGGTAGCAGAACCAGTGCGCCGCCGCAACACGCGGGGCGGTGCGGGGCGGTGCGTGCTGGTTGCCGCCCGGCCCCTGGGCTCATCGCCAGAGCCGGGAGGAGCGCCCGGGGGAGTCATCTCGCGCACATTGCGGAACACCGCTACCTTGCACCCTGAGCGCAAACTGCCGCGTTCCTGGGAAGCAACCGAGGCCGTTGCGCCTTGAGTGCAAACCGCGGTCGTTCCGCAATGCCTGTGGGAGGTGTTCCCCGCGGCCCGCGGCCGGGCGGCGCCTACTCCAGCTTCAGCTTCTTCAGCTTGGGCGAGATCACCATGCGGCAGTACCCCGCTGACTGGTGCGAGTTGTAGTAGTTCTGGTGGTAGTCTTCCGCCTTCCAGAACTTCTCCAACGGCAGGATCTCCGTCACGATGGGGTCCCGCCACTTCTTCTGCGCCTTCTTCTTCGAGCTCTCCGCGGCGTCCTTCTGGGCGTCCGTGGAGTAGAAGATCGCAGACCGGTACTGGGTACCCGTGTCCGGTCCCTGGCGGTCCTTCGTGGTGGGATCGTGCGCCTGCCAGAAGATATCCAGGATCTCATCGTAGGTGATCAGGTTGGGGTCGAACGAAACCTGCACCGCCTCGGCATGCGCGGTCTCGCCGGTGCAGACTTCCTCGTAGGTGGGGTTGGGCGTGGCGCCGCCGGAGTACCCCGACGCCACGGAGAGCACGCCCTCAATGCGCTGGAAGACCGCCTCCATGCACCAGAAGCATCCGCCCGCGAACGTGGCCACCTCGTGGCCGTTTGACGACTCGTCCTTCATCGCAGCCCTCTGGCGTTGAATCTACCCAACCGGGTGGCGGCGCGGAAAGCGGGTCCCGGACGGGGCGGGCGGGAGGAGCGCTGGGTGGCGGCCTGGCGGCGGCTTGGCGGCGGGCCGCCGACGTGCGCCGGCTACCGGGCCTCGGCGACCATGAAACGCTTGACCTTGCGCGTGGAGGTCTTGGGAAGCTCCTCGCGCGACACCTCGAAACCGTGGGGAATCTTGTAGACCGCGGCCCCGGCCGTGCACTTCTGGATCTCGGCCCGCACCAGGGCACGCACCTCGTCGTCTTCCAGCCGCCGGCCCTTCTCGGCCTCGTGCGCGGCCAGCACCTCGGGATCCGGGTACACGATGGCGTGGGGATACTCCCCGCCCTCATCGTCCAGGCGTCCCACGACCACGACCTCGGAGAGAAGCGGGCTGGCGGAAAGCAGGTTCTCGATCTCCTCGGGGTAGATGTTCTTCCCACCCTTGGTGACGATGACGTTCTTCAGGCGCCCGGTGATGTACAGGTAGCCGTCCGCGTCCAGCCGGCCAAGATCCCCGGTGTGCAGCCACCCGTCGGCGTCCACGACCTCCCGCGTCTTCTCCGGCATGTCGAGGTAGCCCAGCATGATCGACGGACCGCGGGCCAGGATCTCGCCGTTGCCGTCGGCGTCCGGGGCATCGATGCGCACTTCCATGTTGGAAAGCGGCAGCCCGACGGAGCCCGGGCGGTTGTGCGCGGGACAGCACGAGGAGATCACCGGCGACGCCTCCGTCAGCCCGTAGCCCTGGTAGGTGATGAGCCCGAGGGCTTCCATGCCGTCAATGGTTTCCTTCGAGATCGGGCCTCCGCCGGATACGAAGAAGCGAAGCTTCTCCACGCCGAGCTGCCGCGCCACGCTGCGGAACAGGAGCTTCCCGATCCGCAGGTGGAACGTCTTGAAGAAGAAGGAGCTCACCGCGCTCATGGCCCCGAACAGGAGGCGCACCGGGAGGGGCCGGGTCTTCACGTTGGCGAGCACGCCCTTGTAGATCTTCTCGATCAGGAGGGGCATGGCCGGCACGCAGGTGGCCCCGGTGTCCTTCATGATCCCGACCAGCACGTTGGTCTTCATGGACGGGACCGAGGTGATCATGCCGTAGGTGAGAAGGGGCGTGAAGACCCCCATGCTGGTGGGATAGGTGTGGTGGAACGGGAGCACGATGATCCAGTTGTCCCCCGGTCCCAGCGGCGTGGTCATCTGGACGCCGTCACCGTTTTCCACGAGGTTGCGGTGCGAGAGCATCACGCCCTTGGGCGTGCCCGTGGTGCCGGAGGTGAAAATGAGGGCCGCGAGGTCATCCGGCTGGACCGCCGCCGCGGCGTACAGGTCGCGGCCGGCCGCGCGCGCCGCCCTGCCCCACTCCACGAACGCGCCGAACCACCGCAGCGGCCACGGGGTCGCGGGGGCCGGCGCCGGCCCGGGGCCGTCGAACAGCACCAGCTTCCCGCTTCCGCCCATCTCGGTGCATACCGAGGACACCTTGGCCAGGTACTCGGAAGAGGTGAACACCATGCGGGCACCGCTGGCGCGGGCCACCGCGGTGAGCTCCTCCCGCTTCAACAATATGTCGAACGGCACGATGACCGCGCCGATGCAGGTCACCGCCAGGTAGGTGATGACCCACTCGCTGCGGTTCTCCGAGATCAGGCCGACGCGGTCTCCCGCGCGCACCCCGTCCGCCAGCAGCGCGGTGCCCAGGCTGCGCACGTGCTCCTGCAGCCCCCGGTAGTCGAGCGTCCAGTACGAGTCCCCGCGTTTCATCTTGAGGGCGGGACAGTCCAGGCGGTCCGGGCGGAAGGAGTCCACCATCTCGCGGACGGAGTGCACCTGTCGTGACGTGGTGACACGGTTGACCTGCATGAAACGCTCCAGGGTTACGGGACTATGCTCAGGCGGCCGAACACGGCCGTGGCGTGGACGTCGAGGCCCGGTGCGCCTTCGCGCCAGGACGGCGTGGCGTAGGAAAGGTCTCCGAAGGCCACCGACCGTCCCTCGGGAGAGACCACGGTACCGAACGCGGAAGACATGGTCACGCGGACCGGCGCGGCGGGGTTGATCCGCAGCGTGCCGCTTCCGAAGACCACGTTGACCTCGGCGTGGACGGTCGTCGCGCCGACCGACGCCTGCGACAGGTCGATGCTTCCACTGGAGAACACCAGGTTGTACTCGCGGCTGCGGTTGGCGGACCACTGCATGGCGGACTGCGAGAACACGGCGGTGTTGCGGTCCGTCACCACGGGGTTACCCACCAGCGCGCGCACTCCCACCCACACGAACAGCGCCGCAACGATGATGCGGATCACGGGAATGCGGACGGGGAACGATCGTCGGACCACGAGCCACGCACCGAGGGCCACCAGGACGATGCCCCAGAAGATCCCGTCCACCATGGAAAGCATGCCCCATGATCTCCCCCGGTCCCGGCGCTGTCAAGGACAGGAGGCCCGGGCCGGACGATGAGGACCGCTCAGCGCGCCAACCGGCGGGCGTCGCGGAGCGCGCCGTTTATGGAATCCTGCAGCCACTCCTTCTCGCGTCCCGAGAGGCTCTCCCCGAAGCGAAGCGTCCGCGCGCCAAGGTCCAGGTACAGTCCTCCCTCCAGCTGGCAGTCACCCACGTCCTGGAGCGGCGCCTCGCGCCGCCGGGAGGAGAAGAACAGGCGGCGCGTGTACGCGGCGCCGCTCGGCCCCACTTCCAGGCGCAGCCTCCCCAGCACGCCGGCCACGGCCCGGCGGATCATCGCGAGCCCCGCGGCCACGAAGGGCACCGCGAAAAACACGAAGCCGGTGGGCGCCCTCATCCTGATGGCGGAGTAGACCCAGAAGCCAACGAACGCCATCCAGACGATGCCAAACGTCCCGGTCCTGCGCCCCCGGCCGGCCCTCCCGCCGAGAGGAAGCGTCCACGAATGGGTCTGCCCGTCCGTGGCGTACAGGATCCGCGACCCGGCGGGGGGCCGCGGCGCGGGCTGGGACCGACCCTTGCCGTCCAGCGGCACCCCCTCCGCCGACAGAGGTTCTCCCGCCGGCGACCCTCCCGCGGCCAGCAACTGGTCGGCCTGGTCGAGGCCCAGCGTGCGGGCAGCCTCGTCCGGCTCCAGCCAGTTGGACAACACGCGCAGGAGCCCCGGCGAGGCCAGCTCCGCGAGCGGTCCCAGGTCCACCTTGAGGCTCCGAGTCGGCAGGTCCGCGGGGCTCCGGTGCGTGAGAAGGAACAGCAGCGTTGCGGCCAGGCCATAGAGGTCGGAGCGCACGCTGGCGTGCCCGACGAACTGCTCCATGGGCGCGTAGCCCGGCGTGCCGATCATCGTGGAGGCCGCCGGCGCCGAGAGGCGGATGGCGTCCTGCACGCCGCCAAAGTCCACCAGGAAGACCGTGCCGTCATCGCGGAGCACGATATTGCGGGGATTGATGTCGCGGTGGATCACCGGGGGTCGCAGCGCATGGATGTAGCCCACGATCTCCACGAGCTGGCGGCCAATGCCGCGGATCTCCGCCTCCGTGGCCCGCCAGCCGTCGGCAACTTTCTCCTGGAGGTCGGTGCCCCGGACGTACTGCCGCACCAGGGCGAACCGGGGCTCGCCCTCCAGGTCCGCCCGGAACGAATCCACGTAGGAGGGGATCTTCTGGTGGTGCAGGCCCTTCAGGACGTCCGCTTCACGTTGGAACAGCTCGAGGGATTTCCAGTCCCGTACCAGCGCGAGAGAAAGCAGCTTGACGATGACATCCGCGTCCGTCCGCGTGTCGCGGGCAAGCCAGGTGGCCCCGGCGGCGCCCCGCCCGAGCTCGCGCTGAAGCTGGTAACGGCCTGCGAGCGATTCCACGGCCGCAATCGTAGCAGAGCGCCCCACAAGGGTTAAGCGGTCCGGATACGGTCCCGGACCGCTTCCCAGGCCTCCGAGAAGTCGCGGAAGCGGACGTCCGCTTCCGCCCCGCGGTCCCGTGCGGCGAGCTCCGAGATGAACGCCACCGTGATGCCCGCCATGCGGGCGGCGGCGATACCCGGGCGGGAGTCCTCGAACACCAGGGCCTCGTCCGGGCCGACCTCCAGCTGGTCGATGGCGCGCAGGTACCCTTCCGGGTCCGGCTTGCTGCGGGCGCAGTCCTCGTCGCACAACACGACGGCGAACGGGCGCTCGCTGAGGCCCACCGCCTCCATGACCATCTGCAGCTCCTCCCGGGTGGAGCCCGTGACAATGGCCTGGCGGACGGGCAGCGCCAGCATGCGGTCCAGGCCGGTTGCCACCGCCGGCGGCTTGCGGAGGACGGCGAGCCGCTTCACCTCCATGAATCGGGCCCAGACCCGGGGCCGACGCCCCCCCAGGTCGTGGTGGGCTTCCAGCCATTCGAAGACCCCGCTCCAGGGCATTCCGTGCAGCGTCTCCCGCTGCTCCAGGGGCGTGAGAGGAATGTCGAACTCGTCTCGCAGCAGGTCGCAGAACAGGTCCTCGTTGAGGGTCTCCGTGCTCACGATGGTGTTGTCGAAATCGTAGATCAGGGCCCGGATCCGGGCAGGGAGGCGCAGCTTTCGGGGGTGGCTCATGGCAGGCCGACTATAGAAAAAAAACTGAAGGTTGCCGATGGGTGTGGTACATTATGCTTTGCAGGGGATCCCCATGAGGCTCAAGAACTATAATGAAGACCTGGTCCTGGAAACCGTCAAGATCGTCCTCAAGGATCGGCCGGACATCGAGCCCACCCGCTCGTTCATCCTGGACGTCGCCGCCTACGCGCTGAACCGCATTCCGCCCAAGTACATCACGAGCGAACGCGGCTTCACGCGGGAAGTGGTGCAGGCCAACAACGGCAACGGCGAGGAGAGCGAACGGCTGGTGAGCATCATCGAGCTCATCACGCTGGTCAACCGCGCCGTGGACGTGGTGGCCCGCAGGCGCCGGGAAGGCGAGCAGGCCCCGTCGCGGCGGCGCCCGGTGCACTTGAAGGACATGGACCTGCACCTCACGTATTTCTACAACATGCCGCACATCTTCGGGCGTATCGTGGACGCCGGCAGCGGAAAGCCGGTCATCGCCGCGCAGGCCACGCTGTGGATCAACGAGCGGGTCTCCGTGCCCGCGGATCCCGGCTGGCGCAACCCCTACACCACCAACGAGCAGACCAAGGGCTATTTCAGCTTCTGGCCGCAGGTGGAGATGGGGGAGTCGGAGTCCACCAAGGTGGACCTCCGCATCGCGTTCGAGCACGAGGGCCACGAGCCGTTCAGCGTCCACAAGTCGCTGAAGCTGAACGGGGACTTCTTCGTCCACGACTACATCCGCCCGGACAAGCTGCTGGACCTCGGCACCCTGAGCCTGCAGCCTGCCTGAACGTCCCCGCGGGCGCCGGGAAGCCCGGCCCCGGTGGCCGCGGGCGCCGCACGCCGCGGTCCCCCCGGTCCTCTGCACCGCCGCACCGCGGTTCGTCACCTCGGGATTCACCTGCCCCCGCCGCGCACGTGCTTGGCGATCCTTCCGCCGGATACCGTCCCATTGCTTGCCAAAGCCGGATCATCACACTACCTTTTTTGTATTCCAGAAAGTACACAGGGAGGACGGGGCGAATGGAGCCTAGGAAAATCGCCGCTGATTCGTTGAAGCGGGTCATCGCGGACCTCAAGACGGGCAACGAAAAGGCGATCGGTACATGGTTGTTCAAGGGCTACCGGCTGCAGGTCAGCCGCTACAAGTCGTCCGGGACAGAGCGCTCGGCGCTCCTGTACCGAAAGCGCCGGGATAACGGACTATGCGTGAGGTGCGGTGCCCGGGTCACCCGGAGGAATCCGCTTACCGGCAGCCTGTACCGGCTGTGCGACACGCACCGCAAGGAAATCGACCGAAAGTAACGACGCGGTAACTCAAGGCCCCGGGCGGAGCGGTGCGGGCGTTGGCGCCGCCGGTGGCGCCGGCGGTGGCGCCGGCGGTTGCCCCGACGGTGCGCCCTGTGGTGCGGCGGGTGGCGGTCCTTCCAGCACGGGGGCCAGGCTCGCTTCTCCGCCGGGCAGCTCCACCGAGGGATCGGGGAAACGCGAGACCAGGAACGCGTATCTCTGTGTCATCTGGGCGCTGCGGGTGAATGTCTGCACGTCGTAGCGCAGCGGGTTGGTGATGATGGTGGCCAGCCGCCGCATCTCGTCCAGTCCGAGACCGCCCACGCCGGTGCGATAGTAGAACGCGGAGGCCGCCCCGATCCCGAAGATGCCCCTGCCCCACTCGATGTAGTTCAGGTACAGCTCCAGCAGGCGATCCTTGGGAATGACCGCGCTCATCTCCAGCGCGATGAGCAACTCGAGGTACTTCCTCAAGTACGTCTTTCGGGGCGTCAGGAACAGGTTGCGCGCGAGCTGCATCGGGATGGTGCTTCCGCCCACCGCGGTGCGCCCGATGGAAGAGTTGATCATCCACGCGTCGCGCAGCGCACCCAGATCCACGCCATGGTGGGAATAGAAGCGGTAGTCTTCCAGGCGGATGACCATGGAGCGCTGCGCGCGCGGGATCTGGCGCAGGGGCACGAACCGAACCGGCCTCGCGGACTGGTGAGCGGTGACGCCGCGCCAGAGCATGAGAGCGGTGAACGGCGGGTTCACCTTCAGGAGGAGAAGGCTCGCGAGGAGGACCAGTGCGACCAACGCCACGTGCAGCCCGACGGCCGCGACCACCAGCGCGCGCAGCAAGCGCACGGCGATCCGGCCCGGGTGGACCGTGTCCCGCAGCCAGGCGCGCGCCCGCCCCGCGGCAAAGAACGAGGATGTCAAGCGCATAAGGGATCGAGCAGAACATAGGGCGGCGGGGAGCGGGAGTCAAGGGGCGCGGGTGTCGATGTCGAGGGCACGGGAGTCAAAGTCAAGGGCCGCGGGTGTCGATGTCGAGGGCGGCGTGCCCGGATCCGCCCGGCCGTGCTACAGTGCGCGCGTGACCCCACCCGCCTCCGTTGGCGAAGCGCGCCGGCGGCTGCCGAAAGAGTTCCTGCAGGCGCTGGACGCCGCGTTTCCCACCCACACCGCGGAGGCCATTCTTCGAGGCATGGGGGCGCGCCGCCTGACCACCCTGCGCGTGAACGCGTTGAAATGGAGCGCCACGGGGCTGCTGGCGTTCTTCCGGGAGCACGCGGTCAAGCACGAGCGTGTCACCTGGTACCCGGATGCGTTCGTGCTTCGCGACCTGCGCGAGCGGGACGCCGAGAGCTGGGGGCCCTACCAGGAGGGCCGCATCTACCTGCAGAGCCTTTCCAGCATGGTGCCGGCGCTCGCCCTCGGCCCGGTGCCCGGCGAGCGTGTCCTGGACCTGGCCGCCGCGCCCGGCAGCAAGACCACCCAGATGTCGGCGCTCATGGAAAACCAGGGAGCCATCCTGGCCAACGAGCTCGACCCGGTCCGCGCCCAGCGCCTGGAATACAACCTGCGCCTCCAGGGCTGCACCAACGTCCAGCTCCGCGTGGGCAGGGGAGAGAAAGTCGGAGACGAGCTCCCGGAGAACTTCGACCGCGTGCTCCTCGATGTCCCGTGCTCGGGTGAAGGACGCTTCGTGGTGTTCGAGCCCTCTACCAGCCGCGGCTGGTCAACCCGCGAGGTCACGGACTGCGCCCGCCTTCAACGGCGCCTGCTGGCAAGCGGCGCCCGGGCCCTGAAGCCCGGCGGGGTGATGGTCTACTCCACCTGCACGCTGAACCTGGATGAGAACGAGCGCATGGTGCACTGGGCGCTGGAGAACCTGCCCCTGGCGGTGGAAGGCATCCCGGTGGCCATCCCCGGCGCCTGGGAAGGGATGGCGCGCGGCCTGCACCCATCCATCCGCCGCGCGGTGCGCATTTTCCCGGACGCGCGGCGGGAAGGCTTCTTCGTGTGCCGCATGAGGAAACCCGTCAGGGGGTGATCGCGGAGAGCACCACCTCGGAGCCCCGCGGAAGGCCAAGGCTCGCGGCGGCGCTGCCGCCGTTGACCCCGATCTCGAGCAGGCCATCGCTCCCGACGTAGGCAAGGGGGCTTCCCGGGGGCACGTCGGAGTACGCGCGGGCCAGCCGGACCCCCAGGCCGCCGGGCAGGACCGCGTGAAAACGGGTGCCCCCCAGGCGCGCCGTCGGCTTGCCCGTCACCCACGGCCGAACGGAAATGCCGCCATCCTCCACGGACAGGATCCCGATGCTGGTAAGGACGTTTCCAAACCCGTCGTGCTGCAGCACTTCGCCCCGGACCGACTCGCCGTCCGCGACCAGGCGGGGAGAGGCCAGCGCATGCAGGTCGCCGGCGGCCGGGCCCAGGCTCTCCAGCGGCGCCCCGGCGCACAACCTGGCGGCTGCCGGCGCGAAGACGTCGCGGCCGTGGAACGTGGCGCTGGCAGCCGCCGGGACGGCGAGCTGCACCGCGCGGAAGCCGGGCGCCCGCGCGAGCATCCAGGAGAAGATCCCGTTGTCCGGCCCGACGAACGCCAGCGAGCCGGCGGCGCCCGCAATGGCGCGGCGCGCCGAGCCCACCCCCGGATCCACCACGGCCAGGCACACCGTCCCCGGGGGCAGCCACGGGGCCGCCTGCCATAGCCGCAGCGCCGCGGCGGCAACGTCCCCCGGCGGGATTTCGTGCGTCAGGTCGATGATGGCGGTCCGCGGCGCCGCGCGCAGGATCACGGCCTTCATCACACCGACGAGCACGTCCGAGGTCCCGAAGTCGGTGAGCAGCGCGACGGTGCTCACGGAAGCGGCCCGAAGTACTGGTACAGCCAGCAGCGCAGATTGCCGTTGTACAGCTTGCGGTTCCGGGTTGCGCGCGCTCCGAAATCCCGCGGGAAGTCCTCCCGCGCGCTGAGAACGAAGAACGACCAGGTCGGAAGGGCCCGGTGCAGCTTTCCCAGGTCCCGCGCCAGCTCCCTGGCCTCCGCCTCGCTGCCCAGGCGCTCCCCGTAGGGCGGGTTGCAGACCACGCAGCCGTAGTCTCCCTCGGGAGAGAACGAAGCGGCATCGGAGCGGCGGAAGTCCACCAGGTCCGACACCCCGGCGGATTTCGCGTTGGCCCGTGCAGCCTTCACTACCGCGGCATCGCGGTCGGACCCCGTGATCCGGATGTCCAACCCGTGCACCTCGGCCTCGGCCGCCGAGGCTCTCTCTTCCTTCCACGCGGACGCCGGGAACGTGGGCCAGGACTCCGCCGCGAACGTCCGCCGGGCGCCGGGCGCGATCCGCGCCGCCAGGAGGGCCGCCTCGATGGCAATGGTGCCGGACCCGCACACGGGATCCGCCAGGGGCCGGGACGGATCCCAGCGGGAAAGCATCACCATCGCGGCGGCGAGGTTCTCCCGCAGGGGAGCGTCCCCGGTGTGCCGACGGTACCCCCGCTTGTTCAGGCCCGGGCCGGTCGTGTCCAGGCTCACCGTGGCCACGTCACCCCGGAGCTCGACGTGCACGCCGTAGCGCGGCCCGCTCTCCGGCATGCGAGCGGAAGGGCTCACCGCGTCCACGATTGCCTTCTTGGTCACGGACTGCAGCGAGGGGATGGCCGTGAGGCGGGACTTCACGCTGGAGGCCTCGACGACGACCAGCGCGTCGGGAACCAGCCAGTCACGCCATGGTACGCGCCGCACGCCGTCATACAGCGCGTCGAAGCCGGGGGCAGGGAACTGGGCGAGGGTGACGAACAGCCGGTCGGCGGTACGCAGCCACAGGTTGCAGCGGGCGATCTCCGCCGCGGTGGCGTCGAAGCACACGCGCCGGTCTTCCACGCGCACGCCGTGGATCCCCAGCGCCTCCACCTCGCCGCGCACCAGGGACTCGAGGCCGAACGACGCGGCGGCCGCGCAGGAATGCGGAAACCCCTTCACCGCGCGAGTATACTTTGATATGCTCGGCGGCGAACAGCCGGCAGCAAAAAAGTCCAACCGCGCCACGCGCGACCAAGGGGGATCATCACGTCCAGGGCGGAGCGGGTACTCATCACCGGCGCGAACGGTTTCATCGGCTCGAACCTCTGCCGCTACTTCCTGCAGCATGACTACGACGTGACCGCGCTGGTGCGGCGCACCTCCGACCTTCATTTCCTGGACGGGCTTCCGCTCACGCTGCTGTACGCCGACCTCGCGGACCCCGGGTCCGTGCGGCTGCCCGCGGACCTGGACTACGTCATCCATGCCGCCGCCCTGGCCTCGGAGTCCGCCACGATGTCCGAGGCACGGCGCGGCATCCGCGACACCACGGCCAACCTGCTGGACCTGCTGAAGCGGCACGGCGTTCGGCCGAAACGCTTCATCTACATTTCCACGGGGCTCGTGCTGGGCCATCGCGCCACCGGTATTTCCGACGAGCATCCCGGCCGCCCCGCGTTCGGGATCCGCCCGTACGTGCGCGCAAAGCGGGCCGCCGAAGCGCTCCTCCGGGAGCGCTGGGAGGCGGAAGGCCTGCCGGCGGTCATCCTGCGTCCCACCGACGTGTACGGCCCGTACGACCGCACCACCAGCCAGCGAGTCCTCAAGGCAATCGAGGACGGCTGGCCCGCCATCGCCGGCACCGGGCGCCACGTGCTGAGCTTCTGCTGGGTGGGCAACCTGGCACAGGCCTGCCACCTCGCCTGCCGGATGAACGGCAAGGACGGGGCGGCCTACACCGTGGCCAACGGGGTGGACGTGACGTGGCGGGAGCTCATGGGCGGTTTCCAGGCGCGCCTGGGCCGGACCCAGGGAGTCTTCGTGCCGGTGGCGGCCGCCTACCTCATCGCCCTGGTCCTGCAGCTGGTGCACGCACTGGTGCCGGCGTTCCGGCCCCGGCTGTCGCTGTACCCGGTCAGCAAGGTGGGGCGGGACACCAGCTACGACATCTCCCGCACGCGCGACGAGCTGGGGCTTCGACCCGTGCACGACCTGGAGGGCCAGCTGGAGGCCGTGGTGCGCTGGTACCTCCAGGAGAAGGAAAGGCGCAGCGCATGAGGTGGCTGGACGAGGTGATCGCCGCCGGCGTCGCCATCGTCAACGACCCCTACGCCATGCTGTTCGTCTGCATTGGCATTGCGTTCGTGCTGCTGTCATCCGTTCTCAACATCCGCAACCTGATGCGGGATGCAAAGAGCGACTACGCCGCGGCGCTCACCTACTTCCTGAGCTTCTTCGGGCTGATGTTCGCGCTCCCCATGGCGCTGGTGCTGATCGAGGGTCCGAAGTTCGGCATGTCCCCCGAGACGCTGGGCCTGCAGGTCGGGGACTGGAAGATCGGCCTGACCTTCCTGGCCATCGGCACTCCCATCCTGGTGGCCAGCGTGTTCCTGGGGGCGCGGGACCCGGCGCTTCGCCGGCAGTACCCCTTCTCCAAGGAAGCGTTGAGCGGACCGCTGCGGTTCGTGCTGTACGAGGCCTCGTACGTGGCGTTCTACTACCTGGCGTGGGAGTTCGCCTTCCGCGGGGTGGTGTTGTTCGGGCTGCTGGCGTTCCTGCCGGTGAACATCCCCGGGGTGGCCGTGGCCATCATGGTGCAGACCTTTCTTTCCACGATCTACCATATCGGGCACCCCAACTCCGAGGTGCTGGGCGCGTTCCTGCTGGGGCTGGTCTCGGGTGCCGCGGCGGTTGCCACCGGCTCCATCCTCTACGGCCTGCTGTTCCACGCGGTGGTGGGCGTCTTGAACGATTGCATGGCCTATCGTAGGCTCGCGCAGAACCGAACGTGACATGGGCAGAAAGATCCTCATCCCTTACCTGATGGCGGGCCTCGGCCACTTCACGCAGGCGAAGGCCATTTCCCACCACCTCCTGCAGCTGCGCCCGGACTGGGACGTGCGGCTCTTCGAGCCGGCGCGCGAGCTTCCAGACGCGGCGATGCAGCGCACGTTCATCGACCTGTGGCGCGTGATGCTCGCCCTGCCGCCGTTCGCGCAGCGGGCGGTATTCGGCGTGGAGCACCTGCTGCCCCGCGCGACCCGCGCCGCCAACCGTACCCGCTTCCGCCGGGCGGTGCCCAGGGCGGCGGCGCTTCTGGAGCGCGAGAAGCCGGACCTCATCATGTCCACGCACTGGGCCTGCACCACCCTGTTCGCCATGGCCCGGGGAGATCGGCGCATCCCGCTGTACTACGTCTACGGGGAAATCGAGGAGACCTACAGCATTGCCGAGTGTGGAGCGGATTACTACTTCACCCTGTCCGCCAAGGTGAGCAACGACCTGCAGCGCATGGGCGTGCCGCGCGCGGCCATCCAGCAGGTCCCGGTGATCGTGGACCCCGCCATGATGACCAGCGCCACGCCGAGAGAGGTGCTCCGGCGCGGGCTGGGCATCCCGGAGCACCAGCTCGCCGTCATGCTGAGCCTGGGCGGGGAAGGCATCGGGAACTACCTCCCGTTCGTCACGGCGTTCGCCCGTGACGCGCACGGGGCCACGCTCATCGCCCTCACCGGCAGGAACGCGCGGCTGCTGGAAGACATCCGCCGAACGGTGAAAAGCCCCTCGGTGGTTGCCCTGGGGTTCCAGCAGGACCTGAGCGGCGTGGTGGCGAGCGCGGATGTGCTGGCGGGCAAGAGCGGGACCGGTTTCGTCTCCCTGGCGCTCGCCACCGGCAAGCCGCTCATCGTCACCCACCTGGGTGCGCCCAACGAGGAAGGCAACATGCGACACGTGGTGACCAACGGCCACGGCTGGTACTGCCCGCGGCCCGCGGCGTTCGTGCGCAAGGTCAACGAGCTCGCGGAACGCAATGCCCGGGGCCCGGCGCGGCCCGCCGGATGTCCGCAGCCCAGGAACGGCGCGGAGGATATCGCCCGCGCCGTGGTGGAGGCCCTGCCGTGAGACCCGGCTACGACCTCGGGGAGCGGTCCAGCATGCGGCGCGTGCTGCGCTGGGTGCTGATCGCCGTGATCCTCGGGTTCGGCGTCAACGCGTTCCTGTCCCTGTTCATGGACCGCCAGCAGTTCCTCCATTCCCTGGCCAACGTGCGGGTCATCTACTTCGTGGTGCCGCTGGGGCTGTTCGTGGCTTCCCACGTGGTGGACTCGCTGCGCCTGATGCTGGTGGTCTCCCAGTTCCGCATCCGGCTGACGTTCTGGCAGGCGTTCTACAACAGCGCGGTGGGCACCTTCTTCCTGA
>Ga0335069_10008839_pt1 | contig 14374 bp, 12 predicted proteins | sample Lox_Sample_11_FD_206714 | JGI IMG/M metagenome (GOLD analysis project Ga0335069, IMG submission 206714) | Soil microbial communities from Loxahatchee National Wildlife Refuge, Florida, United States - Lox_Sample_1.1 | ecosystem: Environmental > Terrestrial > Soil > Wetlands | place: USA... | reverse complement strand
TTACCCGGCGATTGAGCCGGCACCAAATTGAAACCCGCCGCGGCCAGCATCGGCTCGATCCGCTGAGCCTTTTCTTGCGGCGTTTCGGCACATCCAGCGATCAGTAGCATCGCAAGTCCAACGACCAACACAAATCGGCCGTTGCCGAGTATTCTTAAGCCCAAACGGTCGCCCCTAACGGTGCATCGCAACAAGCCCGAGAGCCATCAAACTTCAAGAATCCTGCGTGCTTCGTCAGGGGTCGCGACTTCGTGACCCATCGCCTTAATCGTGGCCGAGGCACGTTCGGCGAGTTGCGGATTACTGAACTGACCCTGCCGCGCGTACTGGTAGTCCTCGAGACCGATTCGCACGTGACCGCCGAGGCTTACGATAAGCGGGATCATCGGCAAATTGTCGCCCCCAAGCGTTGCTGCGAACCAGTTGAAGCGTACGCCTTTGAGGACCTCGAGATAGGCCTCGATACTCTTCAATGAGGGAGGCAGACCGAAAGGCAATTCGGGACCGCCAAAGTAGAATTTGAAGAGCAGCGGCTCGGTCAGGATGCCCTGCTCCAAAAACACCAGCGCCGCGCGGATACCGCTCGGATCGAAGATCTGCATCGTGGGCCGGAGACCAAGCTCACGCGACGATTGGAGGAAGTAGCGGATCGTCTCGTACGGATTCTGATAGACGACCGGCTCGCCCAACAGCTTCTTGTTGATCGGGTCGTAGCCGACGAGATTCACCGAAGCCATGTCTCCGGCGCCCAGATCAGGCTTGGTCGCAGGGTCCTTGGACAATTCGACGAAATGACTGAAGCGTTTCGCCGCGTCCCCATCGAGCGGGAAGGTCGGCCACAGCAGTGCCTTACAAGCGGCCCGTGAGCGTCGATAGACCTCCGCATAGTAAGGAACGTCATGGACCCACTTGCCGGTCGCCGCGTCCCGGACGTGGAAGTGGATTATCGCCGCGCCCGCTTTACAGGTTGCGATCGCGTCGTTCGCGATCTCTTCGGGCGAGTAGCCGATATTGGGATTCAGCTTCTTCGATGCGTTACCGTTGATCGCCGCTTCGACAATGATCTTGGCCATGGATGGCCCCCTGCTTTCGTTTCGCCCATCATTCGCGCAAAAACTATCTTCTGTCCAGCAGCCCATAACTCGATTCAAGCGTGCCTCATTTGAGCACTAGGAGTAACTTATCGTTATGGCCGTAATGTTCCTGGCATTTTGCTTGGGCGTCCTCGCACTCGTAGCGTCTCCCGCATTTGCACGGATCGTCGCGATCGAGACCCGCACTGTTCTTAAAAGGCGATGGATAGCAATCCTGATCGCCGCGCTCTTTCCCTTCGCCGTTCTCGCCTTTATCGGCACAGACCTTTATGCATACGGATATCTATGCGAAGTTAACCACTGGGATTTTGCGTTTAGCGATTATTGGAAAGCGCCACTTCGGAATGGATACTATCTGAGCGCCGTTGACGACTTCGATCATCCTTTCATTGAATCTCTCGAGCAACCCGAGCTGTTTGAATTTGCCGATCTGAAAGCGCTAGAAGTACACAGATCGATCGTATTGGGAAAAGCGGAGAGCGAGACGAACGAGCGCAAACCCTTCTTCCTACTGAACACGCTCACCCATCGTTCCGACACCTTCTCAACACGTCCCGAACTTGAACGAGCGGCATCTGCCGCTGGAATCAGTAAGATAGACCTTCAGCGTCCCGAAAAAGTGTACGCAGACCATAGCTCAGGTTCGGGCCAGCTCGCTCATGCCCTATTCGTGCTCTGCGCGATCGGAATTCCTTTCTGGACAGGCAAGTTCTCACGAAAGAAAATGCTGAGCTTGCCACGAGCGGCACCCTCCAACGTAGTTAGCTAATTGGATACGAGCTAATCTTCGTCGGACGCGGCCTATCGCTACCAGCGAACGACCTGCTCGTAGACCTTCGGCAATTGGCGCGGAAGTGATGCGATATCTTCGATCACCAGGTACCGGGACGGCGCACACATCTGACGCAGGTAATCGTGCCCGGTGCGATCGACCGTGATACAGAACGGCAGGACACCCGCCATCTCCAGCTCTTTCAGCGCAACCATCGTGTCCTGGATACCGTAGGCGTTCGATCGGCGATCGTGGCCGTAATCGAAGTCCTGCGGGAAGCCGTCGCTCAGCATGATCATATGCTTGGCACGCGAGGCGACGTCCTTGAACTTCTCGCGGACGTGGCGGATAGCCGCGCCCATCCGGGTCGATCGCTTCGGCTCGACCCCACCGACGCGCATCTTAACTTCCTCGGTGAGCTCCTGATCGAACTCCTTGATCACGTAAAATTCGACGTTGTCGCGACCGTGACCCGAGAAGCCCATGATCGCATAGGAGTCGCCGATCTCTTCAAGCGACTGCGCCATGATCACGAGGGCTTCTTTATTCACGTCGATGATGCGACGCGGGCGCTGAGGCTGCCCGTCAGCAGGGCGCTCCCACGCCTTTGACCAATCGACCGGCTCCTGATCGCTTTGGGGCTTCGGCGGATCGCGATGAATCGGCTCGTCGGTTGAAGCCGACATATCGAGCAGGAAAAGCGTGGCAACATCGCGCGCCTCTTTCTTGCGCGCCTGATAGACCCGGCTGTCCGGAATCGATCCCATGCGGCGCATCACGCGGGCTTCGATCATGCGATCGAAATCGAGTTCATCGCCGTCTTCAAGTCCACGGACCATCCGATATGACGCCGGCCGGATCCGCTGAAAGTTGCGGCGCACCTGCGGCAGCATCTCGGAATATTGCATCAGCGTGCGCTCAAAGAAGTCGCTGTCTTCACCTTCGACGACGATTTCACGCAACCGGCACCAGTTGCGCCGATAGTCCGCCGCGACGTAATCCCATTCGTCGTAAGCGTAATAGGAGTCCTGGCCGCGGCTGCGCCCGATCATCAGGCGGCCTGCCCCCGGAATCGTACTGAGTTCACCTAGCTGGTCGCGCAGCATATCGAGTTCCTGCGCCTGCTTGTCCTTCAGCTGGGTGAGGTACATCCCGTCGCCATCCGTCGGACCGGGGCTCTCGGCCGGTTCGAGCTTCATTCCCGCTTCGAGCAATTTACGAATTTCGTCGGGAGTGAGCGCGCGGCTGTTCTTGCCCTTCTTGGTCTTGCCCGACGCGTCGAGCTGATTGATCTGATCGGTCTCCCCCTCGCCCTCAGAATCCCCCACATCGCCGACGCCCGAATCGTCACCGCTTTCGGCTCCGCGCAGAGTGCTGAGGAGATCGTCGCGCATATCCGATGCGCGTTCATCGAGTCCCTCGACCTCGCCTGCCTGGGCCGCTGCGAAGAGCGCCTGCAACCATCCATACATGGCGCTCGTCGTGCGAGCGCTCGCCAGAACGTCGGCCCCGCTTTCCCGCAATGGAGTGAAGAATTCAGAGGCTTTGCTGATAAAGGTGTTCGCCAGCGCCTCACCCTTCGCGGCAATACCGAGCGACGCCCGCACAAGCATCGTGCTAAGCGCAAAGGGCTTAAGCTGCTCAGTCAGCGTGGAGTTCATCCGCTCGATACGCGGAGCCAAGCCGCGATAGCGGCGCGACAGTTCGGCATCGACTCGCGCCGATTCGCAGAGCCGCATCAGGGCACCCGCCAGGCTCGGATCGTCGAAGGACGAGACGTAACTCTCCAGCGCCTCGACACCCGTCTCACCACGCTCCTCGAACCCGGGCATGGTGTTCAGCTTGAACTCGAAGGTGCCGAATTCGTGGCGCGCTGCGAGGCTCGCCGCGGTCAGGACGTAATAGTCCCGCGCCATCTTGTCGTCGCCGAGTCCCGCGATCGTGTCGGGCAGATAGATCATCTCGCCCGGCATCAGGGGGTAATGAAACGGCAGCACCGCGCCGGTGTTGGGCAGCGAATCGATGCGAAATTCGAGCGGAAAAAGCATCCGCATGAACTTCGTCAGCATACCTTTGACGAGGTAGAGCGGATGACTGTCTGCGGGTAATTCAGTCGCCATCTGACCATTGTGGCAAATCGATCCGCAAAGATGCAATTTGCGCCGAAGCCCTCGCGGATAGCGGCTTGACTAGCCGCATGACCGCTAATTAACTGATCGCATCGCCATGAAAAGAAACTCGTTTGATCATTGGTCGCGGCTGCTCGCTACCGCTGCGATGAGCCTCATCCTTACGTTCGGAGCTGTGCGATCGACCCACGCCGGCATCAGCGACGCGGTGAAGTACGCTAAGTTGCCGAACGGTTTGCAGGTGCTCGTCCTCGAAAATCACAAGGCACCGGTCGCTACACTCAACGTTTTCTTCCACGTCGGGTCGCGCAACGAGCAGGTTGGGAAAACCGGCCTCTCCCATCTGCTGGAACATCTGATGTTCCGCGGAACCAAGAAATACGGGCCTGAAGAGTTCTCCAACATCATCCAGGAGAACGGCGGTGAGGATAACGCTTTCACGACAGAGGACTACACCGATTATTTCGAGGTGATTAATCGGGATCATCTCGATGTGCCAATCGCGCTCGAATCCGACCGGATGGCGAACTTCGCCCCGCAGGGCTTCGATTCCGAGAAGAACGTCGTGATGGAAGAACGGCGGCTGCGCACCGAGGATAACCCCGAAGATGCTTTGCAGGAGATGACGCAGGCGGCGGCCTTCGTGGAGCATCCCTACCATTGGCCGGTAATCGGCTGGATGCACGATGTCGCGGGGCTGACGCTCGACGATGCGATGACCTATCACTCGATTCACTACTCGCCGCGCAATGCGATCGTCGTCGCGGTGGGCGACTTCGATGGCGACAAGGTGATGAAGCAGATTAGCGACGCTTTTGGTGGAATACCGAATGGCGCTGTCGCGCAGCCGATGACTGAAGTCGAACCGCCGCAAGATGGCGAACGGCACGTAACCGTTCGCCATGCCGCGAACCTGCCGGCCTTCGCCGAGGGCTTCCACACGCCGAACTATCAGAACAACGACGCGTACGCGCTTGAGGTCGCGGGTGAGATTCTGGGCGACGGAAAGAGTTCGCGGCTTTACAAAGATCTCGTGATCGAGAAGCAGATGGTGGTCGAGTCAGGCGTGCAGTACCAGATGACCTCATTCGATCCTAATCTGCTCTGGATCTCGGGTCAGATGCGCCCTGGCATCAAAGCCGAGGATGCGCTCGCTGAGGTAGATCGACAACTCGAAGAATTGCGCACGAAGCCAGTATCGGCCGAAGAGCTGCAGAAAGCCAAAAATCTCGAACAGGCTGGCTTTGTCTTCGGGCAGGATTCGGTTTTCGAACAGGCGATGCAGCTTGGGCTCTACCAGATGCTCGGCAACTATCGGATGGTCGATCAGTACCTGGCGAATATCGACAAGGTAACCGCGGAAGACGTGCAGCGGGTTGCGAAGAAGTATCTCGTTGCCGCTAATCGGACGGTTGGCATTCTGGTTCCGACCGGAGTTCTGCCGCACGAAGCCGGCGGCGGCGCGAGCGGTCAAGTGCATCATCAAGACATGATCGGAGAGACGCTTTAATGATCCGCAATCGCTTCCTCCTCGTAGTTCTCTCCTTCACCGCGCTGCTCGCGATCTTGCCGCGTCATGCCGCGGCTCTGGAGATCAAACGCAGCCAGCTGAGTAATGGCGCGATTCTGTTGGTATCCGAGCAGCATCAGCTGCCGATGATCTCGCTCGCTATCTCCTTCGATGCGGGCGCTCGGCGCGATCCGCACGGCAAGGCGGGACTGGCCGCGCTCACCGCTGACGCACTCGAGCAAGGTACCAAGGATTTAAGCGCCGACGAGTTCAACAAGAAAACCGACTTCATGGGTAGCTCCGTCGGCGTCGAGACCGATCATGACTATGCATCAGCGACGATGACCTCATTGAAGAAATACGAGGACGAAACGCTGCATATGCTCGCCCAGATTCTCGTCAATCCGGGCTTGCGCGACGCCGATATCGCACGCAAAAAGGCGGACCAGATCGCGGGTATCAACGCTGAGCAGGAACAGCCCGGCTACGTTGCACAGGTTGCCTTTCTGAAACAGCTATTCGGCGACGGTCCCTACGGTCATCCGATTAACGGCGTAACCGAAACAGTCACGACCCTGACTCCGGACGACGTACGGAACTTCTATCGCGACCACTACAAGACGGGCGGAGCAGTTATTGCTGTAACCGGTGATGTGAAGGAAGACGAGATCAAGGCGAAGCTGGAAAAAGAACTTGCGGGACTGTCCGGCACGGTCTCGCCGCAAGCCGAACCGCCCCAGCCGACGGTTGCAGCAGGGATTCATCTGGATGTGATCGATCGCACCGTTGCTCAAGCCAACTTGATTCTCGGTTCGGGCGGTATCGCGCGGTCGAATCCTGACTACTACAAGCTGCAAGTGATGAACTATATCCTTGGCGGTGGCGGATTTGCCTCGCGCCTGATGAAGGTTGTCCGTAGCAAGGGCGGCCTCGCCTATGGAGTCTCAAGCGGCTTCCAGGCGTGGAAGTTTCCTGGAGCATTCCTCGTCGTTCTCCAGACCAAGAATAAAAGCGCGAATGACGCCGTCAAGATGATCCTCGAACAGTTGCACGAGATTCAGGATAAACCCGTCTCCGATGACGAACTGAACGCCGCCAAGCGCTTTCTGGTCGGCTCGTTTCCGCTAAAGATCGATCGTCAGAGCCAGATCACCGGTTTCATGCTTGGTATCGAACTGAACAATTTGGGTCTCGATTTTGCCGATCGCTATCCTAAGCTTATCGATGCGGTTACCGCCGCTGATGTGCAGGAAGTTGCTCGCAAGTACATCCATCCGGAAGCGCTCAACGTCATCGCGGTAACTAATCAGGCCGAGGCTAAGGTGGCTGCTGCGAGCTTCGCCCCCAACGTTCATTAGGATGTGCTCGGTTGCAGGATTGTTCTTCGACTGATGTATAATGCGCGCCATGCGCTACCCATTGGTAAAGGGAATTGCCGCCGGAATAGCAGTCATCACTCTGGCAGGATGCGCCAGTGCAACCCTGCGCACCGCGCGTGACGAGCTTGCGGCCGGCCGTTATGCAGAAGCCCATCAGAAGCTGCTGATCGCGCGTAACGATCCGAATCTATCCTCCTACCATCGTCGCGAAATAGACAACGATATCTGTCTCACCGAAGAAAAGATGGGCGCGCCCGGCTATCCCGTCGCGGAGCAGTTAAGCGTTTGCGAGCGCGCAGCGGATGAAGGAGCTGATCAAAGCAAACAGATCCTGGCGCAGATTCAGGATACGCAACGCGGATCGCTGGTAAAGCAGATCGACTCGTCGATAGCCGCAGGCGACGTCGCACAGGCGGTAGATGGTATCTCGCGCTATCGGCAGATCGCCGGTGCCGATCCGAACCAGATTGCCAAGTGGTCTCAGCAGCTTTGGACGGTAGTCGATCAACAGAACGGCGAAGTAACCAGAGCTCAGCGCTCAGCGATTAAATCAACTATCGCGCAACTTAAAAAGGAACATCCGAAGATTCATCGGATGAGTGACGAGGCCTTCGCGAGCTGGGTCAAGCAGAATCTGAATACTGCGGGAGCTCCCAATATTGCGCAGGTCGCCATCGCTAAGCAGACGCTGATGTTGCAATTGCCCAGCGATCAGTTAGCTGCCGCCGCGATTAATCTCGATATACTCGCCAAGATCAACGACGGGATGGTTGCTCGATGCGGCTGCGATGGTCGTACTAAGGTCGCGGTGCAGGACACGCAGCTCCCTGCCTATCTTGTGCGACTCGATCCAGCTACGCGCAAATCCGAAGTACTAGTCCTCGCACGTTACTGAGTATTGGTATTCTACGGCTGAGCGATCATCACGCTCGGATGGCCAAGTGAGTTGCTTGCATGCGAGTCGATAAACCCGCTCTGCCGCCCAGTGGATCGGTGGCAACCGTATCGAAGTCGCCCATATAGTCCTGTGCCACCAGCAGATCCTGTCCTATCTCAGTCGGAAACGTGATCGCCGTCACCTTGCGATTAGATCAGGTAGTTCCCCCGTCAAAAGACTTCGCGCACTCGCGATCGATTTGAAAATTGTTCGCGCCACGCCGCCGGTCATAGAAGCAGACCGCTAAAGCTCCCTTCGTATCCGCCGCGATCGCCGGCTCGAATTGATCGGTCAGTAGCGCGCCTCCGCCTTTGGCATTCGTGTTAACCCGAATCGGAGTTTTCCACGTATCGCCGTGATCGCGAGACACGCTCATCTTGATATCGGAGAAGGCATAGCTTCCTGTGGTCGAAAAGCTGTCGGGAACCGCGTTTCCCCCATCGTCCCACGCCAGGTTGATGAAGCCCGAGTCTTTCGCACTCTTGCCGATCGCGATACTCGGGAACTCGTTCGCGCGGATTAACCCCTGCAGATCGGCGCCATCCCCAACAGGAGACACCACCGCAACAACGACTGGAGGCGTGAAGGTTACTCCGCTGTCGGTCGATCGGGCGATTTTAATCTGACGAGAGGTAGCCGCCCCTCCGTTCTGCCCCGCGGCTTCGTAGGTAACATAGAGATCGCCCGATGGCGCTATCGCGACCTGCGGACCCATCACCGCCGCCCATGGACTAGTCGCATCGGCGCGGACCTGCTCAACGATAGATGGAGTGCTCCGCGTCGTGCCCATATCGGTCGAGACCACCATTTCGATCGCATAGCGCGGAATCGGCGATCCTGTGTCGGGGTCAGCGCCGCAGGTCAGGCCGGAATAGTCGAGATCTGCGTAAACGGTATATATCGTGGAATGGCTGGCATCGATCGCGAGCCAATCGTGATCGATCAGATGAGTCGAGGCGTCTTTGCTGACTGCGACCGCAGGTGATGAAAAGCTATGACCACCCTCAGTCGATCGCGCCAGGGCTACGCCCGCCACACTGTTAAGGGTGTCGAGCCAGATGGCGGAGTAAAAAAATTGCGTGGCGCTCGTGCAAGCTACGGTCGGCGATCCGATAAGGGTCTGATCGAAATTGATCCCACCCGGCGGAGCTCCCTGATAGGCAAAGCCCTTCCCCTGATCCGATGAAGTCGCAAAGCCGACCGCCGTCACGCCGCTGAGCGCTGCCATGGTCTTGGCCTCGCTGGCGGTATCGTTAAAAAAGGTCAAAACGCTTGAGCCGCACCAGGCTGTCGAAGTTTGGCTCTGCGTAAACCCGGCGTAACGACTGATCTGCAACGACGGCGTCGAGATAGGACCGTGAATCGCGGCCGTATCTAAACCCGCTCCTCCGGCAGCCGCATCGAGCAATCGCGCTCGGAGGGTTGGCCATCGGTCGGCAAACGCGATCAGGTTGCGACTCGCCCCAAAGAGCCGGTTCCGATCGATCCATCGCCTCGATTCGAGCTGCTTCACGTAATGGGTAATGCGGTCGAGGCGACCGATTGTATCGACACTGCTGATATCCGTAGCCCCCGCTGCGGCGGTCGACCCGACGATTAATATAAGCGTCAGGATCAAAGAGGTCGGTGTAGGAGATCGCTCCGGCATCGCCCTGTCCCCTCCCGATTGATCGGAGGCTGTATGTTCAAGGGCGACGCCATCGCGCACGAATCGGAGTCCAGGACAAAAAATCGTTGCTAACCGGCGCTACATGTTCTCTTTTGCGGCGAGATGATGATGACCAAAAGTCGGCACCGACACGCTCCGCTCATTAAAGACAAATTTTTGCCGACCAATTAGTGCCGAATGAAATGAAAAAGGACCCGCCGACGCGAGTCCTTCAGATAACGTGATTTAGGTTTTAGCGCATCAGGCGCCGAAGTTCCGCTCGACGCGAGCGCATTCCGCAGCCCTAAACCAATGGAGCTGGGATCAGTCCTGCTCTACCATTCGTAGTGCGAAGTCGAGATATACTGCTGGGCCTCGCGATCAATCGAACGACGCGGGGTCCCAATCAAGTTCTGCTGGTAGCCAAGGATGCTGCTGAGCAGCCGGCGCATCCGACCACCGCCGTCCGGCGAGATGATCGTACGGCCCCGCTTCATATCGAGTTCCGGCTCGCTGATGCTCATCGTGATCTTGATTGCCGCCATCTTCACACCCCCAACATTGGATGAATGTTTCCCTAAGGGCGTCAAAAGCAATCAAGATGCCACTTAAAAGCGTGTCGCGGCACTTATAAAGATGCTTGAGAATCGAAATAGATAAGCTAAGAACAACGCCCTAAACTGCTTGTAGCAACATCGGAACGCTCGTCGTCGCGAAATTGCCTCAAAGCATCGCAACACGCGATCCCGAGGGGCCGGGCGTGACGGCCCCTCGGGACACTCTTTTGCTGTTGCTACTTACGCGCGAACGGCTTATCCCGCTCCGAAAGCGCAGCCTTTAGCCCCTTCTCGCGGCTGGCGCGCATCCAGTTCTTGGCCGTTTCCGTCTGATGGGCGATGCAATCGATATCCGCCGCCGACTGCTCCAGCGCGCGGAAGCCCTGGATATCGAGATAGCGGTTAACTGCCGACTTGTGCAGCGACAGGAGGTCGAGCGGCACCCCGGCCACGCGTCGGGCATATTCCAGAGTTTCAGCCTCTAGCTTGTCCTTTGGGATCACGCGATTCACGAGATGCCAATCGAGAGCCTCTTGAGCGCTCATGTAATCGCCGGTGAAGAAGTATTCCTTGGCCTTCCTCGGACCCATCAGGATGGGCCACATGGATAGAGTCGGCAGAATGCCGAGAGAGCGCCCCGCCGGATGGCCGAACTGTGCGTCCTCGCTCGCAAAGACAATATCGCAATGACCGACCAATTCCGTTGCGCCGGCCAGGCAATAGCCATGAACCTGGGCGATAACCGGCTTCGGTAACGACCAGAGCCGCTGCCACCGATCGACCATCTTTTGTAAGGTCAGTCGGTCCGAGTGAACCGTGAAGCCCGAGCCCGAGCGCTGGGTCGGCTGGAGATCGTAGCCCGCACAGAAGGCCCGCCCCGCGCCCCGGATAATCAAGACGCTGGCCTCGTCGTTGGCCTCGAACTCGCTCATCACCAAGTCGAGTTCGCCGAGCAACTTCTGCGACATGGCATTGAGCTTCTCCGGCCGATTCAAGGTCAGCCGAAAAATCTTGTCTTCAACCTTCTCGTAAACAACTGTTTCGTAGTTAGCCATTTTTCTGACTCCTGTGGACTAGCGCTTGCGGAATTTGGGCAGCACTTCTTCGCCCAGCCGTTGGATACATTCCATCACTTTTTCCTTGGAAGGCCCCATCGGAACTCGCACTCGAAGCACAAAGGAGTCCAGTCCGCCAACGAGACGATCCCAGCGATCGAGTGATTCGAGCCAATCGCCGGCATTGCCCATGATGGGGTAGCCGTAGCTGCGGAGCTTGGCCAGCGCGACCTCGTCGGAGCTCAGGTCGGCGCTTTCGTTGAGCATTCCCCACTTGGTGTAGAACTTCCATTCTTCGAGCCAGAGTTTGCCGAAAGTCTGCTCAGCCTCCTCGCGCGAGTTGGCAATCCATCCGTCGCGGAACAGCGAGACATAGGGCTTCTTGCCGGCCTTGGCTGCCGCTTCTCGATAAATCTCAACATTTGCTTTAATTGTTTCGGTCGAATCGAGGAATGGCGCCATGGTCCAACCGTCGGCCATCCGTCCGGCCCGCGCGATTGATTTGGGGCCGAAGGCTCCGATCCAAATCGGCGGGCGCGGCTTCTGGAACGGCTTCGGTGTGACGTGAATCGCGTCGAAATTGAAGTACTTGCCGTGATGCGCGAACGGGCCAACTGTCGTCCAGGCCTTCTCCAAAACTTCAAGTGTTTCTTCAAATCGACCTTCACGCTGTTTGATCGGCACGCCAAAGTGCGCGAAGTACCGCGGATGGTACCCGACGCCAACGCCGAGAATCAGGCGGCCTCGCGACAGGACGTCGATCAGCGCCGTTGTCTGCGCCAGATCGACCGGATTGTAGAGCGGCGGCATCATAATGTCGGTGCCGATTTTCACCCGCTTCGTACGAGCAGCGATCGCCGCCATCAGCGGCAGTGGGCTCGGAAACATACATTCGGTCCGGGCGTGGCGCTCCGGCACGAACACCGCATCGAAGCCGTAGCGTTCAGCCTGCTCAGCCTCATCGAGTAGTTGAGCGGCAAAGTCGGCGCTGCGTTCGGGTGTCGGTTCCGGCTGCTCGTAGGGGCCGCCGTGCGTATCCGGCATATAGCCAAACTGGATCATCGTTACCTCGACATTCGTGGAAGCTGCTTTGATTTGCCGCTAACTTCGCCGAGTCCCATCAGAATTGCAACCTGACCGCCTAGTCGTATCGAACCCACGACGATTGCAGTCATCGGGCTTTTCATCTTCGTCTCAGACTCGATATAGATGCAGAAGTTTTCAAAGAGCTATGAGGACAGATCGATGATTAAGAGCGTTTTCCACATCAACATCAACGTGACCGACTTCGATAAGTCGCTGGCCTTCTACAAGATGGTGGGCTTCAAGGTTGTGTTTAATATTGGCGAAGGCCCGAACAAGGCCAACGATGTCGGCCTGAATATCCCTAACAGCCGGGCTCGCGCAGCGCTGCTCGCACTTAGCGATGACCCTCGGGCCACGCGTATCGACCTGATCGAATGGAAGGAACCGAAAACCGAAGGCAAAGCCTATCCACATCTCTATCATGCGGGTGCTGCGCGCATCGCGCTCTTCACGAAGGGCCTCGACGAGGAATATGCGCGGCTCAAGGCCGAGGGCGTCGAGATGATCTCGGAACCGGTCGAAATCAAGTTCGGCGGTAAGGGTGCCGGCGCACGCTTCTTCTGCTTCAAGGACCCGGATGGAACCGTCCTCGAGCTGATCGAGCCCTTCAACGGATAGTGTGATGCTGACCGGCGGCTGCCTGTGCGGAGCGGTTCGCTACGAGGTTGAGGGCACCCCTCTCTTTGCAGTGCTCTGTCACTGCCGCGATTGCCAGCGCGTATCCGGCACGGGACATGTTCCCGTGATGGGGATGCCACGCTCGTCGTTGAAAATCTCGGGCGCGACCAAAGCTTTCAGCTCGAGAGGCTCCAGCGGGTTGCCGTCGGTTCGTCACTTCTGCCCCAATTGCGGCAGCCTCCTTTTCGGGATGCCGGAATCGGTCCCCGACTCTGTTTCGATCTATGTCGGGTCACTCGACGACCCATCAGCTTTTCAGCCTGCGGCAGTAATCTTCCGGCGTGATCGTCACGCCTGGGATATCGGCGCTGCCGCGCTAGATGAATTTGATACCCTGCCCTCCCAAGGACGCGAATAGCGCAAGGCTCGGCCTTTAACCCTCGATTGACTTGGCGGGCCTGGTCAAACAAACTCCGGCCTGCCCACATGATGCGTAAAGCTATCTCGATAACGGCCCTGGTTCTGTTCGGTATCGGCCTCGCGTTGGGCGTGCTCGATATCGGTATCCGCATCGCGAATCGGCGCTTCCCCTATTTTTATCGCTATGACGAAGCACGGGGATGGGCGCTGAATCCCGACACGCAGGGCGTGTATCGGCGCGAAGGACATTCGTTTCTGCGTATCAATAGCGATGGGTTCCGGGGGCCGGACTATCCTAAAGAGAAACCGCCGGGAACGGTTCGCGTTGCGGTGATTGGCGATTCCTACGTCGAGGCGATGCAGGTAGCGGAGGATAAAACCTTCACGTCGGTCATCCAACGGCACCTGTCCGCCGATCCTCTGCTGCACGGCAAAAAGGTCGAGGCCCTCAATTTCGGTATCGACGGCTACGGCACCGCTCAAGAGTTGATCACGCTGCGCGACCATGTGTGGGCCTATCAACCCGACATCGTGGTGCTCGCCGTTTTCCTGGGTAACGATATCCGGAACAACTCGGTCGTGCTCGAAGGCGACCAGTGTCGACCTTTTTATGAACTCGACGGGAATTCGATGAAGCTCACGGGGCCTTTCATCACCTCGCCGAGCTATCGGCTCTGGTGTCAGGCTCGTTTTGATTACCGCGACCTGCGCTTCCTGGATCTCATTAAGAATTCAATCGCGTTGATCACCTCAAGGGCCTCGGCTCCGACCGCCGATCATCCGGTCGAGCAGGCGATCAATTACAGCATCTACAAACCGCCGACCGAAAAATCGTGGCAGGACGCATGGGCCATAACCGAGCGGCTGATCACGATGGTGCGTGACGAGACGGTTAAGCACGGAGCGATGTTTCTCGCGGTGACCGAAGACACTGGAATCCAGGTCTGGCCAAAACCTGCGGCTCGCGCGAAGTTCGAAAGGACCTTGGGCGTGAACGACCTTTTCTATCCGGATCGTCGGATCGCCGAATTGGGTCAGCGTGAGGGTTTCGCTGTGCTGACGCTATCGCAACCGCTGCGGGAATATGCGGAAGAGCATCACGTCTTCCTGCACGGCTTCAGCAACACTCCACAGGGCTTCGGCCACTGGAACGAGATCGGCCACGAGCA
>Ga0335069_10008838_pt1 | contig 14374 bp, 12 predicted proteins | sample Lox_Sample_11_FD_206714 | JGI IMG/M metagenome (GOLD analysis project Ga0335069, IMG submission 206714) | Soil microbial communities from Loxahatchee National Wildlife Refuge, Florida, United States - Lox_Sample_1.1 | ecosystem: Environmental > Terrestrial > Soil > Wetlands | place: USA... | reverse complement strand
GAGGCCGCCGTGGACTCGGGCAGCATCGGGATCGGCGGCTTCGTGGCGCCGGCCGTGGCGGCGGGCCTGGTCCGGGAGATGGTGCACGCCTTCCCATCGCGTACCCCGCTGCCGGAGCGGCGCAGGTGCACGCTCGCGGTGGGCGCCGGCGCGCCTCACCCCCGGCGCCCCGATCTCCGCTGGATGTCGGTCTCCCTCGACGGCGGCACCGCGCCCGCGACCCATCGGGTCCCCTACCTGGCCACCCACGTCCCGGCGCTTCCCGGCCGGCTGGACGGGCCGCTGGTGCTGGACGTCGACCTCGACTACGCCTCGAACCGACTCCGCGGGGAGCCGGACTGGGAGGACGCCCCCGGGCCCGAGCTGACGGAGGAGGAGTTCGCCGCCGACCTGCGCCTCGCGCTCAGGGCGCTCGACCCGACCCGGATCGCCTGCGTCAGCGTCGGCACCTCGCCGCGGTACTGTCCCTCGGAGCGCTGGCGCCCCCTGCTCGATGCCCTCTCCGCCGTCCTCGCGGAGCGTCTCGGCGTAACCCTGGAGGGATTGCTCCCCTGGGATCCAGGGTGAACGGGCGCGGCCAGGCGCGAGACCCTACGCTCCCCGACCGCGGTAGAGCCCACGCTCGGTCAGGTACTCGAGCACCCGTCGCGGCACCAGGCCGGTCACGTCCTCGCCCCGGGCCAGCCGCTCGCGGATGGCGCTCGAGGAGATCGCCGGCAGCGACGGCGCACCCGGGACTGGCGGGTAGCCCTCCCGCCCGAGCACGATGAGCCCGGCCAGCTCGCGGACCCGGTCCCAGCGGTACCACTTGCCGGTCTCGGGCAACACGTCGGCCCCGACCACCAGCGAGAAGCGGAGCGCCGGGTGCGTCGACACCAGGTGCTCCAGGGTCCGCGCCGTCTTCCCCACCAGCGGGTCGTCGGCCAGCTCCGCCTCGGCGGTGCAGACGGCGGCGCCCCGCAGCTCCCGGACGGCCAGCTGGCACATCCGCACCCGGTCCTGGAACGGCGCCAGCTCCTTGCCGAAGGGGTGCCGGAAGGAGGGGAGCAGCCACACCTCGCCCACCGGCTGGGTGGAGAGCACCCAGTGCGCGGCCATGAGGTGCGCCAGGTGGGGTGGGTTGAACGATCCCCCCAGGAGCGCGACGTGCCCGTTTCTCACGGCCCGGATCTTACCGCGCCCCGGCCCGTGCCTCAGGGGTAGATGAGGAACGGCCGCCTCCGGCGCTCGAAGGCCCGCTCCTCGGGGGCGAAGGCCCGACCGAGCTCGGACAGCGTGGCCCCGGCCTCGATGCCGTGCCGCTCCCGGTCCGACCCACACAGGAGGTCGAAGGCGGGGATGTCGCGCACGAACTCGTAGGGCTCGCGCCGCCAGGCGAACCGGCCCTGGTCCTGCCGGCGCGCGTGCAGCACCAGGGCCAGGCCGGCGCGGAAGGGCTGGAACCGGTCGGGGTCGGCGACGGAGAGCTCCACGCCGTGGCAGCGCACCCCGGCGTGCTTGTCCCAGGTGGGCACGAAGCTCGCCGGGCGCCAGGCCGCGCCCGGCAGCCGCTCGCGGCGCAGGGACTCGCACAGCGCCTGGCCGTCCAGCCAGGGCGCGCCGGCGAGCTCGAAGGGGCGGGTTGTCCCCCGCCCCTCGGAGAGGTTGGTCCCCTCGAGCAGGCAGGTGCCCGGGTAGACCAGCGCGGTCTCGGGGGTGGGCATGTTGGGCGAGGGGAGCACCCAGGGCAGGCCGGTCTCACGGTAACGGACCTCCCGCCTCCAGCCCTCGCACCCCACCACCGTGAGCTCGAGGTCGAGCCGGCGCTCCGCCCGGAACAGGCGGGCCAGCTCGCCCACGGTGAGCCCGTGGCGCACCGCCAGGTCGTGCAGGCCGCAGAAGCTCTCGAAGCCGGGCCGGAGCGCCGGGCCCTCCACCCGCAGCCCGCCCAGCGGGTTGGGCCGGTCCAGGACCACGAAGGCGATCCCGGCCTCGGCGGCCGCCTCCATGCAGAGCATCATGGTGGCCTGGTAGGTGTAGTAGCGGACGCCCACGTCCTGGATGTCGAACACCAGGGCGTCGAGGCCGGCCAGGAGCGCGGGCGGGGGACGTAGGGAGCCGACGCCGTCGCCGTAGAGCGAGGCCACCGGCACGCCGGTGCGGGGATCCCGGGGCTCGCCCTCCACCGCGGCCATGTACTGCGCATCGCCGCGGACCCCGTGCTCGGGGCCGAGGAGGAGCCCGAGATCCACCCCCGGCGCGGCCCGGAGGAGGTCGGCGGCGTGGTCGAGGCGGCGGGTCACCGCGGTGGGGTTGCACACCAGCCCCACCCGCCGCCCGCGCAGGAGCGCGAAGCGGCCGGCGGCCAGGACCTCCAGGCCGGAGCGCACGCCGCCGCGCGCTGCGCCCCGGCGCCGCCGGCTAGCGCCGGAAGGCGAAGGCGAACGAGTAGCGGCCGGGCTGGTCCGGCGGGTAGGTGGCATCGCGGAGGTTCCAGTAGGCGCAGGCCCGGACGTCGCCGTCGTGCATCGAGTCCTCCAGCACCTCGACGGCGGTGGCGGCGCCGACGGCGTCGACGGTCACCCGGACCCGCAGGTTGCCGGAGAGCGAGGGCGAGGCGGCCAGCCGCTCCCGGTAGGTCCGGTCGACCAGCGCCTGCACCGCCTTCTGCAACGCGGCCAGATCCGCCCGGGCCACCTTCTCGAGGTGCAGCCGCCGCTCCAGGGCCACCAGCTCCTCGCGCCCCGGCGCTCCGGCGGCGCGGAGCAGCTCCACCGCCCCGCTGGCGTCGCCGCGGGCCTGGAGGATCCGCCCGAGGGCCAGGCTGGTCTGCTCGTCCTTGGGCCTGTCCTCGAGCACCCGCCGGTAGGCGCGCTCGGCGCCGACCAGGTCCTTGGCCGCCAGCCGGACCTCGGCCACGCGCCGCCACTGCTCGGCCGAGGGCCGCAGCTGGGCCAGCCGCTCCAGGGCCCGCTGCTCCGCCTCGGCGTCCCCGGCTGCCTGGGCGGCGTCGGCAAGGGCCGCCAGCGCCTCGGGATCCTCCTGGATCTCCAGGGCTGCCCTCCACTGCTCGACGGCCGCGGCCGGATCCCCCCGCGCGCTCAGGAGCCGGGCCAACGCCGCGCGGGAGCCCCGGTCGCGCGGGTCCTGCTCCACGGCCCCCTTCCAGAAATCGACGGCCGCATCCGGCTCGCCTGCCTCCTCGGCGAGCTGGGCCAGGATGGCCCAGGCGCCGGGGAGGGTCCTCGCCCCCTCCAGCGCCGCCGCCGCCTGGGCGTGCGCCTCGGCGGCGTCCCCCCGTCCGCGCGCCAGCCGCGCCAGCCCGAGGTGCGCCTCGGGATCGGCCGGATCGGCGCCGAGCACCGCCTGGTAGTCCGTGTGGGCCAGGTCGGGCTGGCCGCGGGCCTCCTCCAGCTCCGCCCGCACCCGGACGGCCAGCCAGCAGCGCGGGTCGCGCTGCAGGGCCGCGGCCAGCGCCTTCTCGGCCTGGTCCCAGGTCCGCCAGGTCACGTAGGCGCGCGCCATGCCCACCCAGGGGAGCGCCGAGCCGGGGAACTGGAGCGACAGGTCGCGGAAGCCGCCCCAGCGATCGTCGATGGCCGGCTGCGCCGCCACCGCCAGGAACTGGGCCACGGCGTCCTGCGGCGCGCGCTCGGCCTCCTCCGCCCAGCGCAGCTCGTCGCCCAGCTCGCCCCGACGGTCGGCCGCGTCGATCTCGGTCAGGGCCCGGCTCACGGCCAGGTAGTCGACGGACGAGGCGGGGGCAGCCGCCGAGGGGGGAGCGGAGGCCGGCCCGGGCCCGCCAGGGGGCGGCCCGGCGGTGGCGCAGGCGACCAGCGAGGCCAGGGAGGCGAGGAGAGCGAGGGGGGTGCGCATGGGCGTGCTCTTTCCATTCTCCCCCAGGTCCCGGGCCCAGGCGAACTCCCTCCCGCCGGGGCACCGGCGGCCCTTTCGTCTATGATGCGGGGAAGCCGCGCACATCGGCACCCTCGCCCCTGGGATGGATATGGCCCACCGCCCCGCCCTCCGACCGTCCTCGCTCGCCGCCGCCCTCTCCTCCCTGGCGCTCCTCGCCTCCGGCTGCACCGCCGCGACCCCGAGGGGAATGACCGCCTCGCCCGACTACCTCACCGCCCCCACCAACCCGGCGCTCAAGGAGGCCGTGACGGTGACCGCGGTCCGGGGCGGCGACTCCAGCCGGGCGGGCGTCCCCTGGATCGCCAGCGGCGACTTCGAGAAGGCGCTGGTCGACTCGCTGCGGAGGGCGGGCTACCTGGCCCCGTCCGCCGGCGAGGCGCAGTACACCCTCGAGGCGGACATCGTCGAGGCCACCATCCAGAACGACGACCGGCCCTTCCGCAACCTGCAGTACGACGAGAACGTCACCTCGACCATCCGCTACCGGCTCAGGGACGTCCGGCGTGGCGTCACCCTCCTCGACCGGCGCGTCGAGGCGCCCTACACGGCCGCCAACGGCACCGGAACCCTCACCGCCACCCGCATCCGGGTGGCCGACGAGGGCTCGGCCCGCGAGAGCATCGAGGCCCTGGTCGACGAGCTGCACCGGCTCCGGGTGCGAGAGGGCGAGGACGGCCAGGCCGATTGAGCGACGGTGGAGGCGGCAACGTGAAGGCCCCGATCCTGGACGGCGCCGCGACCCAGCGCGACCTGGCCCCGTCTGCCGAGCCCCCGGCCGTGCCGGCGCGGAACGCGCGGGTGAGGCGGGGGCTGCGACGGGACCTGGCACGGCACCCTGGCCGCGGCAGGCGCCCGGCCCCATGGGCCGTGACCCCGCGGTGAGGCATGGACTGGCTGGAGATCCCCGCGCTGAAGTGGTTCCTGCCCCTGCCGGTGCTGGCCCTGCTGGCCTGGCCCATCTGGCGCTTCTTCGCGCCCTCCTGGCGCGCCCTGGAGGAGGAGGCGCTGGCGCGGCGGACGCTGCGTAAGGGAGCGCTCGACCCGCGGCCGGTGGCGGCAGCGATGCTGGGGGCGGTGGTGCTGGCGCTGCAGCAGTATTTCGGCAACGGGGAGTTCTTCGGGCAGGCGGTGCGCGGCCCGGTGGTCTCCCTCCTCTCCTCCCTGGGCGGGGCCCCCCTCGACCAGGGCCGCTGGGGCGAGCTCCTCTGGGAGAGCTGGTGGGGCCTGACGCGCGTGGGGGGCTACCTGCTGCCGCTCCTCGCCTGGAAGCTGCTCTTCCGCCGCGACCGGCTGCGCGACCTGGGGCTGCGGACCACCGGCCTGCGCGAGCACCTCTGGGTGTACGCGCTGTGCGTGGCCATCATGGTGCCGGTGCTGCTGCTGGCGCAGCGCCAGCCCGACTTCGGGGCCTACTACCCCTTCTACCGCCACGCCGGCCGCTCCTGGGTCGACTTCCTGGCCTGGGAGCTCATCTATCTCTCCCAGTTCCTCGCCCTGGAGCTCTTCTTCCGGGGCTGGTGGATCGGCGCCAGCCGAAGCCTGGGCACGGCGGCCATCTTCCTGGTGGCCGTGCCGTACGCCATGATCCACTACGGCAAGCCCTACTTCGAGGCCATGGGCGCGCTGGTGGCCGGGGTGGTGCTGGGCTCTCTGGCGGTCCGGACGCGCAGCATCTGGGCGGGATTCCTGGTCCACTCCACCATCGCCTTCCTCATGGACGTGGCCTCGCTCCGGGCCCGGCACGCGCTGCCCGTCCGGCTCTGGCCGGGCAGCGCCCGGACGTTCACCTTCCCTCTCTGGGGGGCGATCTACTGGGTCGCCTGGGGCGCCGCGCTCCTGGTCCTGGCGCTGGAGGTGAGGCGGCGACGCCGGCACACGCGGCCGAGGGCCCGCGCGGCCTAGACGGGGCCCGCGCCCCCTGGCGTCCCGGCCCGGGAACGGGTATCGAGTCGCGCAGCATGCGCGCCGCCGAAACGCTCCGGGAGCTGGGCTGGGACCAGGTGCTCGAGGCCCTCTCCGCCCGCTGCCGGCTCCCCGCCGGTCGCCGCGTCGCCCTGGCCCTGCCCTTCCTGCCCGACGCCGCCGCGGCCCGGGAGTCGCTGCGGCGGGTGGAGGAGGCCCGGCGCCTCTCCGAGGCCGGGGTGGCCCTGCCCCTGGGCGGGGTGGGCGAGGTCGAGGAGCACCTGGCGCGGGCAGCCAAGGGCGGCGTCCTCGAGCCCCTGGCGCTGCGCGAGTGCGCGGCCCTGGTCCGCGCCGCGGCCCGCACCCGCGACGAGATCCTCCCTCGCTCCGGCGAGCTGCCGCGGCTGTGGGCGCTGGCCGAGCCGGTGACCGCCGACCCGCGCCTGGCGGAGCGCATCGAGCGGGCCGTGGAGCCCTCCGGGGCCATCTCCGACCGGGCCAGCCCGGCCCTGGCCGCGGCCCGGGAGCGGGCCCGCGGCCTGCACCGCGCCCTGAAGACCGAGGTGGAGGCGTTGCTCGACGACGCCGAGATGCAGCGCCACCTGCGGGAACGCTACTTCACCATCCGCAACGACCGCTACGTGCTGCCGGTGCTGGCCAGCGCCCGCGGGCAGGTGCCGGGGATCGTCCACAACGCCTCGCAGTCCGGGCAGACCCTCTTCGTCGAGCCTGAGTCGATGGTGGAGCTGGGCAACGAGCTGTCCATCGCCAACGCCGTGGCCGCCGAGGAGGAGCAGCGCATCCTGCGCGAGCTCTCCCAGGCCCTGGCCGAGGACGGCGGGGCCCTGGCCCAGGACCTGCGCGCCCTGGCCCAGCTCGACCTGTGCGAGGCCGAGGCGGCCCTGGCCGCCGACCTGGACGCCCACCCGCCCGAGGTGGCGCCGGCCGGCGGCGGCTTCGAGCTCCTCTCCCTCCGCCACCCCTTGCTGGTGCTCCAGAACAAGAAGGTGGTGGCCAGCCACGTCCGGCTCGAGCCCCCGCGGCGGGCGCTGATCGTCTCCGGCCCCAACGGCGGCGGGAAGACGGTGGCCATCACCGCGGTGGGCGTCTCGGCCCTGCTGCTGCGAGCGGGGCTGCCCGTCCCCGCCGCCCAGGGCTCCCGCCTGCCCTTCTACCTGGAGGTGAACGCCGCAGTGGACGAGCGCGGCGACCTGGCCAAGGACCTCTCCACCTTCACCGCCCATCTCACCTCGGTGAAGGACATGCTGGCCGGAGCCGTCCCCGGCTCGCTGGTGCTGGTGGACGAGATCGCCGCCGACACCGACCCGCGCGAGGGGGCGGCGCTGGCCGCGGCCATCCTGGAGTCGCTGGTGGAGAAGGGCGCCACCGTGCTGGTCACCACCCACCTCGACGAGCTCAAGGCGCTGGCGCTGGTCGACGAGCGCTACGCCAACGCCCGGGTGGGCTTCGACGCGGAGAGGCTGGTCCCCACCTACCAGGTCCACCTGGGGACGCCGGGCAGCTCGTCGGCCATCGAGGTCGCCGCCCGGGTGGGCCTGCCGCAGGCGGTGGTGGAGCGGGCCCGCGCCTCCCGGGCGGGGCAGGGCGGCGCGCTGGGCGAGGCCCTCCGGGCCCTCGACGCCGAGCGCGGGGCGCTGGAGGCCCAGCGCCGCGCCGCCGCGGAGGCCGCCGAGCGGGCGCGCGCCGCCCTCGAACGGGCCCGTGCCGCCGAGGAGGCGGCCCGGCGGGCGGAGAGCGAGGCGGCCGCGCGGATGGGCGCGGAGCTGGCCGGCGAGATCGACGCCGCCCGCGGCCAGGTGGCGGCCCTCCTGGCCTCGCTCCAGGCGGCCCCCTCCCTCAAGAAGGCGTCCGAGGCGCGCCACCAGCTCGACGCCTGGCACGCCACCGTGGACCGGGCCGCCCGGGCCAGCCAGGCGCGGGCGGACACCGAGGAGCGGGAGCTGGTCGGGGGCGAGGTGGCGCCGGGGGCGAGGGTCCGGATCGTCTCGCTGGGGCAGGAGGGCGAGGTGGTGGAGGTGGACGGGGACGAGGCGCTGGTCCGCGCCGGCGCGCTCAAGGTGCGCCGCCCGGTGGCCGATCTCCTCCTCCTGCGAGGCCGGGCCCGCGAGGCCGGCCTGGCCCGCAGCCATCAGGACAAGCTGGCCGCCGCCGAGGGGGCCCGGGCCCAGGCGGTCTCCCACCCCGAGCGCCGGCTCGACGTGCGCGGCCTGCGCGTCGAGGAGCTCCTCCGCGAGGTGGAACGCTTCCTGGACCGGCTCTACGCTGAGGGCGAACCGACCGCGCTCATCCTCCACGGCCACGGCACCGGCGCGCTCAAGCAGGCGCTCCGCGACCACCTGGCCGCCTCGCCCTACGTCGGCGCCTTCCGCCCCGGCGAGCGGCACGAGGGCGGCGACGCGGTCACGGTGGTGACGCTGCGCCACTGAGCCCCCTCGGATGGGGCCGACCCTTCGCGACCGCCGCCGGGGTGGCTAGGATCGCGGCGCCCGCCCAAACAGGAGTCTCCCATGCCCCAGCGGCTCCGCGGCCTCGTTCTCGCGGCCGGCCTCCTCCTCCCTCCCCCGGGCCTGGCCGTGGAGAAGGTGAAGCTCGGCTTCGTCAACTCCATGACCGGCCCCGAGGCGCCCATCGGCGAGAACCTCACCCACGGCGCCGACCTGGCGGTGGAGGACCTGCGGAGGGAGGGGATCGAGGTCGAGCTCTCCCGCCAGGACGACGGGGGCAAGCAGCAGAACGCCATGAGCGCGGTGGAGGAGCTGGCCACCGGCGAGGGCGTGGCCGCCATCGTCGGGCCCTACACCTCGGCCAGCGCCAACGCCGTGGTCTCGCTGGCCCAGCAGTACCAGGTCCCGCTCCTCATCCCCGCCGCCGCCAAGGAGGAGCTGACCCGGCCCGGCAAGCCGTACGTGTTCCGGCTCAACGCCCCGGCCCACGTCTATGCCGAGGCGCTCCTCGATGCCGTTCTGGCGGTGGGGAAACCCCGGACCATCGCCTTCATCTACGAGTCCACCGACTTCGGCACCTCGGTCTCGGCCGCCGGCAAGGAGCTGGCCGCGCGGAGGGGGCTCAGGGTGGTGGCCGACGAGGCCTACCAGCAGGGCGCGCCCGACTACCGCTCCACCCTGACCCGGATCAAGGCACTGCGCCCCGACCTGGTCTTCATGGTCTCCTACGTGGCCGACGCCATCCTGCTCATGCGGCAGTCGCGCGAGCTCCGGCTCGAGCCCCAGGCGTTCCTGGGCGGCGGCGCCGGGTTCGACACCGCCCAGTTCCAGGGAGAGCACGACATCAGCGAGCTGGTCTTCTCGGTCACGCAGTGGACGCCGGACACCGGCTGGCCGGGGGCGGCCGAGTTCGCCGCCCGCTACGCGGCCCGCTTCGGGAAGAAGCCCACCTACCACGCCGCCTGCGCCTACGAGGCGGTGCGGATCGCCGCCCAGGCCGCGGCCCGGGTCGGCGGCGACCCCAGGAAGACGCGCGACGCCCTGGCCGCCGGCAGCTTCAGCGGCGTCCTGGGGGCGGTGCGCTTCGAGAGCTTCGACGGGTTCATGAACCAGAACCGCCATGCCATGCCGGTGATCCAGTACCAGGATGGCCGGGCCCAGACCGTCTCCCCCCCCGAGTTCGCCCGGCGAAAGCCGGTCTACCCCTTCCCCGGCTGGAAGTGAGATCCTGGGCGGGCGTGCCCGCTCCGGCCGGCCGCGGCGAGACCGGCATGATCCTCTTCCTGCAATCCCTCCTCTCCGGCGTGCTGATGGGTGGCGTCTACGCGCTGGTGGGGATCGGCCTGACCCTGGTCTTCGGGGTCATGCGCATCGTCAACTTCGCCCACGGCGAGCTGGTCATGCTGGGCATGTACCTGGCCTGGTTCCTCTTCACGCGCCTGGGCTGGGATCCCTACCTGTCCTTGGTGGTGGTGGCCCCGGCCCTGTTCCTGTGGGGCGCGCTGCTCCAGGCGGCGGTGGTGGGCCGGGCGCTCCACGCGCTGCCGGAGAACCAGATGCTGCTCACCATCGGCCTGGGGCTGGCCATGTCCAACGCCGCCATGCTCGCCTTCACCGCCGACTACCGCATCCTCACCACCTCCTACTCGTCTTCCGGGCTCCAGGTCCTGGGCCTCTCGGTCTCCGAGCCCATGCTGGCCGCCTTCCTGGTGGCGGTGGGGGTCACCGCCGGCCTGTACCTGTTCCTGCTGCGCACCGACACCGGCCGGGCCATCCGTGCCACCGCCCAGGACCGGGAGGCCGCCCAGCTCATGGGGATCGACGTGCGCCGGATGTCGCTCGTGGCCTTCGGGCTCGGGGCGGCCCTGGCCGGCACCGCAGGGGCCCTGGTCTCGCCGACCTACTACATCTACCCGCAGGTGGGCGGGGCCTTCACCCTCAAGGCCTTCGTCATCGTGGTGCTGGGCGGGATGGGGAGCGTGGTCGGCGCCACGCTGGGCGGCCTGCTGGTGGGGGTGACCGAGTCGCTGGCGGCGGTGTACGTGGCCAGCGACCTCAAGGAGCTGGTGGTCTACTCGCTCTTCCTCCTGGTCCTGGTCGCGAGGCCCTCGGGCCTCCTCGGCAAGGCTCGCGCCTGACCGCCACCGCCCCATGCTCGCCCCCCCACCCCTCCCCGCCTCGGCCTCCGCTCCCCGCGCGGGAGCGCGCGCTGCGGGGACCTGGCTGGCCGCGGCGGCGGTGGCGCTGCTGGCGCTCTTCCCGGTCCTGGTGGCCCGGCCCTACCCGCTGCACATGGGCGTGGTCCTCTTCCTGGCCGTGCTGGAGGCCGCGGCCTGGAACCTGGTGGGGGGCATCGCCGGCCAGTACTCGGTGGGGCACGCCGTCTACTTCGGCGCGGGGGCCTACGCGGCGGTGATGCTCCTGGAGCGCCTGGGGATCGCGCCGTGGTGGGGGATCTGGGCGGCGGCGCTCTGCGCCGTGCTCCTCGGCCTGGTGGTGGGCACCATCACCCTCCGGCTGCGCGGCCCCTACTTCGTGCTGGCCTCCATCGCGGCGGCGGAGGTGGCCCGGCTGGCCGTGCTCCACTTCCGCGCCTTCACCCACGGCGCGCAGGGTTTCGTGGTGGCCGAGCCCCCCGTCCTTCGCCTGCCCGGCCTGTCGCTGACCTTCGACGGGAAGCGCCCCTTCTACTACCTGACCCTGGCCCTGGCCGTGCTGGCCGTGGCGGTGAACCGGGCCGTGCTCCGCTCGCGGCTCGGCTACCAGCTCCTGGCCGTCCGCGAGGACCAGGACGCTGCCCACTCGTTGGGCATCCGCCTCTCGCTGGTGAAGAACCAGGCCCTGGCCATCTCGGCGGCGCTCACCGGTGTGGCCGGGGCCGTCTTCGCCGGCTACTCCCGCTTCATCGACCCCGACACCGTCTTCAGCCTCACCGACGTCTCCGTCCCCATGGTGCTCTACTGCCTGGCCGGCGGCGCCGGGACGGTGGAGGGGCCGGTGGTGGGGGCGCTGCTCCTGGTCCCCGTCTCCGAGGCCCTGCGAAACCCTCGCGGCCTGGTCTCGCTGGGGCTGCTCCCCGCCGGCTCGGGGGTGGTCGGCTTCGTCGAGCGCCACCTGTCGCAGGCGCACCAGCTGGTCTACGGCCTCCTCCTCGTGCTCATCGTCCTCTTCGCGCCGGAGGGCGTCGCCGGCCTCTTGCGGCGCCTGCTCCGGCGCTCCCGCGCCCGGCCGCGCCCTGCGCCGCCCCCCGCCTGATCCAACAAGATGGCCCTGCTCGAGATCAGGCACCTGTCCAAGTTCTTCGGCGGCCTGGCCGCCAACGCCGACGTGTCCTTCTCGGTGGAGCGGGGGACCATCGTCGGGCTGGTCGGGCCCAACGGCGCCGGCAAGACCACCCTCTTCGACTGCGTCACCGGCTTCCACCGCCCCGACCGCGGAGAGGTCCGCTTCCGCGGCATCCGGATCAACGGCCTCTCGCCTGCCCGGGTGTGCCGGCTGGGGCTGGCCCGCACCTGGCAGAAGGTGCGGCCCCTGGCCCGGCTCTCGGTGCTGGACAACGTGGTGGTGGGGGCGCTGACCCGGACCCGACGGGTGGAGGCGGCGCGCGATTTGGCCCGGGAGGAGCTCCGGGTGGTGGGGCTCTCGGACCGGGCCGGGGTCGCGGCGGGGACGCTCCCGGTGGGCGAGCGCAAGAAGCTGGAGCTGGCCCGGGCGCTGGCCACCGGCCCCGAGCTCCTCCTCGTCGACGAGGTCCTGGGCGGTCTCAACCCCACCGAGTCGGAGGAGGTGGTCGAGGTCCTCCTGGCCCTGCGGGCCTCGGGCCTGACCCTGCTGGTGATCGAGCACGACATGAGGGCGATCATGCGGATCTCCGATCGGGTGGTGGTGCTCGACTCCGGCGAGAAGCTGGCCGAGGGGACACCGGCCGAGGTGGTGGAGGACCGCGAGGTCGTGGCCGCCTACCTGGGGGAGCCCTGACGTGCTCCGCATCGAGCAGCTCTCCTTCGCCCACGGCGATCTCGGGGTGCTGTGGGGCGTGGACCTCGAGGTGGGGGCCGGCGAGATCGTCTCGGTGCTGGGGGGCAACGGAGCCGGCAAGTCGACCCTGCTCCGCTGCGTCTCGCGCCTGCTCCGCCCCTCGGCCGGGCGGATCGAGTTCGAGGGCGCCGACCTGCTGCGGCTAGCGCCCCACGAGGTGGTGGGGATGGGAGTGGTCCAGGTGCCCGAGGGGCGGCGCATCTTCCCCGAGCTGACGGTGCTGGAGAACCTGCGCGTGGGCTCGTACCTGCGAGCGGTCCGCCGCGACCGCCGGCGCAACCTGGAGCGGGCCTTCTCCCTCTTCCCGCGCCTGGCCGAGCGGCGGCAGCAGCTGGGGGGCACCCTCTCCGGCGGCGAGCAGCAGATGCTGGCCATCGCCCGCGGGCTCATGGCCAACCCCAAGCTGCTGCTCCTCGACGAGCCGTCCCTGGGGCTGGCCCCGCTGCTGGCCCGCAGCATCTTCGAGATCGTCGCCGACATCAATCGCCAGGGGACCACCGTCCTCCTGGTCGAGCAGAACGTCCACCAGTCGCTGCGCATCTCCCACCGCGCCTACGTGCTGGAGACCGGCCGCGTGGCGCTGGAGGGGCCCGCCGCCCACCTCCTGGCGGACGGGCACGTCCGCCAGGCCTACCTGGGGATCCGACCATGACCGAGGGCAAGCTCACCGTGGGGGACTGGATGACCGCCGATCCGGTCACGGTCGAGGAGGACGCCACCGTCCTGGAGGCCATCCACCTGCTCAAGGAGCGGAACATCCGACGCCTCCCGGTGATGCGCGCCGGCCGGCTGGTGGGGCTGGTCACCGAGAAGATGCTGCTCGGCTACATGCCCGCCCAGGCGACCTCCCTCGACCAGTGGGAGCTGCACTACCTGCTCTCGCGCACCCCGGTCCGGGTGGCCATGAACTCGACCCCTCACACCGTGACCCCGGAGACTCCCCTGGCCGACGCCGCCCGGCTGCTCCACGACCGGAAGCTGAACGGGGTGCTGGTGATGAACGCTCGCGGCGACCTGGTGGGATTGCTCACCACCACGGACGCGCTGGAGGCGCTGGTCCACTTCACCACCCTGGCGACCCGGGCCGGCGCGCGCGATCATCACCCTGAGTGACGAACTCCCCGCCTCCTGTCCCCGCCGGGGGGGACGGGGAACCCGTGACCCGAGGGAATGGGGCAGCGTGCCCCTTCGTCTTCCGGTACGCTCCGCGGTGCGATGCTCGAGTACGCGGAGAACCCCCGTCGCACACCCCGCCTGCCGCTGCGCTGCCGCGCTCGCCTGGAGCTGCCCACGGGCGACGTCGAGACGGTCACCGAGGACATCGGCGCGCGGGGCTGCCAGGTGGTGCTGCCGGTGGCCATCGACCGCGGCCAGCCCCTGCGCCTCCTGCTCGACGCACCCCGGACCTCCTCCACCCTGCGGGTGGACGGCCGCGCCGCCTGGGTGAGCCCCCGGGCGCCCTGGCGCGTCGGGATCGCCTTCCTGCCCGAGGAACTGAGCGCCGCCGCCCGGTGGATGGAGGAGCTCCGCCGCGGCACCCCCGGCCTGGCCTCGGCCCGGCAGGCCCCCGAGCGCGTCTCCCTGAGCGCCCTGTTCTACTTGGGGCCGGTGCCGCGCCTGCTCGACCTCGGCGACGAGGACCTGGCGATGCTCGGCAGGGTGGGCCACGGCCTGCGGCTCAGCGAGCTGAAGGCCAGCGCCGCCCGCGACTGGCCCGGGGTGCGCCGGCGCTTCTTCGCCCTGCTCGAGCAGGGCTACCTGACGCTCTCGCGCGCGGCCGCCGTCCACCCCCGCGCCTGGACGGCCGTCCTGGGCGAGCCGGCCCCCACCCCGATCCCCTCCCTGCCCACCGTGTCCCTCACCTCCCCCGGCCAGCCCGGCAGGTCGGGGACCCCCTTCCCCTCCCCGACGCGGCGCGCGACCGACCCCGCGCCGACCCCGCCCCCGGCCTCGCCCGCCCCCGTCCCGGAGACCTCCCGTGCCCCCGCCGAGGCCAGCGCCGGCGCCGCCTGGCGCGCTCCGGCGACGGCCCGTTCCCCGGAGGCCGACGCCCTCTTCCGCCTGGCCCTGAG
>Ga0335069_10008837_pt1 | contig 14375 bp, 8 predicted proteins | sample Lox_Sample_11_FD_206714 | JGI IMG/M metagenome (GOLD analysis project Ga0335069, IMG submission 206714) | Soil microbial communities from Loxahatchee National Wildlife Refuge, Florida, United States - Lox_Sample_1.1 | ecosystem: Environmental > Terrestrial > Soil > Wetlands | place: USA: Florida... | reverse complement strand
CGTCGACCATGCAGTGGTGCGCCTTGGTCACAGTCGCGAACCGGTGCCCCTCCAATCCTTCGATGACCCACAGCTCCCACAAGGGCTTTTGTCGATCCAGTGGCCGCGACAGAATGTCCGCAACGACCCCTTTGAGCTGCTGCTCGTCCCCCGGGCGCGGGAGGGCGATGTGGCGCACGTGGTATTCGAGGCGGAAGCGATCGTCGTCGATCCACACCGGCTGACGCTCGATCGGGATGTACGTGAGTCGCTGCCGGTAGCGCGGGATCAGATGCAACTGCGAGGCGATGTACCGCTTGATGCGCTCGATATCGATCCCGCCCTCGCGCGTCATGAGCGGCCCAGCTTCGAACAGCGAAGCGCCGCCGACATTCATTGGAGTCGTCGGGCCCTCGAACACCAGGAAGGAAGCATCGTGCGCCGACAATCGCTGGTAGCGGTCCGCCATGGCCACGGTCATCAACTCCCTCGATGCAACGCTCTCCTCATCCCTGATATGCTCACCACGTCAGGGCCGGCCGAAACGGCCACGCGGCCGGACCGTTCGCGACATATGGCCGCCCGCGAGATTTCAAACTGAGGGTACTCTCCTCATTCAGCAAGGTCCTGGTTCGATTGGTGGCACCCTCGTCGCCAGGCGATCGGCGCCGGCGTGGACCGGATATCGGCTCCCGCGGGCGTGGTTTCGGCGGATGCCACCAGCGTCGATGCGCGAGGTGGCACGACGGCCAGCGCAACTTGGTACAGCAGTCCGCCAACGGCCTATCGCTGCGATAGCACTCGCTGCAGGACGCCGGCGTCATGCTCGGCCATGTGAGCATGGCCGGTGCCACGACGCGGTGAGAGGTATCGATGGAGTCACGGCGTCCAGCTGCGGCGGTCGCGATTCCCATCAGGACGAATCATTCTAGAAAGTAGCTCGGCCGACTGCGGGGGGAGGCGCCAAGCAGGCGATTCAAACACGGCGAGGAGCTGCGCGTCGCTGGACCAACCGGGAGCGGTCCTTGGGCAGACCGCAAGCCTGGCATCAGCGATTGCAGTCACCTCGGGATTGTCGGGGCCAAATATCTTCTCCTCATCAGCCCGTGACGGTAGACGGGCTGGCCGTCGGCGTCATCGCGACGGCGCTCACCTCGTTGAGGAAGACACAGATCTTCGGCCAGAGACGGTCCGGCCTCACGTGCAGCTCGCCGATCCAGCGCGTCTCCAGAAATCGTGCGTTCGGCATCTCCTTCGCAAGCTCCGCCGCGTCACGGTGCGCGTGCAGGCGATCCCCGCGATGGCCAATCACGAGCGTCGGCATCGTCAGCTGCCTGCGACGCTCCGCCGGCGGCACGACAGGGCCGACCAGGATACCGTGCAGGACGGCGGTGATGACCTCGGGCTCCGCGGACGCGGCGTTGAGGAAGCTGGCGAGCAGGTCGCTGTTCGGCCGCGGGAGGCGGCGCACGAGGCGCGCGAGCGGGCGGCCGATGAACGAGCCGTAGTCCACGAGGGCGATCAGCGGCACGAGGAGGAGCGCGGCGAACATCGTCGACCATTCCATTACGGGCATCTCAATGAACAGGCCGACGCAGCGGTCCGGGGCCTGCGCCGCGAGCTGCAGCGCCGTGATCGCACCGAGTGAGACTCCGCCGACGAGCGCCTTCTCGATCCCGAGGTGGTCGAGCAACGCGAGCGTCTGCTCGGCAAAGAAGTCGACGCGCAGCTCGCGTGGATCGGTGGGCTTGTCGCTCTCCCCGTGGCCCAGCAGGTCGAGCAGGATCACCCTGTAGCCCTGGGTCACGAAACGTGCGGCGAGGTCTCGGTTTACCAGCGAATCGAGCAAGAGCCCATGCAGGAGCACGCAGGGCACGCCTGAATCTCCGTGAATCTCATAGGCGAGCTCGTAGTGGCGAAACCGGAATCGACCTTTCTCGAGAACCTTTGTCATCTAGGGGGTACCTTTCTTGGCGGGCAGCCGGCAGATGGGTGAAACGAGTAGCGAGACTATGGATTGAGGACGTGATGGGTCAATCGTATGCCGATGGGGTCCACTCGCCGAAATCGAGATGGTGCGTTCCCTGCGGATCACCAGGCAGACGCTTGTCCGACCGTGGGACAAATCGGATTCCGCCGTCACCCACGTACGCCTTCGTATGATCGAAACGTCCACCGATGATATCGGCTGGAATAGCAATTGGAAAGGCGACGCACGCTCGACCTCTGGCATCAACGAACTCAAACACGCACCGGCTGCACTGACTGCTCATGGTTATCATCCAACCTCGGTAACCATGCGATCATGTGCAGCGAGGTTACTCCAGCAGAAATCGCTGCGAGCGAGCCACTGCTTGGCTCAAGCCAAAATGCAGTCGACGCGGGTGAAGCGGCGAGAGCCACCACTACGCCACCTCAAAGGAGGCTGTCCCCACCGGGTTCGGCACGATCGTCCAGCGCCGGGAGTGGAACGCAGCCACCTCGGGCCGCTGCGCGACCGAGATCACGGTCATGCGCGGTAGGCGTTCGGCGAGTAGCGTGTAAGCACGTTTCTCCGCCTCGTCGTCGAGCGAGGAGGTTACCTTGTCCAGAAACACCCACTCGGGCTCGTTGAGCAGCACGCGCGCGATAGCGAGACGCTGTTGCTCATGAGGCGAGAGCTGCTGATCCCATTGAGCCGTGTCATCGAGACGCGTGGTCAGGTGATCGAGCCCGAGTAGCCGCAGCACCTCGTGGATGCGCGTATCGGGAAAGGTGCCCTCGGGCGCGGGATACGAGAGGATGGTGCGCAGCGACCCCAGGGGCAGGTAGGGCCACTGCGGAACGAAGAGCGTATGGACACCCGCCGGCACGTCGATACGTCCCCGGCCGAAGGGCCAGATGCCGGCGATGGCACGCAGCAAGGTGGTCTTCCCCGCACCCGAGGGCCCGGTGATGACGACCCGCTCGCCTGCATTCACCGCAGCGCTCGCCCCGTCGATCAGAACGCGGCCGTCCGAGGTCTCGAGCTTCAAATCGACGAGCCGCAGTACCGGCGTCTCGACGGGCACGACGCGGAGGTCCGAGCGCTCCAGGTCCTTCGCCGTCGCGTCGATGACCTCGGCAAAGGTCGAGAGCCGCTCGACGTTGGCGCGCCAGCGCGCAATCTCCTGGTAGGCGTTGACGAACCAGTTGAGGGCTCCCGATACCTGACCGTAGGCAAAGCGCACCTGGGCGATGACTCCGAGCGTGATGAGGCCGGCGAAGAAGGCAGGCGCGGCCACGAGGAGCGGGACGACGCCGTTGGCCTGGCCGACGACACCGGTGAAGACCGTCAACCGTCGCTGCGCAGCGATCAGCTGCCACCAGTTCCGAATGACGTGCTCGAAGCGTGCGAGCGCGTTGCGCCGCTCCAGGGCCTCGCCGCGCGACAGCGTCACCACCTCGACGTTGTCGCGGAAGCGCATGAGCCCGTACCGGAAGTCGGCCTCGTAGCGCAGCCGGTCGAAGTTGAGGGGTACGAGGCGTCGGCCCACGACGTGCGTGAGCCACGTCGAGAGCCCGGCATACAGCAGTGCCACCCAGAGCAGGAAGCCTGGAACATGTACGTGCCGACCGTGGAGCGGCACCGCCCAAATGCCCGAGAGCGTCCACAACAGCCCGCCGAACGACACCAGGGTTGCCAGCGAGCCGAGGAGCGAGAGCGAGAGGCCGAGCGCGCTGGCCGCGAAGTCACGGACGTCCTCGGCGACGCGCTGATCCGGGTTGTCCAACCTCGCCGCCGTGCAGTTTCTCCTGGCACAAGGCGCGCTCGGTCATCCAGTGATCGACGTAGTAGGCGGTTACGCCGCGACGCCAGCGGATCTCGAGGAGTTGCCGGAGATAGATCCGATACGCGGAGGCGAGAACAAAGCCGGCCGACACCGCCGCGAAGAGCCCGACCGCCGCGAGGAAGACCGTAGCCTGCTTGTCCTGGACCGCATCCATGATGCGGCGCTCCGCGTCGGCGAGACGCAGATTCGCGTAGACCGTCCCGAGCTCCAGGCACACTGCGCCCGCCAGGAGCAGCGTGCCCCGCGGAGCGTCGGGCGATCTCCAGTAGACGCCAATCAAGCTCCAGAAATGCCCGAGGAAGCGGCGACCGAAGATGGGCTGTTTGATCAGCTCGCGCATGGGGAGCTCCTTCGTCTTGCTCTTCTTCGACTTCAGATCGCCTACCCCGCTGCGTACATTGAACGTTTACGCCGTGCGCCGGGGTCACGGTTGCGGGCCGACCGGGGTCAACGTCGAAAGCCGATGCCTACCCTCGTCTTCGATCATCGACCGTCACGCCTTCCGAGTCGCATGCTCGCCGCAGACACCCCGCGCGTCGCCTCGATGATCCCGATCGCGGCGCGGGTCACTGGGAGCAGGCTGGGGGTGTCGATCTTGTCCAGGTTATCCATGCGATCAAACAGATAGAACGGTGCGGTGAGGTAGTTGACCAACGGCACGCCTTCCAGATGGAATGGGCCGCCGTCGGTGGTGGGGAAGGGGGCCAGGGCGTCGGGGGTCATGAGCAGCGAGCGCTCGAGGTGCTCGGTCTCGATGGCCTGCCAGACGGCGGTTTCAAGTGCTGGGATGCGGCTGGTGAACCACCAGCGCGGCTCCGGCTCCCCGCTCGGCACCAGCGTGCCGTGGCGCTCGACGAACTCGCGCGCCGCGTGCTCAAGATGGATCTCCAGCACCGTATGGGCGAGGTCGCTGCGATGCTGTTCGATGAACGCGCGCACCCCGGCGCCACCGGCCATGTGGCCGCCGTTGATCAAGAAGATCAGCCGATGTGGCCGCTCGGCACGCGGCACCCGCGACCAGTAGGCGGCTTGCGCCAGCACCAACGCCATGCCCGAGCCATCCTCGACGGCAGACGACCAGGGACCGTCGTGATGCGTCCCGATGATCACCCACTCGTCGTCGGCGCCCGGCAACTCGCCGACCACGTTGTACGACGTGGTCCGAGAGCACCGCGCCTCCACCCGCAGCTCGACGGTCACGGGCGCCCTGTCGAGCAGGGCTCGCAAACGCACCCCGTCGGGCTCACCGATCCACACGCCCGGGATGTCGCGGACGATCCCGTCATACGGCACATAGTACTCACACCCACCGCCCGGATAGCCCCGCAGTACGCCGATGAACGCCGCCGCTCCCGCCGCCATCGACGGCTCCATGACGTGCTGGATCTGCCGGCCGAACGGCAGGACCTGCACGGCGTTGTCGAAGGTTCCGCGCGGGTCATAACAGAAGCCCGCGGCACGCGCGGCCAACGGAGCATCGTGCCATCCGTCCGGCTCGTGCACGCGGCGCTGTACCGTGAAGGTTGGCGGCACACGAAGGAGTGTGACGTCGTCGAGCACGGCTGTGCCACGGAGCACGTCGGACGTGCCGACATCAAGCGCCGCCAGCCGAGCGCGCAGTCCCGAGGTCGGCGCGGAGAACGGCAACGGAAAACACGGAACGGTGAACGCTTCGGCGCGCAGCGCGGCGGCCCGCGGCTCCCAGTATGGCAGCTCGAGCGGTTCGAGTCGTACGTGCTCGAGGCCGAAGCTGCGCAGACGCTCGGCGCAAAACTGCTCAGCCCACCGGTCCGCCGGGTAACCGGGGCGACGAATTCCCTGGGCGTGGATGGCGGTGATCCACGCGAGCAGTGTGCTTTCGTGTGGCAGGATCGCGTTGTCCGGCGTCACTCCGTTCCCCGCGTATCATCGGCAAGGTCGATACAGCACGTCCGCTTCCAGGAGCCGCACCACGCCCCTTTACCACGTCGCCCTCCTGAACGCACCGCGCACCGGCATGAGCCAGAGAAACCCTCCCTGTGGCTGGACCGCTCTCAGGGGCAGGGCAATTTGCCGCTCACGCCAGGAGGAGCTTCAGCGTGGTGATCCGCTCCGTCGCGAGACCTGTCCACGCTCGGAATCTGTTTGTCCGCTACCGTCAGTAGCCAGCGTCCTCACAAGCCATTCCGTGAAAGAGAATGGGCGTTTCCACGAGGGGATGGAAGAACGACCAGACTCGCCAGGCGTCAGGACGCGAGCAGCCGTTCACTCAGCTTCGATTCGATGAGGCGCCTTGGCACCGGGACCTCTGTGGTCGCGACGGCCGCTCACCTGGATCGTTTGCAGATCGGCTACCGGTCGACTAGACCCGTCATCAAACCAAGGACGCAGTGCCATGGAGCGGACTCCGTTTTCGTACCCGGCTCGAGATGGATCCGCAGATGACCGAGTCCTTTCCGATCATTCTCTTCATGGACCCGCCGCAGCACACGCGCCTACGCAAACTCGTCAGCCACGCCTTCACCCCGCGGCAACGCGGGCCTCGTCGAGATGCAGCCGGCGATGGTCGAGGCGGCTCGGACCGGGGCCGGCCTCGGAGCGCCATTCTTCCTCTCCATGCCGGCTGAGGGCCCGCGGAAGATTGGGCGCCACGATGACGCTCTCGGACGCGAACACAGAAAGAAGGAACGTTGCATGCCAGCACCGATGACGAGCGAAGAACGCGAAGTGTTTCTCGCAGGCATTCGTGTGGGCATCTTGAGCGTCAGCCGACCCCGTCGCGGACCGCTTTCGACACCGCTCTGGTACGTGTACGAGCCCGGCGGCGAGATTGTCATCGTGACGCGGCCAGAAACGCGCAAGGCGCGGCTCGTCGCGGTCGGCACGCTGGTCTCGTTCCTGGTGCAGGTAGAGGACCTGCCGCCGAAGTACGTGAGCGTCGAAGGGCGCGTGGTCTCGGTGGCGCCTGCGAACGTCGATCGCGACTTGCGACCGATCGCTCACAAGTATCTGGGTGCGGACGTCGCCAATGGCTACCTGGATGCGACCCGACCCGGCGGCGTTACGAACGAGGTCGTCATTCGGATAAAGCCCGAGCGCTGGTTCAGCCGAGACTTCGGCAAGCCCGGCTGAGCCATTCCCTCTGTTTGCACCAGCGCACCGCCGCCCTGCCATGAGCCGATGGGCGCCGATCAGCAAGGCGGTGCCGCGGCCCGCGACTATCGACTTTGAAGTGTATTGGGCGTTGCGGTGCGGGTCGGTGTGCGGCTCGGCGTCCGGGTGCGCGTCGGTGTGCGGCTCGGCGTCCGCGTCGGGGTGAGGGTCGGCGTCGGCGTCCGCGTCGGGGTGCGGGTTGGTGTCCGCGTCCGCGTCGAGGTGTGGGTTGGTGTGCTCGTGCGCGTCACCGTGGGGGTTCGTGTCCGGGTGACTGTGGACGTCGGCGTTGTGGTGCCGGTGGGCGTGTTGGTCGTCGGCGTCGGGGTGGGGGTCGGCGTCGGCGTTGGCACGCCGCCGCGCACGGCCCGCGCGTAGCGGGGGGCCGTCTTGTAGCTGGCGTTCCGGGTGCCAAGATAAAAGTACACACCGGTCGCAGACGGCGTCAGAATGCAGGTGTAGACAGTTGACGACCAGTAGAAGTCCGGTCTGGTGCAACTGCACTGCTGCGTCGACGCCGCACCATCCACGGTGCACCCCGTGTTGCCATCGCTGTTAACGCCGCAGTTGGTGTTGAAGGCCGCGTTGATGCACGGGGCACCGGTCCCGCAGCCCGGGACGCTCGTGTCTATGAGGCTCTCAAGCTCGGCCGGCTGACTACTGGGGCAGAAACAACAGCCCGCTTCCGACGGCAGCCGCCAGTCGTGGTGCCCGGCAAAGCCGGCGTTGTTCAGGCCGGCGATGAACCCGTTGAAGACGGCGCCGTCGGGCGGGCCCCCGGCGGTGTCGCAGACCTGATCGTTATTCGCATCGAGACACCACCGATAGGCATAATCCTTGTCGTGCTTTCCCCCCGCGTCGTCCTTCTTCTCCCACACCAGGCACGTTTGCCGATCAGTGATCGTCCCGTTGCAGTTATCCACAAAACGCGGCACCGCCGTCGGGGCCGCGACGCACGGCACGCAGGCGCCGCCGATGAAGATCATGGTTTGGGGCCCGTCGGTCCCTGCATCGCAGGTCAGACCGTCGGGCTGGCCGGCGCACAGATTGGGCGTGTCGGTCGGCGTTGCTGTTGGGCTCGCTGTCCGGGTGAACGTCGATGTCGACGTCTGAGTCGGGGTCTGCGTCGAGGTATTCGTCAGCGTTTGCGTGGTGGTCTGGCTCGGCGTTCGGGTGCCTGTATGCGTCGGGCTGCCGGTCGGCGTTTGCGTCGGTGTCCCCGTCTCAGTCGGAGTATCGGTGCACGTAGCGGTCGCCGAGGGGGTCGCGATTGCAGTGAACGTCTGGCTCGGGGTACTCGTCGAGCTACTAGTCGGCGTCCCCGTCGATGTGCTCGTAGACGTGGGCGTTGGAAAGATCGCAAACCCGTCGCTCGCACGCAGGAGGACCGTGACCACAACGGTTGCCGTCACACGGAACTGCTTCATGGAGCACCGACCTCCCGCCCGATACCGGACGGCACAACGCGTCGAGCGCCCTCGTCGGGCAGCCCGTTCGGTTAGGGGAGACGTCACCATAAGCCAACACGCCGATCATCGTCAATCAGAAACCGCGACGTACCGCGTACGCGACGGGATCACAGACCCGCCCGTCGCGTAGAGATCTGGACATCTGTCCGGATACCGGGCAGGTCATTTCATCGGCGTCGATACAGGAGCCAGGCCGGCATGGCCGTCGTGACAATTCCCACCGAGGAGTAGACGACCATGCCGAGGACGCCAAACCACCACAACTCGTTAGGCGCGGTCGACGATGAAATCCGCGCGCCGACGCGCTCGATCTGTTCCGGATTGCTCAGCATCCAGAGGACGAGATTGATCGGCACGTACAGCGCGTAGGTCGCCGCCAGTGGCACGGCCACCTTGAAGGGCTTCCACATTGCGATGGCGGTCACGAGCATGAACAGCCCCACGGCGAAGGCAGGGACTGGAACTGCTCCGCCGTGGAGAATCTGCCCGAAGAACACCAGCACCGACTCCGGCTGCAACAGTTTGCCGAAGTTGGTCACTGCACGTAGGCCGATCAGCACGGCGCAAATGCGAATGACGATCAGTGCCACAGTTTGGCGAGCCTCGCAGGGTGCTGGGGCCGTTGTCAACGCACGCAGATGCCGGCTTCATCTCGCCCGCCTGGTCTTGCCCGCGACGGCGGCGCCGCGCAGCCCCCTCATGTCGACGCGTGCTCTTGCCAGTCCACCACGGTGGACCGCCCGGTGGTGTCCCAATTTCGGATCCGGCGTCCTCGATTGGGTGCGACCCCTCCCTTGATCCCTCCCCGACACACGGGGAGGGAAGGATCGGGACGAAAACCGTGCAGGCTATTCACATCCGCGACTGCCGTCGCTGCCTTGAGCGCTTACCATTGCGCTGACGTGCAACCGGGTGACCCCGCGTGACCCGGGACCAGCTCAAGGCATTGACGGGTCTGCGACCAGCGCACTGTCGAGATCAACTGGACTCAGCGAGTCACTGCCCACGACCAGATGACAGTTCTGTGCATACTGTAAGACCCTGGCGCCGGCAAAACTGGATTGAGCCGGATCGGGTCGCGGCAGAGGTGGTGTGAAGTTGCCGCCCGAGGAGGCAAATTGAAATACCCAGACCGCGGCGCGATCGTCGGTACCGATGAAATCCGCTGCCAGATGATGCGAACAATACACGCCCGGCGAGAAGCCATTGTCTATCACCGCCTGTACCCAGGCGCCGTAGTAGTCAAGGAACGCCGGATGCGCCGGTGGGCCGGTCTCGACATCCAAGTACAGCACCGAAGAGTTGGGGAATCCGGCCGTTGCGGCCAACTGAGTTGCATGTTGTCCATCGATCGCTCCTTGTGCGGCGGTAAGGTTGAGCGAGCCCGGCGGCGATTGCTGTTGGCCCACGTAGATCGGCGCGAAGCCAAAACCCAGACCCTGCAGGAACGAACGCTTGCTCATCCAGCCCTGATTCCCGTGTGAAGGAGCCGGCGCCAGATAAAACCCGGTGAAGTCCACCTGTCCCTGCGTGCGCAGCTGCTGCATCATGCCGTCGCCCGGGTACTCCGATCGATCAATACCTAGAAACATAGCCATGACGTTCTCCCTTCACTGGCTCGATCTACTTATCGACACCGATCGCGCGCAACCAGCGCGGACGCTGCCGTCCACGACTTCCACGCGCCACCTCAGACAGAGAGTCGCGACCTACTTGTCACCGCGCGGCGCAAAAAGCAATGTCGGTGACACTGAGTACCCAGAGAGTGCATACGGAGAACTCGGCGGGTGTTGGTACCGTTAGTCGCAACGGCTGAGGAGGTGACTGTTCCTGGTCCGGATGAGCATGTGGCGGCGTGTGGACGCCGGTCGCACTGGACGGGCACCAGCACCTCATTCCCGCGCGCCGCCTGGGACGCACTCCCCTCAATGAATCAGGCGTTGCCGAGGACAACGATGTGCACCCGCGCGCGTGGACTGTCTGCTCCGAACGCATCGGTGACCACGAGGAAATACTCGTACTCGGTCGTGCGGCACGAGCCCTGCGGACAGTTGAAGGCATTGAACGACAACGGAACCGTACCGCTGCCGGACGGCGGCGAGATCGTGCCCGCGCCCGCGTCGAAGGTCACGCCATCATCGCGCTGCGCCATGATGCGCCAGCTGACGGCGTTGCCGCCGGGCGCCGTGAAACTGAAGGACTGCATGAACGCATCACCAATATTCAGCGTACACTGCTCGGCGCCGTCACACGTGTACGCGGTCACCACCGGGGCCGCCGAGTTCACCTCCAAGCACCAGCCGAACAGGCTCCCCACGTCTTGCGCAGCGTTGTCGGAGACGTTCAACCGCCACATCCCGGCCACGCTTTGCCCACCAAAGCTGCTCAATGGGCCGAGCGGCGTGACGCTGCCGTCGATCGCCGGTGGCGCCGATCGGCATTCGGTCTGCGCGTGGCGGCCGGCCTGATCATCGAACGTGCACGAGAGGTCGTGTCCGTTGCACCCGTCGGTCGTCGCTGGAATGCCCGGACGATCGAGCAGCGTCACCATCGTGCCAGCGTCGACGTGCCTGAGCGTTACTTTCAAGTCGCCGACATAGGTGTGAGTGATGTCCAACATGACGTTCAGGTCGGCGATCACGCCGCTGTTGGGGATCGTGATGGTGTTGCTGATGCCTGCCGGGTCGTTGTCGGGAATTATCGCCGGACCGGAAAGCGAGTCGCAGTAGACGGCTGCGTTGGCCGGCGGCGTGAGGCTCGGACTCGGCGAAGGAATCGCGGTCGCTGTGGGTTCAGCGGTGGGCGTAGCGGTCCGCGTGATGGTGGACGTGGCTGTCGGTGTGGCCGAGGCCGGCGCCGCCGTCGGCGTCGGGCTCACCGCCATAGTGGTGGCCGACACCGTCGCGGTCGGCATGCATTGCGCCTGGCAGCCGACCAACTGGGCGTTGAGACATGATGCAAACGTTTCGTCGTTCAGCCCATCCAGATTCGTGTCGATGCCGACCGTACCTCCCGCGAGATAGCGGACGTCCGCAGTCGCGGTGGCGCTGACTCTCAGCGTCCCGCCGGTCGGGCAGGCCACGCCGGCGGTCTGCGCCAGCGCCGCACGCGTGGCGATCATGACCGCACCGCCGAAGCACGGCGCGCTGACACTGCCGTTCATCTCCGTTTGCGTGGGGCTTGTCGTGGCATTTTGGCTGACGGTGAAGTCACTGAAGCTCACGTCGAACGAGCTGTTGCTCGACACCGCCGACGTGCCGGCGGTCGACCCGGACAGGGTGGCTCGCCCGTTGAAGGTCAACCAGTAGTCCACCGGCACACAATCCTGATTGAACATGGCGACCGACATGGCGACGCTGGCGTTGTTGTTGAAGCTCACGCTCACCTGACCACCGTTGGCCGCCTGGCTGCTCACCGTGCCGCTGCTGAGCTGTAGGCTGGCTGCCGTCACGTAGCACTTCCCTCCCGGCGTCGGATTGATCGTGCCGATGAGGTTGGCGCTGGTGGTGAGACGGGTCATGGTGCGGCTTGGGTCTTGGATGTTCGCCTGCACATTCGCGGTCAGACTGATTGTCAGAAAGCCGCTCAGCGTGGCCGTGCCGTTCAGGACCAGCACACCGTCACTGGTGGCCAGCATGCAATCGGCCAGACTGATCATCATGGTGCCAGGGATGCTCCCGGTGCGGCTTGCCGTGCCACCTTGCGGGCAGGAGCCGCTGCCTTGAGCGGCACCCAGCGCCGCACTGTTGCCAAACTGCACCCCACTGACGATCGCCGTGATCACCGACGGTATGACCGCCATGCCATTGGCGACGATTGCGGCGCCACCTGCCGCCGATTCAGCGACGGAGGCGCAGGTGGGCGCTGGCGTGGCGCTCACTGTCGGTGTCACACTTGCCGCGACCGTTACCGGCACCGTAGCCGTCAGTGTGGCACTGCGACTGAGCGATGGCGTTGCCGACGGCGGCACGGTCGTCGTGTCTGTTGCAGTCGCGGGCGGCGGCGTGTCCGTCGGTACCGCGGTCAGGGTAGCTGGTGGTGAGGTCGTGGCGATGACGGTTGCCGTCGGCGTGGACTCCAGACATCCCCGCTCGGCACTGCCGACGGCGGTCAGGATCTCATCGATGGTGATGGTGCCATCAGCGTCCGCATCGCCCGCCTGGCAGGCCAGCACGTTGAGCGCGCCGGCCGCGACATTTACCATCGTCAACACATCGTCGACCGTGACCGTACCGTTGCCGTGGCAGTCACCAACGCAGGCCGGCATGGTGGGAGTCGAGGGAGGTGTTGGTGTCGGAAAGGCCGCCGCGCAGATCGGATTGTTTGCGCAGCCCAGGAGGGTCACCTCATCATGCGTGACCGTGCCGCTGCCATCGACATCGCAGCCGCGGCACGGAGCGATGGTGCCCGCAGCGGCGCTGCAACAGCAATCGCAAAACGCGCTGCTCCACCCAGCCCGCGGCGCGCACAGCGCCAGCAGGACGAGGGCGGCGAGGAGCCGCGCAGCACACCGCGCACCCTGCACCATCGACTCCGGCTCTCACCGCGCCGTCGTTGCGCCGGCCGCAACCGGTGACATCAAGGATGTTCGGCTGGCGGTTTCGGAGCCCAGCTCGGGCCCGAGCGCCTCGAGCTCGATGGAGCCCGCGCACAACGTGTTGCCATCCGCGTCCAACGCCATGAACGTCAGCGTGAACGAGCCGTCGCCTTGATAGAACAGGGTGACGGTGTAAACGCCGGTGCCTTCGGGATCGAGATCGAACTGGCCGCCGGGGTTGACGCTGGTCACCTTCACGACTTTGGCGACGGCGTCTCCCGTGAGTGCGACGGTGATCGTGAACGGGTTGCCGTCGTAGTCGGCAGGATTGTCCGTCGTGATGCTGCCCTGACACTTGTCCAGCGTGCCGAGGACCGACAAGGTAATCGTCTGCGGGTCGCACTGATTCGGTGGCATCGCATTGTCGGCGGCGGCGACGCCGACCGTGATCGTCTTGTCCATCACGTTGGCGAGATCCGCGGCGTTCTTGACGGTGAAGACAAAATTCAAGTGCGCGGTGGGCAGCGCGCTGGGAAGTGGCAGGGTTTGTGACACCGGCGCGACCAGGGCATCACCCGTCGCACTGTACACGAACAGCTTCACGCCCGTGTCGTTTGGTGCGTTGTCCGTGGCGGTGGCCATCACTGGCACGGTGCTTCCGGCGTTGACCGCGCCGCCGGCCGGCGGGCTGTCGATGCTGACGCTCGGGCAGGTGGTGTCGGTCGCAATCATGAAGGTGAGCGTGTTGGAAGACGCCTTATTGAGACCCGCATCGATCGTCTCGGCATGGATTGAGACGGTGTGCTGCATGAAGTCCATACTTTTCAGATTGACGGTGAACGACGGCGAGCACGTCTTGGAACCGAGACATTCGAGTGTGTCCTGGTCGGGGTTGCTGACGGCATCACCGGTCGCCTTGAGGCTGACGGTCCCCAACCCGACGTTGTCCGCGGCCGTGACCATGACGTCGATCGAGCCGCCGGGCATGACCGTTCCGCTGGCGGTGCTTGATAGCGAGAGCGTCGGCGGCGTTTTGTCGACCACCGTGACGTCAACGTCCATCTTGCTCTGCCCGAGCGTTTGGCTTCCGAAGTTCACGGCGGCGTGGATTTTGGCGGCACCGACCTTCCTTGCCGTGATGGTGGTCGTCCGTGTAACGCTGGCATCAGTCGAGTCGCTGTTCGTGACGGCGACACTGCCGCTGTCGGAGCTCCAGACAAACTTGCTCTGGATCGGCGCGACCTCTCCCTTCGGTTCGACGTCCGCCGAGCACATCGCGGTCGATGGCGCTCCAGGGGGAACCGCCAACTCGCTGGCCGTGCACGAGACATGCAAGCCCGTAATCGGGTTGCCGACCTGCAATGGCAGCTCCTCGTCGCTCGCGACATCCTGGACTTTGACGCGCGCGGTGTAGTTGCCTGGGGGAAACACCGGCAGGCTGGTTGT
>Ga0335069_10008833_pt1 | contig 14378 bp, 5 predicted proteins | sample Lox_Sample_11_FD_206714 | JGI IMG/M metagenome (GOLD analysis project Ga0335069, IMG submission 206714) | Soil microbial communities from Loxahatchee National Wildlife Refuge, Florida, United States - Lox_Sample_1.1 | ecosystem: Environmental > Terrestrial > Soil > Wetlands | place: USA: Florida... | reverse complement strand
CGCGGCCAGAAGGTTCCGGCGCTCACACGCCTTCTCCATCAGGTCGCTCGCTCCCGAGCGCTCGTTCCCGCATGTCGCCGTTGGCGCTTCCTCGCTCCGTTTTCCCGTCGGGGCTTCACCCCTGTTCAGAAGCGGTAGCTCCAGTTGCCTGGTCATCTGAGGCCCTTTGCCTTCGAGACCCACGGTCGTTTCGCTCTCCTCTCCGTTTGGCCCTTCGCGACCTGGCGCCCTCCGCATCGCTTCCGGCGGCAGCGCCGCTACTACGGCCTCTGCTGACTTCTCGCCCCGCCGCTTCCGCGCCGTCGCCCTTTCGGGCGCAAGGCGAGATCTCCCTAGGTAAAAACGTCTTCCTTCCCCGCGCGACCGCCGAATTTACGCCGCCCGAGCCTTGACCATCGGGGCTTGTCGGCCTTTCGCCCGCTCGCCCCGCTCGGCGTCGCCTCAGATCCGGTTCTTGTACATCGGTCCGCGGTTTCGCTCACCGCTTCCTTCCCACGGCCGGTCGCCCGTGCCGCAGTTGCGGGTCGCTTCCTTCGGGATGGTCTCCTTTCGGGGGGACTTTCACCCCCAAGACGACGTTCATGCTAGGCGCACGAAAAAGGGCCCTGAGGCTTTCGCCGCAGGGCCCTTCTTGTCACTTACCCGTGCTGACTAGTGCTGCGACGGAGCTGCTCCGGTGTAGCTCAGCGCGATCGCGACACTCTGGCCAGCGCTGCCACCATTCACCGTAAGGGTCGTGGTCGCTGGCGTGGCCGCGGCCGTGCCCGCCCCGATGTACTTCACGGTGATGTTGCAGCTCGAGTTCGAGTCGGACAGGACCTGCCCGTAGCACTCGTCGTCAATCAGCATGAACGGGCTACCCGCCGTGATGCTGGTTTGCAGAGCCGCCGTCGGAATGGCGGTGGAGTCGAGGTCCACCTCGAAGGTCTTGGCGGCCGTCAAGGACACCGGGATCGTGTATGTCGGAGCGGCATCGGTGCCGCTGTGGGGCGTAATGCTCAGCGCCGACTTCGGCATGCCGAGAATGGTGATGGCCGGCGCGCTTCCCGGCGTCGCCGTCGCGGTCAAGGAAGCCGTGAAGGCGTTCCCATCGGTCGACAGCTTGGTCGGAGCGAACCGAACCGTGGCCTGGCAGCCAGACCCGGAGGCCAATCCGATGTTGGGCGGGCACGTGGTGCCGACCAACTGGAATTGGTCCGCATTGGTCCCAGTGATCCCTACCGTCACCACTCCGCTCTTCTGGAAGTCGGTGGCGTTATTCCCGTTCACGATCGTGAAGGTCTGGTCGATGTAGCCAGTCACCGCCGTATTCGGGAAGGTGTTGGTGGCAGGAGTCACCGCGGTTGTCGTGAGCGCCGCTGCCTTGCGGACATCGACGCCTAGGACGTACTGCGCCGTCGCGGCCCCTGTCGTCGCGGTGGTCGTACCCACCTGGAAGAGCGCCTTCGCGCCCGGAACGGCGGGGGAAGTACGAAGCGCCAGCACCGAGCCTCCAGTGGCGGTCACGACGGTGACGCAACGATCGGTCCCCGAGCCAGTCCCCGCCCAGTCATAAGGCTGCAGGACCTTGCCAGTACACCCGCCGTCGTCCGTGAAGGTCACGCTGCTCGCCGGTGTTGCCGCTGTCTCACCGGTCACCAAGGCGTCGCCAGTCTTGAGCGCGACATCGCCCATGTTGATCACGGTCAGCGACTGGGTCGTGGTCCCACCAAAGGCCACCGTGCTGAAGTCCACGCACCCCTGGCTCGTGGCTGGCACGGTCGCGTCCGTGCAGGTCGGCGCGGTGTTGGCCTGCTTGACCAACAACGTGACCGGCTGCTGCGTCCGACCCATGACCCCCAAAATGGTACCGCTGGTAGCGGGGAAGCCAGTGCCGGCTATCAGAGTGAAGCTCGCCGACGGGAACACCGGGGTCGTGCCGGTAGGCTCGTAGGTCACCACGAATTGGCACGTACCGGATGCCGCCAGCGTGAGGCCGCTGCCGGTCCCACAGGGTGCGGAGAGGCTTGCCGGACTGCTGATGGTGAATCCCGCAACAGGGGTAGTTGACAGGTTGATGGTCGCGTTGCCGGCTGTCGCGTTGGTGACCTGGAAGGTGTGAGTCTCGACCTGCTGGCAGAGCCCGCCGCCGGTGCACACATACTGACCCGTCGGACAGTCAGCAACCGTCGTGCACGTGGTGGTCGTTGCCGTCGATGGCGTCTTCTGGGTGAACTGGAAGAAGCCCTCGTTGTTGACCGAGCCAATCTCCTGAACGAACACACCCTGCTGCGCAACAGCGCCGGCTGTCAGGTAAACCGTCGGGGCTGTGGTGACGTCGAGGACAATGATATTCCTGGCACGAGCGGTAAGAATGGTCGTATCCGCGGTGTTTGGCTTGAAATAGACCGTCACGCTGCAGAATCCCATGGGCGGGACAGCCTGGCCGCCGGCGCTGGTCCCGGAGAGGCAGGCCTGCGGATTCTCTGGATACAGACTGGTCAGGATAAACTCCGGATCGGCCGTATCAACCGTGCCGCCGAAGCCGCCGGTCTGCCACTTGTAGTGCAGCGGCTGGGTAGCAACACCGCCGGTGTTCTGGAACCAGAGGGTGACAGTTCCACCTTGGCCGGTCGCAAAGGGCACGGTCCCGAGATTGATCGGGTTGAAGGCTGTGTTGCCAGAAATCCCGTACGTCACCAGTTTCGACTGAGCTAGTGTGGTGGCGCTCAGAAGTACCGTGGCGTAGTTGGCGGCCTGGGCGCTGTCCACCACCTTGGCGGTTATTGGGGTCGGAACCCCGATCACTCCAGGCGCGCTGTTGGGATTGTTGACCACCAAGCTGCATTGCCCGCCGGCCGCCAGCACCATTCCGCTCGTGCACTCGGCTGGCGTAAGGCCGGTCGTGCTCTGGTCGATGGTGAAGGGTGAAGGGTTGGTGAGGGTGCCGAGAGTGACCGCCACGGCCGAGACGTTCGAGACCACGAAGCTCTTGCTCTGGGTCGGGCTCGTGCCCACGCCGGCCGGCGCGAAGGTGTAGGCTTCGCTCGACACGCCGTCGACCATCAGGCTGCCGGTTTCGTAGTAGGTCAGCGGCACGCGGACGGTTCCACCTGGATCCGCTTGCGCCTGCAGGTAAACGCCGCTGACGAGCAGTGTATTGACTCCATTCGGAGCAGCCGTCGGCGTGGGTTGCACTTGCACCGTGCAGGATCCACCGCCTGGCACTGTCCACGTGCCGGTGATGCTGCACGCTCCAGCGACGCCGATTGGGCTGACGATCGTGAAGTTGTCGGTGTCCCCGAGGGCGGTTTCGCCCAACGACAGAGTCGCCGGCCCGCTGTCTAGCGTGCCGTTGTTCTTGATCGTGAAGGTCAGCGGCGTGCCCTTGTTGTTGAAGGCGGTGTTCGCGAAGAGTCCCTCGCTCGGCGTAATGGTGAGCGCCCCGAAGGTCTTCGAGCCGGTGGCCTGGATGGTGTCCGTGGCCGTCTCGTCGTCAGCGGTGCCGCTGCCGTTTGCCGCGGTAACCGTGAAGGTCACGGAGTATGGGTTCTGGCTCTTGGGCTCGAATCCGATCCACACGTAGCAGGCGTCGCCCGGACCAAGCTTGTCGAGGTCCGAATAGGCGTGATGGGTCTCGTCGCCCTGGCCCCAGCAATCGGTGCCAACGATCTGGAAGTCGCCCGAGCCTGTCCCGCTGAGCGCGAAGCTCAGGCCGCTCTCGGTGACCGAGGCACTCTGGTTCGTGATGGTCAGGGTCAGCGTGGTGCTGGAGCCGAGGCCCACCGCGACTGGAGTGGCCAGCAGGGCCGGCGACGGCGTGATCACCAACGGACCCGTGGCATTGCCGGTGAGGGTAAGCGAGGACGTTCCCTCGCCCGTGCCGGTGCCCGTCAGGGCAGCCGACAGTGCGCCCCTGGCGCTCTCGGGATAGAACTCGACCGGGAAGTCACAGTACCAGTACCCGGAGGCGCTATCGTACTTGTAACCCGATTGCGAGGTTCCCGCCTTCGGTGTTCCGTCCGCATTAAGCGCCAGGGAAAGGGTCTTGTTGCTGCACGGATTGATTCCGGACCCACCGATATCGTCGGCCACGAGACCGATCGGCGGAGTCAAGAGATCATCCACGCCGGTACTGATGTTGAAAGTAACATCGGTGGCCGGCCACACGAAGTCGGCCGGGTTCCCCGTCGGGAGCGTGACCGTCACGGTGGTGTTGTTGTCGGTTTGCGTGGTGCTCCGGATCCAGATGCGGTAAGGCAGGCTGTCCTTGACCGGGTCATTGTGGCCGAGCGCCACGTTACCGAAGTCGAGCCCGGTCGCGGTCTTGCTGAGCTGAAGGGGCTGGATCTCGATGGCCGGCAGGCCCTTGGCCTCTAGGGTGGTCTGGGCGACCCCGCCACGGCTCGTGTTCATGACGAACAGCGCATTGCGCAGGCCAGCCGCGGATGGCGTGAACGTCATGGTCAAGACGCAGCTCGTGTACTGCGCAGTCGACACCAGCGGCGCGGCCGTACAGTTGTTCTTCACGATGGCGAAGTCGCTCGCCGCGGCGCCAGAGATGGTGAAGGTCAAGGTGCCGCTGTCCGGCGCCTGGTTCGGGTCGGTATAATTCCAAACGGTGAAGGTCATCTCCGGACTGGTCTGCCCAACCACCCTGTCTAGGAAGCGGCTGTAGTCTTGGCTGAGCGCCGCGTGGTCTTCAGATGGGATGCACAGCTTGTCGTCCTCGCGGTACTGCGGACATACCTGCTGCGGATCCATTTCCACATCGGGGTGGGCAATCCCCATCCCGTGCTCGGTGGCAGCAGCGGTTGCCCCTTGGCCATCGCTGACCGTGATGGTGCCAGTGACGTCGTTAGACGTCGTTGTGGGCGAGAAGGTGACAGTGATGGTGCAGGTCTTGGTCGCGGCCAGGGTCGCGCCCGTGCAGGTGTCGCCCTTGATGCTGAACTGGGCGCCCGTGTTGGTCACCGCCAGCGTGCCCGTCGGGGCTCCGCCCACGTTGGTGATCGTGAGGGTCTGCGCAGGCGTCTCCTCATTGAGGGGAACCTTGCCGAACTCAAGCGCGGTCGGAGTAGCCGTCAGCTTGGCGGGTGGGACCGCGGTCCCATTCACGTTCAGCACGGCGGGAATCCCGCTGGCCGCGCCAGTGGCGGTCAGGGTCCCGGTGACCACACCAGAATCTCCGCTGGCAGGCTGGAACTGGACCGCGAAGGTGCAAGCATCACCCTTCTTGAGATCCTTGCCCACGCAAGTGTTGGCGGAGATCGGGAAGCGCCCAGCATCGCTGGCGCCCACCGTGACCACGCCCGAGTTGCTGTCACCGCTGTTGGTGACGGTAAAGCTTACGGCCGTGCCCGTGGCGCCGACGATCACGGTGCCGAGGCCCGGGCCACCTGTGATGGCCAGACTGCTGGGCGTGATCGCCGTGCCGGTCAGCGACGCGGTGACCGAAGACGCCGTGCCATCCTTGACCGTCAGGACCGCCACCTCGCTGGTGGCGGAAGCCGCCTTGGGCGAGAAGGCGACGTTGATCTGGCAAGCGGCAGCCGAGCCGCCCGCGAGGGCCGTGACGCAGGTCGAGCTGGCGATGCTGAAATCAGCCGCATTCGCGCCGGTCAGCGTGACGCTCGGGATCCCGCTCGCCACGTCGCCCGTGTTGGTCACGTAGAATGGGACAGTCGCGCTCGTGCTGCCCACTGCCGCCGTGAGAGCCGCGCTGAGCGGGTTGATCGCGAGCTTGGGAGGAGCCTGGGGGGCCAGCACAGTGGCAGACAGCGAAACCGGCTTGGTCACGCCGCCCTGGCTGACCGTCAAGGTGCCAGTCGGCTTGGCCGCTGTCGCGCCCGCCGCCGCCGTGAAAGTGACTCCGATGTTGCAATTCTTGCCCACGCCAAGCGTATCGGTGCAAGTGGTCGTGGCGGTATCAACGCTGAAGCCAGTGCCGCTCGCGGTGAAGATGATCCCAGTGAGCCCGGAATTGCCGATGTTGGTCATCAGGACCGTATTGGTGGCCTTTGAGCCAGCCGCCACGGTGCCCAAATCAAGCGCGCCCGGGGACAGGCTGAACTGCCCCGGAGGGGTTGCGACACCCGAGACATAGACCAGCTTCGGTGCGCTGCTGCCCTCGGAGACCGCGATGCTCCCGCTGATCGGGCCTGCCACCGCGGGCGTGGCCGTTATCGTCAGGGTACAAGTAGCCGCCGGAGCGAGCGTGCCCGTACACCCGGTGGCGCTGATCCCACTCCCCGTCGGTGTAACGGTGAGGGTGCCAGAGACCTTCGTGCCTATGTTGGAGACGGTGACTGTCTTTGGCGCCGAGGTCGTGCCCACGTCGACGCCGCCGAGATCCACGGATCCGGGGGTCACGGTGAGGGCGGCGCCGCCGGTCTCGGCACCACCCCCGTCACCTGGGGATACAGTGCCGCTAGTGTCAGGAGTGCCGGAGTCCTTCTTTACGTTACCGGAACTACTTCCACCGCATCCGGCGGTCGCCAGAATGCCAAAGAGCCCCAAGCAAGCAGCCTGGAGCAACCGATCGGATTTCCTAGAACTCGTCATGTAATAGCCTCCGTCAATTAAACCCATAGAGTCGTTTCGCAAAAGGTGCGCGTTGCAGCAGCGCGAACAGTTTTGAGTCTAGCGCCTGTGGAAGCAAGAAAAAAAATCAAGCCACGGCGTATTCTTACCCCCGAGTGGCCCTATTTTGGACGGAAGTGTAGGTGCGCGCAGCACAGCCTCGCAGACCAAAAAACGGCGCTCGCCTCGAAAGCAGGAAATCGATGTCAGCAATGTAGCTCGTCGTACACATTTGATCGGAAGAAACTTCGCTTTGGATGCGGTTTCCGATCTCTCCGTCGGTGTGGCGGTTCTCTGGACCGTGGGTTCCGTCGTCGCCGATCGCCGCCCCGGGGTATCGCCGTGGTTGCGATCGACGGAGATTTCCGGCCATGTCCACCGCCATGGCCATCTCGACGGCCAGGCTCTCAGCGGCTCTCGGGGGATCGGCGCCCCTCTTGCGGTCGTGACTTGCCCCCCGTGACTTGCTAGCTTGCCAGGGCAACGACATGGACAACATCGACGGCCCCACGCCCCCACCGACCACCCCACCCGCGCCTCCGCCGTCGGCGTCCATCGGGACGCGCATTCCCGTGGCGATCGAAGAGGAGATGAAGTCGTCGTTCGTGGACTACGCGATGAGCGTGATCGTGGCGCGCGCGCTTCCCGACGCGCGCGACGGCCTGAAGCCGGTACACCGGCGCATCCTCTATACGCAGCACCTGATGGGCAACCTGTGGAACCGGCCCTACGTCAAGTGCGCGCGGGTGGTGGGCGACGTGCTCGGCAAGTTCCATCCGCACGGCGATACCGCCTGCTACGATGCCCTGGTTCGCCTGGCGCAGGACTTTTCCATGCGCTACCCGCTCATCGACGGGCAAGGAAACTTCGGCTCGGTCGATGGTGATCCGCCGGCGGCCTACCGCTACACCGAGTGCCGCATGGAAAAGATCGGCCAGGAATTGCTGGCCGACATCGACAAGCAGACCGTCGAGTTCCAGCCCAACTACGACGACAAGGAAACCGAGCCCAGCGTCCTGCCGACCCGCCTGCCCAACTTGCTGGTCAACGGCTCGTCCGGCATCGCGGTGGGCATGGCCACCAATATCCCGCCCCACAACTTGCGCGAGATCATCGACGCGACCATCGCGGTCATCCGCGACCCGGAAGCCGACGTCGACGACCTGCTCGAGATCGTGCCCGGCCCGGATTTCCCGACCGCCGGGATCATCTGCGGCCGCAACGGCATTCGCCTGGCCTACGAATCGGGGCGCGGCAGTATCCTGGTGCGGGCGCGCACCTCGGTGGAGGAACACCCGAAGACCGGGCGCAAGTCCATCGTGGCCACCGAGATTCCCTACCAGGTCAACAAGGCCAAGCTGATCGAAAAGATCGCCGAGCTGGTGCGCGAGAAGAAGATCGACGGGATCTCGGACGTGCGCGACGAATCGGACCGGGACGGCATGCGGGTGGTGGTGGACTTGAAGAAGGACGCGGTGCCCGAGGTGGTGATGAACAACCTGTGGAAGATGACGCCTCTGCAGGAATCGTTCGGCATCAACATCCTGGCCATCGTCGACGGACGGCCGCAGACGCTTTCGCTCAAGCAAGCCCTGCAGCAGTTCATCCAGCACCGGCGCGACGTGGTTACCCGGCGCACCCAGTACGACCTGGCCCAGGCGCAGGCCCACATGCACATCCTGCAAGGCCTGAAGATCGCGGTCGACAACATCGACGCGGTCATCGACCTGATTCGTTCGTCGAAGGACACCGAGACCGCCAAGGCCGGCTTGATGGAGAACTTCGACCTGTCGGCCATCCAGGCGCAAGAGATCCTCAACATGCGGCTGGCCAAGCTGACCGGTCTGGAGCGCGACAAGCTTCTGGCCGAGATCAAGGAAACCGCCGAGCTGATCGCGCGCCTGGAAGCCATCCTGGCCAGCGACGTCGTGCTCACCGGCGTGGTGGTGTCCGAGCTGGAAGAGGTGCGGACGCTCTACGGCGACGACCGGCGCACCGAGATCCTCGACATCGACGTCGACATCGACGTCGAAGACATGATCGCGCAAGAGGATATGGTGGTCACCGTCACCCATGGCGGCTACGTCAAGCGCAACCCGCAAACCCAGTACCGGGCGCAACGACGCGGCGGGCGCGGCATCACCGGCGCCAGCACGCACGAGGAGGACTTCGTGTCCCAGCTCTTCGTGGCCTCGACCCACGACACCTTGTTGATGTTCACCAACAAGGGACGGGTCTACGCGCGAAAGATTTGGGAGATTCCCCAGGCCGGGCGCACCGCCAAGGGCAAGGCCTTCGTCAATCTGATTCCGCTGCAGGAGGGCGAGCGGGTGGTCGCCTTGCAGCCGGTGCGCGAGTTCTCCGAGGGTGCGTTCGTGGTCATGGCCACCATGCGCGGCCTGATCAAGAAGACCTCGCTGCAGGCCTTCCAGAGCATCCGCTCGTCGGGCATCATCGCGCTCACCATCCAAGATGATGACGCCTTGGTCGGGCTGCGCATCACCGAGGGAACGGCCGATCTGCTGCTCGGCACGCGCAATGGCTGGGCCATCCGTTTCCGCGAGGCCAATGTCCGGCCCATGGGTCGAGTGGCGCGCGGGGTACGCGGGATTCGCCTGCGCGACAAGGACGACACCGTCGTGGGCATGGCGGCCCTGCCGCCCGACATGCCGGCCAGCCTGCTCACTGTGTGCGAGCACGGCTTTGGCAAACGCACGGCCACGTCCGATTACCCGACCAAGAACCGCGGCGGCAAGGGCGTGATCACCATCAAGACCACCGAGCGCAACGGCAAGGTCATCGGCCTGCGCTTGGTCACCGACGAGGACGATCTGATGTTGATTACCAGCGCCGGCAAGCTGATCCGCATGCCGGTGGACGGAATCCCCACCATCGGCCGCAATACCCAGGGCGTGCGCCTGATTCGCTTGGAAGAAAACGAGACGGTGGTGGCCATGGAACGCCTGGCGGAGAAGGAAGAGGGCGAGCGCGAGGTGGCGCCCGAGGTGGCCGCGGCGCGCGCGGAGGAGCAGACCCTGGCGGAGGAGGATCTGGGCGAGGAAGCGGGCGGCGAAGACGATGACGATGCCGAGGAGAGTGACGAAGGCGAGGACGCGGAAGCTGATGACGATGGCGAGCCCAAACTCAATTAGCTCTTTTCACCACAGAGGGCACAGAGGCCACAGAGCCGGACAGGAAGGAAAGGGTTCGGATCAGACTCCGGAACCATCAGATCCTCTGTGTTCTCTGTGGTCTCTGTGGTTGAATCCGTCTTGAGTGATGGTGCGGTTTTGGGTAAACGCGTGGGGAGCCGGCCGGCTTTGCCGGCCGCGGACCATCGCGGGAGGGTTTGGGAACCCTTCCAGGGTTCCCATGATCGCGGCTGTCAGGCTGCGCTGTGGGCTCTGTGGTGAAAAAACATGAGAAAGGCCACCGTTTCCGCCGAGCTGTTCAAGCGAGCACAGAAGCTCTTTCCCGGAGGGGTGAGCTCGCCGGTGCGGGCCTTCAAGGCGGTGGGCGGCACGCCGGTGTTTCTCGCGGCCGGCCGGGGCGCCCAGGTGTGGGACGCCGACGGAAATAGTTACCTGGATTTCTTGGGGTCGTGGGGACCCCTGATCTTGGGTCACGCCGATCCGGATGTAGTGGCCGCCATCGACAGCGCGGCTCGCCAGGGGACATCGTTCGGTGCCTCGACCGAGCGCGAGGTTTTGCTGGGCGAGGCAATCCGGCAGGCGGTGCCATCGTTGGAGCGGATGCGCTTCGTGTCCTCGGGCACCGAGGCCACCATGTCAGCCCTGCGGGTGGCGCGTGGCTATACCGGACGGGCCAAGATCATCAAGATCGAGGGGGGCTACCACGGCCACGCCGACACCCTGCTGGCCGCGGCCGGGTCCGGGGTGGCTACCCTGGGCCTGCCCGGCTCCGCCGGTGTCACCGCGGGAGCGGTTGCCGACACCATCATCGTTCCATTCAACGACGAGGCCGCCATGCAGGCGGCGTTCTCGGCCAACCGGGGCGAGGTGGCGGCCATCATCATCGAGCCCATCCCCGGCAACATGGGTCTCGTCCCACCCCGGCCCGGGTACTTGAGCGCCTTGCGCCGTCTGTGCGACGCCGAGGGTACCCTGCTGATCTTCGACGAGGTCATCTCAGGCTTCCGCGTGAGCCGAGGAGGCGCGCAAGCCCTGTTGGGCGTTCGGCCCGACCTGACCTGCCTGGGCAAGATCGTGGGCGGCGGGTTGCCGTTGGGCGTGTACGGCGGGCGGGATGCCATCATGGCCATGGTGGCGCCTGAAGGGCCGGTGTATCAGGCCGGCACGCTGTCCGGCAATCCACTGGCCATGGCGGCTGGGCTGGCTGTCCTGCGTAAGTTGGACCAGGCGGCCTACGATCGGCTCGATACTCTTGGCCAGCGCCTTGAGTCCGGCGTCAAAGAGGCACTGGCCGCCTCTGGCGTTGCGGGGCAGCTTCAGCGAGTGGGCTCTGCCTTCACCCTGTTCTTTTCTGGCGAGCCAGTCACGGATTTTGCTTCGGCCAAGCGCGCGGACACCCAGCGTTACGGTCGTTTCTTTCATGAAATGCTCGACCGCGGCATCTACCTGCCGCCTGCCCAGCTCGAGGTTGGCTTCATCTCGCTGGCGCATGGGGACGAAGAGATTGATGCGTTCGTAGCGGCCAGCCGGGCAGCGCTTGCCGCGCCTATTAAATAGATGACGACTGCGAAGGTCTCACTGGCGGTCCTCGCTGTTTTGCGGTAAGAGACGCTTCCTTCTCGGAGACAGGCAATGCCACAGAAGAGTCCCCTCGCAATCGTCAACGAAACCTTTTCCGCCAAGGACAAGCTGGTCGACAAGCTTGTGGCCCTGCTCGACCGGGACGAGGAACCCAAGGCCGATCTGCGCAAGCGCCTGCTGACCGCGTCCAACAGCAAGCTGCTCAACCTCCACCGGGTCGCGACCACGGTGAAGGAGAAGTTCGGCTCGCGCGACAAGCTGGTGGCTCACGTCGCCGTGCAACTTGGCCGTACCAAGGACAAGGATTTCCTGGCCCAGCTCGACAACCAGTCGGACGCTCGCCTGCTCGACTTGGCCGGGGCGGCCGAGCGCAGGGCCAAGCGTAAGGCGAATAAGCCGGCCGCCAAGGCCAAGGCGTAGCAGGTAGAGCGCCGAACCCGCGCCCTAGCGTTTGATCTGGATTTCGATGCGGGCCGAGCCGACGTTGTCGGCGGAGTCCCAGGCTCGCACCGTCACGATGTGGGGACCCGGTGCAAGTGATGACGGCAGGCGGATGAAAAAGGCCTCGCTGGTTTCGTCCAGAATGCCATCCTCGGGCGAGGCCGGCCGCCATTCGTTGCCGTCGATGGAATACTCGATCTGCGAGATGATCGAGGCGGCATCGTGAGCCCGGCCGGCGATGCGTGGCAAGTCGGCGCGTAAATCGACGATGGCCGGCCGGCTGTTGTCGACCAAGAACAGCGGCGAATCGAAGGTAAAATCGAGTGCCTGGTCTTTCGGTGTCACTTTCTCGTCCGAGGCCCACACCCGTATGAAATACCGACCGTCAGGAACCGAATCGGTGTTCCAGTCGTATTCGGGCTTGCCGAGCGGCTCAGGCCCGCCGAGCGGCCGCCAGACCGATTCCTTTTCCTGGCGAAACCAGAGCCGGTAGATGAGCTCGTCATTGTCCGGGTTCTCGACCTTCCAACGCAGCTTGAGCACCGGCGAGTGAGAACGGGTGCTGATGCTGGTGGGCGTGCTGCCCGTCGAGCCACCCGCGCCCGACGAGGAAGTCGCTGGGGCGGCGTCGGCGAGGGTGATTTCGGTGACGCGAGCACGCTGGTTCTGCGGCAGGTAATAGGTGAAGACGTCGCGCAGCACGGACGACCTGCCCGGCAAGGCGACACGGTATTGCAGGTAGCGCGCCTGCGCCCCGACCACCTTTCCCCGGCCTTGCGTGCCCTGGCGGCTGGCGGATTGCAATTTGACCCACTTGCCCCAACTCTTGTCCGGCTTGGCGGTGTTGCCGACGCGGGTTTCGAAGGCCAGATCGGCCGATCCGGTCCAATCGAGAAATCCCCAATGCGCCAAACCGTCGGCATCAAGCACCTTCGAGAGATATGACGCTTCGTTGGCGCCGGCCGGGTGCACGCGGAAGATGGCGCTCCCGTCACCTGTGCCCACCAGGAAGCCCTCGCCCGCCGATACCAGTGATAGCACCTGTCTCTCGGGCAAGTCGATGGCCAGGGCGGCCGTACGGTCGGGCGAAATGCGATACACCTTGCCTTGAGCTCCCGAGGCCGCGTAAACGAAGCCGCCCGCGCCGGCCAGGAGCGCCGTGAAATAGCCGTCGGGCAGCGCCAGCACTTGCTCCAGGCGGCCGTCGTCGTCCAGACGATAGACGGCGGCGTGCGCTTTGACCTGCTCGGAGCGCGGCTGGGTTCCCGAGGCGGGCGCAGGTCCGGGCGGGGGCTTGTTGCTCTTGACCGACTGCCCACCGCTCGCAGTGGCGTCACTCGGCCGATCGAAGGCATTGACGGCAAGGTAGGTCGCGCTGCCGGACCTCGCGATGGCCCGAATCTCGTTGCCCTCGAAGTCTTGCAGAGCCTCGGCGCGGCCATCGGCGGCAATGCGATAGAGGATCGCTTGGTCGGCCGTGCCGGCTAGCAGCGTGCCGTTTGACCCTGACGCCAGCGCCATCACGTGCTTGTCCCCCGAGTCCCACAGGAGCCGCTCTTTGCCTTTGCCGTCGATGACGAAGACCTGGCCTGGGGTTCCGGTGGCGGCGTAGATTTTGTTGTCCTTGCCCTCTGAGAGGAGGGCCCACACATGCTCGGCCGGCAGCTTGGCGAATGGTCGGCTGGCTCCGGTCTTGCCGTCCACGATGAAGATGCGACCGCCGGGCGTGGAGCCGGCCAGCAGGCTCCCATCGGGCCGAGCCACGAGCGCGGTGACCCAGGGCGAATCGATCTCCGCCAGCTTCTTCGCTTCGCCCGCGGCGAGAGGTACTTTGAAAACCCGCCCCTGGTCGCCGGTGCCGAAATAAGCCGTGCGGCCGTCGCGGGACAGGGCCCCGCACCAGGCAAAAGCCGCGTCGATTGCCAATCGGGTGGCCTTCATGCCCGCGACGACCTCGCCGCTGGCCAGAACCATGACGGAGGTGGCCTCACCTTCCTCGAAATCCTTGGCCGTGGCCTGGCGGAAAAAACGCGTGGTGGTGGCCAGAGCGGCGCATGGCACCAGCGAGAGGGCAATCACGAGCGCGTGAGACGAGCGCGGTTTCATTGCGCGGAAGTCTAGTATCAGTTTGCCGTCGGTTGTAGCCGCGAGTTACCGAAAGCCATCGTTTGGTGGCCCTGGCCGGGCATCTTCTATCGACCACGTCTGCGGCCACGACCACGACCACGGCTGCGACCACGACCTCCGCAGGTATCGCGGGACCAGGAACAGGCAAATCTCGCCAAATCGCGATCCCTGCGGCACAATCGCCCTGTGTTGCCGACCGTGAATGCCTTGCCTGCGAGGACAGCCTGGGCCGTGCTCGATGTCCTGCGCTGGACCACCGCGCACTTCGAGAAGCATGGCCTGGCCACGGCGCGCCTCGACGCCGAGCTCTTGGCGGCACACGCCTTCGGGATGTCACGCATCGAGCTCTACGCCCACTTCGATCGCCCACTGGGCGCGGCCGAGCTGGCCACCTACCGAGCGCTGGTGTCGCGTCGCCTGGCGGGGGAGCCGGTGGCCTATCTGCTGGGCCACAAGGAGTTCTGGAGCCTCGATCTGCTGGTCGATCCCCGGGTGCTGATTCCTCGTCCCGACAGC
>Ga0335069_10008832_pt1 | contig 14379 bp, 13 predicted proteins | sample Lox_Sample_11_FD_206714 | JGI IMG/M metagenome (GOLD analysis project Ga0335069, IMG submission 206714) | Soil microbial communities from Loxahatchee National Wildlife Refuge, Florida, United States - Lox_Sample_1.1 | ecosystem: Environmental > Terrestrial > Soil > Wetlands | place: USA... | reverse complement strand
GTCGTGCCAGGATCGAGCCGGCTGTTCGTCGCCGCCATCGCCGGCAACCCGTTCGTCCTCGGCGGCGTCGTGCTGCACGCGGCCGCGCTGGGCACCTGGCTTCTGGCGCTCCGCAGGGTCGACATCAGCTATGCCTATCCATTCATCGCGCTCGGCTTCGTGCTGGTGCTCGGCTTGTCGACCTGGTTCCTCGATGAACGGTTGAACGCCGCCCGTCTGCTCGGCGTCGCCCTGATCATGGGCGGCGTCTTCTGCGTGGCGCGGAGCTAGGCAGCATGGTCGCCGCGCTCATCGGGCATACCGGCTTCGTCGGCGGCAACCTCGCGCGCCAGCATCGCTTCGACCAGCTGTTCAACTCCGGCAATTTCCGCGAGATGGCCGGCCGGCATTTCGACCTGCTGGTCTGCGCCGGGCTGTCGGCGGCGAAATGGGTGGCCAACCGCGACCCCGATGCCGACTGGGCGCGCATCGCCGTGCTGACGGACGTGCTGGACACGGTGACGGCGAAGCGCGTCGTGCTGATCTCGACGGTCGACGTCTATCCGCATCCCGCCGGCGTCGACGAAGCGGCGCCGATCGATGACGCCGCATGCCATGCCTATGGCCGCCACCGCCTGCGCTTCGAGCGCGCGATGACCGACCGCTTCGACGACGTCATGATCGTGCGCCTGCCCGCGCTGTTCGGGCCCGGCCTCAAGAAGAACGTGCTGTTCGACCTGCTGCACGACAACTGCCTGGATACGATCAATCCTGCAAGCCGCTTCCAGTGGTACGACCTCGGGCATCTCTGGCGCGACATCGAGCGCTGCTGGATGGGCGGCATCCGCCTGGTCAACCTGGTGAACGAGCCGATCCCAACAGCCGACATTCTCGACCACTTCTTCGCCGGCGTCCGCGTCGGTGCCGGCGCGCCGGCCGCGTCCTATGACGTGCGCAGCCGTCACTCCCAGGCGCTCGGCGGCAGCAACGGCTACTTGTTCGACCGTGCCGCCGTCCTCGCCGAGATCGGCGCCTTCGTCGCCGCAGCGCGCCGGCGAGGTGCCGCATGAAGCTGGCCGTCTCCAACATCGCCTGGAACGATGCCGACGAGCCGGCGGCATTGCCGCTGCTCCGCCAGCACGGCGTGACTGCGATCGAGGTTGCGCCGACGCGCCTGTGGCCCGACTGGACCGGCGCCACGACCGCCGCCGCGCGCGCCGCGCGCGCCCGATTGGCCGGCGAGGGATTCGAGGTACCCTCCTTCCAGGCGATCCTGTTCGGCAAGCCGGACCTCAGCCTGTTCGGCGACACTGTCGCCTTCACCGACCATGTGCTTGATGTGGCCGACCTCGCCGCGGAATTCGGCGCCCGCGTGCTGGTCTACGGCGCTCCCACCAGCCGTGACCGCAGTGCGCTGTCGGCTGACGCCGCGTTCGCTCGCGCGGTCGAGGTATTCCGCCGCATCGGCGCCGAATGCGCCGCCCTTGGTGTCACGTTCTGCATCGAGCCCAATCCGCCGGCTTACGGCTGCAACTTCATCACGACGAGCAGCGAGGGGCTCGCTCTGGTCCAGGCCGTCGATTCGCCGGGCTTCGCTCTCCATCTTGATGCGGCCGGCATGGTCCTGGCCGGCGAGGAACCGGCGTCGGCCATCCTCACCAGCCGCTCCTCTTTGCGTCACTTTCATGCCAGCGAGCCGCATCTGGCGCCGATCGTGCCGGCGACCGTCGACCACGCCCATATCGGCCGGATCCTGCGTCGCATCGGCTATGACGGCTGGGTCGCCATCGAGATGCGCCGGACCGACGATTCCGTCGCCGCCCTGGTGCGGGCGGTCGACCATGTGCGCGCCTGCTATCGCGACCGGCTGCGCGTGACGGCGCCGGCCGCGAGCGCAATCGAGGCCGTGGCGTGAATCTCGCGCTGCAATCCATGCCGTGGCTGCTGCCCGCCGATTGGCACGTCCCCGCCTTCACCACCGCCATCTTCGCGCCGAAGCGGACGAAATACTGCGTCGTCATTCCCGTCATCAACGAGGGCGCCCGCTTCCTGCGCCAACTTGCGGGCATGGCGGCCGCCAATCTCGGCATCGACATCGTCGTCGCTGACGGCGGCAGCAATGACGGTTCGACCGATCCCGATCGGCTGCGCCAGCTGCATGTGCGGAGCCTGCTGACCAAGACCGGGCCGGGCAAGCTCAGCGCGCAGCTGCGCATGGGTTTCGCCTATGCCCTCGACGAGGGCTATGCCGGCATCGTCACCATCGACGGCAACGGCAAGGATGGCTTCGCCGCGATCCCTGCCTTCGCCGCCGCCCTCGAGCAGGGCTTCGACTTCATCCAGGGCTCGCGCTACATCGACGGCGGCAGCGCCGCCAACACGCCCCTCGATCGCAAACTCGGCGTCAAGTACCTGCACGCGCCGCTGCTGAGCCTTGCCGCCGGATTTCGATACACCGACACGACCAACGGCTTTCGCGCCTTCAGCGCGCGCTTCCTGCGTGACCCGCGCGTGCGGCCGTTCCGCGCCGTCTTCGACACCTACAACCTGCACTATTACCTGGCGGTCCGCGCGCCGCGGCTCGGCCTTCGCGTCAAGGAGCTGCCGGTGCGACGCGACTATCCGGCCTCCGGTCCGACGCCATCGAAGATCGGCGGCTTCGGCGGCAAGCTGCATATCCTGAAGCAGCTCTTCCTGACCGTCGCCGGCGCCTACAACCCGCGCTTCTAGGGCAACGGCGGCGGATGCAGCTTTCGACTCCCATCGGGACGCTACCCGCCGGCACCGGCCGCGGCACGGCCGCCGACCGCGTCGACGCGCTGGTCATCGGCGGCGGCTTCTATGGCTGCAGCATCGCTTTGGCGCTCAAGCGCGACCTCGGCCTCGGCCGCGTTTGCCTGGTCGAGCGCGAGCCGACGCTGATGGCGCGGGCGTCCTATAACAATCAGGCGCGCCTGCACAACGGCTATCACTATCCGCGCAGCCTGACGACCGCCTACCGCAGCCGCGTGAATATGCCGCGCTTCGTCGCCGACCATCCGGATTGCGTCGTGGACGAGCTGCAGAGCCTCTATTGCGTGGCGCGGCGCAATTCGAAGGTGACAGCGCGGCAGTTCATGAAGTTCTGCCAGCAGATCGGCGCCGAGGCGCGGCCGGCGCCGAGGCCGCTCGCCCGGCTGCTCTCCGAGCGCGCCATCGAGGCGGCGTTCCTCGTCACCGAGTATGCCTTCGACACCGCGAAGCTGCGGGCGCAGATGCAGAGCCAACTGACGGCGGCCGGCGTCGACGTCCGGCTGGCGACGGCGGCGTTGAGCGTTTCGCTCGACGAGAGCGCGCGCATTCGCATCGATCTCGGCTCGACGATGGATGAACGCAGCATCGCGGCCGACTGGCTATTCAATTGCGGCTATGCCGGGCTCGACAGCATCGACGGCCTCGGCCGAACGGCCGCCCGATTGAAATTCGAAATCGCCGAGATGGCGCTGATCGAGATGCCCGCGGAACTGGCCGACATCGCCGTGACAGTCATGGACGGTCCGTTCTTCTCGACTCTGCCGTTTCCGGACCGCGGGCTGCATACGTTGTCCCACGTGCGTTACACGCCGCACTTCAACTGGACCAACGCGGAAGCCATCGAAGCCGATCCCTATCGCGTGCTCGCCGCCTACGACCGGCCGTCGCGGGCCGGGCAGATGCTCCGCGACGCCGCGCGCTACATGCCCTGCCTCGCCGCGCTGACGCCCGTCGACAGCCTATTCGAGGTGAAGACCGTGCTCCTTGCCAACGAAGTCGACGATGGACGGCCGATCTTGTTCGAGCAGCACGCCCGCCATCCCCGCTGCTTCAGCGTGCTCGGCGGCAAGATCGACAATATCTATGATGTCTGCGAGACGCTGGCTCGCCTCCCATTGCACGCCGCGCCGGCGGAGCCGCTGCATGGATAGGCCGGCCGACATACTCATCTCGGTCGTCATGGCGGTCAGTGAATCCGACGACGGCTTCGCCGACCTGATCCGCGACCTGCGGATCATGCTGGAGGCGAAGGCCCGGGACTACGAGATCGTCCTCATCGACAACGCCACCCATGACGGGACCATGGCGACGATCGAGCAGCTGGTCGACGAGGTCCCGAATATCCAGGTCTATTCCCTGGCGCGCGCCTGCGACCGCGACATCGCCGTGCTCGCCGGCATCGACAACACCATCGGCGACTATGTCATCACGCTGCTGCCGAGCCGCGATCAGGTCTCCGCCCTGCCGCAGATGCTGGATCTGGCGATGGCTGGCGCCGAGGTCGTGTTCGGCCGCTCCGAGGCCGACGCGGCCGCGCAAGGCTGGCTCTACCGGGCGATGACCAAGGCATTCTTCGGCCTCTATTACCGAGTCACCGGGATCATGATCCCGCCCGAGGGTTCGCAGCTGCGGCTGCTCAGCCGACGCGTCGTCAACTACCTGCTGCAGAGCGAGCCGTCGCATATCATGCTGCAGGCATTGCCGGCCATGTCGGCATTCAAGAGCCGGACGGTGGACTACGCGATGTCCTCGCGCGGCCGCATGCAGCAGCGCCGCTCGCTCGGCTCCGGCATGCACAAGGCGCTGTCGCTGGTGCTGTCGACGACCGCCTTCCCGGCACGCATGCTGAGCGTGCTCGCCATGACGGCCGGGCTGCTCAACCTGCTCTATGCCGTGTATGTCATCGCCATCGCCCTCTTCAAGACCGGCGTGGCCGAGGGTTGGACGACGCTGTCGCTGCAGATCTCCGGCATGTTCTTCCTGGTGTCGATGATCCTGGCGCTGCTCTCCGAATACATCGTGCGCATCTTCGAGGGCTCGTTCCGCCGGCCGCTCTATATGGTCGCCCGCGAGATGAGCAGCGCCGTGCTGTCGCGCCAGCAGCGCCTCAACATCCTGCACAACCTGCCGGCCAAGCCGAAGAAGCAGGCGGTCAAGTAGGCGCGACGGAGTCCAGGAACGCCGAGACGATATCGCTTCCCTCGTCCGGTTCGCTGCCGACCATCATCGCGATCGCCAGACCGATGGCCGACGTGACCGGTGTGTGATCGGCGGTGCCGCCGGCGCGCAGGTCCATCACCAGCGTCGGACAGCAGAACAAGGCGCAGCGGACGATGCGCCGCCACTCCGCCGGCAGCCAGCCGCGCTGCTTGAGCGCCACCAGCAAAGGTCGCCATACCAGCTCCGCCTTGGACTCCAGGAATTCGGCTCTGAGCGGCGACAGCTGCCAGTCATGGCTGACCTCGATTATGCCGCCCTCCAGCTGCACCGCCGCCGCGTAGCGACGATGGGCAAGCGGCGCATCGTAGAGCCAGAATGGATGGGCGAAGATGTTGTGGAAGGTCGCCTTGATCTCGGCGAGCAAGGCCGGAATGTGATGGCCGGCGAAGGCCGGATCGAAGAAGACCAGGCGCTTGCCGGCGCCGGCCGGCTCGACCCAGACATTGGCATTGTGGGCGTCGCCGTGGGCGACGACGGCTCCGTGATCGTCGAGCCGTGCCGGATTCAGGCGATCGCGACTCTCCTCGAATAGCTCCCGCAGGCTGTGCCGGAAGGTCACCCCATTGATCCGCCATCGCTTGTCGGCGAGATCGCGCCAAGAAACGGCGACGCCGGGAAACGCGAAGGTCTGATCGACGTAGAACCGGCGGGCACGGCCGCCGAGTTCATTCTCCTTGCCGGGATCGACGAGACGCGCATGGAACAGGCGATGGATCGATTCGTTCGCCACCTGCGCCGCCGTCGCCGGGTGCAGCGTTGCCGCATAGCGCTCGCCGATCAGACGATCGAGGGTGCGCTGCGCCCCGACCAGCAAAGCGGGATCGGCGCCGCTCTCCCCCAGTTCGACGGCACGGCAGAGATCGGCAAGGCGCGGCTCGTCGCGCCGGCGATAGAGCAGGATCTGGCGGCCGACGGCACCGGACGCGTGCACCGGCAGGTCGATGGGAAAGCCGGCATCGCGCAGCACCTCCGCGCGGTAGTATTCGCCGACCGTGTCGCCCTCGCCCTCCTCCTGGTGGAACTTGAAGAAGAAGGCGCGGTTATCCCGCGTTGAAACGAAGCCGTTCAGTGAATTGAGGCTGTAGCGGTCGCGATTGATCTCGACGCCGGCAACCGCCAGTCCGAATGTCTCCGCAATCAGCCGGGCGATGACACCTTCCGCCGCCTGCCATTGCCCGTCGCGGACGAGCCGGCGCGCCTCGGCAGTTGGATTGTCGGCAAGATCGGTCATCCGTCAGCCGGGCTGGCGATGAAGCGGGTCGAGCATCTATACAGGGACGCACCGAGAGCCGGAACCCTGCAATCGGAGACCCGGATGAACCAGCCGAATCCCTCGTTCTCGCTCGCCGGCCGCAAGGCCCTGGTGACCGGCGCCAGCCGCGGCATCGGCCAGACGCTGGCGATCGGCCTTGCCCAGTCCGGCGCCGACGTGGCGATCGCGGCGCGCGAGCGCTCGGCGCTCCGGAAAGCCGAGGAAGCGATCGCTGCCACCGACCGCAGGTCTGTCGCCATCGCCCTCGACGTTCAGGATGTGCCGGCGATGCGGCGGAGCGTGGAAATCGCGGCGAACACGCTCGGCGGCCTCGACATCCTCGTCAACAATGCCGGCGTCGAGCAGGTTCGCGATTCCCTCGCAGTCGACGAAGCCCTGTGGGACCGCATCGTCGATACGAACCTCAAGGGCGCGTTCTTCTGCGCCCAGGCCGCCGCCAAGTTCATGGCTGCGGGCAAGGGCGGCGCCATCCTCAATGTCTGCTCGTTGACCTCCGAAGTCGGCGTCCCCACCGCCGTGCCCTACGGCTCGTCGAAGAGCGGGCTGCTCGGCATGACCCGCGCGCTTGCTACGGAATGGGCCGCGCACGGCATTCGCGTCAACGGCATCGGCCCCGGCTATTTCCGCACCAAGCTGACCGAGGTGTTTTATCGGGATCCGGCATGGCAGGAGGCCATGCTCGGGAAAATCCCGTTGCGCCGCTTCGGCCGTCTGGAAGACCTTGTCGGCGCCGCCGTCTTCCTCTGCTCCGACGCCGCCGCTTACGTCACGGGGCAATGCCTCTACATCGACGGCGGCTATCTGGCGTCGATTTGACGTCGCATCAATCAGCCCTTCAGCGCCTTCTCACGCAGGCCCGATACCGCGTTGGCGTGGCCATCGAAGCCCTCGTAGGTCGCGAGCACCTTGGCGTGCTTGGCCAGCGCTGGATAGCCGGATGCGGTGACATAGCCGATCGACGTGCGCTTCATGAAGTCGAAGACCGAGAGCGGCGAGCAGGTGCGCGCCTGGCCCGAGGTCGGCAGCACGGCATTGGGGCCGAGCACGAAATTGCCGAGCGGCACCGGCGTATGGTTGCCCAGCAGAATTTCGCCGGCGTTGCGGATGCGGCCGAGATGGGCGAACGGATCGTCGCCGAGGATCTCCAGATGCTCGGGCGCGTAGTCGTTGACGAAGGCGATCGCCTGCTCGAAATCGGGCGCCAGCACGATGCCGCCGCGCGGCCCGCCCAGCACTGTCGAGGAGAAGGAGACGCGCTGCTCGCCCATCTGTTTCCAGTATTCCGGGATGGCCTTGCGGGCGGTATCGGCCACGGCGCGGCTGTTGGTGACGAGGAAGGCGGACGAGTCCGGCCCATGTTCAGACTCGACGATGAGGTCGAGGGCGGCGATGCGGCCATTCGCCGTCTCGTCGCAGAGGATGATCGATTCCGACGGGCCGGCGGGGATACCGGGATCGATGACATCGGCCAACAGTCGCTTGGCCGCGACGACGTAGGGGCTGCCCGGACCGACGATCTTGGCCAGCTTCGGCACGGTCTGTGTGCCATAAGCCGCGGCCGCCACGCCCTGGGCGCCGCCGCACTTGTAGACCTCCTTCACGCCGGCCAGCTTCGCCGCCACCAGCGTCGCCGCGTCGACGTTCCCGTCCGGGCCGGGCGGCGTGATCACGGCGATGCGCGGCACGCCAGCAACGACGGCCGGGATCGTCGTCATCATGACGACGCTGGGAAACGAGCCCTTGCCACGCGGCACGTAGCAGGCAACGGACGGGATGGGCATGACGCGATCGCCGGCGAAGGCACCCGGGCGAATCTCCTTCAGCCACATCTCCTCGGGCTTCTGCGCCTCGTGGAAGCGGCGGATGCCGTCGACGGCATATTCGATGGCAGCGATCACCTCGGATTCCACGGCATCAAAGGCGGCGGTAAAATCGGCGGACGTGGCGGCGATACGGTCGGCCGACACCGGTGCCTTGTCGAACTCGCGAGCAAAGCGCGCCAGCGCCGCATCGCCCTCGGTCTTCACCGCGGCGATGATCGGCTTGACCTTGTCGAGGATCGGTCCGAGATCGGCCTCGGAGCGCACGAACAGCTGCGCGCGCTGCGCAGGCGACAGTTTCGAGAGATCATGCAGGCTCACGTCGCGCGGCATCGAGACCACTCCGTCAGTTCCGGCGCCGAAGATATCCGGCGCCGCCCGCTTGTCGAGCATTGAATGGCGATGACGTCGGGCGACCTGAGGACCCTTCACCCGTCAAGCGCGTGACCGAGTTGCGCGACCTTGATCGATTCCTCGCGGATGGCATCGAGCACGGTCCGGTGCAGGCGCTGAAACGCTGGCGTGGACAGCAGTTCATAGCGGCGTGGGCGCGGCAGGTCGATCGGCACCAGAGTCTTGATGCGGCCGGGCCGGTTGCTCATGACGGCGACGCGGTCGGAAAGATAGACGGCTTCCTCGACATCGTGGGTGATGAAAAGGACGGTCAGGCGATGGCGCTCCCAGATGCGGGTCAGCAACTCCTGCATGTGATGCCGTGTCAGGGCATCCAGCGCGCCGAAGGGCTCGTCCATGAGCAGCATGTGCGGCCGATAGGACAGCGCGCGAGCGATGGCGACGCGCTGCTTCATGCCGCCAGAGAGCTCCTTCGGATAGGCCTCTTCGAATCCGTCGAGGCCAACAAGCGCCAGCTGCTCGCGCGCGATCGCACGGATCTCCGGTCCCTTGCGGCCGGCCGCCGCCAGCGCGAATCCGACATTGTCCTGCGCAGTCAACCATGGCAGCAGCGTGTAGCTCTGGAAGACCACGCCCCGGTCGAGCCCGGGCGCCGTGATGGCCTCGCCATCGATGGTCACATCGCCTTCATCGAGGCTCTCCAGGCCGGCGACGATCGAGAGCAGCGTCGACTTGCCGCAACCGGAGGTGCCGACGAGCGCGACGAATTCGTTCTCCCCGACATCGAGATCGACGCCGGCGAGCGCCACGAGATCGCCGCGGTCGGTGCGGTAGGTCTTGCCGAGACCGCGGATAGCCAGCTTGGGCGGCGCCATCAACGAACCCGGAGGTAGCGGAACAGGCGACGCGCCGCGAGCTTCATCGCCTGATCCGTCGTCAGGCCGAGAATGCCGAGCAGCAGGAGATAGCCGAAAATCGTATCGGTCTGGAAGAAGCGCTGGGCGGTGGTGATGCGATAGCCGAGGCCCGACGTCGCCGCCACGAGCTCGGCAACGACCAGCCATGACCACGCCCAACCGAGACTGATCCGCATCGAATCCCAGATCGCCGGCATGGCCGACGGCAGCACGATGCGAAAGAGAATCCGCGCCTCCGACATTTCGAGCGTGCGGCCGAGGTTGACGAAATCTCCGGGCACCGATTTGACGTTGTCCATGACCAGCAGGACTTGCTGGAAGAAGGTGCCGATCCAGATGATCAGGAATTTCTGGGAATCGCCCGTGCCGGTCCACAAGATCGTCAGCGGTACGAAAGCGACCACCGGCATGTAGCGGATGAAGTCCACCAGCGGCTCGATCGCCGCCTCCCATTGCCGATAGCATCCGATCATGATGCCGATCGGCAGCGCGAATACCGTCGAGATCAGAAATCCCACAGAGATACGATAGACGCTGATGAGCGTGTCGTTGACGAGGGCGCCGCTTGCGCCCAACTCCCGCAGCCGCAGCAGAACGCGGCCAGGAGACGGCAGGAAGAGCGCCTGGACGAGACCCAGCCCGGTGACGATCCACCACGCCAAGCCGAGGCAGACGAACACGCCGACGGCGATGCCGACAAACTCCGTAGTCGAAATCCTCGCGTCGAAGGCGCGGAGGCGGCGCGCTCTCAAGCGGGAGCGGGGCGGGCCGCTCCCGGCCTTCGCGTCACGAGGTGGCGGCATCCATGAATCGGCTGTCGATCAGCTTGGCGAAGTCGACGTCCTGGGTGAGCAGACCGGCCTTCGTAGCCGCATCCTTCACCGCCGGCGCCACCTTGTGCAGAAAATCGCCGCTCAGCTGCGTCTTGTTCTCGCCCAGCGAATAGTAGGTCACGCCGTCAAAGCCCGTGGTCAGTTCCTCTGGTTTGGCGCCCACCGCCTCGGCGATGATCGCGCGGCCCTCTGCGGTGTTGGCGCGGTAGTCCGCCAGCGCTGCCTCCCACGACTTCAGGAGCGCGACGATCGATGAACACGTCTGAGATCAAGCCGGGATTCTCGCCGGCGGAATAGAGCAGCTTGACCTTGTCGCTCTGCGCCTTCGCGAGGCTGATGTAGGGTTCATAGGTAACGGCCACGGGCACCCGCCCGGCAATCAGGGCCGTACCGGCGTCGGCCGCCGGCATCGGCACCTTCTGGATATCGGCGATGGTCATGCCGTTGGCCGCCAACGCGTAGTTCAGGAGGATGTCGCTCGTCGTCCCCTCCTCGAATGCCACCTGCTTGCCCTTCAGGTCGGCGACCGAGGTCACGGCGCCGGCCGAAATGATGGCATCGGCGGTCATGGAGACGTCGAGCAACGCCACGATCTTGATCGGCAGGCCGGCCGCCGCGAAGGCCATCGAGGTGTGCGTGGCGATGTTGCCACACTGCAGCTGCCCCGCCGCCAAAGCGGCGTTGAGGTCGGCGTCGGTCGTAAAATTCACGATTTCCACCTGATCGAGGCCGTGCGCCTTGAACAGCCCCTTCTTGGCAGCAATGTGCCAGATGCCGTAACCCAGCCAGGGCTCGATTCCCATCTTGATGGCGCCGGCCTCCGGCGTCGCCGGAATATCGGCCGCCAGGGCGCGGCCGAGCATGGAACCGGCCAGGAATGTTGCAGCGCCGGCCTGCAGAACGCTACGGCGGTTTGGTGACCAACTCATCGATTTCCTTGCCTCCCGGATCGTGCCGCATATCGGGCACTGTTGCGAAAGATGTATCGATCCCTGCAATCAGCGTCAATCGACGCGCGGCCAAGCTTCGACCCGAGCGGCCTTCAGGCGCCGAGGGCCGGTCACTCGGCGTCGAGCAATTGGCGCAGTTTCGTGGCGAGGTCCTGTGGGCGGTAGGGCTTACTCAATAGATGGATGCCGCTGTCGAGGCGGCCGTCGCGGACGATGACGTTGTCCGCGTAGCCGGACGTGAACAGGACCTTGAGGCCGGGTCGTCGCCGGTGCACCTCCTGCGCCAACTGGGCGCCATCCAGGCCGCCGGGCATGATGACGTCGGTGAACAGCAGGTCGACCTGATCGATCTCGGCCAGGGCGCGCAGCGCGCTCGGCCCATCCGGCGCGGCGACGACATGATAGCCGAGGTCGTGCAGCTGGCCCTCGACATGGGTGCGCACGAGATCATCATCCTCGACCACCAGGATCGTCTCGCTGCCGCGTGGCGATGAAGGCGGCGCCGAGCGCTCGGTGGCCGTAGCCATCGCCTCGGACTCGGCGCATGGCAGGTAGAATCGGACCGAGGTGCCGCGGCCGACCTGACTGTCGATGCGGACATGACCTTCGGACTGCTTGACGAAGCCGTAGACCATGCTGAGGCCGAGGCCGCTACCCTTGCCGAACCCTTTGGTCGTGAAGAAGGGCTCGAAGGCGCGGCGGTGCACCTCGTTCGACATTCCCGACCCGGTATCGCTGACGGAGAGTCCGACATAGCGGCCGGGTCGTAGCTCGGCCGACATCGAACCCTCGTCGACGATATGATTGGCAGTCTCGATGGTCAGGCGCCCGCCCTTCGGCATGGCGTCGCGGGCATTGAGCGCCAGATTCAGCACGGCCGCCTCCAGCTGGGCCGGGTCGACCAGCGCCGGCCACAGGCGGGCGCCGTGGATGAATTCGATCTCAATGTGCTCGCCAAGCGTCCGCCGCAACATCTGGTCCATGCCGGCCACCAGCTGGTTGACGTCGACCGCCTCCGGCCGCAACGGCTGCCGCCGGGCGAAGGCCAGTAGGCGCTGGGTGAGGTCGGCGCCGCGTGCGGCCGCTGCCTTCACTAGCTCGATCGCCGGCCCCAGCTGGCGATCGTTGCCCGCCAGCTCGCGCAAGAGTTCGGCATTGCCGAGGATGACGGTGAGCAGGTTGTTGAAATCATGGGCGACGCCGCCGGTCAGCTGGCCGATTGCCTCCAACCGCTGCATCTGCTGCACCTGTTCCAGCAAGTCCCGCCGCTCCGTGACGTCGACCAGGATCCCGACATGGCCGAGATAGCCATGGTCGTCGGTGAAGCGCGGCGCCGCCGTGTCGAGGAACCAGCGATAGGCTCCGTCGGCGCGGCGTAGCCGATACTCGATGCTGAAGGCTTTGTGAGCGGAGAACTTCTGTGCCTCGTCGACCGTGACGCGGTCGCGGTCATCGGGATGGATGCTGTCGGCGAAGCCACGGCCGAGTTCCTGTTCCAGGCCACGACCGGTGTAGGTCAGCCATGGCAGGTTGACGAAGATGCAATGTCCGCCGGCGTCCGACATCCACATCAGCGCCGGCACCGAATCGGCCAGGTTGCGAAAGCGCTTCTCGCTCTCGCGGATCGCGGCTTCCGCCCGCTTGCGCTCGATGGCGATTCCCGCAAGGTGGGTGGCGACCCCGATCAGCTTCTCTTCGGCAGGATTTGGGCTGCGCACGTCGCGGTAGTACATGGCAAAGGTGCCGAGCACCCGGCCCCGTTGCGAGAAGATCGGCGTCGACCAGCAAGAGCGTAGCCCGAGCGGCTTGGCCAGCTGTCGAAAGTCCTCCCACAGCGGGTCCTGCAGGATATCGGTGACGATGACAGGTGCGCGGCGATACGCAGCCGTGCCGCAGGAACCGGCGCGTGGACCGATCGGCAGGCCATCGACGGCACGGATGAAAGCCGTGGGCAGGCTGGGGGCGGCGCCGTGGCGCAGATGCTTTCCGTCTTCATCGAGAAGCAGCACCGAACAGAACATGTCTTCCGATTCGAATTCGATGACATGCATCAAGACCGCGAGCACCTCTTCGAGCGGCGCTCCCCCCGCGATCATCTCAAGCGTCCGGTTCTGCCCGGCCAGCAAAGCGGCGGCCCGCTTGCGCTCGCTGATGTCGCGCACGATGACGAGATGGGCCGTCCGGCCGGCGAAGTCGACAGCGTAGGAGGTGACATCGACATCGATGTTCCGCCCTTGCTTCGTGCGGTGCCGGCGATCATCAACATGGCGCCCGCCGGGCGGCAACCGGGCGACCGTGTCGCGCAGGCGCGGCACATCCTCGGGCGGCCAGATGTCGGCGAGCGTCATGCGCAGGAATTCGTCGCGCGAATAGCCGTAGTGCTCGACCGCCGCCTCATTGACCTCGAGAAACGCCAGGGTCTCGCGGTCGTAGACCCACATGGGATCGGGGTTCTTTTCGAACAGGTGGCGGAAAGTCGCTTCGACCATCGCTCAACCTCGCGCCCGCTTTGACGGCGCCGGCCCGCAACACCTCACTCTAGCAGTGGATCAGCGGCAGCCGCCACTCCTGCAGCCGACGCCCCGCGACTTCCGGGACGACAGCCTGGCGATGCCCGCTGATGCGTGGGTTGGAGCGGGTGAAGGGAATCGAACCCTCGTCGTAAGCTTGGGAAGCCAATTTTGGCCCTTTGACATCATTCGACTTTTCAGGATCTCCTTTTCTTATCAGTGCTTTGGGTGTTCCTGGCGTTTCGCTGCTGTTCCCCGAAATTCACGTGCCATGTGCCAAATTGTGCCAAAAGTCCGTCGTAAGCTTCAGAGCTTCCCGGGAAGCGCGGGATTATCAGAATTTTTCGGAGTCGGCCGCGGCGCGCGCCTGTGGCAAGGTCCATCTGCGCCGCGTCGAGTTTGCATCTGATAGCGGTCATGCCTCGGACCCGTGAGCACTTCCGGGTGGTGCCGATTTTGTTGCAGAAGTCGGTTGCCGCTGTCGTTGAACAGTGATTCCGTCGTTTGATGCGAATCAGCGGCGGGGCTGTCGATGATGGGTCGACTTAATCAAGACCAAGGGCGGTTTTTCTATTCGTTCTGTCTCGATGAGGTCGTTCCAGACGATCACCGCGTGCGTGAGATCGCTGGTGTTTTGGATCTTTCATGGGTCCGCGCAGAGCTCGCTCTTCACTACTCTGCGATCGGCCGTCCGTCGAGCGACCCGGTTCTCATGATTCGGATGCTGATC
>Ga0335069_10008831_pt1 | contig 14380 bp, 6 predicted proteins | sample Lox_Sample_11_FD_206714 | JGI IMG/M metagenome (GOLD analysis project Ga0335069, IMG submission 206714) | Soil microbial communities from Loxahatchee National Wildlife Refuge, Florida, United States - Lox_Sample_1.1 | ecosystem: Environmental > Terrestrial > Soil > Wetlands | place: USA: Florida... | reverse complement strand
CATCAGAACGGGAGGCTTGCTGGGCTCAGGGCGGCGGGGAACGGTGATGACGGTAGCAGCTCTCTTCGGCATTCTGTCTTCTTCACATGACGCGGACTGGACTATGGTAGCAAACGCGACGTCCCTGAGATGATGAAGGCCCGGCTTGCGCCGGGCCTTTCTGATGCACCTGCAAATGCCAACGGAACCGCGTAGCTGGTTCAGGGTTGGCGCTGCTGCAACTGCGGGCTCTGCTCGTCATGCGGCTGCTCCGCGCCGGACGGCGGAATCGTTACCCGCACCGTGATGGGCGATTGCAGTTGGAAGTTGATCAGCGTCTCCGTGGGGATGACCGCCTGCTGCCCTCGCGTGGCGGCATTCACGCCCACTCCCGCCGCGGCTCCGGCCAGGCCACCGATGGCGGCTCCCTTGCCGCCTCCCGCAAGTGCGCCGATGACCGCCCCCAGCCCGGCGCCGCCTCCGGCCTTTTCGGCGGTGTTCTTGCCCCGGCCCTCGGCTTCCTTGTTATAGGCATTGGTGACCAGCGGGATCTTCTGGCCGCGCAATTGAAGCTCGGTGAGTTCGATGCTGAGCAGCGCGGCGCCCTTGATGTGCGCGGCTTCGCGCGCGTCGATGATGCGCCCCATCACCGGCGTTCCGTGGGGAATCGCGATCACGCCCTGCACACCGAGATCGCCGGCCACCGAACCGTGAAACGCGTCGTTGGTTTGCGCCGTCTTGCTGTCCAGCGTTTCGGTAATCCTGACCGGAACCACCGTACCTGCGGGAATCGTGATGTTCTTGACCACCGGCTTTGGCGGCGCCGGCGGAAGAGCCGGAGGCGCGATCGGTAGCGCGGGCTCCACTTTGTTAGCCGCTTGCGTGACCGGGGGTGGCGGCGCAGGCGGCGCCGGTGCCGGCGCTTGCTCCTGATGCTTGCGGTCTGCACGGCTCGGCTTTTCAGAGGTGGCACGCACCGGCGCCTGCGCAACAGGAGCCGCAGGAGGCTGCGCTGCGGGTGCCGCGGCCTGCTGCGCCGGTTGTACTGTCAGGTTGTTCACCACCGTCCGCACCCCGTTCACGCCAGCGCTGTCGTTGGCGGCAAGGGAGCGGGAGGCGTCATCGGAAACGCTGCCGTTCAGCGTGGCAACGCCGTTGGCGAAGCTCACCTGAACGTCCTGGTCGGCGAGCGCCGACTCCGCGTGAATCTTTGCCTGGATATCGGCAGAAACCTGCTGGTCAGTGCGCGGAGCCTTGCTCTTGCAGCCGGTCGACAAACAGAGAAGGAGAGCCAGTACAACAGCTCCCATGGTCCGGAACCGATTGCGTGGAATGATACCGTGCTTCATTGCGTGCCTCTTGGATTTCAATTGAACATGTCCCGGTAAATTGGGACTGCAGTTCATTAGACTCACGGGACAGGAGGTTGGAGCCAAAAGAAACGAGGCGCCGGGGCGGTTCACTGGCTTCAAGAGGGGGGCCAGGAATGCCGGCCGGGAGTGCACCACGCAAAAAAGGCCCGGCGCGAGCCGGGCCTTCCTGGTTAAGTAAATGGTTGGACGCTTATTCGGCGGCCATTTCTTCCGCTTCGCCTTCCTGACGCATGAGCTCCAGTTCGCGTTCCGCGGCTTCGATCTCCGCATGGACTTCCTGCTGCACGCGCGCCGCCGCCTCTTCCAGTTCCGGCGAAAGCTGCACGTTGCGGTAGTACTCGAGGCCGGTGCCCGCCGGGATCAAACGTCCGACGATCACGTTCTCCTTGAGGCCGCGCAGGTTGTCGATGGCGCCGTTGATCGACGCTTCGGTCAGCACGCGGGTCGTCTCCTGGAAGCTGGCGGCAGAGATGAAGCTGTCAGTCGACAGAGACGCCTTGGTGATGCCCAGCAACAGCGGACGGCCTTGCGGCGGACGTCCACCGAGCTTCTCCACGCGATCCTTCTCCTCGCGGAAGCGGAAGCGATCGACCTGCTGCTCGAGAAGGAAGTTGGAGTCGCCGATCTCATCGACGCGAACCCAGCGAAGCATCTGGCGGACGATGACTTCGATGTGCTTGTCAGAGATGGCCACGCCCTGCAGACGGTAGACTTCCTGGATTTCGTTCACCAGGTACTTCTGCAGTTCCTTCTCGCCGAGAACGTCGAGAATGTCGTGCGGGTTCAGCGGTCCGTCCATAAGAGGATCGCCGGCGCGCAGACGCTCGCCTTCCTGGACGTTGACGTGAATGCCGCGCGGCACGGAGTATTCCTTCTCCTCGCCGTTGTCGGCCGTCACGTAGATCTTGCGTTGTCCCTTGACCACTTCACCGAACCGGACCAGACCATCGATCTCGCTGATGATGGCCGTCTCGCGCGGCTTGCGCGCTTCGAACAGTTCCACCACGCGCGGCAGACCGCCGGTGATGTCCTTGGTGCGCGTGCTCTCCTTGGGAATCTTGGCCAGCACGTCGCCCGGGCCCACTTCGTCGCCATCCTGGATCATAAGGTGAGCGCCACGCGGCAGCAGGTAGCGCTTGCTGCCCTTGTGGCCCTTGACCACGAAGGTGGGCTGGCGCTTTTCATCGGGAGCATCGGCAACCACCCAGCGCGAGAGGCCGGTGACTTCGTCGACTTCCTCGTTGAGCGTGATGCCTTCCTGCAGGTCCTTGAACTGCACATGCCCGCCGATCTCGGTGAGGATCGAGTAGGTGTAAGGATCCCACTCGGCCAGCAGCTGGCCGAGCTTCACCTGCTCGCCATCCTTGACGCGGAGGCGCGCGCCGTAAACGACCTGGTAGCGCTCCTTCTCGCGACCGCGGTCGTCGACAACGGCGATGGAGCCGGAGCGGTTCATCGCAACCAGAGCGCCGTCCTTGCTCTCGACGGTGTTGAGGTTGAAGAAGCGCACCGTGCCGTTGTTCTTGGCATCAAGGCGCGACTGGTCGGCCACGCGGCTGGCGGTGCCGCCCACGTGGAAGGTACGCATGGTGAGCTGCGTGCCGGGCTCGCCGATGGACTGCGCCGCGATGACGCCGCAGGTTTCGCCGAGTTCGACCATGCGGCCCGAACCGAGGTTGCGGCCATAGCACAGCGCGCAAACGCCGCGGCGCGACTCGCAGGTGAGCACGGAGCGGATCTTGACCTTCTCCACGCCGGCGCCCTGAATGGCCGAAGCGATCTCTTCGTCGATGGGCTGGTTGATCTCAACCACCACATTGCCATCGTAGTCCTTGATGCGCTCGAGCGACACGCGGCCGATGATGCGGTCGCGCAGCGGCTCGATGATCTCGCCCGACTCGACGATGGAGCCCACATCAATTCCTTCCGAAGTTCCGCAGTCGTACTCGGTGACGATGACATCCTGCGCCACGTCAACGAGGCGGCGCGTGAGGTAGCCCGAGTCGGCGGTCTTGAGCGCCGTATCGGCAAGGCCCTTGCGCGCGCCGTGGGTCGAGATGAAGTACTCCAGCACCGTGAGGCCTTCGCGGAAGTTTGCGGTAATCGGGGTCTCGATGACTTCGCCGGAGGGCTTGGCCATCAGTCCGCGCATACCACTCAACTGACGGATCTGCTGTTTCGAACCGCGGGCGCCGGAGTCGGCCATGATGTAGATCGGGTTCATGGCGCCTTCTTCATCCGCGCGCTTCATGTTGCCGAACATCTCGTCGGCCACCTTATCCGTGACCGCCGACCACATCTGGATGACCTTGTTCGAGCGCTCGCCGTTGGTGATGGCACCGTCCATGTACTGCTTCTGGACTTCAATCACCTTGCGGTCGGCTTCTTCGACCACGGTGTACTTGCTGGCCGGGATCACCATATCGTCGAGGCCGACAGACAGACCCGAGCGCGTGGCGAACTGGAATCCCAGCGACTTGATGCGGTCCAGCATGCGCACCGTGACCTCGAGACCGAGGTTCTGGTTGCAATAGTTGACCAGCTGGCCGATGCCCTTCTTCTTGAGCAGGCCATTGATGAACGGCATGCCCGGCGGCAGGGCGTCATTGAGGATGACGCGGCCCACCGTGGTGGTGATGTAGTCGTTGTCGAAGTCCACCGCCTCGGTATGCGTCAGGTCCTGATCGTCGTACGCCGTGGTCATGTCGAGCACCTTGCCCGAGTAGCGCAGACGAATGGGCGAGAGCGTCTCCAGTTCCCTGGCTTCGAGCGCCATCAGCACTTCTTCGTAATTCGCAAACACCCGGCCTTCGCCCTTGGCGCCCTTCTTCGCCTTGGTCAGGTAGTAGAGGCCGAGAACCATGTCCTGGGTGGGCACGGTGATGGGCTGGCCGGACGCCGGCGAGAGAATGTTGTGCGAGGCGAGCATGAGCACCGACGCTTCAATCTGCGCCTCGGGCGACAGCGGAATGTGCACGGCCATCTGGTCGCCGTCGAAGTCGGCGTTGAAGGCGGTGCAGACCAGCGGATGGATCTTGATGGCCTTGCCTTCCACCAGCACGGGCTCGAAGGCCTGGATGCCCAGGCGGTGCAGGGTTGGAGCGCGGTTGAGCAGCACCGGGTGGTCCTTGATGACTTCTTCAAGGATGTCCCAGACCACCGGCTCCTGCGCTTCCACCATTTCCTTGGCCTGCTTGATGGTGGTGCAGTGGCCGGTCTGCTCCAGGCGGTGATAGATGAACGGCTTGAACAGCTCCAGGGCCATCTTCTTGGGCAGGCCGCACTGGTGCAGCTTGAGCTCGGGGCCCACCACGATCACCGAACGGCCGGAGTAGTCGACGCGCTTGCCGAGCAGGTTCTGCCGGAAGCGGCCCTGCTTGCCCTTGAGGGTGTCAGACAGCGATTTGAGCGGGCGGTTGTTGGCGCCACGCAACACGCGGCCGCGGCGGCCGTTGTCGAACAGCGCGTCCACGGCTTCCTGCAGCATGCGCTTTTCATTGCGCACGATCACTTCCGGCGCGTGCAGGTCCATCAGCTTCTTCAACCGGTTGTTGCGGTTGATCACCCGGCGATAGAGATCGTTCAGGTCAGAGGTGGCAAAGCGGCCGCCATCCAGGGGAACCAGCGGGCGCAGCTCCGGAGGAATGACCGGCAGCACATCGAGGATCATCCAATGCGGCTTGTTGCTCGACTTGCGGAAGGCTTCGACCACCTTGAGGCGCTTCGCGTACTTGATCTTCTTCTGCGCCGAGGCCTCGGTCTTCATGCGCTCGCGCAGCTCGATACCCAGCTCGTCGACGTTGACGCGCTTCAACAGTTCCTTGATGGCCTCGGCGCCCATCATGGCTTTGAAGCCCGAGGGACGGAACTGCTGATCGAGTTCGCGGAACTTGTTTTCGTCCTTGATGATCTCGCGCTCGCGGACCGGCGCGTCGCCCGGATCAACCACCACGTAGGACTCGAAGTAGAGAATGCTCTCCAGGTCGCGGAGCGAGATGTCAAGCAGGTGGCCGATGCGCGACGGCAGGCCCTTGAAGAACCACACGTGCGAGCACGGAGACGCGAGCTCGATGTGCCCCATGCGCTCGCGGCGCACCTTGCTCACCGTGACTTCAACGCCGCACTTGTCGCAGATGACGCCGCGGTGCTTCATGCGCTTGTATTTGCCGCACAGGCACTCCCAGTCGGTCACGGGCCCGAAGATGCGCGCGCAGAACAGACCGTCGCGTTCCGGCTTGAACGTACGGTAGTTGATGGTTTCAGGCTTCGTGACCTCACCATGCGACCAGCTCCGGATCTTCTCGGGCGACGCAAGCATGATGCGGATGGCATCGAAGTCGGTGATTGGGCTGGTAAGCTCGAACGGGTTCGAACGGAACAAGGCGACCCTCCTTGGCAGGCTTTTTCAACTCTGCCGCGGCTCATCCCGGGATTCTTTTGGGATCCTTCCTTCCCGGGTAGCGATGGTTCTCGCTTTCAAGAAGGACCCTTAAAAACAGCTGTCAGTCGTCAGTTTTCAGTTGTCAGTCTCCAGCTTGCCGCTGCTGAAAACTGACAACTGACGAACTGAAAACTAATCGTCCGCCACCGCCGCCATGGTCTCAGGCGCGGACACCTTCTTCACAAGGTCTGCCCGCTTGATCAGTTCCACGTCCAGGCACAGCGACTGCAGTTCGCGAATCAGCACGTTGAACGACTCCGGCACGCCCGGCTCGATGGCTGCTTCGCCCTTGACGATGGCCTCGTAGATCTTGGTGCGGCCATACACGTCGTCGGACTTGGCGGTGAGCAGCTCCTGCAGGATGTAAGCCGCGCCATATGCCTCGAGCGCCCACACTTCCATCTCGCCGAAGCGCTGTCCACCGAACTGCGCCTTGCCGCCCAATGGCTGCTGCGTGATCAGCGAGTACGGCCCGATGGAACGCGCGTGAATCTTGTCGTCCACCAGGTGCGACAGCTTGAGCATGTAGATGTAGCCCACCGTCACCGGCTGCTCGAACTGATCGCCCGTCATGCCGTCGAACAGCGCCGTCTTGCCCGAAGAGGGCAGGCCGGCGGCCGCCAGCAGCGCCTTGATCTCGCCTTCCTGCGCTCCGTCGAACACCGCGGTGCCGAACCAGATGCCGCGTTCCATGCCGGCCGCGACACGCAACAGCATCTCGTCGTCGAGCTCTTCCAGCTGCCGCAGCGCTGCGGTTCCGGCGAACTCCTTCTTCATGAGCGCGCGCGTCGCCTCCACGTCGCTGTTGGCGCGAACCGTTTCGGCAATCCTTTTGCCCAATCCGGCCGCGGCCCAGCCGAGGTGGGTTTCGAGAATCTGACCCACGTTCATACGCGATGGCACGCCCAGCGGGTTGAGCACGATTTCAACCGGTGTTCCATCGGGCAGATACGGCATGTCTTCCTCGGGAAGAATGCGCGCGATCACGCCCTTGTTACCGTGGCGGCCAGCCATCTTGTCGCCCACCGAAAGCTTGCGCTTCATGGCGACATAAACCTTGACCAGCTTGATCACGCCCGGCGGCAGTTCGTCGCCCTTGGCCAGCTTGGCGATCTTCTCGTTGGTGATCTTGCGCAGCACTTCGATCTGCCGCGACGTCATCTCCTCGATCTCGTCGATCTGCTCGTTGACGCGAGGATCCTTGTCGGCGTAGCGGATGCGCTTGAGGTTCTTGGTGGAGATGCGCTCGATGGTCTCGCGATCGAGGATGGCGCCCTTGGTGAGCAGGCGCTTGTTGGTGCGCTCGTCGTGCAGGTCGGCCAGTACTTCCTTGGCGCCGAGAATGCCCTCGAGACGTTTCAGACGCTCGTCCGTCAGAATGCGGATTTCGTCGCCAAGGTTCTTCTCCAGCTTCGAAACGTACTCCGCTTCAATCTGCTTGGCGCGCTCGTCCTTCTCCTGCCCCTTGCGGCTGAAGATGCGCACGTCGACCACCGTGCCCTCGATACCCGGAGGGCAGGTGAGCGAAGCATCGCGCACGTCGCCCGCCTTCTCGCCAAAGATGGCGCGCAGCAGCTTCTCTTCCGGCGTAAGCTGCGTCTCGCCCTTGGGCGTGACCTTGCCGACGAGGATATCGCCGTGCTTGATCTGGGCGCCGATGCGGATCACCCCGCTCTCGTCCAGGTCGCGCAGGGAGTGCTCGCTGACGTTGGGGATATCGCGGGTGATTTCCTCGGGCCCGAGCTTGGTGTCGCGGGCTTCGATTTCGAACTCCTCGATGTGCACAGAGGTGTAGTAATCCTCGCGCACCAGCTTTTCGCTGATGAGGATGGCGTCTTCGAAGTTGTAGCCGCGCCACGGCATGAAGGCCACCAGCACGTTGCGCCCCAGCGCCAGCTCGCCCTGCTCGGTGCAGGGTCCGTCGGCGATCACCTGGCCCTTGATGACGCGCTCGCCTTCGCGCACCACCGGCTTCTGGTTGATGCATGTGTTCTGGTTGGAACGCTTGAACTTGATTAGCGTATAGATGTCCGAACCGACTTCACGCGACAACTGCGTGGGATGGTGCTCGCCCTCGACGCGCACGATGATGCGCTCGGAGTCGACCGAGTCCACGATGCCGTTACGCTTGGCCAGCACCACGGCGCCGGAGTCGCGCGCCGTGACGCCTTCCATTCCGGTACCCACCAGCGGAGCCTCGGCCACCAGCAGCGGAACCGACTGGCGCTGCATGTTGGCGCCCATCAGCGCGCGGTTGGCGTCGTCGTGCTCGAGGAACGGCACCAGCGACGCAGCCACCGAAACAAGCTGCTTCGGAGAGACGTCGATGTAGTCCACCTCGGCTTTGTTGACCAGCACGAAGTTGCCCTGCCGGCGCGCATTGACCAGGTCTTCCGTGATCACGCCTTCCGCGTTGAACTCGATGTTGGCCTGCGCAATGGTGTGCTTGTCCTCTTCCCATGCCGACAAGTAGAAGCTGTACGGAATGGAATCGATTGCGCGCTTGCCGGCCTTCTTGAGCTGCGCGCTGAGGCGCGCCGCTTCGTCCTTCTCGATGTGGTCGCCCACCCGCAGGCCGCTGTCGCCGGCGTTGGCAATCTCAACGTAGTCGAGAATCTTCGCGTCCTTCACCTTGCGGTAGGGCGACTCGATGAAGCCATACTCGTTGATGCGCGCAAAGCACGACAGCGAGCTGATCAGGCCGATGTTCGGACCTTCCGGCGTTTCGATCGGGCAGATGCGGCCGTAGTGGGTGGGGTGCACGTCGCGGACTTCGAAGCCCGCGCGCTCACGGGACAGACCGCCCGGTCCAAGCGCCGACAAGCGCCGCTTGTGCGTGATCTCCGACAGCGGGTTGGTCTGGTCCATGAACTGCGAGAGCTGCGAAGATCCGAAGAACTCGCGGATCGCGGCCATCACCGGCTTGGCGTTGATCAGGTCATGCGGCATGGCCGTCGAAAGCTCCTGATACACGCTCATCTTTTCCTTGATGGCGCGCTCCATGCGCACCAGGCCGATGCGGAACTGGTTCTCCATCAGCTCGCCCACCGCGCGCACGCGGCGGTTGCCCAGGTGATCGATGTCGTCGACGATGCCGATGTTCTTGCGCAGTTTGAGCAGGTAGCGAATGGTCGCGTAAAAATCTTCCGGCGTCAGCGTGCGGTGGTCGAGCGGCGTGGCTTCCTGGCTCTCATAGAGCTTGATGTTGAACTTGAGACGGCCCACCCGCGAAAAGTCGTACTTGCGGGCATCGAAGAACATGCCTTCGAACAGCGCCGTCGCCGTATCAAGCGTCGGCGGATCGCCGGGACGCAGCTTGCGGTAGATTTCGATCAGCGCCTCTTCCGGCTTGCGGATCGAGTCGCGGCGCAGCGTGTTGGTGATGATGTTGCCCACGTCGTCGCGCTCCGGGAAGAAGACCTCGAAGCTCTGGGCGCCCGACGACAGCACCTTGTGCAGGCGGTCGGCGGTGAGCTCCACATTGGCTTCGACGATCACTTCGCCGGTGGCCATGTCGATCACATCGGCCGCGGTCAGCGCGCCGTCCAGCTCGGCCGCTTCCACTTCGACCCTGTCGATCGCCGCGTTGCGGATGGCCTTCATGGTGTGCGCGGTGATCTTGCGGCCGGAGTGCGCGATCTCTTCTCCGTGATGCAGCACCGCGTGCGCGGGCTTGGAGCCCACCAGGTGCGTGTGCGCCTTGGCATCCTGCGCAACCGTCCACATCAGCTTGCCGTCGGCGATCTGGATCTTGTCCACCGTGTAGAAGGTCTTCAGAATCTCTTCGTCTGAGCGCAGCCCCAGCGCGCGCAGGAAGATGGTGCCGAGAAACTTGCGCTTGCGGTCGATGCGCACATAAAGCGTGTTCTTCTGGTCGTACTCGAACTCCACCCACGAACCGCGATAGGGAATGATCTTGCCCAGGAAGTAGGTGCGGTTGTTCGCCGTTTCAAAGAAGACGCCCGGCGAACGGTGCAGCTGCGAAACGATCACGCGCTCGGTGCCGTTCACGATGAAGGTGCCGTTGGGCGTCATCAGCGGGATATCGCCGAAGAAGACTTCCTGCTCCTTGATGTCGCGGATCGTCTTGTTGCCGGTCTCGGGATCCTTGTCGTAAATCGTCAGGCGGACCGTAACCTTGAGCGGAGCGGAGAAGGTCATGCCCCTTTCTTCGCACTCCTGCTGGTCATACTTGAGCTGCAGGCTCACCGGGTCGCCGCACTTGTTGCAGAAGTCGGGCGTGTTCTTGTTGTAGTGTCCGCACTTGGAGCAAAGCACGTCGCCGGGAAGGAACGGGTCGGTGATAACCATCGATCCGCAATTGGTGCAGGCGGTACGCAGGTGGTGGAGGCCCTTGAGGTGGCCGCACTTGCACTCCCAGTTGCCGATCGAGAAGTCCACAAAATCCAACTGCGAGATGCCGCGGAAGTCGGTAATGGGGAACACGGAGACGAAGACCGACTGGAGGCCGGAGTCGTCGCGCTCGTTGGGCAGCTTGTCCATCTGCAGGAAGCGCTCGTAGCTGCGGCGCTGCACTTCGATGAGGTTGGGAATCTGGGTTGCGGTGGGAATCTTGGAAAAATCGAGCCGGCTGCGAATCGCGCGCTTCTCGTTGGGCATGCTTCACTCCTGAGGCTCAAGGGTTCCGGGCATAGGCCGCCCCGCTGGGGCCGGGTCCGGGCCGGCGCCCGAGTCTCGGGTGGCGCCGGCTGAATCGGTAAAGTCGTTCGTTGATCCCGACTGGCTCTACGCGAGATGCCAGCCCGACCGATGCGCGACGTCAAAGACTGCGCACCGAAGCACGTGCCAAGCTGAATGCCTGAAGCTTCGCGCTGATTTCCACCTCGAAGGCGTTGCCGACCGGCTGGGAAGTGCGCTAGACTGCGCACAACTGGAGAGAAGGACACGCACAGGAGACCCGCTGTGGATTCCCAGTGCGTAAGAGGTGCATTCAGCGCCGAAGGTCGCTGTGCGCCTGACAGGGAGACACGAAAAGCCCGCGAGGACGCAATTCCTCACGAGCCCGGCTCGTTGCCTGTGCTCCCATCCGAATTCTCAATCCTTACTCTCGCCGATCCCAAAGCTCGCTTCTGCCGCTCGCCCGCCGCCGACCATAAGCCACCAACAGGATTCCGCATAACCTGTTGATGTCGAGGTGTTTCCGCCAAATCCGCGCGAGACCTACCCGCTAGAGTGCTTGGCTCGTCTCCAGCCACGCAGGTCTTGTGTTGCCTGTTAGATGCCAAAATACGCAGTCCGGATTCGTTCCCATTTGATATCGACCAGATGAAAATGGGACGAAAAGACGCGCACCCATTATCGTAGCGCGTTCAGCCGGAGCATGCAAGTCTGTTCGGAAAACCTCGCGGACACCGGCAGCCGGCCCCTCGATTCCCGGGGCGTCGATCATATCAACCCCCCGGGGCGCGAAGCCGGATGCCGGGCGCGAACCGCGAAACCGTCCAAAACGAGACGACAAACTACTTGACTTCGATCGTCGCCACGCCTTCGAACTTCTTCTTGATGGCCTCAGCCTCATCCTTGGTCGCGTTCTCCTTCAGCGCCTTGGGAGCGCCATCGACCAGATCCTTGGCTTCCTTCAGGCCGAGCGAGGTAACCTCGCGCACGGCCTTGATGGTGTTGATCTTATTGGCGCCGGCATCCTTGAGGATGACCTGGAACTCGGTCTTCTCCTCCACCGCCGGAGCCGCTGCCGCCGCACCGCCACCGGCCACCATCACCGGGGCCGCCGCCGCTGCCGAGACGCCGAGACGCTCTTCCAGCTTCTTGACCAGAGCCGCCGCTTCCAACAGGCTCAAACTTACAATCTGCTCTTCCAACTGCGCGAGATCCGCCATTTTTCTTCTCCAATTCAGAACTTTGATTTTGTGTTGCCCTGGCCGAAGAAAACCGAGCCCGAAAGTTTCCGATGCGCCAGACCCGCGCCCTTTCCGCTCGCCCCTACCGCCTAAACCCCAAAAACAGCCCTCAGTTCTCAGCCTTCAGCTGTCAGCGCTCGCAGCTTCACAATCCAGCTGACGGCTGACGGCCGCTACGCTGCGTGAAACTTTTCCTTCTCCACGCCCTGCCCCAGCACCACCGCCAGGTCGCGGCCGGTGGCATTGATCACCGTGGCCAGACGCTGGGCCGGAGCATTGATGAGGAACAGCAGCTTCGCGAAGATCTCTTCCTTGCCCGGCATGGTCGCCAGGGCCTTGACCTCTTCCACGTTCAGCAGCTTGCCGTCCACGATCCCCAGCTTGAACTGGAACTCCGCGTTCTCGCCGGCCCACTTGGCGAACACCTTGGCCAGCGCCACCGGGTCGCCCGCGGTGAACGCGACCGAGTTCACGCCTTTGAGGCCCTTCAGCGCGTCCTCGACCTTGGAGCCCTTGCCCGCAATCGGGGCCAGCTTGTTCTTGACCACGCGATACTTGCCGCCCGCCTCGCGGATCACCTTGCGCAGCTCGAAATCCTTGGCTACGGTCAACTTGGCAAACGTGCCGATAATCGCGGTCGTCGAGGTCTCCAGCTCCTTGGTAAGCTGCTGGACCTTCTGCTGCTTCTTTGCTTTCGAAATCGCCATTGTGTGCTCCGCACAGGGTTCAGGGTTCAGGGTTCAGGGCTCAGCCCGATGAAGCCGCCCCAATGCCTGTTTCTGATCCCTCTTCCGCGCCATCTACCGGCGCTGGTTAATTCATCCCCACCGCTAAGATCCCGGGATCGGCCAGGAGATCAACTGTCCCCTGAAACCTGACCCCTGAAACCCGGCTTAGTGCTTGCCCGCCGCCTCTGCCACAGCCTGATCCAGCGGCACGCCGGGGCCCATCGTCGAGCTCAGCGTGATGCTCTTGATGTACTTGCCCTTGGCCGCCGAAGGCTTGGCGCGCATGATTGCCGTCACCACGGTGGTCGCGTTGTCGACCAGCTTCTGCGGATCGAAGCTCAGCTTGCCCACCGGCACGTGCACCAGGCTGGTCTTGTCGGCGCGGAACTCCACCTTGCCGGCCTTGATCTCGCGAACCGCCGCGGCCACATCCATCGTCACGGTTCCCGTCTTCGGGTTGGGCATCAGGCCCTTGGGGCCGAGCACCTTGCCCAGGCGGCCCACCACCTTCATCATGTCCGGCGTGGCGATCAGCGCGTCGAAGGCGGTCCAGTTTTCCTTCTGGATCTTCTCCACCATCTCCTCGCCGCCCACGAAATCGGCGCCGGCCTCCTGCGCTTCCTTCTGGCGGTCGCCGGTGGCGATCACGGCCACCGTCTTGGTCTTGCCCAACCCATGCGGCAGAACCACGGTTCCGCGCACCATCTGGTCGGCATGACGCGTATCGACGCCCAGACGCATGGTCAGGTCAACGGTCTCATCGAACTTGGCGTACTTTACCTTCTGCAGGAGGCTGACTGCTTCCGGCAGCGCATAGGCCGGCTGCGTGACAGCAGCGCGCGCCTTCGCAATATTCTTGCTGGCTTTTTTCATCCAATCCTCGTCTCCCACCGCATCTGCCAGCCCTCTTGCCGAGGGACCACCTGCGGTGGGGCCAACTTAACGTCGGCTCAACTCCAAAGCAGGGGCCAGATGCCGTGGTGCTATTGACGGTCCGGCGAACCACACCGGACACATTTAAGGATCATATCGAATTGGTCCACGAATTGCAACCATGCCAAGCACGGAGCAGGGACGGTTACCCACGTACTGTGTCACAAAGGCTGCATTACGGCTACACTGCTTGGCTAAATGACATCCAGGCATCTTTCAACATCCTTGGCCTTATGGGCTCTCGTCTTCCTTGTGTGCATTGGTTGCGGCGGAGGTTCCGGAAACAGTTCGGGGGGCGGCCCCGGCGGCGGGGGAACAGGGGATTTGAATCCTGTCCCGGCGTTGACTTCGGTGAGTCCAAATCGAACTGGCGCGGGCAGCCCGGGTATCACTGTAACCTTGACCGGATCGAATTTCATTTCCAACTCCGAGGTCGTGTGGAACAGCACGAAGTTGAATACGACCTACGTAAGCCCTACGTCACTTACGGCTTACCTTCCGCCATCCGTAGTGGCGGTCGCTGGAGCAGAAACCCTGACTGTGGTCAATCCAGCGCCTGGCGGTGGCACTTCAGCGGGAGTGCAGTTCACAGTCGGCGCGACTACACTCACCACGGCCACGGTGCCCGTCATAGCGAACGACATCGCATGGGACCCCGTGAACCAGCGTCTTTATCTGTCCCTGATCGGCTCCACAATGACCAATGGCACCAGCATTCAAAGCCTCGATCCCACCACTGGGACGCTTGGAACCCCTGTTTCAGTCGGTGCTGCTCCAGACCGTCTCGCAGTCTCAGCCAACTCAAAATACCTTTATGTGGCTCTTGACGACGGTTACACTCCGCCTGGATGGACTTCCACCGTAGCCGGCGGATTCGTGATGCCGGTGAGCCTCCCCGGTCTGGTCAAAGGCAATGTGTTTTTCCTTGGATTCGATCCCAAAGGAATTGACGGGTCGTACTTCGCAATGGAAATCGCGCCCTCACCAGGTAGCGATGACACGGTGGCTGTTGTGCGGGGATCGACCTCTGTCGCTCCGGCAGAGGTG
>Ga0335069_10008830_pt1 | contig 14380 bp, 12 predicted proteins | sample Lox_Sample_11_FD_206714 | JGI IMG/M metagenome (GOLD analysis project Ga0335069, IMG submission 206714) | Soil microbial communities from Loxahatchee National Wildlife Refuge, Florida, United States - Lox_Sample_1.1 | ecosystem: Environmental > Terrestrial > Soil > Wetlands | place: USA... | reverse complement strand
CGCCAGGTGCCGTATCCGCCGGGCGGGCCGTCCCGGCTGGCCGGGGTGAGGGAGAACCCGGCCTGGCCCGGCGGGCCGGGGCCTGCGCGTGTGCGGTGGCTGCGGGGTTCGGGGCGGGCGCAGCCGTGGCCGACGGCGTGGCCGTGCTCGTCGGTGACCGTCACGCACCAGGTGGTCCTGGGATTACGGGCGGCGGCGCGGGCCAGGTCGCGGGCCAGCCACGGGTCGACCGGGCCCAGGCCGGCGAGCTCGCCGGGCCGGTCCGCGAGGCCGGTCGCGGTGCCCAGCGGGACGGTCAGGGTGACCTGGCCGACGAACCCGCCTGCCGGGCCGGCGGCCGGACCAGCGTCCGGGGCGGGACCTGTGCCCGGAGCGTCATCCTGGCCGGTGGTGCCTGTGGCCTGGGGAGCGCGGGGGCGGGAGTCCTTGCCGGGCAGCAGGTCGAGGTAGGCGCGGGCGCGCAGCTCGTCCATGCTGCCCTCGAGCCCCGCCTTCTTCAGCTCGCCCGCCCGCCAGCGGATCCGCTGATCCGCGGCCAGCACCTCGTCCGGCGGGAGCTCACGCCCCATCAGGGCAGCGTTGCCGGAATCTTCGGCCCACCGCTCCACCCGGGCGTCCTTCGCCGCCTCCTCCCGGCGCTTCCTCGCCTTCTCCGGCGCGACCTCCGTCACCGCGCGGGCGACCGCGGCGCGCAGCCCGCCCGGGGTCAGCCGCCCGGCCCGGCCCAGGACCTTCGCCTCGGCCTTGCGGGCCTCGCCATCGTCCAGGCGCCAGGTGGCCCACACGATCACCTCGGCCTTGTGCCGGGTGATGGCCCCGTCGCGCAGCGCGTCCAGCGTCGCGGCCAGCCGGGTGGCCAGGTGCCAGGCCACGGTCAGCAGCGCGCCGACCTGGCCGCGGGACTCGCCCAGCGCGTAGGCCAGCTGGTCGCCGGTGAACTCGTGCACCACAGCGGGCATCTGCCCCGGCCCGGGCTCGAAGCCGTCCTCGGGGTTGCGGCGGAACACCTCGGCGATGCGGCCAGCTTGCGGGCCGCGGCGTGGGCCTCGACCCGGTCCCAGGCGCACACCAGCCCGATCAGCTCATGATCGGCCACCCCGCCGAACCGGTCAGCCGGGCCGCCACCAGCCGCGGCGTCGAACCCGCGGGAAAGATCCCTCGTCCGTCATACTGAGAAGGTGGACCGCATGATCGCTCAGGTCCAGGCCCAGGCCGCCGTACTGCCTGGCCGGTGAGCGAGGACGGCGGGGCGGTCCCCGCGCCGTACGTCCTCGATGTCAGCGTCGTCGTGGCCTTGAGCTGCTCGGCAACGCCGAGATCGCGCCGTTGCAGGGCGCCGGGCAGGCCGCCAGGCTGGCCGCCGTCACCGCCGGGACCGGGCTTGACCGGTGGGACGCGCACGTGGCCGCTGTCGCCGACGCGGCCATCTGCCCGATCCTGACCCCGGATGCCGCGAAGTGGCGGCAGTACGCCGAACGCCTGGGCGAGCCGTCTCCCGGGATGTCAGGTCCTGCGGCAGTTCGGCCAGCAGGTCAGGCCCGGTGCCGAGCCGCCCGGCGACGAGCACGCCGCCCGGGTCGCTCAGCTCTGCCTTCCCGCCCTGAGCTCGCATCGTGTCCCGGTTCAGCGGCGGCGGGCGGCAACGATCCAGGTGCGAGAGTCGAGCCAGGCACCGTCGCCGCTCATGTGCGCGGCGAGCATCTCGCGCAGCCGTCCGAGCGCGCGTGCCGCTGCGGCCGGATCCAGCCGGCTGAGTATGTCGCTGGTGCAGGCGAAGCCGCGCGCCCAGTCCAGGGCAGCGGCTACGTCCGGGCCGTAGTAGACGGGCTGGCGGATGTCCGTGAAGGTGACGCCGGCGAACCCCGCGGCTTCCAGGATCCCCGTCATGGCCGGCGGATCGGCGGGTGAGAACGGATCCGGCCCCGCGGACGCGACGGCCGCTGATTCCCCGGAGCCGGCCAGGGACCGGCGGATGGCGACCGCCCACTCGTTGCGCTCGTGGGCCTGCCAGACCATCATCGCCAGGCGCCCGGCCGGGCGCAGCGCCCGCCCGACGTTGGTGAACGCGGCCACCGGGTCATCGAAGAACATCGTGCCGAACCTGCTGATGGCCAGGTCGAAGCGCTCCTGCGGGAAACGGCAGACCTGCGCGTCGGCGCGCTCGAAGGTGACGTTGTGCACCCCCTGCGCCCGGGCGAGCTCGCGGGCCCGCTCGATGGCGGACGCGGAGATGTCCACCCCGAGCGCACTGCCTGCCCGGGCTGTCCGCGCGGCCTCACGGGTCGTCTGCCCGCTCCCGCATCCGATGTCCAGGACATGCTCGCCGGGCTGGACCCCCCACGCCCGGCGCATTACCTCATTGTGCAGCCGCAGTTCGGCGTCGTAGTCAGTGGGACCGGCCCGGTCCATCACGGATCGCACCTGCGCTCTCGCGATTCGAACGGTCTGTCCGAACTCCAGCTCAGCTGCCCAGCCTACAAGTACTCCCGGCAGCGAGTCAGACCTGCGAGTTATGCGCGCGGGGCCTTGCGGGAGGCGTGTAGCGGGCCCCGTTCGGCTGGTCACAGGTCGAGGGCGGAGTCCCACATGCCGTGCTCCGTGTAGAGGCGCGCGACTTCGTTCAGCTCGACGTCGGCGTCCTCGGCCCGGTCCACGGCCCGGCCGGCCACCCACCACCCGGCACCGGGCAGGCCCGCGGACAGGTAGGCGCGAGTCCCGGGCTCATGTCGCGGCCGCGGTCTGCGAGGCTGGGCGGCGACTTCGCCGTGAGCCGGCTCCCAGAGCCGGACCGCCCCCGCCTCGTGGCCGAGCACAACGGCGTCGTACCAGCGCCACACCACAGCGTCAGAGCCGCCGGGTACCTCAGCGACGGCTACCAGGTGACCCGGCGAGACCCGCTCCCTCCGCGGGGCCGGGAACTGCGAGGCGTACCGGACGGAGACAACCTGACCTCCGGCTAGGACCTGGCAGGCATCCTCTTGGACACGCAGCACGATGCCGCAGCGGAGTCGCGGGGTCATCAAGGCGCGCCGGTGATCGAAGCAGTCACTGATCGAGTATGACCGGGCGGCATTGCCCGCGTCCCGTGACCTGGACGCGGCAGCGCGCCGCCGGGACTGCGTGAGCAGCACGAAACCCGGCTTCCATAGCGTTCTGACGCACTCAAAGCCGGGTTTCATGGCGCGCTCCCAGCGGGCGGCTGGTACCTCACGGCAAGGTCGTCTGGTGCGAGCTGAAGGCCGAACTGCCGACCCCACGGAAGCGGCCGGATCCGCACACCAGGCATTACTACGCCGGCTTCGAGATTGCCTCCGAGCCCTGTGAAGATGAGTGAGCAAGGGCCCCCAGTGATCTTGGCGGACGTCCTGAAGGCCGCGATCACGCCGGCCCGGTGACGCGCCTCGATGACCCCTCGGCGTTCATGCGACCCCCAGAGATGCGGCGGGGATCACGGCGAAATCCGGTTGCATCACGAGCCGGCGGCGGGGCATCGTGACCGCGTGCTGATCCGACGCGAGACCGAGTGCGATGCCGACGTTATCCGCGCCATCACGACCGCCGCGTTCGCCTCTCGCCAGCCGCCGGGCCAGATCCCGCCCGAGGCCGGGCTGATCGACGAGCTCCGGGCCGGCTCCGCCTGGCTCCCGGCGCTGTCCCTGGTGGCGGTCACCCCCGCGGGCGAGGCCATAGGCCACGTGCTGGGCACCAGGGGGCATGTCGGCCAGGACCCCGTCCTCGCGCTCGGCCCGCTGGCCGTTCGGCCGGACTGCCAGCGGCACGGTGTCGGCAGCGCGCTCATGCACGCCGTCCTGGGCGCGGCTGACGCCCTCGGCGAGCCGCTGGTCGCGCTGCTCGGCGACCCGGCCTACTACCGCCGGTTCGGATTCGAGCTCAGCACCGTCTACCAGATCACCCCGCCCAGGCCGGAATGGCAGCCGCACTTCCAGGTCCGCGCCCTGAGCGGGTACCAGCCCGGGCTGCGCGGCATGTTCACCTACCCCGAACCCTTCGACCGGACCTGAGCCGCTTCTGCACCCTCGACTGCTCCGACACCGTCCTCGCCGACCGGCTCCGCCGCAGACCCTCCTGGCGCGGCACTTCCACCGAGGACGCAATCGCCGAGCACCAGCGGTTTGCCGCCTGGCTACGGGCGCACATCCAGCCCTGCTACGACACCAGCCAGCTCACCCCCGCCGAGACAGCCGAGCGCATCGCTACCTGGATAAGCCCGAGCATGGATGATGCCGGCGCGACGCCGTCGGCGGCTAACTGAGCCGTTGCCGAACCCGGCCGTGAGGGGCGCTCGCCCACCTTGCCGGGCCCGTAGCCGTCGGCCCAGACGCCATCCCTCACCCCGAGGCGGGCGCGGACGTCGGAGACGAGCGCGCCCAGGTCCGGCCCGGGTTGCGCGAGCCGGTCCTGGATGGCGTCAAGCCCGGCCCGTTCGGTCAGCCGCTTCTCGTTGAGCACCCACTCGCCCGCGGCCGCCAGCCGGCCCTGGGCGGTGGCCAGCACCGCCTGGCACAGGTTCGCCAGGCACGCCACCCGGTCCTGCCGCCCGGCGTAGACGTCCGCGAAGGACAGCGCCCCGGCCGCCAGCCGGAACCAGGCGGCCGGCGCGGTCTCCCGCAGCCGGGGCGGGAACGCCGGGCAGGGTAGTTCGCCCGCCAGCACCTTGCCCAGGGCCAGTTCCCCGGCCAGGACGTAGGTCGCGATCCCGGCCACGTAGCCGACCTCGCGGCGGATCTCGAACCGCCCCTCCCCGGCCGCCGCGGTCCACCGCAGCACCTCGTCCAGGTCCCGGTAGATGAGGTCGACCCTGGCCCCGCCGACCGTCAGCCACGCCCCGCCGTTCACGATGCTGCCCCACTCACCCGGCGCGAAGACCCGCGCCGGCCAGCCCAGCGCGCTGATGTACGCCGGGTCAAGACCGCCCCGGTAATACAGCCCGAAATCCCAGTCGGAACCCTCCACCGCCGCGCCCACCGCCCGCGACCCCCCGAGGGTCACCGCCACCACCCCAGGCACCGCGGCCAGCCGTTCGGCGAGATTTTCCACCGAACGAGTATCCAGCAGCCCCCCTCAGCAAGCACCTCATTAACCCGCGGCCCCGCGGCTGTTCGCGCCCGCAGCGAACACGACCTGGTTCCACTGTGAACCGCCGATGGGCGGCACCGGTTCAGCCGCCGTTCGGCGGCCGCCGCGGCCCGGCAGTGATCGAGCAGATCCTGGGAGATGTCGGCGAAGATGACATGACCCGCCGGACCGAGCCGTTCCAGCGCGCTTGTAGCGCAAAAGCTACAATGTAGTCATGACGACGCCGCTCTCCATCCGCTTCACCCCGTCATTGCTGGCCCGGCTGCGGCAGCGCGCCCGCGCTATGACGGGTGCCAGCGCCGCCGGGCTGGCGCAACGGCTCATCGACGAGGGCCTGCGGATGGCCGATCATCCAGGTGTCATCTTCAAGGACGGCCCGTCCGGCCGCCGGGCCGCGCTGGCCTACGGGCCCGATGTCTGGGAGGTCATCAAGTTCCTCCGCGAGATCGATGAGCGCGGGCCCGCCGCGATCGACGCCGCCGCCGAGGTATTCGCGGTCGACACCAGCCGGATCAGCACGGCGATCAGCTACTACGGGGATTACGCCGACGAGATCGACGCGGAGATAACAGACGCCGACGCCGCTTCGCTCCGTGCCGAAGCGGCTTGGCGCGTCCAGCAGCAGCTCATCGCATGAACCAGCGGCCTGACGTCAGGCTCCTGCTGGACGAGATGTTCTCTCCCGCCATCGCGGCGGAACTGCGCGAACTCGGTCACGACGTCATCGCGGTAGCGGACCGGCCGGACTTGCGCGCGAAGGCCGACGAGGAGATTTTCGCGTGGGCGAGTGCGGAAAGACGATGGCTGCTCACGGAGAACGTCAAGGACTTCAGGCCGATCATGCTGCGCGCCTTGCCAGGCGGGCCGCCGGGTTGCGGACTGCTGTTTACTAGCAGCCGGTCCTTCCCGAGGTCTAGGAAGAATCCTGGCCCGCTGATCAACGCCCTGCACGCGTGGCTGACCGCGGGGCCACCGGCTCCGCCCGTAACGGAATCCTGGCTTCCTGGCCCATCAGGCTCCTCCTGACATCTCCCAGGTCTGGGCCTTCAACCAGTACCAAGCCGAACTGGATGACACGTTCGACGCCAGCGCGGACGGACCGGACAGGCGATCCTGGATGGCGGGGTTGGCGTCGGCCGCGGGCGGCCAGGCGACGCCGACCTGGCTGGGGCTGACGCCGGTGACGGGCCGGTAGGTGATGCCGGGGCGGGCGTAGTAGCGGGTGGCGGATTCGGGGGCGAGGGCGATGCCGTAGCCGTTGGCGATGGCGGTGAGCCAGTCGTCGGGCTGGCCGGACTCCGTGACGGCTCCGATCCGGGCCGGGTGACCCTCCCGCTCGTCGGCGGCCAGCCACCAGTCGCGCCACCAGCCGGTTTCGGCGGGGGCGGCGACGAACGGCTCATCCCACAGGTCCCGGAAGGGGATCTCGTCGCGCCCGGCCAGCGGGTGGGCGGCGGGGAGCGCGACCCAGCGGGGCTCGGTGAACAGCACCTCGGTCCGCAGGCTGTCCTGGCCGGGGAAAGGCAGCCGCAGCAGGGCGACATCGGTGTCGCCGCCGGCCAGCCCGGCGGTCGGGTCGGTCCAGGGGGCGGCCCGCATGTCAATCCGCCAGCCCGGCTGGCGGCGGGCGAAGGCCGCGATGATCTGCTGGGTGGCCTCGTTGGCGGCGTCGGCCAGGAATCCGACCCGGAGCACGCGGGCCGCGCGGCTTGCGGCGGCCTTCGTCTCCCGCACCGCCTGGTCGAAGTCCGCCAGCATGGCGGGGACCCGGTCGGCCAGCACCTGGCCCGCTGCGGTGAGGGTCATCCCGGCCCGGGAGCGGGTGAACAGCCGCACCCCTAGCTGGCTCTCCAGTTGCGTGATCTGCTTGGCCAGCGCCGGCTGGGACACGAACAGCCGTTCCGCGGCGCGGGTCAGGTTCCCTTCCCGGGCGACGGCGGTGAAGTAGCGCAGCAGCCGGGTGTCGACATCCATGCCATCAGGTTATGGATGCGTGTATTGGACGCCAGACTGGCACCTGCCGAGGCTTGATCGTGAAAGCCGGAAAGAAAGGAGTAAAGAAGTGTTCGCCGGTTACGTGGTCGTCACGGTCGTCACGATCCTGGCCAATGCGTGGGCCGCTGTCGCCGATCTCGTGTCGGCTAGATTCGTCCGCGCCAACATGGCTGAAGTCGGCGTGCCGCGGTCCTGGCTGGTGCCGCTCGGGGTGCTCAAAGGCGCCGGCGCGGCCGGGCTCCTGCTCGGGCTGCTCGGCGTGCGGCCCCTCGGGATCGCCGCTGCGACCAGGCTCGTGCTGTTCTTCACCGGAGCCCTCGCCACCCACGTCCGCGCCCGCGTGTTCCACAACATCGCGGTCCCCGGAGCCTACCTCGCCCTGGCCATCGCGTCCGCGGCCCTCGCGATCGCCACACGTTAACGGCTGCGATCATCTCGTCGACCACGAGCCGGATCAAGCCGAGGTCGATTTCGTCTAGCCCATCCCGCGCCGAGGGGCTATGCGGGGCTTGTTCTAGTTGATGCTCACGAGACAATTATGATGCGCAACAGCCCAGGCTATCTCACCGGAATCCTTCTTTGGCCGTCATCGGCGGGACCGGGCGGTCTAGCATCCTGTCGAGAAAGTGCAGCTCGTCTGCAGCACCCGGCACGCGGACGTGGTGCGCCGCCTCGGCGCCGAGCAGGTCATCGACTACGCCAAGCAGGACTTCACCCTCGGTGCCACCCGCTACGACCTGGCCCTTCAGCTGGGCGGGACCTATTCTCCAGCAGCGGTCAAGAAGGTGCTCACCCCCCACGGAACACTCATCCAGTCCTTCGGCGACGGCAGTCGCTGGTTCGGACCCGTAGGCAACATCATCAAGGCCGTGGCCCTCAACGCACTGGTCGGCCAGACCCTGAAGTCGTTCACCGCCAAGGTCACCGCCCAGGCCCTCAACGAAATCCGCGACCTCATCGAATCCGGCAGTATCACTCCGGTGATCGACCGCACCTACCCACTCACCGACGCGGCAGCCGCTGTGCGGCTGGTGGAAGAGGGAAGCCCCGCGGGCAAGGTCGTCGTTGTGCTTGAACCACCCCCGCCGAGGCTGCCACCCCGCTAATCCGATAGATCGGCAACGGCTGAACGCCGCGCGCCATTGCTCACGCGACCGCGTCACGGGTGGAGACGGCCAGATCCGGTCGATCTGCATGCCGTCGCACGCGTGGCCGGCGCAGATGTCAGCAGCACCGGTTTGGCAGGGAGATCCGTCGCCTGGGCCAAGCACCTGCTGGGGTTACGTTCCGTGGTCACTGCCGGCCGGTGCACCGCTCACGCTCGGCGTCGGCTGGAGCGCAAGGGTGATCTGGGCAGGACGTGACGAGAGGACCCGCCTCCGCTTGTCGCGGATCTCGATTGCGCGGTGCGCGGATCTGGTCCGTTCCTCCGCGTCAGCCTGGGGTCCTCTGTCAGGGGCAGTCCACCACGTCACGGCAGCACGCGCCACGGGCCAACGTCCCTGCGCACAGGACCTTCGGCAAGGCGGGATACGCCCGTTCGGCCTCAAACAGCTGATGGCCAGGACGGCGAGCTGGGTTCGCTAGGCGCGGATGGCTAGGAGGAACGCTCGCCAGGTCTCGGGGGAGACCAGCTCTAGCGGGCCTGGTCGCATGTGACCAGAAGCCGGGTCAGTTCCGTGCGAGACCGGACGCCGAGCTTGCGGTAGGCGCGCGTGAGGTGGGCTTCCACGGTCTTGCGGGAGACGAATAGGGCCGCTGCCGCCTCGATGTTGTTGAGCCCTCGCCCCACGGCCCGGGCGACTTGGAGTTCTTGCGGGCTGAGGGAGTCCAGGCCGGACGTGCTCGTGCCGTTCCGGGCACTGGCCCGGACGCCGGTGGCAGCCAGTTCGGTCATCGCTCGTGCCGCCCACGGCCGCGCACCCAGGCCGCTGAACACGGTCAGGGCGCGGCGGAGGGGCCGGCGGGAAGCGGCGGGCCGGCGGGCACGGCGCAGCATCTCTCCCTCGCACAGCAGCGTACGGGCCTGCTCGAACGGCATCGGCTGTTTCTGGTGGGCTGACCGAGCCCGGGCGAACCAGGCCTCGGCCTCATCCGGGTCCTGGGCGAGGATCCCGCGCGCCCGTGCGGCCGCCGCCTGCGGGTAGACCAGGCCTGTCGCGTCGGCCCGATCCTGAAGCCAGGTCAGGACATGCCCGGCCCGCTCCGCGGCGCCGGCCCGGGCGAGCGCCTCGACGAGGTCACCCGCGAACGGGACGACATTAGGGTTGCCCAGTCCTTCGGCCTGCCCCGTGTCCCAGGCGCGCTCCAGGTGATCGATCGCCGCCGGAAGTTCACCGCAGCTGAGAGCGCATAGCCCGAGCGTCGCCGCGTTGTAGATCGCCAGGCAGCCAACGCCATGCGGCTCGACGTCCCGGCGGGCCTGTTGCACGTGCTCCTCGCACCGTTCACGGTCACCCTGGGCTGCCTCAATCCGGGACAACTGCGACAGGCCGTACCCGATCAGGCCTGCCTGGTTCATCTCCCGTGCCCACCGCAGCGATTCAGTTGCGTCCGCATATGCGGGCACCCACCGCCCAGTCCACCAGCCCAGCTCGCTGGACAGCCCGAGCGCCAGCGACAAGACCGCTGATGCACCCGTGCGCCGCCCGCAGTCCACCACATCATCAAGGTGCAGACGGCCAAGCTCGTAGCGCTCTGTCCAGATCTCACCCTGGGCCAGGAACGCGGCGACCTGCTGCTCGGCGACGAGGTCCGCCGACTCTAGCAGGGCCTCTGCCTGGCACCGGTAGCGCGCGGCGTGGCCGAGTTCTCCTGCCATCACGAAAGCCTCAGCCAGCATGGCGAGGACGGTCAGTGAGGCACCCGCATCAGCCGCTGCAGTACCGGTGTCTTGCCATAGTTCTTCCGCCTGCTGTGCGACCTCCCGCACGAGTTGGACACGCCCGGCCATCGCCGCAGGCAATGTGGCCTCTGCCAGCAGCGCGGCGGCACACACGGGGTTGACTGGGCGGATCACCGCCGACGCCCGCACCAGGCCGTTGAACGCCCGCGACGGGTCACCCCCCCAGGCCAGGGCCCGCCCGAGGACCAGCTCGGCCTCCGCGACAAAGACCGGATCGTGGCATTGAGCCAGCGCCTCCTCGCACCAGGCCACCGCCGCCCCTGAGTCCCCCGCAAGGTGCGCATCGGCGGCGGCGCACAGCAGGCGCCTGGCTCGCAGGCCGTGATCGGCTGTCAGCTCCGCCGCCCGCCGCCAGGTTCTGGCGGATGCGCCGTGCCCGTTGCGCTGCCGCGCGTCTACCGCCACGTCCGCGAGAGCCTTGGCCGCGGCCTCATCGGGACCGGTGGCCGCTGCTGCCAGGTACCACGCCCGCAGATGCCCCGTCGCGACCCCGGCCAGGGCACGGCACCCAGCGGCTCTCGCCCCCAACGGCGTCCGGTCTACCACCACCGGGCGCATCAGCGGGTGCCGAAGCTGGATCTCGCCGTCCACGGTGCGCACCAGGCCGCGGCGCTCCGCCGGGGCGAGGGATCCCAGCGACAACCGCAGCCTGCCAAGCGCCGCCTCTACGTGAGAGCCCCCGCTCACGCTGTCCGTGGCGACGACGAACAGCGCACGCTGGGTGTCTTCCGGCAACTCCGCGAACACGTGGCCCCAGGCATGCTCCAGCACCCCGCCGAGCGTCAGCCGCCCACGCTCGAAGCCGCCGGGCCCGCCGGCGGCTCCGGCTAGGTTTTCCAGCACCGCGAGCGGGTTGCCTCCCGTCAGCTCGACGAGGGACCGCAGCGCCGGCCTGCTGATATCGGTCCCTAGCCGCCGGGCGAGCTCGGCGCACTCGGTGACCGACAACCCGCCGATCCGCACGGTGGTCAGACCCCGTTCCGGGAGCTGCGCGCCAGGTTCGTCGCGGACGGCGAGGATCATCACGACGTGCTCGGCCGCCAGACGCCGCGCGGCGAACAGCAAGATCTGCCGCGATTCCGGATCGACCCATTGAAGGTCGTCAACCAGAATGGCCAGCGGCCGCTCGTCCGCGGCGCTCGCCAGCACCCCCAGCGCTCCCGCGCACACCGCCAGCGGGCCTGCCGCGGGCCCGCTGGAAAGGGCCAGGCATACCTCAAGGGCATGACGCTGGGCCTGCGGCAGCTCCGCGAACTTTTCCCTCAGCGGAAGCAGCACGTCCGCGATAGCGGCAAACGCGAGGACGGCCTCCGACTCCTCCCCGCGTGCCCTGAGGACACGCAAGCCGGCCCGCTTCGAGGCTACTTCGGCGACATGACTTAAAAGTGCCGTCTTTCCCGCCCCGGCCTCACCCACGATGAGGGCGGCCGCACCGCCGCCTTCCACCGACTCAAGCAGCCCGTCGAGAAGACACCGCTCCCGCACCCGGCCCACCAGCTGCCCGTCCAGCCGCCCTACCGAGCCGATTCCCGGCTCTGCTCCCGTGATCACTGAGTCCATGCCCAAACCCCCCTGTCAAAGGACGGACACGTCCATCCCTGCCGCGAAGTCAAGCCGCCATCGATGCAGGGGCGGTGCAGCCCATGTGGAGAAGGGATGGAGCAGGCCGGGGCGAGAGGCGAGTCAGGCAAGCGCGCGAGGGCCAGGCTATGGCTTCATGGTTGATTCGGGCCGAGATCGGGGCTCACGCGGAGCTGGGCCGACCGGGGCGGGTAGCCGGGACAGACGATGGAAAGCGTGATCAGTCCCGGTTCGAAGTCGTGCGCGAATGCCTGGTTGGTCGGACCGGCGTCAGCGCCGCCGATCAGCACCCGGCCGGTTACGGCTCTCCGGGTTCCGGAGTCCACGGCGGCGACCGTGATCGTCCGGCGGCCCTCCACCACTCGGCTGGGGGTGACTGAGACGTCAAGCTGCCCGGACGGCTGCCGTGCCGGCCAGACCCCGGCCCGATCCCATACGATGCGCCCCCCGGAGGCCGTGAACGCCAGGCCGGTGACGGTGGCGTTCACCAAGCCCACCGCGGCCGCCGGTACCTCCAGCCGGACCCATTCACCGGCGAAAGGCAGCGGCCCGCGCGGAGTCCTGGAGGGAGTTCCGGATACCCCCCAGGGAATCAGGTCGGCACCCCAGTAGGCGCGGTGCTCCCATCCCGCCGCGTACCACTGCAGCATGATCTCCTCCGGCGGGGACTCGGGATCAAGCCAGGCCATCGCGAACAGCACGTCGTCGGCCGCGACGGACGGGGACACTGCCGCGCCGGAAAAGTAGTGCTGGTGAATGTCGGCGGCGAGCGGGCTTTCGTGCGCGCGGAAGCCAAGGAACGGTTGGGGATCCGCGGTGATCCAGTGCCAGCCCTCGCCGGCGTCGAGTTCCAGCGCCCCGGGCGGGGCGTCGTCGTCTATCCACGCGTGATCCCGCTGGTCGCGTTCGCTCCATTCGATCAGCCAGCTGCCGTGCCAGCGACCCTGGCCGACCGGGCCGCTGGTGACGGTGGCCCCCACGTCCACGTGATCGCCGCGTATCGTCGTCCGCAGGTTGACCACGCCGGGAAAGGTCATTCCGGGTCGCGCGTCGGTGAGCTGGCGGGCCTGGCGGACGTCGAGCACCCGCCCGGCCGCAGACGGCGCGAAGCCCGGAAATACCGAGTCGTCGAACTGAGCGGTCGAGCCGCCGGCCGGATCGGCGATCAGCCGCTGCCGGTGACGCGTGACCCGCGCGTTGGGCTGCGGCCCGCGGACCCGGACGACCGAGTCGATCGGATGCATCTCGAGCCAGGCGTGGTGCCGGGTCAGGCCGGTGTCCCACGGGTCGAGAACGGCAGCTGGATCACCGTGGTAGTGGTCCTGCCAGAGCGGACCGCGCATGATGACGTAGTCCCCGGCGCTCAGCGGCCGCGGATCGCCTTCCGGGTTCAACGGGTTGAACGGGAAGAACGCGTCCGTGTCCTCGCGCAGGGGAGCGATCCACCCGGCCGGTGCGGGGCCGCGGCCGACCATGTGCCGCTGGAACCAGCCCGCGGTGTCCTGGGTGTGCCAGGCATTGAGTTCACCGTGGATGTCGTCGCCGGACCCGGGCAAGATCCACGAGTTGAACGTGTTGGTACGCTGACCGCCGGCCTGGCTCGGGGGTCCGGCGGCGAACGGCAGCGGGACAGCATCGGGCGGGTTTCCCGGGTACATCACGCCGTCCATCCGCAGGCTCAGGCCTTGCGGGCCGTACATCCGCTCCACGAACACCGGATCGAGGATCAGGTCGTAGTGCACGTCCTCGACACCGTTGTTGGCGCTGTTGACCCAGGGCGACGCGGGCGACTCGCCGTGTGCCACGTCCAGCCACCCAGCGACCAGCACCTCCCGCTGGACAAGCGAGTCGCTCCGCTGGCAGTTATAAGTCCAGCTCCCGAGCGGCCCCCAGCCGTCCTCGCCGCAGTCGAAGAAGATCTCGCTGGGCCGGATACTCGGACCCGCGCTCAGCCGCTTCTCGGCGAACCGGGACAGCGTTCCGGTCGCCACGAGCCGCACCCTGTCCCCGCGAAAACCCAGCGCCGTGAAATCCGCCGGCGGGAGCCGGAACTTGGTTTCGCCGACCACAAGGTAAATGTGATCCATCCCGGACTGCTCCGCGACGAGCGAGATATTGCGCACGGTTCTTGTCATGCATTCCTCCACCGAGCCGGAACCGTGCCCGCCCCGGGACACGCTCAACAACACGCCGCCGTTCACGCACCCGCAACCGCCGGGACTTGAATCTCACCTCTCGGCCAGTCGGCAACGGCGCCATTCAAGGCGTGCGCCGATGGCGAGCGTCGCAGTAAGGATCAGCAGGATCACGACAATCAGCAACTCCGCTGATCCATTATTTTCGTCCGGGTCCGAACGGAAGACGGCCTCGATCCAATGGGGCCAGAAGAGTGTGATCACGGCACTGACGCCAGTGATCAAACCGAGCACAGACTCCAACCAGAATCGATGACGCAGGCCGCGTGGCATAATTCCCCCTGCATATTCGGCCAATTCCGGTCCAGGCCAATTCTGGTCCAGGCCGGCGAGGATCCCCGGCGGTGTTGCTCCGCAAAGTCAAACACTGATGACGCAAGCCACGCTTCAGGGATCTCCCTACATCGCTTGCCCTGGATCGGGGTGGTGCTGCGCCGGCATCGTCTTTGACAACGAAGACGGCGCCCGGCTGTCCATCCGGGTGCACGCGACCCCGGGCGAGGCAAAGGCCCTGCGTTGAGGCCGCGCTCCCGAGCGCCCTGAGTCGCACCCGCCGGCCCCGATTTAGGGACTTCCCGGAAGCGAGCGCTCGCCCCGAGCGCCAATC
>Ga0335069_10008829_pt1 | contig 14381 bp, 14 predicted proteins | sample Lox_Sample_11_FD_206714 | JGI IMG/M metagenome (GOLD analysis project Ga0335069, IMG submission 206714) | Soil microbial communities from Loxahatchee National Wildlife Refuge, Florida, United States - Lox_Sample_1.1 | ecosystem: Environmental > Terrestrial > Soil > Wetlands | place: USA... | reverse complement strand
TGCCGGGTCCCTCCCCCGAGATCACCCTCCCTGATCAGGCGGAGGGCTCCCGCAGCGATATTCTCGGTCTCTGACTGCGAGAGTGCGGCAAGGCCGTTGCACGATCCGGTGCCGGAGACTATCTGCAGGAGCAGGATCCCCCTTCTCAGGTCGCCCTGCGCTGCCTCGGCAATCAACTCGATATCATCATCGGTACATGCTGCCTGTGCACCCTGCTCTTCCTGCGCCCGTATAGTCCCCAGCTGCGCGGCAATCACATGGGCCGGCAGGGGTGCAAAGAAGAGCGGGAGGCAGCGGGAACTGATCGCCGGGATGATCGCACTGGGGTTGGTGGTGGAGAAGACAAACCGGCAGGTGCTGCTGTACCGCTCCATGATCCGGCGCAGCCCCTGCTGGGCATCCCGGGAAAGGGCATGCGCATCCTCAAAGACCATCAGCTTGAAACCGGCATCGAGCGGGCGCATCGAGGCATACCACTTCAGGATGTACTTGAAGTTGACAATCAGGCTCTGGCCTTTCTGGTACAGGTGGGAGTACCGCTCATCCTCCTCAAAGATCTTTTTTCCTTGGGAGAAGATGTCTGAGGTCTGGAAGATCGTGGTGTTTGCCTCCCAGTTTTCCCCATACAGCTGACTGGCAAAGCACCGGATTGCTGCACTCTTGCCGGTCCCGTGCGGGCCGGTAAGCAGCAGGTGCGGCGCATTTTTTGAAGCGGCACAGGATGACAGGAGATCGATGACCCGGTCCTGACCCACAATATCGGAGAACTGTGCCGGGCGGTAACGTTCAATCCAGAGCATGAGAAAGCCTCCCCGCAATTTCTTCCTGTGCTTCCCTGAGGAATGCGCGGTTGTCAGATGTGGCTGCCAGGTCCCAGCACTCTTCAGCGCTCATGGTAGCACAGGCCTCAGCGATGAGCGGCAGGGCCCGGGTCACCTCGTCCACGACGGTCAGGGTTGCCGTCCGTGCAGTGCGGGAAAGAGGATTGAGATCGATTGCAATCACCTTCTTTCCCATCTCCATAAGGACACCACACCGGTCGCCGTCTTCGAGGGGGACGAGTACGACATCGGCCGTGTACAACCCGTCACGCCGGCACCATGCCCGATCGTGCGAGAGTGGGAGCAGGCGTTCTGCCTCACCGGAAAAGACATCAGCCCCGCCATCGCGGAGCAGGGTCTCGATCTGTGCCACGCGTTTTGGGGTCCGGTGGAAGAGGTTGACCTCGACAAGCGCCCCGCTTGCCTTCTGAAGCCGGGCAATTTCGCGGGCAGCAAGGGCGGCTGTATTACCATTTACCGAGATGACCGGGTGGCGGGCGGTACGGAGCAGGGCCGCTGCTACCCGTGCGGCCCGGCATGCACTGTTGCTTGTCTTTTCTCCGAGCAGGTAGTCGAACGCTTCGCCGCGGCCATGGGAGATAAGACCTTCCCAGGAGACAATCCCCGCTCGTGCGCACTCTGCAAGGTGCTCCCGGGTGACCAGCGACCGGTAGCGCGGATGGTCGTGCGGGATCATGCTGCACCCTCTACGATATGCACACCGGCTTTGGCCATACCCATGGTGTATACTTCGCCAAACGACCGGAGTACCGCGCCGGCACGTTCGCCACAGGCAAAGACGCCGTCCCCCAGCATGGTCATCGCGACAGGGACACCCTGGCTGTCGCATTCCGCAAGCACGCGCCGTACCGCTGCCGTCTCAAGCCCGCTTGCGGCCGAGAACTCCCGGCAGCAGGCAAAAAATTCAGTAACGGTTTTTGGCTGCCGTCCCGGGAAGGCAGCAGCTACCTGTGCCATCCGGGCCGGGGATCCGAGAACGTCCGGAGTACGGATCGGGCCGAAACTGACCGCACAGACCGGGATATCGATGTCGAAGCTGCGCAGGATCGTCCCGTGAATGCCCGGGCCGGTCCGTACCACCCGTCCGCCACCCTGGCATGCGGCAACATCACCAAGGCCGGTCCGGAACCGGACCTCGGTCTCATGGGCGCGCTCCGCGATCCCGTCTGTATTAAGACCAAGATCCAGCAGGCGGTCGGCAGCAGTAAGAGTTGAAAGCAGCGCAGCGGCCGAAAGCCCGAACCCGGCACTGATAGGGAGCCGGCAGAGCGTCTCTACGGCAACCGTAACACCCAGCTGATCCAGTGCGTACGTGAGAGGAGAGGACTCACGGGAGATCTCCCGTATCATCCCATCGGCCGACTGGCTCCGCACAAGAACTGAGGAACGGGTGGCCGGTTTCACCGTGGCAGTCACCCCCTCGCTGATCACGATACCGGCGCCGATGCTCCCGGTGGTTGCCGGCTCGCTCCCGTCCACCCTCCGGAAATAACCGGAGATATGGCCGGGACAGAACGCTGTCACGGATGCCGCAGTCATGGCAGTCAGGTACCTGTCAGATTAATTGGTTGCCCGGCGCTATTAGGAATTGTGCTGCCGGGAGCGCGAGGCAGTGGCGCCCTTTTCCATTCCTTCAAGAATATTTTCCCATATCCTGGCGGCAATCGCCTCTTTTGTACCGGAAACGGGGATGCCGGTCTTTGCCCTGCCCGACAGGATGCGGTACGAGCCGTCTGGCGTTCCCATACTTTCCGGGGTATTGATCACTACCATCCACGCGCCGCGCGCAAGAAGTGCACGTGCCTCCGGCAGGGGATCCCTTGCGATCTTGAAGGCGATCACGAAGATATCTTTCTTTTCAAGGACGCTGTCGATCAGTTTCGGGAGGGGGGCAAGGTCGAGCATGACCCGTTTCCCGCTTTTGATCTTCCCCTTAACCATCTCTGGAGAAAAGTCCGAGATGGCCGCTGCGCTGATGTAGAGATCGGGATGCTTCGTTTTCAGGTACCGGGCGACTGCTGCCCGCATCTCCCCGGCAGTTTCAACGGGCACATTCTCTACTCCAGACAGGAACCCATTGTGGACGAGGGTGACCTCTGCCCCGAGACGGTACGCTGCAAGCGCGAGCTCCTGGCCCATCCTCCCGCTCGACCGGGTGGTAAGCACCCGGACATCGTCCACTGGTTCGCGGCAGGCCCCACCGGTGATGAGCACGTTTTTTCCGGCAAGCGGCTTCCCCAGAAGGGCCCGTTCGCACCGGAGCACAATCTCATTACTATCGGCGATCTTTGCTTTCCCTTCTTCTACCCGTGGGCCCACAAAACCAACCCCCCACGATGCAAGGGTTTCGATATTCTTTGCCACTGCCGGGTGGCGGTACATGCTGTGGTGCATGGCCGGGACCACGAGCATCGGCATCCCGCTGCCGAGCGCAGTCGTGGCAAACGTTGTTACCGGGGTATCATCGATCCCGCAGGCAATCTTGGAAAGCGTGTTTGCCGTGCAGGGCGCGACAAGGAGAAGCGAGGCACTTCCGCCGTCACCGCAGTACGTCACGTGCTCGACAAGACCTGTGATCCGGGTAATCGCCGCCCGGCCGCTTGCGTAGGTGAGTGCATCGGGATGGATTATCCCTTGCGCTGCTGCGCTCATCACCGGCTGGACAGTGGCCCCTTTCCGGCGCAGCGCATGAACCAGTTTTACCGTTTCAACCGCTGCAATACTCCCGGTCACGGCAAGCACGATCTCTTTTCCGGCAAGGGTCTCTTTTGTTACGATAGGGTCACATCCTGCACAATATGCCACGCGTGCGGGCGGTATTTCTTTACCTTATGTACCTGGATGGAGGGAGAAAAACCTGCGCCCCGGGCCGATTCCCGGATCGCTTCCGATACATCACCGATGCTGTGCACGTGGATCACGCTTCCTGTTCTGACGTGAGAAAAGACTGCAGGCAGCATTGTTACTGCGTCGAAGTGCCCCATCATGACCCGGTCGTAGATGCCGGAGAGGTGCGTACGGCAGTCCCCGCAGGAGACCTGCACCCGGCCGGCAAGACCGTTTGCCGCGATATTACGTTCCAGGTATGCACATGCCACCGGGTTGATCTCCATGGCATGGACCTGCGCCCCGCTGCCGGCCATCGGGATCGTGAAGTACCCGATGCCGGCAAACATGTCCGCCACCCGGGCGCCGGCCGGATCTTCGCGGATGAGCCGGGCCATCCGCATTTTTTCATCCCGGTTTCCCTGCGCAAACATCACCCGGCCGGGGTCGAGAAAGTAGGCATACCCCTCCTCCCGGTGGCAGACCTCTCCTGCGCTGCCCCACAGGACTTCGGTCACCGGCGTCCGGGTCACCCCGGCAAGCGATTCGATCCAGAGCACCCCGCGCGGGTGCCGGAACCGGACAATCCCCTCCACCTCTTTTTCTGTTGGCCGGTCCCCGTGCACGACCGCCACGTCGCCCAGTATGAAATAGCCCCTGCCGGTGTACGCGTGGCGTTCCGGGATCTCGCGATCAAAGGCAAACCCTTCACTGACCGGTACCCAAGCGGTCTCCCTGTCCACGTACGGGCGCCGGGTCAGATCAACCCAGTCCTCGCCGCTCACGTCGCCCAGCCGATCTGCCCGGACTTCCCGTACCCGCATAGGATTACCCCGGGGATTACCTTATTACGACCAGCGTGTCACCGTCGCGGAGCACCTGCACGTTCTCCCCGGAGCGCACCGCCATCCACGGGCGTTCCGGGACCTCGATAGTTGCTCCCGTTGCCGGGTCAAGAAGGCCAAGCATCCCATGCGCAATATATGCCACAAGTGCCGGCCCGGCATTTCTCGCATTGCCCACCAGCCGCACGATATCCTCCTCTTTTACCGTCCGGCCTCTGCCAAGAGAGAGATCAAATACCCGGATTGTGCGGGGATCCGACTGCTCGATCTCCGCGTAGGTCCGGGGCAGTTTTACTACATCGTGCCGCTGGTAACGGGGCAGCCGGACGAGATACGTAATCCGGAAGAGTTGCCGCCCGTTCTTCTCACCGACCAGCTTCGGGTGGGTCGTATACTTCCCGCCCAGCTGCGCCGTTATCCCCTGCACGATCAAAAGGCCGATATGCTGGGAACCCACCGTGATATCCAGGCCATCCCGGGTCTCGGCCATATCGGAGATAAACGACAGGCGTTCTCCGCCCTGCTGGAGCGAGTCCTCGATTTGGGTCGCGGTTGCCGCTGCCTTCTGCATCTCATACGGGCTCATATCACGCCCCTCCGCACGCACCTGCACGATCCCTTCGTAGTAGCTCCCGGTGATCCGGTTGCACCGGTCGCACTGCTCCCGGTGCCATGCAACCTCCACGGTGCACTCTTTTTCCACGGGCTGGCCGTACAGGGTACCGCTGATCTTCAGGTAGGCCCGGGAACGGTTGGTGCTGATCTCGCGAATCCTGACGTCGATCAACCGCTTTTTTACATCCGGGTGGAAATGCACCGCGCTGCGTGCCAGATCCGGGGCTAGATCTTCACGTTCCCTGTTCGTATCGGTCCACGTGTTCACCTGCTTTGTTGCCCCGCAGCTGGGGCAATGGATGCTTGTCACCCGCGTATCGCAGACTGCCCACTGCGTATCCGCTACCCGGCAGGCAGCACAGAGTCCGTCTGAATCCGAAGGGTTGCCGCACTTGGGGCAGAACCGGTCCCGGATCGTCATAGCCGGTAGATCTGGGCATGCGGGACGCTGCCGATCATGATGCAGTCTGCCCGGGTGATCATTCCCATCTTTACAGCCACCCCTATCGCACGCTCGCCCATGAGGTTGACGTTGTCCCCCCGCAAAAGGGCCTCTGTAACCGCGGCCTCGTCTACTTGCGCAGTGCCGTAGAAACTCTCGGTCACCGTGACCTTCAGATCTCCGTGGGTGATGGTGGTGTTGAGCAGTTCGCGGTCACAGACTGCGACCACGTCGCCCATCTCCGGCGAGTGGTGGATTTTTATGAACATTGATCAGATCGTTTGCAGGGCTGACCTGATAAAAGATGGGAAGGCGGGCCGGTGTACCTACAGCTCAATGCGGACGCCATACACTTTCTCTACGGTTTCCCCATGGATGCGCCAACAGTCCTCTTCGGTGATCGTACCCGATTCAAGCAGTTTTTTTGTGATCCTCGGAACCGACTTTGGACCGGTCACGGCACCGGGCCGCGAGTTCTCATCCATAAAATCGCTCTCTATGGTAAAGGGGCGGCGCTCGCGGGCAAGAACCGGCACTGCTTCGTGCCTGGCCACAAGCGAGGGGTGGAGCGGAGTATCGGGAGACCCGTAGTGCTTGATGACACGCCCCGGATCCATCCCAGCGTCCCGGGCCATGTCCACAACATCGGCACACGGCCCGCTCTCCCCGTGGATCTGGAGGGCGCACCGGTACCCCGCGGCAAGGGAGAGCGCATGGGAAAGTACCTCGTTTGAGGCAGAAAGAACCTCGGTGCTGACCTCATAGTGCGGCCGCCCACTCTTGAGTGCCACGGCCTTCCCTTCACGGACATAGACGGCGGCGCAATCGAGACCCCCCTTCATCACCGTTACAGCGTCTTCAAGCGGCATACGCTCCGTAAGCCGGCTGATCTCGGCCGGGTGGATCCCGAGGACAGGAAAGACCACAAGGCCGGTCTCCCGGATCAGCCCGGCGATCCGCAGGGTCTCATCAAAGACCCTAGCGTAATCGGATCCGGTTGCCGGTTCGACCCCAAGCGACCACGAGGGTTTGGAGACGAGAAAGAGATGCGTCCCTCCTGCATGCAGGAAGTCCTTTGCTGCTTCGATCCCCCTCCCGTTTACCGGGTCGAAATGGATATGGTCATCAGTGATCGGAAAAATCCGGGATCTCATGGCACTCCAGGACCTTCATGAGTGGGTAACCGTTCTCCGGTGCAAGCGCGGCCCGGCAGTATGAAAAGCCCACACGGGTCACGATCTCCACATCAAACATGAGTCCGGAAAGTTCGCTGTACCCGAATACATTCTTTTGCATTAGTGAACGGTCGAGTCTCACTGTGATCTCCTCGACAAAGGGCTGGAGGATCACGGCCTTTTCAATCGCCGATTCTACGCTTGCAGCCGACTCCTCGGAGATCGGGGTCCCCACCCACTGGTGGTACAGCGCTCCGAGTTTTATCCCGGCCTCGAAGATAACCCGCTCTCCGTCCGTTGGCTTTCCGTGAATTTGCGCTCCGCCCATGATCTTCTCCTTATATCAACTGGATGATCCCTGACTTTGGCTCCATGGCCTCACCGTGCCGCAGGAGCATATCGATTCCTTCCCTCACCTTGTCGTGGGCAAAGCCCTTGGCCGCTGCTGCCTCGATCACGTGCTCGATGGCAGCGCGCCGGCCCTCGCCACCGATGTCCCGGATCGCATCCTTGATCACCCGGACAATGTCGCGCTTCTCCTTGGAGATACCGGTCGCCACCTTATCGATGTCGAAGTTACCGGTCTTTGCATCGTACGCGATCTGGCGCAGGCAGGCGTCCACGATGTGGATCACCCGCTCCGCATCCCCGGCCTCGATCTTGTCCGAGAGCCGGATCCGGGCGCTTGCCTCTGCAAGCCGGACGAGCGCCTCGAGCTGCCGGGCAGTGACCGGCACCGGCTTGTTGGGCTCGGCGATCCCGCGGAGCTTGAGATAATAGCCGACGAGCGCCTCCTTTGCCTCTGCAGAGAGAATGGGAAAACAGGTGCGTTTGGAGTAGGCCACGTATTTCCGGAAGAGCGCGGGTTCGATATCGGGCATGACCGGCTTGAGCTGCTGCTCGATGAACTCCTGGGTGACCCCGGGAATCGGGGTCTTCTTGTGCTGGGCAATCAGCTCCCCGATGCCGTGAGCCTTGAGGATGTGCTCGGCAATGGCCAGATCCCGTTTCTGCTCCGGCTGGTCGGTCATAATGAAGATAAGATCAAAACGCGAGAGAAGCGAGGGGGGCATGTTGATCTGGTCAGCGATATCACCGTACATATCGAAGCGCCCGTACTTCGGGTTTGCGGCGCCTAAAAGGGCGCACCGGGACTTGAGGGTTGCGGTGATGCCGGCCTTTGCCACGCTGATGGACTGCTGCTCCATAGCCTCGTGGAGGGCGGAACGGTCCTCCTTTTGCATCTTGTCCATCTCATCCACCGCTGCAATGCCCATATCGGCAAGCACGAGTGCACCGGCCTCGAGCGTCCATCGCCCTTCGCCAAACTCGTCTTTGACCGCGGTCGCGGTAAGGCCGGCCGATGTTGACGATTGCCCGCTCGTGTAGATGGCCCTTGGTGAGCATTTCACGATATAGCGGAGCAGCTGGCTCTTTGCGATACCGGGGTCTCCGATCAGGAGCACATGGATGTCACCCCGGAGATGGCTCCCGTCAGGCATCTCTTTTGCGATCCCGCCGAAGAGCTGGAGGGTGATCGCTTCCTTGACATCCTCGTTCCCGTAGATGGTCGGGGCAATAGAATGCGTGACCATCCGGTAAATCATCGGGTCCTTGGAAAGTTTTTTGATCTCGTCCTCGGCTTCCTCATTGATCTCAACCTCCTCGAACTCCTTTTCCGCAATCTCGATCGAGTTGCATTCGAGGAATATATCAAAGACCGTGCTCTTCTCGCCCTTGACCACCCGCTGCATGGACCGGAGGATCCCGTTGATCACGACCCGGTCCCCGGGTGCGACCGCGCCGGTAAGGTCGTCGGTCACATCGATATCGAGTGTCTGCGGCTGCTCGCCACCCCGCAGGCCCTCGGGGGATTCCTGCACCCGGAGTTTCTGGGAATCGACAAAGGTGGAGCGTTTGGGCACAAGATCCAGCTTCTTGAAGGAACATCCATCGGTGGCACAGCCGTCAGGTTCAATGAACTTGCCGTACTTCTGGGTCTTTTTCGTGAAGTGACCGGCCGGGCACTTGAAGACCGCCTCCACGATCCGGGGGCGGACCTCGGTGGTCTTCCGGAGGATACCCTCGACCGAGACAAAGCGGTTGATATCCTCGGACCGGATCTCGCGGATCGCGGTCTTTTTCGGGAGGTTGGTGAACCGGATATTGAGGGATTTTGGCTCCTTACCGTCATGCGTCCTGACCAGCTGGTTGTTTTTGATCGCGTCCCAGACATCCTCGAGCACCTTACCCGGGTTCTCTAACAGTTCATCGGCAAGGGTGATACCGGCCTTCCCGAAGCGCTCGATCTGGCGGTAATCGATAAAAAGTGAATGCTTGTGAGGATAGAGGCGTGAGATCTCGCCAAGTTCCTTCTTGTACCGGCTCTTCAAAAACCGGCCCCAGTCATCGACGCTGTCGCCCTGATGCAGTTCGGGTGCCTTTTCCATTCTCGTTCCTCACCTCTTCCTTGTGCCCGCAAGGACGAATTGTGCGATCAGCGCCTCCATCTGGATATCGCTGCTTGCCCCTTCCGAGAGCCGGAAATCCGTTTCACCGAGAGCATCGATGAGCTCCACCTTGAGCGCCCGTTCCATCTCCTTTTTAACGAGCGCCCGGTAGCACTGGTTGATCAGCTCGTTGGGGGCGATCCCCCGCTCGCGCAGAAGCCGGGAGAGCAGGGTTTCGGCACCTTCGAAATCCCCGGAAAGCGCAAGCGTTAAAAGCTCCTCGATCTCTTCCGGCCGGGCATTGGAAGTGATCGCATACACCATCGGGGCCTCGATCGTTGTACTGAGGATCGCTGCACCCTGGAGGGCATTGATGGCCTTGCGCATATCGCCCTGGGCAATGTACACCATTGCATCCATCGCTTCCGGTATTACGGTCAGATGTTCTTTCGCGGCGATCCGGGCGATCTCCTCTTGTACTGCCTGCGGGCCGAGCGGCCGGAACCGGTAGATCGCGCACCGGCTCTGGATGGGATCGATGATCTTTGAAGAGTAGTTGCAGGAGAGGATAAACCGGCAGGTCTTGGCATAGCTTTCCATCGTCCTGCGCAGTGCGGCCTGTGCATCGGTGGTGAGGGCATCGGCCTCATCCAGGAAGAGAATCTTGAATGCTGCATCGCCGGCTGGGCGGGTCCGGGCAAACTCCTTGATCTGGTTGCGCACCACATCGATCCCACGTTCATCGGATGCATTGAGCTCGCGGAAGTTCATCTGCCAGGAATCCCCGAAAAATTCACGGGCCAGGGTGACGGCCGCAGTGGTCTTCCCCACCCCGGCACTTCCTGTAAAAAGGAGATGGGGCAGGTTACCGGACTTTACGTAGGATGAGAGCCTTTCTACAATATCGTCCTGGCCGACAATATCGGCAAGCTTCGCCGGCCGGTATTTTTCAATCCAGATGGTGTGGGTCTCATCCATGCAAAAGTCACCCTGTAGGTACTCACTAGCTTGGTGCCTGACTATTTTTGCATTTTCGTTTCACATAAACAAAAAACGACATAGCTGCGGCGGCGACGGATTGAGTGGCAATCGGGAACCCATTGGATCGTCATAATCTTTATCATAAGAGTTTTTTAAAGTACTCATCATGTTACGGAGCCGGATTTCCCTTGTTCTTCTCGTTCTTGCCATACTTGTCATTATGCCTGCCCACGCGAGCCTTACAAAGGTTATCGCGGGAGCACCGGTTTTTATCGGTGAACAAAATGTGGATGTCACCTCGGGCCTGAACGGGCACTCGGTGATCGCCTGGTGGCCACAGGGCGCGAACCTGAGCAGTAACCCGACGAAAAACATCACGATATCAGGAGATCAGCACTCTTTTTTTATAGATCCGGCACTTTTCACCGGCTATACCGGAACATGGTATACCCATGATGTAAAACCGGATGTCCCGGTCTTCGTCGTGTACCAGCCCCAGGTCAAGCTCTCTGTATGGGACACAGACACCAATACAGACGTTACCGGCCAGTCAGTTCCGATCTCCACCAATATCACCTACCGTATCGATACGAACATGTATATGGCGCTCAACTATACCTACCGCCCAAACTATAATCCCTCTGATGGCTTCTTTACGGTAACACTGACCTCCCCCTCAGGAAAGAATATTCCCTCGATTTTTACCGGGAACGTGGGAAGTCCTACCACCCAGATCATTGCCTTTGACAGCACCCCCATGGTTACATCCTCACCTTATTTCTGGCAGAATGGTCCTGCCTGGGATCGGGAGGCAAAAAGTACTGACGGGAGCGCGGTGTACCCGCCCGGCACCTATACGTTCACAGTCACAGCAGACCTCAACGGGATGACCGGCAGTTACACCGGTGCTGCTGCAATGGGTAATGTCACCAGCGGGAACGTGACCGTCACGTTCCTGCCCACGGCCCCTTTTACTACTCCTGCCACGGTCCCACCAACCCAGATTACCACTAACCAAAGCGGAACGGTTACCGCTGCAGTAACAATCCCGACTGCACAGGCAACCGTACAACCAACGGCAACGGTCCTCCCGAAAAGGACGACGTTTACCCCACTACCTGACGGACTAGCCATCGCCGCATTCGGCATTGCGGCATGCGCAATTGCGGCAGGACGGAAGTATTAATCATTTCTCGCTCCTTTTTTGTACTTTATGAGCGGTAAGAAAAGTTCCGGGACTGAAAAAAAGATCCCTGCAAAGATACCCAAAAAATACATCCTTGCGCTTGGCGTGGTCATTGTCATCTGTATTGCGATCATTGCCGGCCTGATGCTCGCAAAGCAGGGACCCTGGGCAGGAGAAGCGGCATATTTACCGGCAAACCAGGAGTCTGATTTTATGTCCGCAGGAGCGCTGTACTGCCAGAGTGTAGACCTGGCAAATGAAGGAAATTATACGGGTGCACTCGCTGATGCCGATGCTGCACTTGCAAAAAATGTCAGTTCGCTCACTCCGCTGATCCAGGCAAACCGTGCAGGAATTCTGGTAGCGCTTGGCCGGAACAATGATGCGATTGCGGCAGCGGACGTGGCGATCAACGCGGCCGGTGATATCAATGTCACCCATGCGATTGCGTGGTACAACAAGGCACACGCACTGCAGGGATTAAACCGAACGGCAGAGGCCCAAGCGGCTTTTGTAAATGCATCGACATTCGATCCGTCATACCTGAGTATTCCCGACCATCTATAGATGAAGGCAAAAATCCGTGATCCGGATGATGCAGACCATCAGCAGATTCGTGCCGGTTACGTGAAAGCTTACTAATCCCTCTTTTCCAGATTTTCTCGGTTCTTTGCAAAACCGGGGACCTTAAAATGAACTCCCGCCCTTCATGTAACAGCGTATTCGCCCGATACCCCGCTTCCCTTTCTCTGGATATTTATCAGTGACTATACCTTGAAGAGATCCCTTCTGCAAGTACCTAAGCAGGATCATGGAGGGTGCAGCACGCGTTTTTGCCGGAGATTATGCGCAGGCCACCCTGTCTGTACCCGCGGATGATCAGGGAGGCGCGGCATGGGTGGTGACTCCGGGCGGGGCCTGGTGCCGCTCGCTCTATCTCTGCGGTGCGCTCACCGAGGTCGCGGAAGCGGCCGATGTCCTGTACTGCCGCCTCGCTGATCCAACGGGAGCATTTGACGTGGTCGCGGGAGGACGGAGGGGAGCGGTGACAGAACAACTCCGCGCGATCCCGGTACCCTCATTTATTGCGGTAACGGGAACCGCGCAATTGTACCGGAAGAACGGCGGGTGGGTGGCCCAGGTCAGGCCGGAGTTTGTGGAGACGATCGATAAGGCCGGCCGGAACCGGTGGGTTGTTGCAACCGCAGACATGGCAATCGCCCGGCTCGAAAGGCTGCTGTCTACCCTTGAAGGAAATCCGGGTGATGACCGGGCCGCCAGGGTTATCCGGCACTACGGCCTGACCCGAGAGAAACTCCGGGCAATGGCTGCGGAGATCGAAGCGGCACTGGCCGGCGCCCGTGTCGCTCCTGAGGCGATACCGGTGGCTGATGCGGATATCAGCACAGCAGTGATGGAGATCATCCGCGCGGAAAGCGGCCCGCGGGGCGTGTCCGTGGAGGATGTGATCGCAAAGGCAGGAGCGCTCGGGCATACCCAGGCGGCGGTGCTTGCCGCGATCGAGGCGCTCATCACGAACGACGACTGCTACCAGCCACAGAAAGGATACATCAGGCCACTATGAAGCTGGAGTTTATCCGTGACGGCCCGGCGCTTGTGATCGAGAACACCGAGCGCCTGCTCGTCGTTGCCGATCTCCATTTCGGGATCGAGGCCGATCTTGCCTCCCATGGCATGCATTTCCGGAGTCACAGCCGGGATCGCCTCGACCGGCTGATGCAGACCGTGGATGCGACAAAGCCCGACCGGCTTATTCTTCTTGGGGATGTCAAGCATAGCATCCCTTCGCTCACCCGTCAGGAATGGGCAGAGATCCCGGGCATCCTTGATGCGATCCGGCAGCGCATCCCGGTCCTTGTCTTCCCCGGAAACCACGACATCGGCATCGAACGGTTCCTTCTTCCCGGTGAGATCCAGCCCAAGGAGGGAGCGGTGGTCGATGGGGTTGCATACCTTCACGGCCACACGTACCCGGCACCGGGTCTTGCCGGGCATCTGCTGGTCACCGGTCACCACCACCCGCAGGTGAGCCTGCGCGATCAGGTAGGCTGTTCGCTCGTGGCTCCGGCCTTTTTGCGGGCGGCAGTTGATGCAGCGGCACTTGGTCTTGGACCGAAGGGAGATGCGGGACCGGCCCGGGCCCTCTTCGTGCCTGCCTTCAACGAGATCGCAGGCTATGATATTGTCAGGATCGCTAAAGATCCATTCTCGCCGATCTCGCGGTGTATACAACAAAAGGATGCTGAGGTCATTCTTGCCGATGGGACACTCATCGGGCCCCTTGCAATGCTGCTGGACGATGACCAGGACGATGAGGATGGCCGGAGGGAGGGCCATGGCGCTTGAACTGCTCGGCGACCACGTGCGCGCATGCATCAAAAAACGCGGGTTCACCCGGCTCTCCCCTGCGCAGGAGCAGGCAATTCCGCTTGTCCTGCAAAAAAAGAACCTCGTTCTGATCGCCCCGACCGGCACCGGCAAGACCGAGAGCGCGATGTTTCCGGTTTTCGATGCACTCCTAAAGATGCCGGCAGGCGGCGGGATCCGTGCGATCTACGTAACCCCGCTGCGATCACTCAACCGGGACATCCTCTCGCGGATGGAATGGTGGTGCCGCGAACTTGGTTTGCGCGTAGGTGTCCGGCACGGGGACACACCCATGGCCGAGCGCAGGAAGCAGGCACTCTCGCCACCCGATCTACTCATCACGACTCCTGAAACGATCCAGGCGCTCTTCATGGGGAAGAGGCTGCGCAAACATCTCGAACACGTGCAGTTTGTAATTATTGATGAGATCCACGAGATGGCCGCAAGCAAGCGGGGGGCACAGCTTGCCGTTGCACTCGAACGTCTCGCTGAATACGGCGGTGAGTTCCAGCGCATCGGGCTCTCTGCCACGGTCGGGAACCCGGAGACGATTGCCCGGTTCCTCTGCGGGGCCCGACCCTGTGCAGTCGTACAGGTGCCCGTGGCAAAACAGTTGGAGATCGCAGTGCAT
>Ga0335069_10008826_pt1 | contig 14382 bp, 14 predicted proteins | sample Lox_Sample_11_FD_206714 | JGI IMG/M metagenome (GOLD analysis project Ga0335069, IMG submission 206714) | Soil microbial communities from Loxahatchee National Wildlife Refuge, Florida, United States - Lox_Sample_1.1 | ecosystem: Environmental > Terrestrial > Soil > Wetlands | place: USA... | reverse complement strand
CTCGCCCGGCTCGACCTGCGTCTGCGATTCGATCGCATCGAACGCGCCGGAGACGACGTCGTGATCTCGGGGACCATCGCGTATGTTTAGCGGGATCGTCGCCTACCGCGGCGAGGTGCTGCGGACCTCCGCGGCCGGCGGCGGTCTCACGCTCTGGGTGCGCTGCGAAGGCGTCGAGGCGGAACGCCCCGAGCCGAAGGATTCGATCGCGATCGACGGCGTCTGCCTAACGGCGACGACGATCGAGCGCGACGCGATTGCCTTCGACGTCGTGCCCGAGACGATCGCGCGGAGCACGCTCGGCCGGCTCGAACCGGGCGCCGCGGTCAACGTCGAGTATGCGCTGCGCGTGGGCGATCGCGTCGGCGGACACTTCGTCTACGGGCACGTGGACGGCGTCGCCACGGTGCTCGCTCGCGCGCCCGAAGGCCAGGGCGCGCGGATGCGGATCGACTCTCCGGCGGACCTCGCGCCGATGATCGTCGAAAAGGGTTTCATCGCCGTCGACGGCGTCAGCCTCACGATTGCGGCCGTCGGGCCGGGATGGTTCGACGTCGCGCTCATTCCCGAGACGCTCGAGCGAACGACGCTCGGAGCGCGGCAGCCCGGAACGCGCGTCAATCTCGAAGTCGATCCGCTCGCGCGGTACGCGCGCGCTTCGTGAGCCGCGTCTTCGAAGCCCGGCTGCAAGTGCAATGGGCCGACGTGGACGTCGCCGGCATCATGTATTTCGCGGCCTACTCGCGCTTCGCCGAATACGCGGAGATGCAGCTCTTCGCCGAACTCGGTTTTCCGTACGAGAGCGTCTTTACCAAATATGCCTTCTGGCTGCCGCGCGTGCGCGTCGAGGCGGAGTATCGCGCTCCCGCGCTGATGAGCGATTGGATGCGCATGCGCACCGAGATCCTGCACGTCGGACGGTCGAGTCTTCGGTGGAAGACGACGTTTCTTAACGAGCGCACGGGCGCCGAGGGCGCGACGATCTCGTTCGTCGTCGCCGCGGTCGACGCAAAGACGCTGAAGAGCCGGGCGCTGCCCGAACCGATTCGCTCGGCACTGCTCGCGTGCGCGTAGCCGTGCTCGTCGAGCCGCGCCGGATCGAACTGCGCGACGAGCCGGCGCCGCAGGCGCCCGCCGGCGGGATCGTCGTGCGAGTGCGCGCCGCGTTGACGGACGGAACCGACCTCAAGACCTACCGGCGCGGCCATCCGAAGATGCCGCTGCCGACGCGCTTCGGTCACGAGTTCTCCGGCGACGTCGCCGCCGTCGGCGAGGGCGTCACTGCGTTTGCGGCCGGTGACCCGGTGATGTGCGTGCATACGGCGCCCTGCGGCGAGTGTTTCTGGTGCCGCTGCGGCGAGGAAGAGCTCTGCGAGCGCGTGATGGCGACGATGCTCTTGGGCGCATACGCCGATTGCATCGCCGTGCCGAAACGGATCGTCGACGTCAACTGCTTTCAGAAGCCCGCCGACGTCGGCTATGCCGAGGCGGCCTTTCTCGAGCCGCTCTCGTGCGTCGTCCATTCGGTTGCGATGCTGGCGCCCGCGCCGGATTCGAGCGTCGCGATTCTCGGCAACGGCGGATTCGGCATCCTTCACGCGCTCTTGCTGCAGCGGATCTACGGCATTGACGCGATGCTCTTCGGCCGGCGACCCGAGCGCCTCGAGCTCGCGCGTGAGCTCGGGCTGCAGAGCGTCGACGCCAGCGAGGAACCGATCGGCGACGCGATCCTCGCGCGCACGCACGGTCGCGGCGCCGACGCGGTGATCGAATGCACGGGGTCGGCGGAGATGTGGGAGAGCGCGCCGTCGTTCGTGCGGCGCGGTGGGCGCGTCTCGTTCTTTGCCGGGCTTCCGGGCGACGCCCGCGTGAGTTTTCTCGCCGCGCGCCTCCACTACGACGAAGTGCGGCTGCTCGCGCCGTTTCATTTCACGCCCGCCGACGTACGCGTGGCCTACGATCTGATCGCGTCGCGCGCCTTCGAACTACGTAGGCTCGTCAGTGACGTCTATCCGCTCGCACGCATCGCGGACGCATTCGCCGCGCTCGATTCCGGCGCGGGGCTGAAAGCGCTCATCGAGCCGTGAGCCGCGAGACGATGCGCGCCGCCGTTCTCTACGACGCCGAAGACGTGCGCGTCGAGGATCGCCCGGTGCCGGAGATCGGCGAGGGCGAGATCCTCGTGCGAACGACGGCAAGCGGCATCTGCAGCGGCGACGTCATGGGCTGGTACGTCGCGCGCAAGGCGCCGCTCGTGCTCGGGCACGAACCCGCCGGTGTCGTCGCGGAGACGCGCGCCGCCGGATTCTCACTCGGAGATCGCGTCTTCGTGCACCATCACGCGCCGTGCTTCGCCTGCCGCGCCTGCGCGCGCGGCGAGTACGTGCAGTGCGCGGCGTGGAGGTCGAGCAAGATCGATCCCGGCGGCATCGCGCAGTACTTCCGCGTGCCCGCGGGCAATCTGCGCGACACCCTGCACCTGCCCGCGCACGTCGGCTTTCCCGACGCATCGCTCGTCGAGCCGCTTGCCTGCGTCGTGAAGTCGCTGCGCCGAAGCGGGTTGAGCGCGGGCGATCGCCTCTACGTCATCGGTCTCGGCGTCATGGGATTGCTCCACGTGCTCGCGGGGAGAGAGATGGGAGCCGAGGTCTTCGGCGGCGATTTCATCGAGCAGCGCCGTGCGATCGCGCAGCGCAACGGCGCGACGGCGTTACATCCCGACGACGTGCGTGACGCGCTGCCCGAGGGTGCGGACGTCGTCATCTGCGGTCCGGGAACCCCCGCGGCGATGCAATCCGCATTCGACGCCGTCGCGCCGGGGGGCACCGTCGTGATGTTCACGCCGTTCTCGCCGGAGACGGCGATCGCCGTCGAACCGGAACGGTTTTACTTCGGCGATCGACGGCTCGTCGCGAGTTATTCCTGCGGCCCCGAAGATACGCGCGCCTCGCTGGCGTTGATCGAGCAGGGCGTCGTCAGCGCCGACAAGGTCGGTGCGGATCTCGTCACGCTCGAGGACGTGCCGCGTGCCTATCGGGATCTCGCGCAGGCGCGCATCGTCAAGCCGATCGTCGTCTTCTAGCTCTCTGCGTAAATCGGCGGCGTGGGCTCGGGAATCGGTAACACGACGTCGTCCGCGCGCGAGGTCACGCGCCACGCGAGCGCGAGCGACACCGCGTAGAGCAGCGCCGCGAGGAGCCACGGCGCTCCGAGGAGGCCGAGCGAGCGCCACGGCCCGGCGAACTGCGCGAAGGTCAGTGTGAAGATCGACGGGCCGATCAGCATCGAGATGCCGCGCAGCGATCCGAGCGCTCCTTGCAACTCGCCCTGCTCGCCGGCGCCGACGCGCCGCGTCATCAGCGCCTGCGACGTCGCCTGGTACATCGGCAGCGAGATGAGGACCGCGCCGATCAAGAAGACGATGCCGTTGGGCATCCCCAGCAAACCGAGCCCCAAGACGGCGACGACGAGGCTGGCGAGCAGGATGCGCCGCTCGCCGAAGCGCTTGACGACCCGACCGACCATCGTCGCTTGATTGATCGCCGAGACCGCGCCGACGAGCGTGAGTGTCAAGCCGACGCTTCCGGTGCTCCAACCGAAAGCGGCGATGCAATAGATCACCCAAACGTTTGGAAAGACTTCGTGCGCGACATACGTGATGAAGTTGACCCAGGCCAAACCCCAGAGCTCGTGATGCGAGCGCAACAATTTCAACGAGCCGAGCGGATTGGCGCGCTTCCATTCGATGCGCGGCGTGCGGCGCTCGCGCGGCAGGGATTCGGGTAAGACGAAGAGGCCGTAGAGCGTGTTGATCAGCGCGAAGCCGGCGGCGGCCCAGAACGTGAAGCGCGGATTGATCGTGCCGACGAGGCCGCCGATCGCCGGGCCGATCATAAAGCCGAGGCCGAAGGCGCTGCCGATCATGCCGAATGCGGCGGCGCGCTTCTCCGGCGGCGTGACGTCGGCGATATAAGCGCTCGCAGCGGTCATGTTCGCCGTCGCGATTCCCGACAGAACGCGTCCGCCGAAGAGCCACCAAAGATTCGGCGCCCACGCCATGATCGCGTAATCCACGACCGTCACGGCGTTCGAGATCAGAATCACCGGACGCCGGCCGACGCGGTCGGAGAGAATGCCGAGCAGCGGCGAGCAGAAGAACTGCATCAGCGCCCAGGCGGTCGCGAAGATGCCGATGATCTCGGCGGCGTACGCGTAATCGTTGCCGACGAAGCTCGCGATCAGCTTCGGCAGCACCGGTCCGATCATGCCGAAGGTCAGCATGTCGATGAGGACGGTGACGAAGATGAAGATCGTCGCGCCGCTGCGTGCGCCGTTAAGCATCGTATACCTGCGCGAGCCAGCGATCGACGGCCCGGTCGACGCGGGCACGATCGCCGGTCGCCAAGAGGTCGAGCAGAAAGCCGCGGAATCCCGCGATCAGGATCGTCGCCGTCGTCGTCGTGCAGTTGCCGAGCGCTGCGAGCCACTCGTTCACCGAGCTATCGAGAAAGCGCGGAAAACGCGAGCGGTCGCTCAGGGCGAGAACGTAGACCTCGAAGGAGAGTCGCGTGAGCGGCGCCCACTCGGGCTTGCTCCACTCGCGCCAGAGCCGCTTCGCGACCTCGCGCGGCGAGAGACCGGTGCGTTTGAGATTTACCATCATCGCTCGCTGACGGGACCGGCCGCGCCGGACGATCTCGACGATCAACTCCTCCTTCGAACCGAAATAGTAGAGCAAGACGCGCGGGCTGGATCCGACGGCCTTGGCGAGCGGCCGCAGCGAGAGGTCGGCGAGGCCGTGGCTGCAGACGTAGTCGACGGCCCGGTCGAGCAGTTCTGTGCGCCGCGCCTCGTCGGCGGTTCTAGGCACGGCGTTTATGCTAACATACTTGAAACAGTCGTTTCAAGTATCGCCCGAGGCTAGGTCCGTCGGGTCACGGGGGCCCGGCGATCGTCCAACGGAGCCCGATGCGGTACGTCCACGACGGGGTGTCGCTCGTGTGCGCGAAGTTTCGCTCCGCGTCACCATAGACGCGAAACTGCGGGAGCCCGAAGATGCCGCGGTGCTCGAGGCGGAGACCGACGGGGACGTCGGTCCAGCGGTTGACGACGTAATCGTAGGTGAACTGCATCGTCGAGAAGCCGACGACCCAGCCGCGCGGCAGCACGACGCTCAAGACCGGCGCGATCTTCGATTTGCCGACGCCCGGATACGACTTCGGTCCGATGACCGAAAAATAGCTCTCGGAGTAGAATCCGAAGCTCCAAAGTCCCGTCGGTTTGACGATTCCAAACGCGGGACCGATCGAGTATTTATGCGATCCCAGCGAGTCGTTTGCGGTGGGAAAACGAGTCGTCACGCCGGCAAGCACGTGCGAGGCGTCGTACTCGATCGCGGCGAGGTTCGTGGCGGCGAGATCGCCCGCGCCGGTCAACGACTCGGGGGGCGCGCCGGTAACGACCGGCAGCTTCAATCGCACGAGGTACGCGGAGTCGTCGTAGGGCACCTGAGCGCGCCAGTTGACGAGATTACTCGAACCGCTCTCGCCGTAGTAATGCGGCGAAAACTCGTCTTCGACCGATACATACTCTCCGAGCGGCGGCGGAGTCGGCCGCGGCTGCGGTGACGGCGATGGGGATGGGGCTGCCGTCTGCGCCAGGGCTTGGAGAGGAAAGAGGGCGAGCGCGAGTCCCAGTCCGAGCCTCAGTGCGACCACTGTACGCGTAACTGGACCCGGTTCATGATGCCGAATGCGTGGTCGGCGGTCAGCCCGGTGAATCCGTAACCGACTCCAAACTTCCAGTACGCGTTGCGCCACCAGTTGACGCCGGCGTAGCCGAGCCCCATCGTGCCGCCGTTGACCAATCCCGAGTTGAGATTGTCGCGAGAGAAGCGAGCGACCAGTTCCCATGCCCCCGAAGGCTTCGTCGGGATGATGCGTTTTCCGTACCCGGTTGCGCGATCGTAGGGCCGGCTCTCGCCGGTGATCACCCAGCTGCCGAGGATATAGTAGCCAAAGAACTCCGGATCGAGCGACGCCGGCGCGTTGACCCACGCCCGCGCGTACTCGCCGTAGAGAGAGTACGACTTGACCGTCGCGACGAACTCGTAATTGAGTTCGTTGGCGTAGTTCGCCAAGAACTTGCCGGTGTTGACGTAGCTGTCGGCGACGTCGGACTCCGGCTTGCCGCTGAACTGCAGCATATGGTTGGCCGATCCGAGGTAGCGGTAGTCGGCGCCGACGTGCACGTATTGCGAGTTGTCGTTAGAGATGTACGGCAGATACGTCACCCGGCTCGTGAACTGATTGCCGTCGTAGTTGAGCGGATACCAGCCAAGGGAATATGTCGCACGTTCCGCACGGAAGACCGGGCTTGCGAGTTTTATCCCGGCGGCACGCGACTGAAAGAACGGAGTGAGGACGCGCTCCTGCTGGGGCAAGTTCATCGCAAGGCCAACCATCTCGAAAACGAAGGTCTCTTTCTGCTGGCCGACCGTGAGCAGCCCGACCGGCGTCTTGAAGCCGAGATAGAGGTCGTAGATCTGAAACTGATCCTTCGGCGGCGTGACGTTGAGGCCGTTGAAGTTCGGCGCGAAGTAGTAATACATGCCGGGGGTGAGGTCGCCTTGCACGACGAGGCGCGCGGCGCGCAACTGCGGCTGACTCGGCTGCACGCCGACCTGCTTGACGTTCGTCTCGTCCTGCGAGAAGAACGTGTAATCGGTCAGCACTGCGGCGCCGAGGTGAACGCTACGATCGAGGCCGGGCGGCGGTTCTTCCGACTGCAGCGGCGAGGGCGACGGAGTGGATGCCACGGCCGGCGACGGCACCGGTGCTGACGCCTCCTGCGCGTGAACGGCGGCCGGTGCTCCGGCCGCCGTTAGCAGTACGACGCTGCAGGCGAGCGCGCGTAACAGAATCTCCGGCTTCCTCAATCCCCTGGCGGTGGTTCGGGAAGTCCTTTGATCGGCGGAGTCGCCGGGCCGAGCAAGTACATAAGCGTGATGTCGAGGAAACGCGGGCGCGTCGTGTTGTTGAGTGACATAAAGGTCGGGGGCACGCCGGTCGACGTACTCAAGGCGACGCCGGCGCCTCCATAGTTGGCTCCAACGACGAAGCGACGGGAGAGGAGATAGTTCGGGTTGAGATTCCAGACCCATTGGTAACCCGGCATCGTATATCCGATTGAGGTGTTGAGCCGCCAACTATGGTGAATCCATATTGCGGTAGCCAATAGCGTGCTGCTCACTCCCCACTGAACCTGCCCCGGCTGCCCTTTGGTTCCAGGCTCGGACGAGGTAACCGCCCAGGTAACTGGGTCGTACAAGTTGATGATCCAACGTCCTTGGCCGCTCGGGCTGTGTCCAACGGTAACGCTCGTGGAGAAGGCGGCGGTATAGCGTGGACCAGTTCCGCGCCATGCTGAAGAGCCGGTCGGCGGTTCATAGTTCAGGATTATGGCGGATAGGCCAAATCCGCCACAATATGGGAAGCAACGGTTAAAAAAGAACATGTTCATTAATTGGAACACTTGGTTCGTCGTGCCGGACTTGTTGACATTACCGTTGTAACCGACGATATCCTGATATTCCGGCGGAGTGTACCGGAACGTCCAGCGACCCCCTAAGCCAGCGCTTATCGGAACAGACGGAAATGCATGAGTATTCGCATAGGTCGACGTCGTTATGGGCGTCCCGTTGATCACCAGTTGCGTGCCCAGGGGGACGTACGTTGCCGCGTAGTTTACGCCGAGTGTGAACTGTCCCCGATCGAAACTGCAATTCGTGGCGGCCGCATATGTGATGAGCAACTGGCGCCAGCCACCGCACGGGTTGAAGTTTGGATTCGAATGCTTCATCAATGCGGTGACGTCGGGTTTTGCCGGTGCAGCGGGTGCCGACGGTACCGGAGCCGTGCCCGCCGGCAGCGGTGATGCGCTGACCGTCGGTGCCGGCGGTGCGCTGACCGTCGGCATCGGCGACGCGCTCTGAGCGAGAACCGATTCGTGGAGAACGGACTGATCGACGGTCTGAGCGGATGCATTAGTCGAAAACGTCGCCAGGATCGTCCCGAAAGCTAATGTCGCAAGCAGGATTGCGATTCTCATTGGCTCCTCCGTTACTGCGGCGTTACGGCTGGGACCGTCCACGTTCCGTCGAGGATCGACGGCGGGTTCGGGTTTGGATCGTAAATCCGCATGATCATATTGAACTGAGCAGCCGGAGCCGGCAACCAGTTCGCTTCTTTCGCAGCGCCCGGCGATTTGTTGGAAACGTAGACGTCTACCGAGCCATCCGCGTTTTTCACGAACGGCGATCGCTGGCTGACGGTATACCGGTTGAGCGGGTTGTCGTAGAAGTACTGTTTGTTGTTGTAAAGCGTCATCGACCAGAACGCGCGGGCCGGCGGCATCGTCGTAAAGTGAACGACGTAGCTCTTCGTGCCGTCGAGCTGCGCGACCGTTGCCGGATAGATGGCGTCTTGCGGAAGATTCGCACCCAGCCCGATGAGCGCTATGAACGCGCGCAGATTATAGTTGGTACCGTATGATCCGAGGTTCGTAAAGACGGCCCAGCCGTTGACGATCTTTCCGGCCGACTGCATTTGCGACTTCATGATCGGGAGCGATGCCGCCGGTGCGGCGTTCATCGCGGCAACCACGGCCGGATCGAGCGTTGAGGTATCGAGCGGCTGGCCGGGGACGATTCCGAGATCCTTGAGTTTCGCAACCATCGGCGCGTCGTCGGCTGCGGGTGGATTGGCTGCGAGGAGGCTTGTGAACATCGCGAAGAAATCGGTGCCCTTGAGCGCATTGACCTGCGCGGTGACCGGCGTCTTCATGTCGATCGCCGGGTCGACCGTTCCGGCGGGAGGCGTGTAGGGTTTTCCGTACGAGCTCAGCGGAACCGCCGTCATCGCATCTTGCAGCTTGTGTACGGCTTCGAAATCGGCCGGCGTGCCGTCGGAATAGATGCGGCCGATCATCCAGAATACCGACGTTGGGCACTTGACCTCGCGTACGCCGGACGGGAGCGTACCGCTCCAGCCTGGTCCCGTCACCGCAAACGTCTGCGCCGCGTCTCCGGTCGTTCGCGTTCCCGGGCTATCGAAGACGTTCGTCCACATCGATAGCATTGGAAACAAAGCATAGCGGCCGTTGAGCGCCGGCGTGTGAATGACGACCGGTTCCTTCGATATGTCGAACCATCCGATTTCGTAGAGCGTATCGGCGTTGGGCGAGACGACGTCGGTGAACGATGCATCGGGATACGAGCGCAGGAGAGCGAACTGCCCCATCGGGGCGCGACTCGGCCCGGGCATCTCCATGTTGGTCGAGATCCGCCGCGTCATCTCCATGGTGACGAGCGGATAGGCGTAAATATATGCTTGGACCGCAAGTTGATTGAGTTCGTCGGCCGACGCGGCGCGCGCAGGGGCGCCCGTATCGAACACAAGTGCGGCGAAGGAGAGTGCGATTGCCGCACGCACGAGCATCGATCTAACGGTTTTCATTTTTCACTCCAGAATCTAGTTGCAACGGTCGAGGGCTCTAGTTCGAATGGCGAACGCTCCATCAAAGCCCTTGCCCCGGCGAGCGGGTAGCCGCCCTCTATTCTCCTCCCTTATCAGGTCACCGTAAAGGTGGCTTGACATTTGTCAAGTTTTCCCTACGCTTGTGAGGGCATGGGTCGCTTTGCGGATCTTCTGAACGGGGCCATCGAGGAGGCGGGGCTGACGGCCGCCGAGGTCGCCGAGGGCGCCGGTCTCACCGAATCGGCGATTTCGCTGCTCCGGGCCGGGCGGCGGGAGCCGTCCTACCGGACGCTCCAGCGCCTCGCGCAGATCTTCCCTTCGCTCGGCGAGCACGTCGCTCGGCCGGCCGGCCCCATCGATTCGATCGAGGATGCGATCGCCGACGTCCGAGCCGGCAAGATGGTCGTCGTTCTCGACGACGAGGACCGTGAGAACGAGGGCGACCTCGTCATGGCCGCGCAGATGGTGACGCCCGACGCGATCAACTTCATGCGCAAGCACGCGGGCGGCTTGATCTGCGTGCCGCTCTCCGGCGCCCGGCTCGACGAACTTCAGATCCCGCAGATGGTGCGCGAGAACACGGCGGTGCACGAGACCGCGTTCACGGTCTCCGTGGAAGCGCGCGGCCTCACGACGACGGGCATCTCCGCGCACGATCGCGCCGCGACGATCAAGAAGTTGCTCGATCCGGAGGCGCGAGCCGCGGACTTCCTGCGTCCGGGACATACGTTTCCGCTCCGCGCGCGCGAAGGGGGCGTTCTCGTGCGAGCCGGGCAGACCGAAGCGGCAGTAGACCTCGCTCGCCTCGCCGGCCTCTATCCGGCGGGTGTGATCTGCGAGATCATGGCGGACGACGGCACGATGGAGCGCCTCGCGGGTCTGCGCAGCTACGCCGATAAGCACGGGCTCAAACTGATCACGGTCAAGGATTTGATCGCCTACCGAATGCGCACGGAGAAGCTCGTGCAGAGGATCGCGGAGTTCGACCTGCCGACGACCGTGGGGGCGTGGAAGGGCATGGCCTACACGACCGCAATCGACGAGAACACGCACGTCGCGCTCGTGATGGGCGAGATCGGCGACGGCAAGGAGCTGATGGTCCGCGTGCATTCAGAGTGCATGACCGGCGATGCACTGCACTCGACGCGCTGCGATTGCGCGGCGCAGCGGGACGGCGCGATGGAGCTCATCGCGCGCGAGGGGCGCGGCGTCTTTCTCTACCTGCGCCAAGAGGGGCGCGGCATCGGCCTGGCCGACAAGCTGCGCGCCTACGAGCTGCAGGACCGCGGCGCCGATACGGTGGAGGCGAATCTGGCGCTCGGTCTGCCGATCGACAAGCGCGACTACGGCATCGGCTCGCAGATCCTCGTGGATCTCGGCGTCAAAGAGATGCGGCTCGTCACGAACAATCCGAAGAAGATCTTCGGGCTCGAAGGGTATGGCTTGAAGATCGTGGGCCGCGTGCCGCTGCAGACGAAGCCCACCGCGCACAACCGGCACTACATGAACACGAAGCGCTCGAAGCTCGGCCACATCCTGGACGAAGTGGCGGCCTCGTGAAGCGCGACGGCGCCGCGCGGGCCACGCCGCCCGACTGCCGCGGACGGCGCTTTGCGATCGTCGCGGCGCGCTTTCATAGCGACCTCGCGGAGATGCTCGTCGACGGCGCTCGGCGGGCGTTGCGCGACTGCAACGTCGCCGAATTGGATTGCGATCTCTACGACGTCCCGGGCTGCTTCGAGCTGCCGCTGGGGTGCCGCAACTTGATCGAAGCCGGCGAGTACGACGCGCTCGTCGCGGTCGGCGCCGTCGTGCGCGGCGAGACGCCGCACTTCGATTTCGTCGCCGGCGAGTGCGCGCGCGGCATCATGGACGTGCAGCTCGCGACCGGCGTTCCGATCGGCTTCGGCGTGCTGACGACCGAGAATCTCGAACAAGCCCGAGAGCGCGCGCACCGCGACGGCGGCGACAAGGGCTACGGCGCCGCCGTCGCCGCCGCGACGCTGCTCGGCCTGAGCGTCGCGGCGAAGGCCGGAGCGTGACGGCCGTCGCGTGGGACGGCGACGCCGTCCTCTACCTCGATCAGCGACGACTGCCGCACGACGCCGTGCACGAGCGCGCGCAGACGGCCGACGAGATCGCCGGCGCGATCGAGAGCCTCGCGGTTCGCGGTGCGCCGTGCATCGGCGTCTTCGCGGCGTACGGCGTCGCGTTGCTGCGCCGCACGATCGAGGACGAGGCCGCCTTGACCGAAGCGGCGCGCCGGGTGCGCGAGGCGCGCCCGACGGCCGTGAACCTGGCGTGGGCCGTGGACCGCGTTCTCGCCGCCGCGGATCCGTTGCAAGAGGCGCGCGCGATTCACGACGAGCAGATCGCCATGGATGCCGCGATCGCGCGCAACGGCCTGGAGTTGATTCCGAAGGGCGCACGCGTCCTGACGCATTGCAACACCGGACCGCTCGCGACCGCGGGCGGCGGCACGGCGCTCGGCGTGATCGTCGCGGCGCAACGCGGCGGGAAGAAGCCGCGCGTTTTCGCCGGCGAGACGCGCCCGTTGCTCCAGGGCGCGCGCCTCACCTATCTCGAGCTGCGCGACGCGGGCGTCGACGTCGTGCTGATCGTCGACTCGGCCGCTGCGATCGCGATGAAGGAACAGCGCATCGACCTCGTCATCGTCGGCGCGGATCGCATCGCGCGCAACGGCGACACCGCGAACAAGATCGGCACGTACGGCCTCGCGATCCTGGCCGCGCACCACGGCATCCCGTTCTACGTCGCGGCGCCGCGCACGACGTTCGACCTCTCGATCGCCGGCGGCGCGGAGATTCCGATCGAGGAGCGCGCGAGCGACGAAGTCGCGTCGTTCGCGGGCACCCGCGTCGCGCCCGACGGCGCCGCGGTCTATAATCCCGCGTTCGACGTGACGCCCGGCCACCTCGTCACCGCCTTCGTGACGGAGTACGGGATCGTGCGCCCCCCGTACGCGGAGAGCGTACCGGATCTCGAGTTCCGTCCGCGCGTGCTCGCATGAAGTTCTACGACTTCCTCGATAAAGCGCCGGAGATCGGCAAGCTCGTCATCATCGAGGGAGAGGAGCGCGTTCTCGCGGACCGCGCGCTCGAGATCGTGCTCGACCGCCTGCTGCCGGCCGACGTTCGCGAACTCAACCTCTCGCGCTTCACCGCCGACGCAGCCGCCGCGGATCCGGCTCCGATCGCCGAAGCGCTGCAGGCCATGCCGTTTCTCGCCGAGCGACGCGTCGTCGTCGTCACCGACACGCAGACGATGCGGGCGCAGCCGCGCCGCGACTTCTGGGCGATCGCGCAGAACGTGCCCGACGGGAACACGCTCGTGATCCTCGATCTGCTCTCGCCGCGCGCGAAGACGCCGCAGCCCTTCGGAGCGCTGGCCGGTCGCGCCGCCCAGCGCATCGACACCTCCGCGAACGAAGCTGCCCGCGCCCGTTTCGTGCGAGAGACGCTCGAGCGGCTCGGCGCCGACGCCGATGTCCGCGTCGTCGACGAGCTCGCCGGCAGCGACGCGGATCTCGCGGCCGTCCGTAACGATCTCGAAAAACTCGCGCTCGCCGGCAAGAAGATTTCGCTGCAAGATCTCGAGCGAGAGACGCTCTCGATTCCCGATCCGAAGGCCTATAAGTACGCCAACGCCGTCGTCGAGGGGAAGATTCGCGTCGCGCTCGCAATCGCGGACGAGATGTTCGAGAGCGACCGCGGCGCCGCGATGATCCTGCTCTCGGCGCTTGCGGGAGCGTGCAAAAACCTCTGGGAGCTCGCCCGCGGCGGCGCGCTCTTCGGCCGCGACAAGTACAGCGAGTACGCGCTGCGTCCGCTCGCGCCGCGCGTCGGCGAGCGTCGCGCTCGCGCCGCTTACGAGCGCGCCGTTCATGCGATCGAAGCGATCGTTACCGGCCGGGTCGGCAGCGACGTCGGCGAGCACCGCGCACTCGTCGACCGCATCAGCGTCGAACTCTCAGCCCTAGCCCGTTAGATACTCCACTGCCACGCGTTCCAGGATTCGGTGACCGGGTTCGGCGCGAAGCCGTGGAAGTCGACGCTGATCGCCTCCTGCTGGCGCTGCCACCAAAAGTAGAGCACGGGATTGTCAACCGAAAGAAGCTTTTCGATCTTGGAGTAGGCCGCTTTGCGCGACGGCCGATCGTAGCGCACCAGCGCGGCGGCCTGTAGCGCGTCCATCGCCGGGTTGCAGTAGTGCGGATCGTTATAGCCGAGCGGCGGGAAGTTGTCGCAGGTGAGCTGCGATGAGTTGTCGGGGTCGATGCCGGAGTACCACGTGTAGACGAGCATGTCGAACTTTCCGCCGTGCTGGATGCCGCCCATGCCTTCGGGCGCGTAGAGCAGATCGAACGGATAGGTCTTCACGTCCACGACGATGCCGATGCGGCGCAGCGCCGCTTGAATGAGGACGCTCTCGGAGCGGTGGGTGGCGGTTGCGTTGTCGGTGACGAGCAAGAGGTCGAGCGGGCGTCCGTGCTTGCGCGCGATCCCGTCGGGGCCGGCGACCCAGCCGGCACGCGCGAGCAGGGCTTTCGCGGCAGCGGGATCGTACGGCACCGAGCGCACCGCCGGATCGAAGGCCCAGATCCAGTTCGGAAGATCCTCGGTCGCGACCGCCAGCTCGCCGTGCGTCATCTCGCGCGTCAGCGCGTTCTTATCGAGCGCGGCCGCGATCGCCGCGCGAACCCGGCGATCGGCGAGGGCCGGGCGCGAGAGATTGAACTCCATCCCCTCGTAGCCGTTGACGTTCACCCAGACGATCCGCGCGTCGCGAAGCGTGCGGAGCGCCGGATACGTTTGGATCGTCGGCT
>Ga0335069_10008825_pt1 | contig 14383 bp, 15 predicted proteins | sample Lox_Sample_11_FD_206714 | JGI IMG/M metagenome (GOLD analysis project Ga0335069, IMG submission 206714) | Soil microbial communities from Loxahatchee National Wildlife Refuge, Florida, United States - Lox_Sample_1.1 | ecosystem: Environmental > Terrestrial > Soil > Wetlands | place: USA... | reverse complement strand
GCTAAGCCAGTGGAGCTCCGCGGCGATAGGCTGCTCAACGTTTCTCGGCCACCGGCTCGTACGCTGCGGGCAAGCGCAGTCTGGTTACTTGCTCGAGGTGCGCCATGACTACGTAGGTCTACCTCGATCCGCCAAATCTAAAGTCTATCTAGAGTATGACCTTGCAGTAACGAGCGTGCCCTGCCTCTGCTACGAGAGGGAGTGAGCCGAAGCGGCGGTGCCTTGCCGGACACTGGCAAGGTGACGAAGTCCGCGGGAAACGGGGCTTGCGGCGAAGCGGTTACGCCAAGATGAGTCTCTAGGCTGAACACGGGACGATTGAGGAACACGAACCTATTGAAACGCATCTTAGGGTTGAAATGTCACCCCCGCCTACGCCGCTTCATGGGCAGGACGCGGCTCGGTGCCGGTCACAAGTATCGACTGGCCCGCAAATGCGGGCGGATATGTAAGCCGACCAGCAGGGTGCCACGAAGAGCGCGTAGCTAGACCGAGGCGTCCGCGCTTCGGGGTTCGGCTTTGGGCCCCGCTTGCCATAATGACTAGAGCTGACTACTATATGACCATGACTGAGGTACGCATCGCCGACTTGAAGAGCCGCCTGAGCGAACACCTGCGCAAGGTACGGGCGGGCAGTTCGTTGACGATTCTGGACCGGGACACGCCGATCGCGCGCATTGTTCCGTGGAAGGCGGGCAAGGGTTCCCTCAAGCTGCGGGCACCGCTTCCCGGAGCGCCGAAACTCCAGCGCGTGCCTCTTCCGCCACCCCTCCGGCTTCGCGGCGACGTCGTGAAGCTGCTCATGGAAGAGCGGCAAGGGGATCGGTGATCGCCTACCTCGATTCGTCGGTATTGCTGCGGGTTGTACTTGGCCAGCGCAGCGCTTTGAAGGAGTGGGGCCGAGTCACGCAAGGTATCGCCTCGGCGCTTGCGGAGGTGGAGTGTCTCCGCACGCTGGACCGGTTGCGCGTGGCTCATGGATTCGCCGACGAGATGATCGCCCAACAGAGGGAGGCGGTATACCGGTTGTTGGAAGCCATGGAGATCGTGGAGATTACGCACCCGGTTCTATCACGTGCTGCCCAACCGCTACCGACGGCACTCGGAACGCTGGATGCGATTCATCTTGCTACGGCAATGCTGTGGAAGGAGCACGCGGGAAAGGACTTGTCGATGGCGACGCACGACGTCGCATTGGCCGTCGCCGCGAAGGCAAGCGGGCTGCGCGTTATCGGAGCGTAATGGGTGGCATCCCTGCCGGGTCGGCGCGACCACGGTGCCGCGGGGGAGGGAAACGCCACCAAAATTCCATTCCGCTATTGCGAGCGAGTCCACGGCGATCGAGCCTTCACCGACCGCAAATTTATGCCACGACAATTCGAGCAGCCGATCGACGTACCGGACGCGTTCGCGCTTGAGAACGTAATCCAGGAGCGAGGTGGCCGGCGGGTGCTCGCCGGCGTGACCATTGGCTTGCCGAAAGGCGGCTTCTCGGCGCTTATTGGTCCCAGCGGCGCCGGCAAGACGTCGCTGCTGCGCCTGCTAAACCGGCTGGACGATCCGACTTCGGGCGTAGTGCGTTTTCTTGGACAACCGATCGACGATTTCCCGGTGCGTGCATTGCGCCGGCGCGTTGGATTCGTATTTCAGACGCCCGCGATGTTCCCCGGAACGGTGGCAGATAATCTTGCGATTGTATCGACCCTGGGCGGTAACATGGCTGCCGATGCGTCGATGCGCGTTGCCGACGTGCTGCGGCTGGCGGAGCTCGGCGCAGACTTTGGCGAGCGCAGCGCGGCCGATCTTTCTGGCGGGGAGAAGCAGCGCGTGGCCTTGGCGCGCGCGTTGATGACCGGGCCGGAAGTGCTGCTGCTCGACGAGCCCACGGCCGCACTCGATCCGGAAATCGCGGAGCATTTGATGCATACATTGCAGCGCCTTCGCGAGAGTACCGGCCTCACTATCGTGATGGTTACGCATCGCCTAAGCGAGGCCCGTTTTACCAGCACCTACGCAGTGATGCTCGAGGCCGGTCGCGTGGTGGAGGCCGGACCGTCCGCTCGGCTATTCAGCGCCCCGGTCGAGGTGCGCACGCGGGAGTTCATCACGGCGGGCGAGGGCGGCACGGACCATGGCTGAGCCGCCGGTCGACATCGGTTGGGCCCAGCTGGCCTTCGCGTCCGCCTTGATCCTGGTCGCGATCGCACTATCCGCCTGGCAACGCTTGGGCCTCGGCAAGAGCCTGGCGGTCGGTGCGGCCCGCGCGGTCATCCAGCTGACGCTGATCGGTTACGTGCTGGCGTGGCTTTTCAATACCAACCGCTGGTATTTCGTGCTGGGCGTGCTGCTGCTGATGACACTGACCGCGACGATTGCTGCTACGGACCGCCAGTCCGGGGCCGCGCAGGCGCAGCGGCGGTTGCGTCCGATCTGCTTTGCGTCAATCCTGGTTGGATCGGGCCTGACGCTGGCCTATGTGGGGGCGGCAGTCGTCGACGTCACGCCCTGGTACAACCCGCGCTACCTGGTACCGCTGTTCGGAATGATCGTCGGCAACGCAATGAACTGTGCGGCGCTGGCGGCGGAACGTTTGCAGTCGGAGATGGAGGCTGGACGTGGGCAGATCGAGGCGTACCTCGCACTCGGTGCCACGCCGCAGCAAGCGTCCGCCGAACCAGCGCGACGAGCGACGGTCGCAGCGATGATTCCGACAATCAATGCATTGACGGTAGTCGGTGTGGTATCGCTTCCCGGCATGATGACTGGACAGATCCTGGCCGGCTCGTCGCCGACCCTTGCGGTGCGCTACCAACTCGTCGTCGTATTCATGCTCACCGCTGCAGCCGCCCTAACGGCAGCAGGCATCGTGCTGTGGTATCGGCGGACTTTCTTCACGACTGCCGCCCAGCTGTTGCCTCGCGTGACGGTCTGATGCATCCGTACTGAGAGTACGAAACGACCGGGGCTGATCTGACGGTGCGTATTGCAAGTTGCGCAGGTTGCGATCAATCCTTCGTGCGACGAACCCGCTGATATCGCGACGCCGGGTTAGTCATGTCCTGGGGAAAACTCCCGGTCGGACTGACAATCCGCCACTCTGCCGTCTACTCGCTGCTGGAATTCATCTCGGCCGCTGCCGTCGAGATGCGAAAACATGGCTGCGCGAACATCCTGGGTTCGCTAGGACGCGGCAGATTGACATCGAATGCCATGCTGCTCTAGAATGGTTCCATTATGGTTCCGTGGAGAAGACCATGCTGACATTGACACTAAAAAACATTCCGGCTCACCTGCACGCTCGGCTCAAGGAAAGCGCTGAGAAGAACCGCCGCAGCCTCAACAGCGAAATCCTTACGAGGCTGGAGCGCGACGTTGCGGCACCGAAGGTTGACCGAGGCAAACTTGCCCGCGAGCTGAAGGCTTTCACCAGTCAGCTTCCCTATGTGGATCATCGAATTGGCGACCGCTACAAACGCAAGGGCCTTAAGTGATCGTCGTCGACACCAACATCATCCATTACTGTTGGGTACGTGGCCAGAATACGGAGATCGCCCAAGCGGTCCGTCAAAAAGATCCCGAGTGGCACGCGCCTATTCTGTGGCGCGCAGAACTACGTAACGTGCTGACGGCGTATCTGCGGCGCCGGTTGCTCACGCGGGCGCAGATCGTCGGAATACTCGGTATTGCCGATCAAGCGTTCGCCGAGCGCGAACACATCATCCCCGACGCTCTTGTGCTTGACGTAGTCGCCGGCAGCACGCTGACGGCTTATGACGCTGAGTTCGTAGCGCTAGCGACGGCGCTGTCCGTGCCCCTCGTGACGGGCGACAAGGCTGTGCTCAAGGCGTTTCCTGAGCGGGCCTTGACGATGGAAGCATTTCTCAAATCGCAGCAGGTGCTTGAGTAGCGTGTGGAGTCATACCGCAGCGTACGATGGACACATTGAGCATCAGTCGAGGGGCCTTGGAGCAAGAGTACGCCGGGATCGTGAGGTTCGTTCTTATTGAACCGGCATTACAACTACAGCATCTAAGCCAACTGGACCACGCAATCAAACTAAATGAAGGCACAGCACCCCTTTCCGAGCGGACGCAGCGTTTGCAAGTTTCGTAGCCGAGTCGGATTGCGTGGCTTCGGTGGCGGAATTCATAGCGTGCAGCGTGCTGCGTATCGGTCGTCGAAGGAGCGACGGCGCGCGCCTCCGGACAACCCATGCTTGGATGCGCTTTCTGAATCGCGACAACGGGGCGGTATCTGCCGCTTACTGCTCCGGCCCGACCTGCGCCGAGAGGGCCTTGGTTGAAGCGATGACAGGTTGGCCCTTTAGGTGGTTCAGCGCTTGCGTGAGCTGGAAATCGCCTGCAGCGCCGAACTCAAAGCGCGGCGGGGCGTTAAGGCTGCTCGTGCTCTTTCCATCCCTGTCAGCCGACCCGGCGTTCGCCCTCAGGTTCGCCGCCTTCTCCGCTTCGGTTGCCGATATCGTGGCCCGATCGCCGATCTTTGGCGTCTCGAGGTGGCCCGCGAGATTGGCTTCGCAGATCGAATAGGGTAAGTCGCGACCGTCGGTGACGATGATATCCGGCTCGATGCCTCTGGCCTGTATCGAGCGACCCGCTGGCGTGAAGTAACGCGCCGTGGTGAGCTTCAGTGCGGCGCCGTCGCCGAGCGACATGATCGTCTGCACCGAGCCCTTGCCAAAGGTCTGGGCGCCGAGCACCTTGGGGCGCTTGTAGTCCTGCAGCGCGCCGGCGACGATTTCGGAGCCTCCGGCGCATCGCAGCGGCCTGGTCCCTTCCGCCGCCGGCCGTTGAGCTACGTCATCTCGAAGCCGTCGCGTTGCAGTCTCCTCGCTGCCGTCTCCGCCTGAGAGTGAGCGCTGTAGACCGCGACCGCGATGTCCGTCTCGTTCATGCGCGTTCCGTCGCGAAGACGACCTCGACCAGGCGCGCTTCCAGCGCGCTCGCGTCCCCAGTGGCGCGGGCGAGCAACGTCGGCCGATCAGCGGTGCGAACGAAATCGCCCGCGCTTTCAAGTCGAACACCTTCAGACCGTGGCGCCCGCCGACTCCTGCGCGGGCTCCTCTGCTGCTCTATCGGCCGGTGCAAGGGGAATGTGGTCCGCGTCGAACGCGGCAAGACCGGTGCCGTCGAGAACTTCGTGCGCTCGCTTGACTTCCCGCGCGTCGCCGTTCGCGACGAGTAGGACCTTGTTCGCTTTCAGCGCTCTCTGGTAGCGCAGCACCGAGTCCTTCGGGATGCCGACCGCCGTGTGAGCGCCGATGAATGTGCCCGCCGCGCCGGCGAGGACGGCGCCCTCGATGCCGCCGACGTCGAAAACGGCGACGACACCGGGCATCAGCGGAATCGCCGATCGGCCGTCCGGCACGCCGCGCATCAGCGCGAAGAGGGCGCCCGGCAGCACCGGTCCCCCGAGATACACGGGCTCCTTCACGCTGCGCGCAGATGCCTGAGCGGGGAAGAGCGCTTCCAGCGTCACCTTGGTCGGACGATTGACGATGAAGCCGAGATGTCCGCCATTGGGCAGCGGCGCGGCCACGACGACCGCCTGGGCGAGCGGCGAGTCGTCGAGGTCTTGCGACGCGACCAGAATAACCGCTTGCGAGAGATCCGCCGCGCGCGCAGCGCCGATCATGAAACCGGCGATGACGACGACGGCTGCGGCGATTCCTGCGATTCGCTTGATCATCTGAGCCTCCATCACGAATGAACACCTTGGCGATGCTGTCGACGCGGCGCGTTACGCGAGCGTTTCGTTGCGCCCGTTGAACGTCACGGCCGCAACGCACGGTCGGCGCGCTCGCGTCGACACCTTCGCGAGGGCCACCGGTCTTCATTTCGCATGTGACAGAGCGCGGGCCGAATTGAAATCTCGTCGTGACGTTGCAGATCGACCCCTGTTTCCGTGGTCGCTTGGTCGGCGTCGCTCAGTACGCACTCGATGCCGACGGCGAATCGTGTGCTGCGGACGCCGCCTATTGATGCTGTTCGTCGATACCGCCGCTGAACGCGGTTGAAACACATTGGCGGCGACGTGCTCGCAATCGGTGGACCGATACTCGCCTCGGTGAAGTGCTTGGCTTCGGTATGCGGTGGTCGAACGACGATTCGGCGGTCCAGCGCGTGGCGAGGCCGCTATGTCTAGGGATTCGACGATGAGAGCTTCATGCTGTGCCGTGTTGATTGCGATCCTGACGCCAATCGCGGCGCTCGGCCAAGTTCAGGGGGACTATCAGAGCGGTCCGGAGCTTAGCCTTCGGATGGTCGAGCTCTACATCGACGACGCGAACCGCACGCTGGTCGCCGCTGACCTGGCGCTCGAACGCAGGATCGGAGGCGGGTGCGCCGGCAGGATCGCCGGTATTGGATGGATCGCGGGAAACACGCTTCGATTGTCGCGGCACAGCGAGCGAAGCACCGCTCACCGATGCGTCGTAGGGATCCGGTTCGATTTGCGCGGAACCGTCGGCGACGTCACCGAGGAGAGCGACTGCACCGCGTGGCGGGGAGTGACTTGCGAATTCGCCGGTAAGGTCGTCAGGTAGCGGCCGACTGCCCAAGCGGATGCGTCGCGCCGGCGCGCCACCAGTAATGCAGTCAAAGCAGGCCGAGACTTCGCGCGCGCGCGACAGCCTGTGCGCGCCGGTCGACGGACAGCTTGCCGAAGATGTTCTTCAGATGCGACTTGACGGTCTCGGCCGTGACGCCGATGACCCGCGCAACCTCCTTGTTCGATTGGCCCTCGGCGATCAACGAAAGGATCTCATGCTCTCTGGGACTGAGCTTCTCGGCCGCCGCGGCCGCGCGGTGCGGCCGCGCGGACGCCTGCATCGCACAGCCCGCGAGCAAACGCTCAACACAAGGCTCGAGTGCTCTCGTGCAGCGGGAACTCGCCCGAAATCGCCCGAGCAGGTGGCCCATTTCCGGGCCGGCGTCGAGAACCGATCGATGGGCTCCTGCGGGGGCAGCGATGTCGAGGACGCCGTGCAAAGCCAGCAGTGCACCATCGGTGTCGTTTGACGCCATGCGCGCGATCGCTAGCATGGAGCCGAGTTGCATCGCGAGGCGTCCGTTGCGGATGGTTCTTGCGTCGCGCTGCAGAGCTTCGAGGATGCCGCTCGCTTCGGCCCAGCGATTGAGCCCACCTGCCAGCAAAGCGCGGCCGATGTCGCGATCGCGGTGGATCTCGGATCGCGCGCAGCGATCCTTGGTCGGATTGAGCTCGGCCAGTCGCTCCAGCCGCACGACGCAAGCAGAAGCTTCGGCGAGCCTGTCTTCGACGAGGTGCAGCCGGGTGCGCTCCAGCAGCATGCCCGTCACCAGACGATCCCACCTGCGGTTGTAGCCCAGCGATTCGCCCTGAGCCAACAGCGCGTACGCGTGCGCGATGTTGGAGCGAGCCACCGCGACGCGCGCGAGCACGAGGTAGCTTCGCAGGACGCACTCGAGCATCACGACCACGTCGATCATCGACATGCGGTCGATGATGCAGTTCTCGGCTTCGTCGTAACGGCCCTGCTCGTACAGCAGTTCCGCGAGCAGCGGCGCGCACACGGCGGCCGCATTCGATTGCGGTCCTGCGTGCTGCTCCGCCAACCGCATTGCGTCATGCGCATGGCGCTCGGCGAGATCGAGCCTCGCCTGATCCAGCTCGACCAGGCCGAGCAGGCAATGGCGATACACCGACGAGAAGACATTGCGGCGGTCCTGCTCGACCGAATACGGAATCCAGGGCGTGGCGTAAACACCGTCCGGGTCGCCTGCCTTCCAGCGCGTGAGGCGCAACACGTTGGACAGCACGTTCGTGTTCCACGGATCGGCGCTTGGCCGTTCGATGCACGATTCGGCCAGCATCAGCGCTTGCGGGGTGTCGTCGGACAGGGCCAGGACTACGGCGTGCACCGCCTGACATTCCCATAGCACGTCCGCTTGCGCCTGCGCCGACGTCTCGCCACGCGCGTCCTGTTGGATTTCGTCGAGTATCGACCGCGCTTCGTCGAAACGCATCGCGAGCGCCATGCCCCATGCGATCGCCAGGCGCAACTTGACTTGTCCGCGCATGACGTCCGCGGGGAACTGGCGCTGCCAACCAAGCAACGTGAGCAGGTCGCCGGTCTTGACCAGCGTCATGCCGCAACGAGCGATCCAGTCGAGCGCCTGCGCGGTTTCGCCCGCCGCAATGGCGTGCCGCGCCGCGTCGGTCCACATCTCGTGCTCGGCGTACCAGCCGAACGCGCGCCGGTGCAGAGTCGGCACCTCGTCATCGTGGCGAGCGTGCAGCCGGTGACGCAGATAGTCGAGGAGAAGGCGGTGAAAGCGATACCACTGCCCCGCGCTGTCCAGCGGCTCGAGGAGCAAGTGGCGTCGCGCCGTACTCTCGAGCAGTTGTGTGCTCGACGCAACGCCCGTAACCGCCCGGCAGAGGTCAGCGTTCAGACTGTCGAGCACCGAAACGCGAGTCATGAAGGCCACGGTGTCATCCGGCCAGCCCGCGAGCATCTCGTCTAGATATGCGGCGAAAGGGCGTGAACTCACCGACGGGAGCGCCGCGCCGCGCGGATTTCCGCGCATGACTTCGGAGGCGGCCAAGCGCAACGCCGCCGCCCACCCCTCGGTGGCGGCATGCAGTCCTGAGATCACCGCGGGCCGCAGTCGGTGTTCGCACGTCTTTTCCAGGAAGTGGCGCGTCTCGTCGGCATCGAAGCGCAGCGCCGCGACGTCGATCTCCAGCAACTCGCCGTGCGCCCGCAGCCGCGCCAGCGGCAGCTCCGGTTGCGACCTCGTGGCGAGCACCAGGTGAAAGTTCGGTGGCGCATGCGTCACGATGAACGAAACCGCGTTGTGGATCGCCGCATCCGTCAGCCAGTGAAAATCGTCGACGAAAAGGAATATCTCGTCGTCGATCTCCGCGAGCTCATTGATGATCGCCGACACGATGGCTTGCGGCGCAATCAGCGATGTCTCGGCGCTCAGTCCCACCGCTAACGGGTCGATGCGCTCCGACGCGCGAATCAGCGCCTGAACCACGTAGTGCAGGAAGCGCGCCGGCTCGTCGTCCTCTGCATCGATCGTGAGCCATGCGACGCGGTGGCCGGCACCGCCCAGACGCGCAAGCCATGCCGCCGCGAAGGTCGTCTTGCCGTATCCCGCCGGCGCCGTGATCACGATCAGGCGTGCCGACTCGGCGGCGGCGACGAGATCGAGCAGTCGCGGCCGCTCGATCATGCCGGCATCCACGCGCGGCGCGATCAGCTTGGTGGTGATCACCGCCGAGAGCATACCGCCGTCTCCTCCTGCAGCCGTTCTTGGCATCCCCCGGGCTCCCCCGCCGAAGCGGCGCGGGCACCCCTGTTGGGGGATGGAGCCACCGCCGCGACCGGCGAAAGATGGCAGCCGTGACGAAGCCTGAAACGAAAGTCTTTCACCTGTCAAGGAGGCTCGCGATGGACACTGTCATGAACGACCTTAGGCTGGAGCGCGAAAACCGGCACTTTGCCAGCACGGGTGGCCGCAGCCAGGAAAACCGCTCGCGCGGGTTTCGGCCGGCTTTCATGGATCTCGACACGCACGCGGTCTACGACTCGTGTTTCGCCGACGGCACGCCGGCTCCGATTCACCTGCTCGATGGCTTGCCGGATAAAGTCGTGTTGAACCGCGATGCAGCCGGGCGCGTGCGCGCGGCCAAGGCGTCCATCGTCGCGGGCTTCGTGCTCGATGCGCGCTTCTATACGCGCCAGGAAGCGGCAGGCGTTGCTTCGAGGCTGCTCAATTGATGGCACCTGATTCAGCTTACGTCGCAATCGCCAGCGGCATTTCTCACACCACCAGCGAGGCAAACGTGTCGCACGCACCGATCCTATCGCACAAGCTCGGTCCGCTCGGCGCCGAACCCGAGCTTTCCGAGACCGCATCCATGGTGCAGGAATCCGTGCATCGGTACGCCGAAGAGGTCATGCGGCCGGTCGGCATCAAGCTGGACCGCATGGCGCCCGCAGAGGCGATCGCCCCGGCATCGCCGTACTGGAAAGCGCGCGGACAGTTCAATGAGCTCGGCTTCGGCATCGACACCTTGCTTTCCCTCGAGCCGGCGGAGCGCGCCAAGACGATGTGCATCCTGTTCGAGGAACTTGGGTGGGGTGACGCGGGACTCGCGATCTCGTTCGGCGCCGGAATGTTGCCTGCGCTGATGAGCGCGACGCTCGGCAACGCCTTCTGCCGCGAGCTGGCGACCGACGAGAAGCTGGGATGCTGGGCGATCACCGAGCCCGACCACGGCTCCGACATGCTCGACGCCAACCGAATGATCTTCCATCCGCAGGGCACCTATGGCCGCCCCAATTGCGTGGCGACGCTGCGTGGCGACGACGTGATCATCAACGGTCAGAAGGCGGCGTGGGTGTCGAACGGCGTCATCGCCGACGTGTGCATCCTCTATTGCGCGGCCGATAGCGGCGACGGTCCCGATACGAAGCACGGCGTCGTGGTCATCGTGCCCATGGACGCCAAAGGCGTTTCGCGCGGCAAGCCGTTGGACAAGATCGGCCAGCGGGCGCTGAACCAGGGCGAAGTCTTCTTCGACAATGTGCGGCTCTCGAAGGAGCACCTCCTCGCCGAGCCGGGCCAGTACCTGCACGCGGTCTACGCCATCCATACGTTCGCCAACGCGATCATGGGCACCGTCTTTACCGGCTGCGCGCGCGCCGCTTACGAACTCGCGCTCGACTACGCACACGAACGCAAAGCCGGCGGCGTGCCGATCATTCGCCACCAGTCGGTCGCGTCGCGCCTCTTCCACATGTTTCGCAAGGTCGAGGCGGCGCGGGCGCTTACCCACCGCGTCGTGCATTACAACTTCGCCTCGCCGCAGCCCTCGCTGCACGCCGCGATGACCGCAAAGATCACCGCGACTCAAACGTCGTTCGAGGTTGCGAGCGACGCGCTACAGATCTTCGGCGGCAACGGGCTCACGCGCGAATACCCGATCGAAAAGATCCTGCGCGACGCGCGCGCGTCGCTGATCGAGGACGGCTGCAACGAAATCCTCGCGATCAAAGGTGGCTACTACCTGATGGACGCGGATCGCCTCTGATTCGACGTCCCGGTACCTCACAACTCCTGCGAGAGACAGAAATGACGAAACAATACGAAGTAGTGCTCTACGGCGCGAGCGGCTACACCGGCAAGCTGACCGCGTGGAAGCTCGCCGAGCGTGGTATTCCGTTCATCGCGGCGGGCCGCAATGCCGAGCGCCTGCAGGCAGAGATGGCAAAAGTGCCCGAGCTCGAGGGCCACGACTATCGCTGCGTCGGTGTGAACAACGATCGGCGTGCACTCGCGGAGTTGTTTCATGGCAAGAAGGTAGTGATCAACATCGTGGGGCCCTTCATGCAGTTGGGGCGTCCGGTCGTGGAAGCGTGTCTCGACGCGGGCTGCCATTACTTCGACACCACCGGCGAGATGGACTGGGTGCAGCTTCTCGGGTCTGAGCTCGGGCCGCGATTCAAGGCGAAAGGTCTCGCGCTGTGTCCCGCCAATTCGTACATGTGGGCCGAGGGCAACATCGCCGCCGAAATCGCGCTCGAGACGCCCGGCATCGACACGCTGGACATCGTCTACCTCGCCGACTCGCAGGTGAGCGTGGCGTCGACTGCATCGTTCCTGCGCATGTGCACGAACCCGCAGTATTTCCTGCAAAACCGCGAGCTCGTCATGTGGCCGTATGCCAGGAGCTACACCGTGCAGTTGCCGGGAGAGCATCAGATCTTCAATGCGCTGCCATGGAGCGGAGGCGGGGAGCCGGTGTGGTTTCACGGTGATCCGCGCGTGAGCAACTGCCGCGTGCTGGCGTCGTTCCGGAATCAGGAGATGTTCGCAGGCGTGTTCGGCCTGCTGCAGAAGTTCGAGGCCGAATTCCGCGCGTTGCCGCAGGCCAGGCGTGAAGAGATCACCAACGCCTGGGGTGCCGACATCACAAAGGCGGAGCCGCCGCGCGAGGACCCGCATGTCAACCGCTGCATCCTGTCCTGTCAGGGCCGCGGCAACGCAAGTGCGGTAAGCGTGATCCTGCGCGGCAATTCACCGTACGCGCAGACCGGCGTTCTCGGCGCCGAAGCCGCGCGTCGCGTGCTGCGCGGACAGCTGCACGACAGCGGTTTCGTGTCGCCCGCCAAGGCGTTCGGCGCGCGCGCGCTGCTGGCCTCGCTTGCCGAAGAAGGCTATCTCGCGCACGAAGTGCACCGCATCTGAATCGAAGGAACAGCGACCGTGAGCACATCCGTTTTCATTTCTGGCGTGGGCATGACTGCATTCGGCAAGCAGATGGACACGAGCGTGAAGCAGCTGACCCGGCATGCCGTGGAAGCGGCGCTCGCGGATGCAGGCGGCGACAAAGCATCACTGCAGGCGGCGTTCTTCGGCAACTCCACCCAGGGCCACATGGATGGCCAGCACATGATCCGCGGTGAACTGGCGCTGCGCGAGATGGGGCTCGAGGGTTTGCCCGTGATCAATGTCGAGAATGCTTGCGCGAGCGCAAGCACGGCCTTCCATCTCGCGGCGAACTATGTGCGTGCCGGCGCCGCCGACATCGTGCTCGCCGTCGGTGCGGAGAAGATGTACTCGGCGGACAAGGCGAGGACCTTCAGCGCGTTCGACGGTGCCTGGGACGTGCACGACACGACAAACGGCAGGGAGCAGCTGCTGCGGATGGGCCACGGCATCGAACCGCCGGCCGGCAGCATGTCGAGCAAGCCGTACAGCGTGTTCATGGACATCTATGCGTCGATGGGCCGCATGCACATGCGCGAGTACGGCACGACGCAGCGGCAGTTCGCGGCGGTCTCGGCGAAGAACCACACGCACTCGGTGCACAACCCGCTCGCGCAGTACCGCGAGGCCTACTCGGTAGAGCAGATCCTCGCCGCAGCGCCTATCGCGTATCCGCTGACGCTGCCGATGTGTTCGCCGATCAGCGACGGTGCCGCTGCAGCCATCGTGTGCAACGAAGCAGGACTCGCGCGGCTGGGCATTGCACGCAAGCGCGTCGTTCGCGTGCTCGCGTGCGTGCTGCAAAGCGGCAGCGATCGACCCGCCGCGGCGCTCGACCGTCACCTGGTGCGACTTGGATCGGCCAAGGCCTATGACGAGGCCGGCATCGGACCGCAGGACGTGGACGTGGCCGAAGTGCACGACGCGACCGCCATCGGCGAAATCATCCAATCCGAGGTGCTCGGCCTGTGCCCACCCGGACAAGGAGGACCGATGGCCGAGCGCGGTGACACGACCATCGGCGGACGCATCCCGATCAATCCGTCCGGCGGTCTCGAGTCGAAGGGCCATCCGATCGGCGCCACCGGCCTCGGCCAGATACACGAGTTGGTGACGCAGCTGCGTGGTGAAGCCGGTGCGCGACAGGTGGCGGACGCACGCGTGGCGATTGCCGAAAACGGCGGTGGCCTGCGCGGCGTGGAAGAAGCGGTGGCGTGCATCACGCTCCTCGGACGCTGACGCAACCATTTGAACGACGTTATCGCGGCGCCGGCCTGATCGACTCGACCGGTAGGGCCGCATCATTGACGAGGACTGGCATGTTTCCCCGACCCGACAACGTCCTGGCGAACGTGATCGTGAACCGCGCCGACACGCTGCCCGACTTCAGCGTGTTGACGATAGAAGGCGGCGGGGTGCGCGCCGACGAGGTGCGCACCTATCGCGAGCTGTGGGACAACGCACAACGGCTGGCACGCGTGCTGATCGATCAAGGGCTCGAACCAGGCGAGCACTTCGCGCTGCTGATGGCCAACCAGGCGGAGTTCGTGGAGGCGATGGTGGCGGCATCGATCGCAGGCGTCGTGTTCGTTCCGATCGATCCGCGCACCAAGGGCGACAAGCTGCGCTTCATGCTCGACAGTGCGCGCTGCCGCGGCGTCATTGCGGCCGACTACGCGCTCGACAACCTCGCCGGCGTGCGCGGCGAGCTGCCGAACCTGCGCTGGGTGATCGGTCTCGCGACCGACGAGAGTCCGCGCCCACTGTCCGAGCATCCGGGCGTGAGCGCGCTGCACCGACTGCTGCCGGCCGATGTGCCACGACTCCCAATCCGCGCCACCGACCCCGACGGCGCGATGCAGCTGATCTTCACTTCGGGCACGACCGGCGATCCGAAAGCGATCGTGATGACGCACCGGCGCTACTGCGACACGTCCGCTGCAGCGTGGAAGCTCTTCGGCTACCAGAAGGACGACCGGCCGTATTCGGGACTGTCGCTTACACACGCCAACGCACAGATCGTGACACTCGGCGCATCGCTCGTCGGCGCCATGCCGGCGGTGCTGTCGCGCCGCTTCTCCAAGTCGCGTCTGTGGGAC
>Ga0335069_10008824_pt1 | contig 14388 bp, 15 predicted proteins | sample Lox_Sample_11_FD_206714 | JGI IMG/M metagenome (GOLD analysis project Ga0335069, IMG submission 206714) | Soil microbial communities from Loxahatchee National Wildlife Refuge, Florida, United States - Lox_Sample_1.1 | ecosystem: Environmental > Terrestrial > Soil > Wetlands | place: USA... | reverse complement strand
GCATTTAAAGCGCGTATAAACGATCCAAATTTTAGACGTATCTAAGTACCAACCAACCCGAGATAATTGATCCTGAGTCACATAAAGAAGAAATAGACATGAAAGTTAGCTACTACTCAAGCTTTAAGAACGTCACCCCGGTAAATTACCCCGAAATCAAGAATGTGATCGAGGTAATCAAAAAGGGGTCTGTGAAAGGAAATAACTTCAAGGAAACCATCCTCAAAATACGCAATCCAGCCAACAGCAAATCCGCCGTAAACGACCTGAAAAAACTTTTGCCGGCAATTGGTTTTGCTGGTGAATTTTCCAAACGTGAGAATAACTCATTAATGGAAGCATCCGGCTTGATGATGCTTGACTTCGATGGGACCACCGAAATTCCAGAAACTTTGAAGGGGTTCAGGTTTTGCTCATTCATCAGTCCCTCAGGCACCGGTGTCAAAGTATTGATCCGCATTCCTCTTGTAAAAAACGATGCACAGTACAAACAATACTTCGCTGCCATTCAAAACAAATTCCCTTCTGTTGACAAAAGTGGCAAGGACATCAGCCGGCTTACCTATTTGTCGTGGGATGAAAATATTTACTTCAATGAAGGCGCACCTCTTTGGACAGAGAAGATTGAACCCAAGCCAGAGCCGAAGCCAGAAGAAAAACCAAAAGCACTTTACAATGCCGCAAAAGTTCAATCCAACTATGCGAAGATGACAATCCCGCTGAAGATGATTCAGCAATCAGCAGTGGGCAATCGTCATGACACAATTCTGAAAGCCGGCAAGCTGCTGGGTGGATACATTGGCGGGGGAGAAATTTTACTTGAAGATGTAGAGGCAATTTTCAAGCGTGAAATTTTAGGCAAGATGGACGCCGAGTCAGACTTTGACGCCCAGTGGAAAACATTTCTGGACGGCATCAAGTACGGAAAGGAACTCCCAATCAAAGAGCGCGACAAAGAACGCAAAGCCATCAAGGCAGAATTCAAAGCCGAAGAAGTTTACGGAGAAATTTATTACACACTCAAAAGTCAAGAGGCTGACTTGGACGACCTTTACAACAATGGTAATCCCAAAGGGTTCTCAACCGGATGGAAAGTATTTGATGATTATTACTCCATCCGTCCCGGGTTCTTCACTATCATGTACGGCGCACCCTTCACAGGCAAGACGATATTTCATTTCTGCATGCTTGTTAATTTATCAAAGCTCCACGGTTGGGTTAATCTCATTTTAAGCCCCGAAACAGGATCGTCACGAGATGTGTTTGCCAGGCTCATAGAAATTTTTGTTGGCAAAGACATTACCAAAGCTTTCAATAACCAGATGTCGAGAGAGGAGTTTGAAAGCGCAAAGAAATTTATAGACCAGCATTTTATCGTGATCGATCCTGAAACAGTGGACGCAGACCTGAGCACAGAGGAATTTTTGCTATACTGTCAAATCATTGAACGGAAGTTCAATGTCAAGATCAACACAGTCACCATAGATCCGCTGATTGAATTGAGATTTGAAGGCGACGTCCGAGATGATATTTTCTGGGGCCAGCAGCTACGTATGATTCGCGTGCAGGCAAAAGTGAATCAATGGCATGTGTTCTTACTCACCCACACAATCAAGCAGAAGTACATGGGCCACGATCAGTACGGTAACGCGATATTCCCATTTCCAACCCCTTCAGACATCGTCAGCGGCCAGGTATTTTGGCGTAAAGGATTTCAGATTCTCGGTTTCTACAGGCATATTTTTGAGGCCCACGGCCCAGATGACACCATTGAACTGAAGTCACTAGGAAAACAGGTTTTTGCCAATAGCTTATTCATCCGCGTTCAAAAAACTAAGCCGGAAGGCGTGGGAAAAATCGGTGAGATTGAATTCAGATTCTACATTCGGCATCATGAATTCATTGATCCCAGCGGCGAAATCCCAAGAGTTGCGCCTTCAGCGACCTCCATACAGCCTTTTGTCAGAAGCCCCCTGGGCGAAAAGGACGATGATTTGCCAGATTGGTAGATAAAAAATGAAAAATACTTGACATTTTAGTACATAAACCTTCAATTTACGCTTATGAAAATCTTCAGGCCCTCGTTTTTCCAAAAAATCAAATTTTTGTTCCCTTACATCTGGATTGAACTTCCGTTGGCAATCCTGGTCGGGATCACGATCACGCTGGCTCTTTGCGCTTTTCTAAACCAATTATTCGAGCGATGGAACATTGGAGGATAAAACTTGATGCATGGACAGCACCAATCCAGGGTAAGCGTAAAGCGCTAGATGCTGTGTTTGTGGATTTCTTCGGCAGTCTTGAAGGCGCAAAGGAAAAAGCAAATCAAGTCTGGAAAAACAACTTTCCAAATATGGAAAAAGCAATATACATCTATCCCGGCGATGGCACGTTCTTCGATTACGTGCACAAAGCCGATAATCACAAAAAATTCGAACGAGAATTCATACCAACCCCCAAACCTCTTTATGCTCCCCGCTAACAGTTATAATGGAATTTTGTTCATTGACATTGAAACAGTGTCACGTTATGAGTTTTTTGAGCAAGCAGATGAGCGCCTTAAAAAACTGTTTGAAAAAAAATTCAGAAAAGAAATTGAACTCGCTAAAGAATACAAAGAAAAGGATCCAGTTCAATTTTGCTGGGAAAACAATGCCGCGCTCCATGCGGAGTTCAACAAGATTATTGTGATCTGCGTTGGAGCGATGGGGGCTGATAACAATTTTGGTGTCAAGGTTCTTGCTAGTGAAATAGAATCTGATTTATTGTGGTCATTTGAAAAGATTCTTGACAAATTCCCTTCGCACAAACTTTGTGCTCACAACGGTAAGGGATTTGACTTTCCGGTTCTTGCAAAGAAATTTATCATGGAGGGATTCAAGTTGCCTAGTCAATTGAACGTAATGGGCAAAAAACCCTGGGAAACCCCATTCATCGACACAATGGAGATGTGGTCTTTTGGTGCCTTTGGTCAAAAAACAAGTCTTGATCTGCTTTCTGCGTCACTTGGAGTTCCATCACCTAAAGAGATATTGCACGACATGTCTGTGCATGAAATCTATTATGCCAATGAAGACAAAAAACAAGAGGCACTCAAACTTCTTGGCGAATATTGCACCGGTGATGTGGTGACACTTTTTAAAGTGTACAGAAAAATGATGGGTGATTATTCTGACATTGACAGAGTCGTTGTTAAATGATCGATTACCAAAAAATAATTCTAACCGAAGAAGAGTTACAGGCAGCCATACTTGAAGGCAAAAAGAAAAAACACTTTCATGAACGAAACAAACATTATTGGGAAGCCCAGGGTGATTCGGGTGCATTTCACGAGCCCCTTCCGACTAGACATAAACCTAGGAAAGGCGTACAACCAGGCGATGAAAAAAATCGGTGAGTATGATTGGATGTGTTTCACGGATTACGATGTGCTGTTCCTTACACCAAACTCCAAAAAAATTATCATCAATTGCTGTAAACATGCGCCAGAAGGCACGGGTCTTTTGACTTGCTTCACTAATCGTATTCATCCAATTTCTAAGGGGCAATTATTGCACGGACTAAGTGAGAATTCTGACATCCGAGAGCATATCAAAATCGCTATTGAACAAGAGCTTGTTCCTTTACGATTTTCTATGTTGAACTACAAAGTCAGCGGATTTTTGATGTGCATCAACAAAAAAGTTTGGGAAGCATTGGGAGGTTTTTCCGAAACCGGAGAAGCACTGGGCGTTGATACAGACTTCTGCTCACGTCTCCTTGAGAGGAAATTCAAAATCTACAGAATGAACCAAGTCTACGTTTGGCACACCTATCGCCTGATACAGGGCATTGACAATAAAGAACACCTCAAAAAATGAAAGCATCTATTGTGGTGGCTATGGATGGCCCTTATCTTGACAAGGCCAAAAATCACGGTCTGTTTTTGTCTTTGATAAAAAACTGGAATCAGAGAATTTGTGTATTGTTGATCGATTGCAAGACTAGCGATCTGATTGCGCACGAAAAAATTCAGTATGTGTTTATTGAAAAGAAACAACTTGAAACCGCTGGATACAATTGGCCGCAAAACCGTGATTCATATTTCTCTATTGAAGGCGGAGACTTTTTACCCTTCTTTGATTTTGATGAACATGAGTTGATCATCAAAATTGATGCTGACATGATTATGCAAGCCCCAATACGTGATGAGTTTTATAATAATTGGCGTTTTGGGCTTGTGGCAACAACCGAATCAGACATGAAACTTCGGGAAGAATTTTGGCGACTTCAGCCCAAATGTGGATATGAAGCCGCAAAGAAACGATTCCCGGAAATGAAGCGAAAAAAATTGCTTAACGGAGGAGTAGTTGTTGCTCAGGCAAAAACCTATGAAGCAATATGGGCTCATTATAAACGTCTGTTCAACGTTATGGTTGGTACATTCGGACATCATGCTGGCACCCAATTCCTATTAAGCTGGATCATTCACACTTATTTCCATCAATGGAACATGGGATACTCGATGCATTGCGGTGATTGGTTTATCGATGTACGAACCATGTCCGATCGAGGGAAGCTGTATTACAGATTTCCTGAACTTGTAGTTTTCAATCACACAAAATTCAATCCATCTTATGATTTTAAAAAAGATCGTTTCTAAGGTCACTGGAGAAACTCTCCATATTATACTGCCGGCCGGAGCCGCATCAAAACTCAAGCGAGTTGATATAATTGATCCTGAAAACCCCTTGCAATGCGCTGCGCTTTCACTCAAGGATGGAGAATCATTCAAAGCGCACTACCACATCCCGAAATCTCAACATTTAAATTTTCCGGCCCAAGAAAGCTGGCATGTTGTAAAGGGGAAAGTGTTAGCAACTTTTTATGATGTTGATAACACGGTTTTGGATTACGTGATACTTCATAAAGGCGATACATCTTTTACGCTCAAAGGTGGACACAACTACAAATGTTTGTCTAAAAAAGCGAGCGTACTAGAGTTCAAAACTGGCCCATACAAAGGACAGGAAAACGACAAAGTTTTTATTCCATGAAGATCATTGTAACTACCTCAGATAATTACCGGCACATTCCTCAGATTTTTTGGAATCTATTCAATATCTATTGGCCTGATCAACAGGTGGAACTTGTAGGTTATCAAAAACCTTTCGGTGTAATGCCTGACAACTTCACTTTTGTGAGTTTGGAGCCTGGCCCGCACCACGGCAGTCCTAAATCCTTCGGGACCGATCTTCGGAAATATTTCAGGACTCAGCCGGAAAGATTTATATGGTGCATGGAAGATTGTTTTTTGAAGGCGCGGGTAGTTGATAAGCACTTGAATTTTGCCAAGTTCATGTCATCGATCGAGCATGTGGGGCGCATTGGCCTCAGCGCTGATTCACACAGGCAGTATACAATCCCATTTCTGGTGGGTGAATATGGCAACCAAACTTTTGCCACTCCACCTAAAAGTGAATACCGATTATCAACACAAATTGCTATTTGGCATCGCAGTTATCTTTTGACTTACCTTAAAGAGGGTATGACACCTTGGGAGTTTGAATGTCAGGAAAAAGTGATCGACAAATGGCACAACTTATGCCTTTCTTACCCGCCAATTGAAATGAATGAAGGTGTCAGAAAGAGGGATTTGAATGATTTCAATTTCGACGGAATTGAGCAAGGTGTTATTGATGAAATTAAATCAAAAATGGTTTATGAATGAGCTTGTGAATCATTTGAATTATGTCAAGTTTCATCTTGGTTGTGGGCACAGATACTTTGGCCCTGACTGGATTCATGTGGATGCAGACACAAGTTATAATCATGTAAAGTCAACGGATATATACCTTGAAGGCGCACATCCAAATTCAGCGGACATCATTTACGCATCACACTTGATAGCGTATATACCACAAGACAAAATAAATCTTGCGTTATGGAATTGGCTTAGAGTCCTTAGACCTGGTGGTATTTTAAGGTTAGCTACTCCGGATATTGAAAAGCTGGCGGAACTTTACGCATTTAAAAAAATAGGAATCCAGCAACTTATTGGTCCAGTTCTGGGTATCATGGAAATCACCCATGATAACCAAAAAAAGACACTGCATCATAGAAATATGTTTGACAGAAGTTCATTGACAAAAAAATTGTTGCAGTCCGGCTACGTCGATGTGAAGGAATGGAAATGGCAAGAAGTTGACCATGGGAAATTTGATGATCACTCTCAGGCCTACATTCCGCATATGGAAAAGAAGAAAGGAATTCTAATTTCATTAAACATACAAGCCACTAAACCTTAAAACGATGTCAGAAATATCAAAATCTTATTTGAAGCAACTCATTAACAATCCCAAGCCATTTATATTGGACGTGGGCACTTATGATGGGAAGGATGCTTATGAGTTATCCAAAGAATGGGATCATAATTGCACTGTTCATTGTTTTGAGCCCGACAACAGATCACGAGCGATTTTTATCAGTAAGTATACCGGCATCAAATCAATGACCCTACATCCATTTGCGTTAACAGATGTTGATGGTGAGGTTGACTTCTACAAAAGCGACAGCGAAACCCGGCGCCATGAAAACGGCGCCAACTTTTGGGCTGCTAGCAGTAGTTGTATGAAGCCCACAGGTCATCTTAAAGCATTCCCGGATGTTTCTTTTTATTCGCCAGAGAAAGTTCAATCGAAAAGACTTGACTCTTGGTACACTCCTGGTATGCCTATTATTGATTTAGCTTGGGTAGATGTGAATGGTGCAGAAGAAAGATTTTTAAGGGGTTCACGAAAATCACTTTTGTTTACAAGGTTCGTGTTTATGGAAATATCCCATGGTCTTTACAAGGATTCAGGATTGAGTTTGATGCCTGATTTCGACTTGATTGACGTTTATGATCGTCATGATCAATACGAAAACATTTTATTTAAAAACAAATTTCTATGAGCTACAACCCTTGGCCATTCGGTGACATTGACGAAAGCCTCCAGCGCCCCGAGCTTTCTCAAATAAAAAAAATGGGTTATGAATTCGATGACCCAAGAGATGTGATAGACATCTTCGAGAAAAAGGTAGCTAAGTTTGCCGGATCAAAATACGCGGTTGCTGTAGATTGCTGCACTCATGCAATTGATTTGTGCTTGACATTTAAATCCATAATTAGCAACACGAATCAATTGTGCTTGATCCCAAGGAACACCTACATCTCGGTGCCCATGAGCGCAGTTTTGAATCCATTTTGTGAATTAAAATTTACGGATGAAAAATGGGAAAAATATTATCGCATTGGCGACACGGGTGTGGTCGATGCTGCAACGTGGTGGGAGGATGGCATGTACATTCCTGATACTCTTTTTTGTATCTCATTTCAGCGCAAAAAAATCATCCCCATCGGACGAGGGGGAATGATCCTGACAAATGATCCGCTTTCATACCATTGGTTAAAAATAAACCGATACGATGGCCGTGATATGGAAATCTCATACGATGGAGATAAGCACATAAAAGATCTAGGTTACCACTACTACATGACCCCTGAAGACGCGGCCCGAGGTATAATCCTGATGGACAACATCAAAAAAGTTGGCTGGAAGGATTGGAGTTCTTACCCCGACACTGAAAAAATGCTAAAAAACGTTCTCAAATGAAATCACTTATAACTGGAATTGCCGGCCAGACCGGTTCTTATCTTGCTGAGCACCTTTTGTTTCATGGTCACAAAGTATTCGGCATGATCCGACGAAACAGTGTAGCCGAGCATCAGGAAAGTCGGATTCAGCACTTGTCCAAGGACATTGAGACTTTCTACGGGGATGTCACAGACATTTCCTCGATCAGCAAAATTATGCGGCAGGTGAAACCAGATCACATATACAACCTTGCCGCTCAAAGCCATGTACGCATCAGCTTTGATACACCTATTTACACGGTCAACACAAATGCAATGGGCGTGCTGAATATGCTTGAATGCGCAAAGGAAATAGTGCCAAACGCTAAATTCCTTCAAGCGTCGTCAAGTGAGATGTTTGGTCTTTCTGTTGATCCTGATGGCTTTCAGCGCGAAAGCACACCCATGAATCCGGTAAGCCCTTATGGTGTCGCTAAGCTTTTTGCCTACAACATGACTCGTCATTACCGCAGGGCTTACGGAATGTTTATTGTAAACTCCATTTGCTTTAACCACGAATCACCGCGCCGATCATCAAACTTTGTCACGACAAAGATCATTGATGGATTCCTGAGAATTAAATACGGAATGGCGGATCACATAGAACTGGGCAATATCGAATCTTCGAGAGATTGGGGATTTGCTGGTGATTACGTGAGGGCCATGTACCTGGCAATGTGTCAACCAGAGCCAAGTGATTACGTGATTTCCACACAAAATACTCACACCGTGAGACACTTCTGTGAACAGGTGTCCCAAAAAATTCTTAATAAGTCTGCTGATCAGTTCATCAGGATCAACAAAAAATACTTTCGCAAGGAAGAACTTCCGTTTCTTATGGGGGATTCATCTAAAATCAGAGCTTTAGGATGGTCGCCTGATTATTCATTTGACGATCTTCTCAACATGATGATTACTGAAATAAGCGCTCACTTTATCATACGACACAATATTCTTCAAAAATGACATACGACGACATGCTTTCTCGGCTAGAGAACGGAGATCACTTTTCTTGGGCACGTTATGGTGACGGGGAATGGAATTGTATTTTAGGTAAAGACCCAGACAAGGTCAATTGCGATGGCCATCATTATTTTCCAGACCTAGGAGAAGCGCTTAAAAAAATCCTTGAAGCTCAGCGCCCATACTTTTTGGGAATGCAACGCCTTGCTGAAGAACAGAATTCTGGCAATCCGGAATTCGAGCGCCTTAAATCACTTAATAAGTGGGGTAGTTCTGATATCCTTCATCACGCAAGCATCAAAGGACAATTGAAACCATTTTTCAATGTCATCAAGAATTATGATGTGACCATTGTTGGTCCAGAAAAACTTCTAATGAATCTGGACGATGATGTTGTAGGGGATTTTTATCCGTTGGAAATTCCGGAAATCGATTGTTGGAAGGCGCACAACAAAACCTTGAACGGTCTGACTAAATCAATTTTCCGTGCTCCCGATGGACATTATGGTGACCTAGTTCTTTATTGCGCCTCGATGATGTCAGAAGTTCTTATCGATGAAATGTGGCAAATTTACGGCAGCGACATTACACAGATCGACCTGGGGTCAGTCCTAGACCCATACGCTGGTATTCAAAGCAGAACCTACCACAAAAACCTCGCAATATGAAAAACATACCACAAAAAATAAGGGACATAAAAATAATATACACAGCCATATTTGGGCCTTATGACACGCTCAAAGACCCGAATGTGATCACGCCTGGTTGGCGATATATCTGTGTGACAGACCAACCGCTAAAGAGTAATGTTTGGGAGGTGATGTCTGGCAAGGATTTTTTGCAATCACAGCCTAAGTTGCAAGCAGAACTAGAATTATTACCTACCGATGTTTTTAAGGCGCGACTCATAAAAATACTAGGATTCACCGCATGGTCGAATCCATCAATTTGGATTGATGCCAGTTTCAAAATTGATTGTGATTTGAATGTTTGGTGGGATAGGAAATTCCGATCTCCATTTACAGCCGCCTGGCATCCGTTCAGGGATTGTGTTTACGATGAGGCAGAAGCTTGTATTTTAAACAAGCGAGACTCAAAAGAAGTAATCATGGCCGAACTTTCTGAAATGCCATTTGTGCCCCAAAATAATGGCATGATTGCTTCAGGTATTTTGATGCGAGAAAATAACCTTCAGACACAAACATTTTGTGTAGTCTGGTGGGAATTTTTATCAAAACACAGCCATCGGGATCAAATAGCTTTTGCTGTACCACTGTGGCTGTATAAAAAAACATTTCATGGTATTCAATGGGACTACCGAAAGAAAAAAGATTTCATTCACATGCCGCACATACAACCCAAGCCCGTGTTGTTGAAATCAAGAAATGCTTCAGGTATCAATGACCACACTGATCTATTAAACTATCTTGCAAAAAAGTACAACCTTCAACGTTACCTTGAAATTGGGGTCCAAAATCCAAATTCAAACTTCAATAAGATTAACGTCACATCAAAAATAGGCGTGGATCCATATCCCACCTTTAAGCAATTCAATATTGAGGAAATGACGTCCGATGAATTCTTTGAAGATTCAAAGGCTAATTTTGACTTAATATTCATTGACGGACTTCATCATGCTGAGCAGGTTGAGAGAGATTTTGAAAACTCAATGCATCATCTTTCCGCGGGGGGATTTATAGTTCTTCACGACTGTAACCCTGAGTTCGAGCGCCATACTTCAGTACCCCGGAAGGAAAAGGGTAAATGGCTTGGAGATGTCTACAAATTCATCTCAGTATTGAGCCGCTACCAGGGCATTGAATATCGCACGCTCAACATGGATAATGGATGTTGCGTGGTATGGAGAAGCCAAGTAATTAAGGCTACAATGAATAAAGACTGGCGTGATATCACCTGGAAACAGTTTGTTGAAAGCGGTCCTCAAATGATCAATCTTGTTAGTGTAGATGATTTTATACGTTTGATATGATCGATGTAGTTTACGTCTTGGGTAACGGAAGCCGTTGGTCAGACAATGAATTGAGATACTCGCTCAGATCAGTGGGCAAACACCTAAAAAAGCACGGTGATTTGTTTTTGGTAGGCGAAAAGCCCACTTTCATCAACGATAAAATCATCCACATCCCGGCGCAAGACGGCTCTTACAAGGAGACGAATATATTCAACAAGTTGATTTTGGCGTGTAAAAATCCGGCGATCTCAGACTATTTTCTATTTGTCAATGATGATCATTTTTTTGCCAAGGATTTTGATATCGATAGAATTCCTTACTGGCATGGTCCGCTCCTTCAAGAATCTTTGCATAAACGAGGTCTTCAGGATAATTATTGGTATTCAATACGCAATACGATTGATGCACTGAAAGACAAAAATAAATTGAACTTCGACGTTCATTATCCTATAATCTTCAACAAGTATCAATTTTCCAAGCTTGAAAGCGCTTATGATTGGAGTGTGATGTTTGGGTATCTGATCAAATCCCTATACTGCAATCATTACCACATTCCAGGAATCCAGACAAAAGACAACAAGATCAACGAATTTTCTGGCGATAAAATAGAATGGGATATTTTCTCAACATCCGTCCATGTAAACACTTCCGTAAAGCAAAAACTTTCGGAAATGTTTCCCGATCCTTCTCCGTGGGAATTACGATGATCGCTTGTTTTTGTATGCGATTGCTAATGCGATTCGTTTGGCTTGCTGCACGCTTTTGGGGTGAATTTTGCCAATTGTTCCAGAATCTTTGAATTTTGAAACCAGCTCGCCAACATTGTGCGAGAACACGGCATTACTTTTTCCTTTCAGTAGTGGCATGGTTGAGGTTGTTTAATAGTTTCACAGGGTCTTGCAAATCCTTTATAACGTCTACTTGCTGATTCAATTTGATTGACAAAGCTTTCGACAAGTGGTTAATTTCTTCTTGTATCTGTTGCTTTTTTTGATCATCAGAAGCCATTTGACTTGCCATTATCTTGGCAATTCTTTTCTCGGCATCATTTCTAATTGTTGAAACATCTCGAGAGTAACCTTCAAATTTAGCGACCTTGTATCTAATTTCTTTTGAAAGAGTTTCCACAGCTTGCTTATCAGTAAATTCCTGAACCTTGATCAGGTTGTTCAGAATAGACTGACTGATTTTACGTTCACGGCCATAGTAATCCGCTTCGCCATTGTAAGCACTGATCATGTCCTGAGCGGAAGAAAAAAATGGAATTTGACTTCTTGAAATGAAGGTTAGCGCATTCAATACCTGGTCGGATGCAGATTGATCCCGGGTAATATAATCATTACCTTGTGGATCCCGGATTGATTTACCCCTGAAATCGTGATCCCATAAAACAGCAGATACCCAAGGGCCAAGAAGAACATCATTCATTTCAGGAATGAATGTTTTAAGGTCTTTGCTTGGTGAATCATTGGTTTCATCAAACTGATACGGTAGCCATCCAGTGACATCATTAAGCATATCGTTTTTATCGCCTTTATCATACACGTAAAATGGTGATATGAATCGAGCAAAATTGACTTCACCAACTTTAGGGACCTGCCAGTTCAGCGATAGTTTACCGCCGGGAGTCGGGATAAAGGGAGTAAATGGCCTGCGCTCCCTGATTTCACGAACAATATCACTTTCATCAGACTCTTTAGAGAGGAAATTTTTGGTCAAATACAATGACCCTAGAAAAGCAGCCATTGTCAAGGGTCTTTTTGCTACACCATTTTTTATAATTCTGGCTAGGTCAGCTTTGAATTTTATGTAAGGGTTGCCTATGACAGGAGTCTTTGATGCGACATCATAAAGCTTTCCAACAGTAGCATAATTTTGGAATCCCTCGTATACTTTTCTAATTGCTTGATCATGCGTGTAGCCATCTTCTACAAAAGAAATGTAAGCTGCTGTTTTTGCGTAATCATCGGCAGCCCCATAAAAACCAGATGCTTTCTCGGAAAATTTCTTGTATGTATTTAATGCCTTTGATAATAATCCCCCTGATTCAGATTCCTTGCTTGTCTTGAAATCTGTTGTGATCACGTCAGTGCCTAAAAGTCCTGATTTAACCAAGCTTTGATAGAGAGGACTTTGGGATTTTATTTCTTTTCTGGCCCGTATTTGATTCATTGTAAATGTCAATGGATCAATACCCGACATGGCTCCAAATGCAAAGTTCGACATCGTGTTGCCGATATGGACCACTGGAGAATAAACCGTGTGGAATCTTTTTAAAAACTGTCTTGCTATGGATTGATCGTATCCCCTGAATCCGCGATAAGTCCAATCAAGGAATTTATTAGCGAAGAAAAATCCCTTAAAATCCTGAGCTACATAATTTGGAACAAATTTTCCTGTGAGAGAACCGTAATAAGGTTTGCTTCCAGGTGTGCCGAGTTGAGTAAATCCTGGAGTCTCCTCTGTCCTGGTTTCAATTCCACTTTTATTTAGCGCATCAGCATATTCGAAAATAGCTTGAGTTTGAAGCATTTGCCCTACGCGCTTTGATGTGGCAAAAACAGGATCACGAATCAATGCCTGATTTACAGTATTGAAATCTTTTCGGGCCTTAAAAATATCAAAATCAGGTCTGGTTGACTGGAATGCTTTTTCAATATCTTCCGGGACCTCAAACTGTTCGTAAAGCCGAGCAATGTACTTTCCGTTGTACTTGTCATAAACAGACTTCGGAATAAGTCCATTGTCATAATGCCATTGATGAACCTGTTGATTCATCAATTTTAAATGGTCATGCAATGCCTTCTCCTGCTCATTAAGACGAGATAAAGCACTTTGCTGTAATCTATCTTGAAGCGCTTTCTTTTCTCCTTCAATAGCATTCCAGTCATCATGCAAATTAGCAATGTCATTTTCAAGTTGATCTATCGCCACAATATCCGAAGGGTCTTCTTTGAGTTTCTTGGTTAAAGCCCCTTGCTTGCCCGCTAATTTTTTCTTGATGCGATCTTGAGCCCCTAAATGTACAGTACCTTCTTGCGTCTGATTTACGTATGTTTCTGGATCGAGCGCCTGGTGAACCAAAAGAAGCGACTCCTGGCTAGAGTCAATAATTTTGTACAAATCCTGAGACAAAATTTTTGCCTTCAGGTTCCCGTAATTTTTATTGCCTATGAAATTGAGTTTATTTTTGATGTCACCAGCCTGATAAGCAATCCCACCCATTAAACTTTGGGCCATGTTCGAAGCATTCCTTATCACAACATTATTGTGAACAAGACCTTGTTTTACTTTAGCACCCACCCAATCCTCAATCCTATCAACAAGATTTCCGAAGGTGGCGTCCTGAAGTAAATTCATACCTTGCCGTACAGGTCTTATCCAGCTTACCGGATTAATGCTCATCGCCACAACCTTGTTGCCTTTTTTTAAGGCGCTCGCCATTTCCTTTGCTGGCTCTTCTTTGATTTGATCAAAGGTAAATTTCGGAATGGTGATAGCCTGTTTTTGCTCGATCGGTGAACTTTGCTTGATTGGGTAAACAGTCCCAGCGTCATCCTGAACCCTGTATCGATCCTTCAAATGCTCTACAACTTCACCTGTTTTAGGTTCACCAAGCCAATCAAAATTTACTTTTGTTCCGACTGGGGGAAAATCAGTCTGAGGCACAGGGATTTGATCTGCGGGTTTTTCTGGTACATTTTCAACAGGACTTGGTTGCGTTCCTGCGGGCTCACTGGGTTCCCGTTCAGTTTGTCTTGGTGTTTCATATTGTTTTGTTAAAATACTTTCACTTTCT
>Ga0335069_10008823_pt1 | contig 14388 bp, 11 predicted proteins | sample Lox_Sample_11_FD_206714 | JGI IMG/M metagenome (GOLD analysis project Ga0335069, IMG submission 206714) | Soil microbial communities from Loxahatchee National Wildlife Refuge, Florida, United States - Lox_Sample_1.1 | ecosystem: Environmental > Terrestrial > Soil > Wetlands | place: USA... | reverse complement strand
CGGTCGTCGTCGCCTGCGGCGCGCTGAGCACGCCGCAGCTCCTGCTCCGCTCCGGGCTGACGAACCCCGCGATCGGCAAGAACCTCGGCCTCCACCCCGTCCGCCTCGTCTACGGGCTGTTCGACGGGGCCCAGGACGCGCACATGGTCTACCCGATCACCGCGCACTCGATGGCGCACCAGCACGACGAGAACGGCGGCTTCGTGATCGAGGCGTCCACCGTGCAGGACCCGATCGGCTTCGCGACGACCCTCAGCGACGAGAGCGGGCCGTTCTGGGGACAGGCGCTCGTCGACGCCCTGAAGAAGTACCGGTACTGGAACGGCGTGCTCGCCATGGTCAACGACGAGAACACGTCGTCCGTCGTCGTCGACGAGAACGGCAACGAGCGCTTCGACGTCGCGTGGAACGAGAACGAGCAGCGCCGGCTCGACGACGCGCTCGAGTTCAGCCGCGAGGTGCTCCGCCGCGCGGGCGCGAAGCAGATCGCGTGGTCGGGCATCGCTTCGACGCACGCCCAGGGGAGCTGCCGGATGGGAGACGACCCGGCGCGCTCCGTCGTCGACCGCAACGGCGAGTCGCATGAGGTGAAGCGGCTGTTCGTCGGCGACGGCTCGCTCGTCCCGCGCACGATGTCGGTGAACCCGTCGCTGACGATCATGGCGCTCGCGACGCGCGTCGCGGAGCGGATCGACGCCGACCCGGACGGCTACCTCGCGTGAAGGCGGCGCTCCTCGGCGAGTACCACCGTCCGCTCGAGCTGATCGAGCGGCCCGTGCCCGAGCCGTCCGGCTGGCGGGACGTCGTCGTCGAGGTCGGCGGCGCGGGCGTCTGCGCGACCGACCTGCACGCGATCGACGGCCTGATGGAGCCCGCCGGGCTGCGGCCGCCGGTCGTGCTCGGCCACGAGAACGCGGGCTGGGTGCACGCGGTCGGCCCGGGCGTCACCGCGGCGAAGGTCGGGGACGCGGTGCTCGTCTACCCGCCGTACACGTGCGGCCTCTGCGTCGCGTGCCGGCGCGGGAACGACATGCACTGCGTCCATCACGGCTTCACGGGACTGACCAGCGACGGCGGCTTCGCGGAGTACGTGCTCGTGGACGAGCGCTCGCTCCTGCCGCTGCCGGCGGGCGTCGAGCCTGCGGCGGTCGCGCCGCACGCGGACGCCGGCGTCACGGCCTACCACGCGGTCCGCAAGCTCGCGCCGCGCCTCACCCCGGGCACGACCGCCGCGGTGATCGGCGTCGGCGGCGTCGGCCACATCGCGATGCAGGTGATCAAGGCGCTCGGCGCCTCGCGTGTCGTCGCGATCGACACGGACGAGCGGCGCCGGGCGCTCGCGCGCGAGCTCGGGGCCGACGAGGTGCTCGGCGGCGAGGCCGACGTCGCGGACGCGCTCCATGAGGCGACGAACGGCGCCGGCGCGGACGTCGTCCTCGACGTCGTCGGCACGAACGCGACTCACGGGCTCGGCCAGGCGATCCTCGCGCGCGGCGGCGTGCTCTCGTTCGTCGGCTACGGCGGCGACGTCTCCGTTCCCTCCGCCGACCTCGTCGTCACGGAGACGACCTACGCCGGCAATCTCGTCGGCACCTGGATCGACCTCTGGGAACTGCTCCAGCTGCACGTGCAGGGCACGGTGACGCTGCGGACGGAGATGCACCCGCTCGACGACGTCAACGAGGTGCTCGAGAAGCTGCGCGAGGGCGAGGTCACCGGCCGCGCCGTGCTCGTCCCGTGAGCCTCGTCGCGGGCAGGGCGGGGCTCGTCACCGGCGCCGCGAGCGGGATCGGCCGCGCGTGCGCGATCCGCTTCGGCGAGGAGGGCGGGCTCGTCGTCGTCTCCGACCTCGAGAGCTCGCGCGCCGCCGGCGAGGAGACCGTTGCCGCGATCCGCGACGCCGGAGGCACGGCCGAGTTCTTCCCGTGCGACGTCTCGGTCGAGGCGGACTGCGAGGCGCTCGTCGCGCGCGTCGTCGAGCTCCACGGCCGGCTCGACTTCGCGGTGAACAACGCCGGCATCGGCTTCCACGCACCGCTCGCGGACACGCCGACCGAGGACTTCGACCGCGTGATCGCCGTCGACCTGCGCGGCGTCTTCCTCGGGATGAAGCACCAGATCCGGCAGATGCTCCGGAACGGCGGCGGCGCGATCGTCAACACCGCGTCGAACGCGGGCCTCCAGGCGGTCAAGCACCTCGGTGCGTACACGGCGGCGAAGCACGGCGTCGTCGGTCTGACGAAGAGCGCCGCAATCGAGTACGCGAACGACGGCATCCGCGTCAACGCCGTCTGCCCGGCGGCGATCGAGACCGCGCTCGCGCAGGGCATCTCGGAGGAGCGACGGCAAGAGATCATGTTCCCGCAGGCGCTGAAGCGCTTCGGCCGGCCGGAGGAGGTCGCGGCCGCGGTCGTGTGGCTCTGCTCCGACGACGCGTCGTTCGTCACCGGCGTGCCGATGCCCGTCGACGCCGGCTCCCTCGCGTGGCTGGCGACGTACTAGGATCGCGCTCCGTGTCCTCGCCCTCGAATCAGCAGGTCCCGCAGCTCGGAGACGTTCTCTGGACGCCGCCCGCGGACGCGCGCGCCGGCTGCCGGGTCGGCCGCTTCATGGATTGGCTCGCCGCGGAGCGCGGGCGCGGGTTCGAGAGCTTCGCGGATCTCCACCGCTGGTCGGTCACCGACCTCGAGGGCTTCTGGGGCGCGGTCTGGGACTACTTCGAGATCCAGGCGGCCGCGCCGTACGAGCGCGTGCTCGGCTCGGACGCGATGCCGGGCGCCGTCTGGTTCCCCGGCGCGCGCCTCAACTACGCGCAGCACATGGTCGGACGCGACGAGGATCTCGACGAGATCGCCGTCATCGCCCGCTCGCAGTCGCGCGACCCGCGCGAGCTGACCTGGGGCGAGCTTCGCGAGCAGGTCGCGCGCGCCCGCGCCGGCCTGCAGCGGCTCGGCGTCCAGCCGGGCGACCGCGTCGTCGCGTACATGCCGAACATCCCCGAGACGCTGATCGCCTTCCTCGGCGCCGCGAGCCTCGGCGCGGTCTGGGCGACCTGCCCGCCGGAGTTCGGCCCGCGCAGCGTGCTCGACCGGCTCGGCCAGCTCGCCCCGACCGTCCTGCTCGCCACCGCCGGCTACCGCTGGGGGGACAGGCACGTCGACCGGCGCGAGCAGGTCGCCGCCGTCCGCGCCGGGCTCCCGTCGCTGCAGCACGTCGTGCACGTCCCGTACGCCGGCGGCCCGGACGACGCGCTCCCGGAGACGACCTCGTGGGACGACCTCGTCGCCGAGGCGGGACCGCTCGAGTTCGAGCCCGTCCCCTTCGACCACCCGCTGTATGTGCTCTTCTCCTCCGGCACGACCGGGCTGCCGAAGGCGATCGTCCACGGACACGGCGGCATCCTCGTCGAGCACCTGAAGAACCACGCCTTCAGCTGGGACCTCGGCCCCGGCGACCGGCTGTTCTGGTTCACGACCACCGCGTGGATGATGTGGAACGCGCTCGTCTCGGTGCTGCTCACGCGCGCCTCGATCGTGATGATCGACGGCAACCCGGGCTGGCCCGACCTCGGCTTCCAGTGGCGGCTCGCGGCGGAGACGAAGGCGACCTTCTTCGGGCTCAGCCCCGCCTTCACGATGGCGTGCCGCAAGGAAGGGATGCAGCCGGGCCGCGAGCTCGACCTCTCGTCGATCCGCATGGTCTGCGAGGCCGGGTCGCCGCTGCCGATGGAGGGCTACAACTGGCTCTACGAGCAGTTCGGCCCGGAGATGTTCCTCAACGTCGGCAGCGGCGGCACCGACGTCTGCACCGGGATCGTCCAGGGCTATCCGCTGCTGCCGGTCTACGCGGGCGAGATGTCGGCGCCGTGCCTCGGCGTCGACGCCGTCGCGTTCGACCTCGACGGCAACGAGGTCGTCGGCGAGCTCGGCGAGCTCGTGATCCGGCGGCCGATGCCGTCGATGCCGGTGAAGTTCTGGAACGACCCCGACGGCGCGCGCTACCGCGCCTCGTACTTCGAGTTCTTCCCCGGCGTCTGGCGGCACGGCGACTGGATCCAGTTCGACGAGCGCGGCGCCTCGTTCATCACCGGCCGCTCCGATGCGACGCTCAACCGCGGCGGCGTCCGGCTCGGCACGAGCGAGCTCTACGGCGTCGTCGAGGAGTTCGACGAGGTGCTCGACAGCCTCGTCGTCCACCTCGAGGCGACCGACGACCTGATCCTCTTCGTCGTCCTCCGCGACGGCGTCGAGCTCGACGACGGATTGAAGAGCCGCCTGTCGGATGCGTTGCGCAGCGGCCTCTCGCCGCGCCACCGGCCGGACGACATCGTCGCCGTGCCGGCGATCCCGCGGACGATGACCGGCAAGAAGCTGGAGCTGCCGGTCAAGAAGATCCTCAGCGGCACGGCGGTCACGGACGTCGTCAGCAAGGACGCGCTCGTCGATCCCGACGCGATCGAGCCGTTCGCCGCCTACGCGAAGTCGCGCGCGGCAACCACGGACAAGGAGTGACACATGGCTGAAAGGCCGGTCGTCGTCTACGGCGCGAGCGGGTTCTCGGGCCGCCTGATCGTCGAGTTCCTCCGCGAGTACAACGTCCCCTTCGTCGCCGCCGGCCGCGACCGGAAGCGCCTCGAGGAGGTGCTCGACCACGTCCCCGGCATCTCGACGGCGAGCTACGACATCGCCGAGGTCGAGCACTCCGTCCCCGCGCTGACGAAGCTGTTCGAGGGCGCGAAGGTCGTCTGCAACACCGTCGGTCCGTGCATCTACCACGGCGACACGGTCGTCGAGGCGTGCCTCGCGGCCGGCTGCCACTACATCGACACCGGCGGCGAGACGCCGTGGGTGAAGAGCGTCCGCGAGAGCTGGCACGAGAAGTTCGCCGAGGCGGGGCTGCTCGTCGCGCCCGCGACGGCGTACATGTCGGCGACCGCCGAGGTCGCCGTCCGGGTCGCGCAGGAGCGCGCGCCGGGCATCGACACGATCGAGGTGCTGTCGATGTTCATGGGCATGCCGACGTACGGATCGACGCAGACGATCTTCGGGCAGCTCCAGTGGGAGTCGATCTACCTCCAGGAGAACGAGTACGTCGAGTGGCCGCCGGTGACGACGATCGAGGCGCTCATCCCCGGCGAGTTCCGCACGCGGCTCGCGCTGCCGTGGGGCGGCTTCCCGCACCCGGTCTGGTTCAAGGACGACCCACGCATCAACAACGTGATGGCGTTCGGCGGTCTGCTCGACCGCTCGCTGATGGAGAACGTCGTCGCCGGCCAGCGCGACTACCAGGAGAAGATCCGGCCGCTCCCGGCCGAGCAGCAGCGCGCGATCCTCGCGGAGATCGCCGACTCGGTGCAGGCGGGAACGCCGCCGCGCGAGAACCGGCGTCACCAGCGGACGATCGACGTCGTCTCCGCACGCGGCAGCCTCGACTCGGTCCAGGTCGTCGTCCACGGCCAGGGCGCGTACCTCCAGACGGGCCTGATCCAGGCATTCGCCGCGCACCACCTCGTTTTCCGGCCGCCGCACGCCGTCGGCTTCGCGTCGCCGTGCACCGCGTTCGGCCACCGCGAGCTGCTCGCCGCCCTCGAGGCCTACGGGCTCGCCCGGCTGACGGTCGTCGGCTAGGCCGTCACACTTCCGCGAGCCTTACGGCACGGGGCCTGGCCCCGGTCGTCGGGGAAGACGCGAGTCCCCGAGAGCCGTTGCGCTTCCCGGCACAGGACCGGGGCCAGGCCCCGATACGTGTTCGTCAAGAGATGCCGGCGGAACTGTGCGCGGATCGTCAACTCGCCCGGCGCGGACTGTGCGCCCGTTGTGAAGAGCGCCCGTCCCGGGCACGGGAAGATTCGCCCGTGGGTCGCCCGGAGCCGGATCTCGACTGGACCGTCGACGACGCCGTGAGCGGCCGCGAAACGCTTCTCCCGCAACGCGGGACCGAAGGAGGAAGGAGGCTCGAAGGCACATGAGGCCTGTGAAGCGAACCCCGTCCCGGCGCGTCGCGACGGTCGTGGGAGTCGTGGCCGTCACGCTCGCCGTCATGGTCCCCACCGCTCTCGGCCGGGGCTCCGCCGGAGGCGGCTCGGTCACGAACTACCTCACCTACATCGGCGGCAAGGCCGGCAAGGCGAACCCGAAGCTCTCGCCCGTCGTCATCGGTGCGATCAACACGCAGGGCGGCCAGGTCCTCGTCGGCCCGAACTGGACGAAGGGCGTCGAGCTGGCCGCGAAGTACGTCAACACCTACCTCGGCGGCGTCCAGGGGCATCCGCTCGTGGTCAGCGAGTGCTTCACGACCTCGGCCGAGGAAGAGGGGACGAAGTGCGGCCAGCAGTTCGCGAACAATTCGAAGATCCCGGTCGTCCTCTTCGGCGCCGTCGCGATCGGCAACCAGTCGTTCTACGCGGCTCTCGGCGGGAAGAAGCCGGTCGTCAGCGGCGTGGCGCTCCTGCCCGTCGACGCGACGCAGAAGAACGAGTTCGCGCTCTTCGGGACGAACGACTCGGTGCTCGGCCCGTGGGGCACGTTCGGCAAGACGATCCTCAAGGCGAAGACCGCCGCGGTCATCTACCCGCAGATCCCGGGGATCGACTTCGGCGCCAAGGTCGAGCAGAGCAGCCTCCAGGCGGCGGGCATCCCGACGAAGCTCGTCGGCTTCGACCCGAACGCGACCGACCTCACCGGTCCGCTCACCGCGGCCGGGGCGCAGACCGCCGGCATGGTCGTCCCGCAGTCGAACGCCGCCGGCTGCGTCAACGTCGCGAAGACGCTGCAGCAGCTCGGCGTGGCCGGGTCGAAGATCGTGTCGAACCCGCTGTGCCTGAGCGGCGACGTCGCGGCCGGCCTCGGCGGCGATCTCGCGCCGTGGGTCTACGGCATCGCCTCGTCGCTCGCGGGCGACAAGTCGGATCCGGCCGCCGTGCCGTACAACAAGGCGATGAAACAGCTCGGCCAGTCCGCGCTTGCGCAGGACGCGTGGGTGATCGTCGCGTGGGGCCAGCTGCTCACGACGGTCAAGGAGATGAACGCGCTCGCCGCCAAGGGCTCCGTCAAGAACATCACGGCCGCGAAGCTGATGACGGCGATCCGGAACTTCAAGGGGCCGCAGGCGCTCGGCGCGCCGAGCCTGCAGTGCGGGAAGTACAAGGCCGAGCCCGCGGCCTGCAACGACCAGACGCAGTTCTTCCAGTACGAGGGCAAGGGCGTCTTCAAGCGCCTGACCGGCTGGCTGCGGCCGCCGGCGGGCTGGACGCCCATAGGCTAGGAGCGGATTCGACGCTGGGCGGGGTCGCCGTCGCGGCCCCGCCCCTCCCCTCCTGGCATGGACTGGCAGCAACTCCTCCTCTTCGCGCTCCTCGGCCTCGGCGCCGGGTCGCTCATCGCCGGGATCGCACTCGGGATCGTCCTCCAGTACCGCGGCTCCGGAATCATCAACATCGCGACGGGAGCGATCGCGATGGTCGGCGGCTACTCGTTCTGGTCGCTGAAGACGGGGATCTACTTCGGCTGGGACGCGCCGACGTGGGCGGCGCTCGCGATCACGCTCGTCGTCCTGCTCGTGCTCGGCGTCGTGATCGAGTTCCTCGCCTTCCGGCCGCTCCGCACGGGCTCCGCGCTCGCGAAGCTCGCCGCCTCGCTCGGCGTGCTGCTCGTCGCGCAGGCGTCCGTTGCGCTCGCGTTCGGGATCGGCACGAAGCCGCAGCCGCCGGTGCTCCCGCGCGGGCTCGTCACCGTCTTCGGCTCGTCCGTCCCGGTCGACCGCCTGATCCTGCCGGCGATCGTGCTCGCGGCGACGCTCGTGCTCTCGCTCGTCTACAAGCTCAGCCGCTTCGGGCTCGCGACGCGCGCGGCGTCGGAGAACGAGGTCGGTGCGATGCTGCTCGGGCTCTCGCCGAACGGACTCGCGCTCACGAACACGCTGATCGCGACGGTCGTCGTGGGCGGACTCGGGATCCTCGCCGCGTCGATCGTGCAGCTCGACTCGACGTCGCTGCCGCTGCAGGTCGTGCCCGCGCTCACCGCCGCGCTGTTCGCGGGCTTCACGTCGTTCTGGATCGCGGCGCTCGTCGGCCTCGGGATCGGGATGCTCGAGAACATCCTCTACTACCTCCAGACGTTCAGCTGGTTCCCCACCGACCACGGCGTCGCGATGCCGGGGATCCAGCCGCTGTTCGTCTTCCTGCTGATGGTCGTCGCGCTGTTCGTGCGCGGCACGAGCTTGCCCACGCGCGGCGAGCTCGTCGAGAAGCGGCTCCCGCTCGCGCCGCGGGCCGGGCGGCTCTGGCGAACGGCCGCGATCGTCGGGGCGATCGTCGTCGTCGCGCTGATCGTCCTCCCCTACGACTTCCGGCAGGCGCTGGTCACCTCGATGCTCGCGACGATCATGTGCCTGTCGCTCGTCGTGATCACGGGCTTCGTCGGCCAGATCTCGATCGTCCAGCTCGCGCTCGCCGGCGTCTCCGGCTTCATCGTCTCCCACCTCGCCGTCGACCACGGCGTCGGCTTCCCGTGGGCGATGATCATCGGCGCGATCGGCGCGACGGCGATGGGCCTGCTCATCGCCGTGTCGGCGCTGCGCGTGCGCGGCGTCAGCCTCGCGGTCGTGACCCTCGCGGGAGCGGTCGCGATCGAGCAGTTCGTCTTCCTCAGCACGACCTGGGGCGGCGGCACCTCGAGCTCGCCCGTCCCCGAGCCGAAGCTCGGGATCGACCTCGGGCCGTACGGGCCGTTCCGCGGGCTCGACGGGAAGGTGCCGAGCCCGGTCTTCGGTTTCTTCGTCCTCGGGGTCGCGCTCGCGCTCGGGATCCTCGTCGCGAGCCTGCGCCGCTCGAGCCTCGGGCGCCGGATGCTGGCGATCCGCTCGAACGAGCGCGCCGCCGCGGCCGCCGGCGTCAACGTGAGGAACGTCAAGCTCGCCGCCTTCGGGATCAGCTCGTTCATCGCCGGCATCGGCGGCGCGATGTACGGCTACAACTTCAGCTCGGTCACGGTCGGGCGTTTCTCCGCGCTGACCGCCCTCAGCCTCATCGCCTTCGCCTACGTCGGCGGGATCACGATGGTCTCCGGCGCGATCTTCGCCGGGCTCATCTCCGTCGAGGCGCTGCTCCCGTACGCGCTGGAGAAGTGGTTCGGGATCGCGGGCAACTGGGCGCTCCTGTTCGGCGGCCTGGCGCTGATCGTGACGCTCTTCCAGAACCCGGAGGGGGTCGCCGGGGCGACCTGGCGCAAGCAGCAGCTGCGCCGGCGAAGACGAGAGGCAGCGGCGGCCGCCGCCGAGGAGCAGGTGGCGTAATCATGCCCCGCCCGAAGATGCCGTCCCCGCGTCTTGACACCGTACGGCGCACCACCGTATGGTTTACAACTCTTAGTGACGCTGCTCATCGACACGGCGGCGGTTCCGGCGCAGGAGCGGCTGGACTTCTGGTCGGAGTCGTCGTTCGACTCGTATCTCCCGGTCCAGGTGCGCAGCGCCGCCAGGGAGCGGTTCGAGGCGCGGCTGTGGGGCTACGAGCTCGGCCCGCTCGGCTTCTTCCGGATCTCCGCCGCGCCGAACACGATGGTCAGGACCTCGCAGGCGATCGCGGCCTGCGACCCCGAGTGCCTGCACCTGTCGGTCGTCCTGCGCGGGCAGATCAACGCGGCGCAGGAGGGCCGCACGGGCATGGCCCGGGCGGGCGACCTGATCAGCTACGAGACCTCGCACCCGGTGATCTTCCGGGCGGACCAGCCGTACGAGTCGCTCGTCGTCCGGGTGCCCTGGCGGCTGCTCGGTCCGCAGGCCGGGCCGATCAGCAGCCTCACGGCCATCGGGATCTCCGGGAGCGAAGGGCTGCCGCGCGCGGCCGCGGCGTTCCTCCGCTCGGTCGGCGAGGCCCTGGAAGACGGGACGCTCACCGCCGATGAGGCGCCGAACACCGTCGAGTGCGTCCTCGATCTCGTCCGCGGCGTCTACGCCGGGGCGGTCGACGGCGCCCGCGCGGCCCGCCTTCGCACGCGCGCCGAGATCCTGCTCAACGTCCAGTCCTTCATCGAGGCGAACCTCGGCGACCCCGATCTCGATCCCGAGGACATCGCCCGGGCGAGCTTCATCTCCACGCGGTACCTGCACAAGCTGTTCGAGGGCGAGGGCACGAGCGTCTGCCAGTGGATCCGCAGCGCGCGGCTCGAGCGCTGCCGCCGCGACCTGCTCGATCCTTCGCTCGCCCACCAGACGATCCTCGCGATCGCAACCCGGTGGGGGCTGCCGGGCCCACAGCACTTCAGCCGTCTCTTCCGGGCCGCCTACGGATGCTCTCCGCGCGAGCTCCGCCGGACGGCCGCGCTCGAGCGCTGACACGGGCGCCGCCGGGAGGCGGCCGTGACCCCGGTCCTGAAGACGGCGGGCGTGTCGGTCAGCTTCGGCGGCGTGCGCGCGGTGGTCGACGTCGACCTCGAGGTGGGGCCGGGGCAGCTCGTCGGGCTGATCGGCCCGAACGGCGCCGGCAAGACGACGTTCATCGACGCGGTGACGGGCTTCGTCCGCTCGACCGGCCGCGTCGAGCTCGACGGCACCGACGTGACCGGCCTGCCGCCGCACGCGCGAGCCCGGCTCGGGCTCGCGCGCACGTGGCAGTCGATCGACCTCTTCGACGACCTCACCGTCGAGGAGAACCTGCTCGTCGCGGCGCACCACCCGTCGATGTGGGGCATGTTCAAGGACACGCTCCGCGGATCCCGCGAGCGCCCGACCGAGCGCGACCCGCTCGTCGGGATGCTCGGGATCGACGCGGTCGCGGACGCGCTGCCGAGCGAGCTGCCGCAGGGGCAGCGCAAGCTCGTCGGGATCGCACGCGCGCTCGTCGCGAGGCCGCGCCTCGTCTGCCTCGACGAGCCCGCCGCGGGACTCGACACGAGCGAGAGCGAGGAGCTCGGCCGGCAGCTGCGCCGGCTCGCCGACGGCGGCCAGTCGATGCTGCTCGTCGACCATGACATGGGGCTCGTGCTCGGGATCTGCGACGAGGTCGTCGTTCTCGAGTTCGGCGAGGTGATCGCCTCCGGAGTGCCCGACGTCGTCCGGCGCGACCAGCGCGTGATCGCGGCGTACCTCGGCAGCGCCGCGTCGGTGCTCGCGGAGCCCGGCGCAGCGGAGGGCGACCGTGGCTGAGCCCGTGCTCGCGCTCGACGGCCTGACGGCGGGATACGACGGCGCCGCCGTCATCCGCGACGTCGAGCTCGACGTCGGCGCGGGCGAGGTGGTCGCCCTGCTCGGGCCGAACGGCGCCGGCAAGTCGACGACGCTGCGCACCGTCTCCGGGCTCGTGAAGCCGCTCGGCGGCCGCGTCCTCGTCGACGGCCGGGATCTCGCGCGCACGTCGCCGAGCGCCCGCGCACGCCTGGGGATCGCGCACGTCCCGGAGGGCCGCGGGCTCTTCTTCGGGCTGACCGTCGCCGAGCACTTCCGCCTCGCCTCCCGCGGCGAGCGCGTGGACGCGGCCCTCGCGTACGAGTACTTCCCGAAGCTCGAGGAGCTCCAGGGCCGGCGCGTCGGCCTCCTCTCGGGCGGAGAGCAGCAGATGCTCGCCGTCGGGCGGGCGCTCGCGCGGGCGCCGAAGCTCCTGCTCCTCGACGAGCTCAGCCTCGGCCTCGCGCCGGTGATCGTCGAGTGGCTGCTCCCCGTCGTGCGGCAGTTTGCGCGGGAGCGCAACTGCGCCGTGCTCCTCGTCGAGCAGCACGTGCACCTCGCGCTCGAGGTCGCCGACCGGGGCTACGTCCTCTCGCACGGCGAGATCGTGCTCGGCGCCGGCGCGGAGCAGCTGCGGGCCGACCGGCAGCTGCTGATCGCGAGCTATCTCGGAGAACACGTTCAGGCACCAATGAACCAAGGAGGAGAACCGTGAGCCATCGCAGTCTCGAGGACCTGCTCGAAGGCGCCGGAGACCGGGTCGCGCTGCTGCGGAACCAGCAGATGGGACCGAACGTCTACCCGGGCGTCCCGTCCGAGTTCACGAACTGGCGCGACGAGCAGCAGGCCTGGCAGCGCACCTGCGTGCTCTTCAATCAGTCGTACCACATGGCCGATCTCGCGGTCGAGGGCCCCGACGCGCTGCGGCTGCTCTCCGACCTCGGGGTCAACAGCTTCGACGGCTTCGCCGTCGACCGGGCGAAGCACTTCGTGCCCTGCTCGCCCGATGGATACGTGATCGGCGACGTGATCCTCTTCGCGCTCGCGGAGAACTCGTACAACCTCGTCGGACGCGCACCCGCGCTGAACTGGGTCACGTACCACGCGGAGACCGGCCCGTACGACGTCACCGTCGAGCTCGACCAGCGCAGCGCGTTGCGCACCGACGGGAAGCGGAAGTCGTACCGCTTCCAGGTGCAGGGCCCGAACGCGATGGCGGTGATCGAGAAGGTGCTCGGCGGGTCCCCGCCCGAGCTGAAGTTCTTCCACATGACAGCGGTGACGATCGCCGGCAGGCACGTGCGCGCGCTGCGGCACGGGATGGCGGGCCAGCCGGGCTGGGAGCTGTTCGGCCCATGGGAGGACGAGCAGCCGGTGCGCGAGGCGATCGTGACCGCGGGCGAGGAGTTCGGACTGCGGCAGGTCGGCGGCCGCGCCTACTCGTCGAACACGCTCGAGTCGGGCTGGATCCCGTCGCCGCTCCCCGCGGTGTACTCGGGCAAGAGTCTGAAGGCGTACCGCGCATGGCTGCCGGCCGACGGGTACGAGGGCCGCGCCTCGATCGGCGGCAGCTTCGTCGGGGGCAGCATCGAGGACTACTACTTCACGCCGTGGGATCTCGGCTACGGCAGCTACGTGAAGTTCGACCACGACTTCATCGGCCGCGACGCGCTCCGGGCGATGGCGGACGGCGGGCAGCACCGCACGAAGGTGACGCTCGCGCTCGACGACGACGACGTGACGCGTACGATCTCGACGATGTTCCGGAAGGAGGACCGGGCGAAGTTCATCGACTGGCCGTCGGCGGTCTACTCGATGCACCCGTACGACGCCGTCACGGTCGACGGCGAGACGGTCGGCGTCTCGACCTGGATCGGCTACAGCGCCAGCGAGGGCCGGATGCTGACGCTCGCGGTGCTCGATCCCGTGCACGCGGAGCCCGGCACGCAGGTCACGCTCGTCTGGGGCGAGGAGGACGGCGGCACGTCGAAGCCGACCGTCGAGCCGCACGTCCAGACGGAGATCCGCGCGACCGTCAGCCCCGTCCCGTACGTCGAGACGGTGCGCAGGTCGTACGCCCCGGGAGGCTGGCGGGCGGTCGGGCGGACATGAGCGACGTTCCCGCGTCGCACCGTGACCTGCTCGACGCGGAGTTCGCCACCTTCGCGACGATCGACCGGGACGGCCTCCCGCAGCTGACCGAGGTGTGGTTCCTCCACGAGGACGGCGAGCTGCGGCTGTCGCTGAACACCGCGCGCTGGAAGACGCGCAACGTGACGGCGCGGCCGCAGTGCAGCCTCCTCATCCTCGACCTCGAGAACCCGTACCGCTACCTCGAGGTGCGCGGCCGCGCCCGGATCGAGCCCGATCCCGACTACGCGTTCGCCGACCGGCTCGCCGCCAAGTACGGCGGCACCGACCTGCGGACGCGCGACCTTCCCGGCGAGACACGCGTGGTCGTGACCGTCGAGCCGGTCGCGATCAACGTCCGCTGACCCGGTGGCCGGGCTAGACCGCTGCCGGTGCCAGCGGCGGCCTGCCGAGGATCATGTCCGAAGCCTTCTCGGCGATCATCATCGTCGGCGCGTGCGTATTCGAGCGCGTGATCGTCGGCATCACCGACGCGTCGACGACGCGCAGCCCCTCGATCCCGTGGACGCGAAGCTCCGCGTCGACGACCTCGCCGATCGCGCAGGTCGAGGTCGGGTGATAGACGGGCTGGCAGTTCTTGCGGCCCCAGGCGAGGATGTCCTCCTCGGATTCGGAGGCGGGGACGCTGAACGGCTCCTTCATCACGTCCTGGAGCACCGACTGGGCGGCCACCTCGAGCGCGACGCGCGTGCCCTGGACGAACGCCGCCCGGTCCTCCTCGGTCGTGAGGAAGTTGGAGAGCACGCGCGGCTTCGAGTCGGCCATCGGCGTGCGCAGCATCACCTTGCCGCGCGCGGCCGGCTTCACGAGCACCGGCCCGAAGACGTAGCCGTGGTCGTGCGGCGCGGTCAGCCCCTCGTCGTAGAAGAGCGACGGCGAGAAGTGGAACTCGACGTCCGGCGCGGGCACGTCGGGGCGCGAGCGGAAGAACGCGCCGGCCTCGGGCAGGTTCGACGTGAGCGGGCCGCGGCCCTCCTCGTGCAGGAGCGCGAAGTTCTCCGGCGTGAAGATCCCGAACAGCGCCGGCACCTTGCTGATGTAGTTGAGGTTCGCCATCGCGTGGTCCTGGAGGTTCCG
>Ga0335069_10008822_pt1 | contig 14388 bp, 5 predicted proteins | sample Lox_Sample_11_FD_206714 | JGI IMG/M metagenome (GOLD analysis project Ga0335069, IMG submission 206714) | Soil microbial communities from Loxahatchee National Wildlife Refuge, Florida, United States - Lox_Sample_1.1 | ecosystem: Environmental > Terrestrial > Soil > Wetlands | place: USA: Florida... | reverse complement strand
AACGTCGGCGTCTTAAGCGAGCCCGAAGCTAACAACCGAGGCCGTGTCGAACCGCCCGGCCCCGACACAAGCTGAGATCGGTAGCCGCAAGCGAGCGCCAGAATTTCGCAAGTAGATCGTCGTATTATGCGGCGCAATCGGCGACGAAAGGATCTTCCCGTGAATACACCTCGCGTCTTAGGTCGGTTCATCGCGGGAGCGCTGCTTTCCGGCGGCGTCGCGGTGGCTGGTCTCGGCTTGGCCGCACCCGCCCAGGCCGGGCCGTCCTACTGGCATTACTGCCCCGGCCAGAAATGGCAGTACACGACTACAATGCCGCCGGGAACAGACCTCAGCGTATGCCACTGGTTCGCGGCTACCCCAATTCCCGGTACCACGCCGGTACGGTTCAACCTTGTCGAAATTGACGAAAGTCAGGTACCGCCGTCGGTGCTCACACCGGCACCCGGCTTTCCGTGGCCGTGACCGTCTGAACCCAGGCCGGCCAGCAGGAGCGCCTCGGCGACCGCCGCGCGTTCCAGCACGCCCAGGTGCAGGCTTTCGTTGATGCTGTGCGCCTGCGTCGCGGGGTCTTCGACGCCGGTGACGAGGATCTTCGCCTGCGGGAACGCAGCGGCGAACTCGGCGATGAAGGGGATGGAGCCGCCCATGCCCATGTCTATCGGCTCGACCCCCCAAGCTTGCCGAAAGGCCTGGCGGGCCGCGTCGTACACACTGCCGCTGGCGTCGATCGCGTAGGGCTCGCCGATGTCGCCGCGGGTGACGCTGACCTGCGCGCCCCATGGCGCATGCTGCTGCAGGTGCGCGGTCAACGCGTCCAGGTGTGCCGCCGCGTCGCCGCCGGGCGCGACGCGCATGCTGATCTTGGCCCGGGCGCGCGGGATCAGCGTGTTCGACGCTTTCCCGATAGGCGTGGCGTCGATACCGATCACGGTGATAGCGGGTTTGGCCCACAGCCGTTGCGGCACCGTGCCCGAGCCGATTTCGGACACTCCGTCCAGCAGCCCCGAGTCGGCACGCACCCGTTCGGGCGGGTAATCCACAGCCGCAGTAGTACTTTCGTGCAGGCCCTTTACCGCCACGTTGCCGTCGTCGTCGTGCAGGCTGGCCAGCAACCGCACCAGCACCGTCAGCGCGTCGGGAACCACGCCGCCCCACAGCCCGGAGTGCAGCCCGTGGTCGAGCGTGGCGACCTCGACGACGCAGTCAGCCAGGCCGCGCAGCGACACGGTCAGCGCCGGGACGTCGGTGCTCCAATTGTCGGAGTCTGCGATGACGATCACATCGGCGGCCAGCGCGTCGCGGTGCGCGGCGAGCAACCGGCCCAGCGACGGCGAGCCGGATTCCTCCTCGCCCTCGACGAAGACGGTTACGCCCACCGGCGGTTGGCCGTCGTGCGCCCGAAACGCCGCCAAATGCGTTGCGATACCGGCCTTGTCGTCTGCACTGCCGCGGCCGTAGAGCCGCCCGTCGCGTTCGGTGGGCTCGAACGGCGGCGACACCCACTGGCTGCGGTCGCCCTCCGGCTGCACGTCGTGATGCGCATACAGCAGCACGGTCGGCGCACCGGGCGGCGCCGGATGCCGCGCGATGACCGCCGGCGCGCCGCCCTCGCTGACGACGCGCACATCCCCAAAACCCGCCTGCGACAACAGATCCGACACGGTCCGGGCGCTGCGGTGCACCTCCTCGCGCCGGCCGGGGTCGGCCCACACCGATTCGATGCGCACCAGGTCCTCGAGATCGCGGCGCACCGACAGCAACACGTCGCGGACGCGCTCAGCTAGGTCAGTCATGACCCCGAGGCTAATCGTCCAGTGCCGAGCGTCACGCTGGCGTGACGTTCGACACCCATTGCCACGCTGGCGGGACGCTCGGCGGGACGGGTCTCAGGGAGTCTCCAAGATGGCCACCGCGGCCGCGGTGTCCCCTTCGTGCGTCAGCGACACATGGATCGTCACGTCGGCCAGATGCGTGGCGATGTCCCCGGTCAACCGCACCCGCGGTCGTCCCCACATGTCGGTGACCACCTCGATGTCGCGGTGGATGTCCTCCGGCAGCATCGGCCGCTGGGCGAACCGGGAGCCCGACCACGCCTTGATCACCGCCTCCTTGGCGGCCCACCGGGCGGCCAGGTGACGCGCGGCCGAGGAACTCTTGTCGGAGGCATCGCGGCGTTCACCCGGTGTGAACGTCTCGGAGAAGACGGTGCCCGGCTGGTCGACCTGCTCGGCGAAATCAGGAATGGAGACCAGATCGATCCCCACTCCGACAATGCCCATGGCTGGCCAGGTTATCGGACGACCGAGCCCGGCGACGATGCGGTCCGCGCTGGGGACCGAGGAGAAGCCGGGCAATAGGCCAAGTCATCCGACAAAAGCCTCGTCCTGGCCGAGCCGGGCGGCCGGATTCAGCAGCATCGCCGCCTCCTGGCGCTTCTCCGGCGCGTGATGGTCGAAGCGACGGTCCGGCGGCCGCTGGTACATCGGCGGACCGCCGGCGATGGCCGAGACCAGCCTGCGCTGACCGGCCAGCAGCCGGGCGTCCGCGCGCCGCTGGTAGTCCGCGCGCTGATCCGCATCCAGCGCGGCGATGAACGCCTGCGGGTGCACCAGCGCCACCAGGCCGGACACGTGGCCGAACCCGAGGCTCGTCAGCATCCCCGCCTTCAGCGGGAACCTCTCACCGAGCCGCAGCGTCTCGCGCACCCACACGAAGTGGGCGGAGCCGGCCAGTTCGTCGTCGACGCAGTCCAGGCTGCGGTTGGGCGGAATCACCCCGTCGCGCAGCATCTGGCACAAGCCCATCATCTGGAACACCGCCGCGCCGCCCTTGGCGTGGCCGGTGAGGCTCTTCTGCGACACCACGAACAGCGGCGCCCCCTCGGAACGGCCCAGCGAATCCGCCAGCCGCTCGTGCAGCTCGGTCTCGTTGGGATCGTTTGCCAGCGTCGACGTGTCGTGCTTGGAGATCACCGCGACGTCGTCGGCGCCGACGCCGAGCTTGGCCAGCGCCCGCGCCAGCGGCGACTCCTTGCCGCCGCGGCCCGCGCCCAGCGCCCCCAGGCCAGGGGCCGGGATCGAGGTGTGCACGCCATCACCGAAGGACTGCGCGAAGGCCACCACCGCAAGCACCGGCAGCCCCATCTTGAGCGCCAGGTCGCCGCGCGCCAGCAGGATGGTGCCGCCACCCTGCGCCTCGACGAAGCCGAGCCGGCGCCGGTCGTTGGGCCGGGAGAACTTGGAGTCGTGGATGCCCCGCCCGCGCATCATGCCGGTGTCGGCGGTGGCCGCCATGTCACCGAAGCCGATGATGCCCTCCAGCGTGAGGTCATCGATCCCACCGGCCACCACCATCTCGGCCTTGCCGAGCCGGATCTTGTCGACGCCCTCCTCGACCGACACCGCGGCGGTGGCGCACGCGGCAACGGGGTGAATCATGGCGCCGTAGCTGCCGATGTAGGACTGAACCACGTGCGCGGCAACGATATTGGGCAGGACCTCCTGGAAGATGTCGTTCGGCTTGTTGCGGCCCAACAGGTTTCCGTGGTACATCGTCTGCATCGACGTGCCGCCGCCCATGCCGGTGCCCATGGTGTTGGCCACCATGCTCGGGTGGACGTAGCGCATCACCTCCGCGGGGCTGAAGCCGGCCGAGAGGAACGCGTCTACGGTGGCGACGATGTTCCACACGGCAAGCCGGTCAATGGAACTCGCCATGTCGGGGCTGATGCCCCACACCGTCGGGTCGAACCCGGTCGGCACCTGGCCGCCGACGACCCGCGACAGCTTGGTCTTGCGCGGCACCCGGATCTCGGTGCCGGCCTTGCGGATCACCTGCCAGTCACTCGAGTCGGGCACCGGCCGGATGATCGTGTGCTCCGGATCGAACTCGGCGAAGGCGCGCGCGTCGGCCTCCGACGACACCACGAAGGCGAAGTCCTTCTCGAGGAAGACCGACACCAGCAGCGGGGACGCGTGATCGGGGTCGATCGCGCCGTCGTCGACGAACTCGCGGATGCCGCAGCGCTCCACCACGGTGTCGTGGTAGCGCTCGACCAGCTCCGACTCGTCGACCAGCTCGCCGGATTCCGTGTCGTACCAACCCGGTTGGGGGTCGTCCTCCCAGCGGATCAACCCGGTGGTCCACGCCAGCTCGAGCACACCGGCGGCCGACAGCTCGTTGTCGACCTCCATCTCGAACCGGGTGCGCGACGAGCCGTACGGGCCGAGCTCGGCGCCGCCGACGATCACCACCAGGTCGGCGGGGTCGACATCGAGGTCGTCCCACTCCGGCGGGGGCGCCGGACGGAATCCGCGCGGCGGCGACGGCAGCGCGGCAACGACGCCAGCGGTGCCTTTCGTCGGGCCATCGTCATCAGAGGCCGCCTCGGCCGACATCTCCTCGCGCGCCTTGGCGGCCAGCTCGGCCATGTCGAGGTCGGCGTCACCGAGCCCGCCGGTCAAGTCGGCCTTGATGGGCGCGCTCGCCGCGGCCACCTTGGATTCCACGTCGCACAGGGCGAGCAGCATGGCGGCCATCTCGTCGGTGGAGTAAGTCGTGACACCGGCCTCCTCGACGGCGTCGACGATGGCGTCGTTGTGGCCCATCAGCCCGGTGCCGCGGGTCCAGCCGATCAGCGCGTGCGCCAGGCTGACCCGCGCCGCCCACGACGACTCGGCGTGCCAGCGGCTCACCAGCGCGTCGAGTGCCGACTTGGCTTCCCCGTAGGCGCCGTCGCCGCCGAACATTCCGCGGTTCGGCGAGCCGGGCAGCACCACGTGCAGCCGCGACGCGATGTCTCGCTCGGCGCCTATCTTGGACAGCCCGCCGATCAGCCGCTGCACCGCCCACAGCAGTACCTTCATCTCCATCTCGGAGCGCGAACCGGCCTCCGACAGGTCCCCGACCACGCGCGGCGCCGCGAACGGGAACAGCAGCGTCGGCGTCTGGGCGTCCTTGATGTGAATCGACTGCGGCCCAAGGCTTTCGGATTGCTCGTTGCCGACCCACTCGACCAGCGCGTCGATGTCGGAGTAGGACGCCATGTTGGCGGCGACCACCCACAGGGCGGCACCGTAGCGGGCATGGTCGCGGTACAGCGCGCGGTAGAACGCCAGCCGCTCGCCGTCGAGCTTCGACGTCGTTGCGATGACGGTCGCGCCGCCGTCGAGCAGGCGCGCGACCACCGACGCGGCGATCGAGCCCTTCGAAGCCCCCGTCACCACGGCGGTTTCGCCGCTGTACGGCCCCGGGTTCGGGTTCTCGGCGCCTGCGGCGATCCGGCCGTACAGGGACGCGTGGATCTGACGGCCGGCGGCCAGCGACCTGCCCTGCCACCAGGTGGCCTGGGTGGCGACGACGTGTCCGGTGCCCTCGAAACGCTCGGAGAGCCGCAGCCAGTCGGCGTCGATGTCGCCCTCGTCGGTCAGCCACAGCTTGACCAGGTCCTCGCGGGCACTGGCCCAGCGGTCGTCGAACACGACGGCCTTCTTGGCGTCGAACACCGGCGCCACCAAACGCGGCCATTCCGAGCCCAATTCGGCGGTGACCAGGTCGATGAGCTCGGCATCGGTGGCCGCCGGTGACGCGCTGACCGGATCGTCGTGGCCCAGCTGCCCCAGCACCAGGCGCGCCGCCGAGGCCAGCACGCCGTCGCGACCAGTGATCTGATCGGTGAATTCGCTCAGCGCGGCCGCGTCGATGGTCGCACCACCGCCGGCGCCGCCGGCCGACGGCAGCGCCACCGAGACGCCGCGGCGCGCGGCGACCGAAGCGACCGCGGCGTCGACGACCTTGTCGACGGATGCGGCGTCGGCCAGCGCGCCGTCGTGCAGGTGGCCCATCGCGCCGCCACGAACGCTGGTGCCCTCGCGGGTGCCCAGCGCGACTTCGACCGTAACGTGCTTGGCCCAACCCTCACCGAGCTCCCAGGTTTTCTTGACCCGCTCGGCGATCGCGGCGGGGCGCTTACCCGAGGGGCCGAGAACGGTCCGCAGCTGATCGTTGATCGCGTCGGAAAGCACTGGGCCGTAAGGCTTGTACGTGCGCGCCAGCTTGGTGACCTGTGACCGCAGCCCGGCCAGGTCGGCCTCGGCGGCACCGTCGATTGCGCCCAGGTTCAGCTCCGAGCCGAGGTCCACCAGCAGCTGGTTGCGGCGCGAGGACGCACCGTCGGTGATGGATTCGATGGAGTCGAGTTCCTCGATCTGGTCGATCCGCATCTTGGCCGACAGCGCGATCAGCGCCAGGGTGGCGTCGGCGGCGTCGAACGCGATGTCGTCCGGCCGCGCAACCCCTGACGGAGCTGCGGCGGGCGCCGCTGCGGCTGGGGCTGTTTCGGGAGCATCGACAGCGGCGGGCTCCGCCGGCTCTTCCTCCAGCTCCGGCTCGGGGTCGGTGTCGGTGGCGAACAGGACGGCGGCGTCGCGCTCGGCGTTGAGCACTTCGACTGTGCTGTGGGCGTATTCGGGCAGCTTCAGGGTGTTGGTGGCCAGCCCCGCGACGGTCGGCGCCGACTTCACACCGATCTCGACGAACCGCTCCACGCCCAACCCGCCGGCGGCCTCTTCGATGAACAGCAGGTCCTGGGTTTCGATCCAGCGCACCGGGCTGGCGAACTGCCACGCCAGCAGCTCGATGAAGACGGTGCGCGCCATTTCACCGGGCCGCTCGCGGCGCCAGGTGTCGTAGTCGGCCAGGATCTCGTCCAGCGGCTCGGCCGGCACCAAATCCCGTATCTCCTGGATGAAGTCGCGGTCCAGCGTGAACGGCCGCGGCACCAGGTTCGGGATGTAGCGCCCGATGATGAGGTCGGGGTCCGCGTCGCGCGGCATGACCCGCTCCAGAGAACGGCGGAATTCGGCCACGCCGACCCGCAACACCCGCGAGTGGAACGGCACGTCGATGCCCGGCACCAGGATGAACGAGCGCCGCCCACCGCTGAGCTCGCGGCGGCGCTCGACCTCGGCCTCCAGGGCCTCCAAACCGCGCACCGTGCCGGCGATCGCATACTGCGAGCCGCGCAGGTTGAAGTTGACGATCTCCAGGAATTCCCCTGTGCTCTCGGCGATTCCGGCGACAAATGCGGAAACCTCGTCGTCGGGCAGGTCGATCTGCGAGGGCCGGATCGCCGCCAACCGGTAGTTGGAACGGCCCAGCTCGTCGCGCGGCACGATGTCGTGCATCTTCGAGCCGCGGTGAAACACCATCTCCAGCAAGGCTTCCAGCTCGTAGATGCCCGTCACGCAGGCCAGCGCGGTGTATTCGCCGACGGAGTGGCCGCAGGCGATGGCACCCTCGACGAAGGCACCCTGCTCGCGCATCTCGGCGACCTGCGCGGCGGCCACGGTGGCCATCGCGACCTGGGTGAACTGCGTCAGGTAGAGCACGCCCTCGGGGTGGTTGTAGTGCACACCGCTGGCGATGATGCTGGTCGGGTTGTCGCGCACCACGTGCAGCACCGAGAAGCCCAGCGTTTGCCGGGTGAACTTGTCGGCGGCGTCCCACACCTTGCGGGCCGCCCTGGACCGGGCCCGGACCTCCATGCCCATGCCCTTGTGCTGGATGCCCTGGCCGGGGAAGGCGTACACCGTCTTCGGCGCGGCAAGCCGCGCGGTCGCCGACATGACCAGATCCGAGCCGACGCGCGCGGCCACCTCCAAAACCTCTGCGCCCTGGTCGATCCCGACGCGGTCCACGCGGACATCGACCTCGTCGCCGGGGCGCACCATGCCCAGGAATCGCGCGGTCCAGCCGATCAGCCGCGCGGGCGGGCGGGCCTGACCGTCGGTGGCGGTCGCCGCATGCTGCGCCGCGGCCGACAGCCACATGCCATGCACGATCGGCGATTCCAGGCCCGCCAGCAGCGCGGCCGCCCGATCGGTGTGGATGGGATTGTGATCACCGGAGACGACCGCGAACGGGCGCATGTCGACCGGCGCGGCCAGCGTGACGTCGCGCCGGCGGCGCCGCGGGGTGTCGGTCGCGTTCTCGGACACCGCGCCGCCGGCCCGGACGGGATCGGTCAGCTCGGCGGTGCCGGTACGCCCAAGGATCGCGAAACGCTCACCGAGCGTGGCTACGACTTCAGCCACGGAGCCCTCGTGCGAGGTGATCGTCACCGACACCGGAACCACGCGGCCCATGTCGGTGTCGACGGCCCGCGAAGCCGTTGCGGTGACGGTCAATTGGGCCGGCACCGTCGGCAGCTTGCCGACCACGTGGGCGGCGTGGTCCAGGTGCACCAAGCTCAGCAGGCCCTCCACCACGGGGACGCCGGCGTCGGTGACGGCCGATCCGATCGACGCGAAAACGGCGGGCCAGCACAGACCGACCAGTGCGTCGGGCACGGTGGTGAGGCTGGGCGCCAGCGGCTCTCCGAAGGTGGCCGTGACGCCGGTGTGGTCCGCGACCCGCTCGGGGTCCCAGTCCACCGTCACCGTGGCCGTCCCGTCGGTGACCGCGGGCAGGAACTCCGGCCCGTCGACTCCGGTGGCGATCGCGAGGACCGCGCGCATGGCAGTGGTGGCGTCCTCGGTGGAGACCACCGGGGTGCCGCCATATGCGGTGTTGGCGGGCAGTGAGAAGGGGATGTCGATCCAGCTGCCCGACAGCGGCACGCTCAAGACGACGGTCTCGCCGTCGACCACGAGCCGCGCCCCGGTGGAAGAGTGTGTGGCGCGGCGGCTTTCGGGCCCGTCGTGCACCAGCCAGTCGCCGGGGTCGGCGATGCGATGCACCGGGTTGGTCGTGGTGCGCCCAGCCCACTGCACATCCGGCGCGTCGAGCACGACGGCCAGCGGTCCGGTCACGTCCGCGCGGCCCAGCCGCCGCGACGTGACGGCCCGGGGCCGGCCGTTGGACGACAGCACCTCGTCGATGGCCGCCTGCTCGAAGCGGTCCAGCAGCTCGCCGACGGGCTCGTCCATCCGGGTGATGCCGGCCACGGCCGCCGTGCCCGGGATGATGCAGACCTGGTCGGCGTCGTAGCGGGCGTCGTGGGCCTGCCATAGCGAGTCGCTGCGCCACCAACGCCGCACATCCTTGTCGATGACCGGCACGAAGTTGACCGGCTTGCCCAGCGTCTTGCACAGCGTGACGAAGAACGGAACATCGGCCGGGTGCAGCTGCACCGACTCGGCGTCGGGGTAATTCTCCAGCAGCAGGGCGATCGCGGCCTCGGGGTTCTCCAGCAGGGCAACGCCGGTGGAACCGGAAAATGAGGTCTCGATGGGCCCGAAATCCTTTGCGTGCAAGCGCGCTTCGGCCCGCTGCAGCATCTGCTGGAATCGGTCGCGCCACGTGTCGGCAAGCCAGGGGCTGCCCGGCGCGGCGGTGTCGGCGGTCGAATTGCCCTCGCCGATGGTCAGTTCCACGTAGCGCCGCAACCACTGCAGGTAGCTCATGTCCGCGACGTCGCCGAAGTACGGCTTGGCGGTGTTGGCCATCGCCGCGATGATTTCGTCGCGCCGCTCGGCGACCGCCTCGGCGTCACCGGCGACCTCGTCGAGCAGCCGGCCGCACCGGGAGGCGCTGTTGTCGATCTCGTGGATGTCCGCCCCGAGCTGGCTACGGCTGGAAGCCATGCCGCCCTGGGCCTTTCCGGCGCTGATCCACTGATCGGTGCCGTTGGTTTCGACCAGCATCCGCTTGACCGACGGCGAGGTGGTGGATTCCAGCGTGGCCATCGCCGCGGTGCCGACCAGGATGCCGTCGATCGGCATCAGCGGGAAGCCGTATGACTCGGCCCAGCGCCCCGACAGGTACTCGGCCGCCCGCTCCGGGGTGCCGATGCCGCCGCCGACGCAGACGGTGATGTTGGGACGCGAGCGCAGTTCGGAATAGGTCGCCAGCAGCAGGTCGTCGAGGTCTTCCCAGGAGTGGTGGCCGCCGGCGCGCCCGCCCTCGATGTGCATGATCACCGGCTTGGTCGGCACCTCGGTCGCGATGCGGATGACTGAGCGGATCTGCTCGACCGTGCCGGGCTTGAACACCACGTGGCTGATGCCGACGTCGTTGAGTTCGCCGATCAGCTCGACGGCTTCCTCGAGGTCCGGGATGCCGGCGCTGATCACCAGCCCGTCGATCGCCGCGCCGGACTGGCGCGCCTTCTGCACCAGCCGCTTGCCGCCCACCTGCAGCTTCCACAGGTACGGGTCGAGGAACAGCGCGTTGAACTGATAGGTGCGCCCCGGCTCGAGCAGGCCGGACAGCTCCTCGATGCGGTCGGCGAAGATTTCTTCGGTGACCTGGCCGCCGCCGGCCAGCTCGGCCCAGTGTCCGGCATTGGCCGCGGCGGCGACGATCTTGGCGTCGACGGTGGTCGGGGTCATGCCCGCGAGCAGGATCGGCGACCGACCGGTCAGCCGGGTGAACTTCGTCGAGAGCTTGACCCGGCCGTCGGGGAGCGAAACCACGGTCGGGGCGTACGTCGACCAGGGCCGGCCGACCTCGGGCACGGCCCCGACGGTGAAGAGGTTGCGCTGCCCGCCGCGGGTTGCCGCGGGCACGATGCCGATGCCGAGGCCGCGGATCACCGGCGCGGTCAGCCGGGTCAGGATGTCGCCGGGGCCCAGGTCGAGGATCCACCGCGCGCCGGCCTGGTGAACGCGCGTGATCTCGTCCACCCAGTCGACACCGGCCACCAGGATGGCCTCGGTCAGCTTGCGGGCCAGCGCGACGTCGAGGCCGACCTTCTCGGCCCACCCCCCGACGATGTCGATGCCGTCGGCCAGCCGAGGCGTGTGAAAGCCCACCTCCACCCGCACCGGGTCGAAGACCGGCGCGAACACGTCGCCGCCGCGGATCTTGTTCTTGCGGTCGGCCTCCTCCTTCTCGGAGATCTGCCGGCAATACAGCTCGAAGCGCGAGAGCTGCTCGGGGGTACCGGTGATGACCACCGACCGCCGGCCGTTGCGGATGGACAGCACCGGGGGCAGCACGGTGCGCACGTCCTGCGCGAACTCGTCGAGCAGCCGGCGAATCCGTTCCGGGTCGGCGTTCGTCACCGACACCATGGGCGGGCGGTCGCCCAGCACGGAGATGCCGCGCCGGCGGGCCACCAGCGTCCCGGCCGCGCCGATGAGCTGCGCCAGGGCCAACAGTTCGACGTCGCGTGCCCCCGCGGCCCGGAACGCCTCGACGGCCAGCACACCCTGCGAGTGCCCGACGACGGCCACCGGCGGCGTCGCCGTCCAGTCCATGCCCTGCCGGGACAGGGCGCGCGCGGCGGCGATCTGCGTGAGCAGCACGCCGGGTATCGACACCGCGGCCGACGTCAGGTGCTTGTCCGACGGGACCGGATCCTCGGCCGCCAGCGCGCGCACCCAGTTCAGCGGTTCGAAACCGATCGGACGCACCACGACCAGCTCTTTGGCCACCGGCTCGAGCAGCAGCTCCACCTCACCGGCCAAGGTCGCCAGGTCGGATTCGATCCCGGCCGACGACACCAGCTCCTCGAGGGTCTCCAGCCAGGCGCTGCCCTGGCCGCCGAACGCGATGGCGTAGGACTCGCCGGCCGTCAGCCGGTCGACCAGAGCATCGGTGTTCTGCGGGCCAGCCCCGTCGCGGTCGGCGGACACCCGGTCGTGCTCGTGGATCGTCACCTTCTGTATCTCCCCTGCATGCGTCTTTACATCTCGGTCGTTCGGCCGTCCCCGACGGATGGGCCTGCTTCTATAACGCGATTCCCCGTCGAATCACAGCCGGAGGACGGCTGGCCGGTGTGCTGTCGGCGGCCGCCCCTAGTGGAGCGGGCGGGCGGCGGACAGCATCGGCTGTACTAAGAGTGTCATAAGGGTCAGTGCCCTTTTTGCATGTCGATTGGTTACTGGTGAGTTCTACGCACGGGTAACCGTGTCCTGGGTAACACCCCGTTGAACCGGCCGTGCGGGCGCCGCGAACAAACCTGCTGGATGCAGGTGGTTACGGTCGAGTAGCTATAACTGCGCTGTTCAAGGCACGATTGTTATGTAATCGTTATGTTAAAAAAATCGGGTCGCTCAACCGCCGCCAGCGTCGCGTCAGTCGCGGGACCCGGGTCCGCAGCGCGCGAAAATGGGCGAACGAGTGTTTGCTGGGACTCGGTCGGTTGCGGCCCCTAGGCCCACTGTCCGAATTGCGGCTTGACGATTTCGTTGATGTCCACCCCGACCCCGCCGACGCTGCGCTTGTCGATCTCGACCTGGTGCAGGCTCGCGGCGGGATGGGTGAAACCCTTCGGCGAGCCCCAGTTGTGCTGCCAGAAGTACGAACCCAGGCCGTCGTGCAGCGCCCAGTCGATGGTTTTCGAGTTGGCGTACACGCCGGTCCGCTGGTGCCCGATCACCGACTCCCACGATCGCAGATAGGGCACGATCTGCTGTTTGTACTGGTCGTACGACGGGTCGTCATCGATCGACGCGTAGATCGGGGCGTTCGCCGGGCCGCCGGCGGCGGCGTGCAACTGCATCCCCCGCTGCGCGTGTTGCAGCCCCGCGCCGGCTCCCCCCAGCCAGTCGGCCGTGCTGCCTTTGCCGTACTGGTAGCAGGAAACGATCTTCAGCCCGTTGCTGCTCAGGTCGCGGGCTTCGCCGACCTGAATCGGCTTGCCGAGCATCCAGTCGCCGCCGGGCCGTCGGTCGGACACGTACCGGATCGATCCGACGGCCCCGGCGGCCCTGATCTGGCTGGCCGGGATGACACCGGCCGCGTAGTCCAGCAAGGTGCCGAGCGACGCCTGAGAAGCGTGGGCCGGCGCGGCGCGCAGTGACCCAGCCGCGACGCCAAGCCCTAGCAGGGCGGGCGTCGCGGCCGCGAATTTGAGCACGTCACGGCGCGAGAACGGCACATGCCACAGGGTACGACACACGTATCAAATAACACATGCGCCACAGCGGTCACAAGCATCACATTGCCGCATCGGTGGGCAGCACGATGACGCTGACGGCCTGCAGACCGCGTCGGGCGGTTTGCCGGGAGACCTCGTCGAGGAAACGGGCGGCCGCCGGGCTGATCGATCCGGCCCAGGCCCGAAATCCCTGGACGATCACCGGGTCGTGCGTCAACAACGGTTGCACGCCGCGCAGCACGCATACCACGCCGTCGGGCAACGGGTCGGCCACCTGCTGGTCGATCCAGCTCTGCGCGAGTTCCATTGCGGCCACTTCGCTTTCGTCCAACGCAACTACGTCGTCGGCGAGTTTGCGCAGTCGATCGAAGAGAACTTCACGCCCCGGCGTCTCGGCCAGTCGCTCCAACAGCGTGCTCGCCGCCGGCGGCAGGGCCATCTGCCCGAACAAGGCAGGAACTGGCAGCTCCCACTCATCGAACAGGTGCGCGTACATCGCGGTGACGGGCGCGGAAAGCGGGGCGGTGAGCCTGCCGATGACGCCGATGCTGTCCCGATGCCTCGTCGCCAGCCTGCGCAGGAGGTGTTCGTCGACGTCGGCGATGCCGGTATCGGTGGCTGCCCGGGATGTGGCGCGATATTCGTCCAGGGCCGCGATCAGCCGGGTCAGCCGGTCGCGCTCGCGCACCAGCAGGGCGCGGTGCTCGTCCAGCAGCTCGGCCAGGGTGGTCGTGCCGCCGTCGAGCAACCGCTGAATGTCGTTGATGCCGACGCCGAGGCTTCGCATCAGGTCGATGCGCAATAGTTCGAGCACCTGTTCGACGTCGAAGACGCGGTAGCCATTGCTCAGGTACTCGGCGCGGAGCAATCCGATTTTCTCGTAGTGGCGGATGCGGCCCGAGGCGATGCCGGTCAGGGCCGTGACGTCGCCGATGAGCAACTGCTCAGCCACGGCTTGACCTTACAACCGTCGCAAGGTCTGTACTGAGAAAATGGATCGCGACCAGCTCATCGACCTGACGCGGCGCGCCCTGAAGCTGGCCCGCGACAAGACGACCGATCTCGCGCCGGGCGTGCACGTGGTCGACGCGGCCGACTACACCTCGATCGAGCGCCACAATCGGGACCGCGCGCTGTTGATGGCCAGTCCCCAACTGGTCGGCTATGTTTCGGAGCTGCCGAATCCGGGAGCCTACTGCACCAAAACGGTGATGGGCCGATCGATCCTGCTGACCCGCACGTCCGCGGGCTCGGTCAAGGCGTTCGAGAACGTGTGCCTGCATCGCCAGTCGCAGGTGGTCACGGGTTGTGGCAGCGCGAAGCGATTCGTCTGTCCTTACCACGCGTGGACGTACGACAACGCGGGGCGCTTGGTGGCACTTCCGGGACATGAGGGGTTCCCGGAGGCGGCGATCGCAAGCGCGGCGAAGCCGGGCGCGGCGGGTCGCCGCCAGACTGGTGAGGCGGCGATCGCAAGCGCGGCGAAGCCGGGCGCGGCGGGTCGCCGCCAGACTGGTGAGGCGGCGATCGCAAGCGCGGCGAAGCCGGGCGCGGCGGGT
>Ga0335069_10008821_pt1 | contig 14389 bp, 12 predicted proteins | sample Lox_Sample_11_FD_206714 | JGI IMG/M metagenome (GOLD analysis project Ga0335069, IMG submission 206714) | Soil microbial communities from Loxahatchee National Wildlife Refuge, Florida, United States - Lox_Sample_1.1 | ecosystem: Environmental > Terrestrial > Soil > Wetlands | place: USA... | reverse complement strand
CGGCGCATGGGAACTGGCGAAGACTTATCCGCAGCGGTGGGCGGCGATCATGATTGCCGCCGGAGGTCCTTTCTGGAGCTATGCACCGGAGCGCTGGCAGCAGGTCTCCACGCTGCCCGCCGAGTACGCGCGCGCGGTGGGACGCACGCCGATCTGGCTCTTCCACGGCAGCGAGGACAACGTGGTGCCGCTGCGGGAGAGCGAATTGATGTTCAATGCGCTGAAAGCGGACGGCGGACACGTGCGGCTGTGGATCTACCAGGGCCTGCATCACGACTCGTGGGCGCGCGCCTACAACGAACCGGAGGTGCCGCGCTGGCTGCTGGCCCACCGGCTGGGATCGCCCCAGGAACCCCAGCCCTTTGCCGAGCACCTGGTGATTCCCATGCATCCCGCTCCGGTGAAGCTCACGCCCGCGGTGCTGGACACCCTGGTGGGCGAGTACCATGACGCGGAAGGCCACCTGGCGGCGACCCTGTTCCGGCAGGGCGAGCAGTTGTACGAGAAAGATCCGCACGGCGAAGTGACCGAGCTCGAGGCGGAGTCCGCGGCCTCGTTCTTCTATCCCCAGGGCAGCGTGTGGACTCGAGTGCTGGTGGAGCGCGATACACAGGGACGCGTTACCGGGTTGATCCTCCGCGACGACCGCCACGAAGAAAAGTGGGAACGAACACGTACCATTGCGCGTATTCCCTAGCCAGCCAGAGTGACGCGGAAGCTGACCCCTTCCCCTTCCCGCCCGCGTCCGGGGAGGTGGTCTGTATGCGTTGCGCCGGATGTGGAGCAGTTGTGGGACGCGAGGAAGCCGTATGCGGTCATTGTGGCCGTGCCGCAGGGGTGCCGGTGCCGCCGTTGACGGCCGCGGCGATGGAAGAGGATGAGTTTGTGCGGACGGTGCGCAGGCTCAGCCGGTTTTATCTGCTCTTTGCGGGATTGAACGCGGCGATGGGAATGCTCGGGTGGTTCGCGGCGCTGGCTGGGTGGTCAGCCACGGCGGGCCCGTGGGAGCCGTGGCCGCATCCGCCGTTCACCGCGTGGACCTATCTGGGGACGGCGGCGTGGAGCTTTCTGATCCTGCGGATCGCCATGTCGCTGGCGGCATGGCAGGCGCTGAAGGAGCGGGCAGGGCGCGGCCGCCCGGTGGCGATGGTGGCCGGCATGGTGGCCATGACGCAGTTTCCCATCGGGTTGCTGCTGGGTGCATATACGCTGGCGAAGCTGACCGGACGGCGCGGCGCGAGCCAGTATGCGGGCCTGATGCGGGTTTGAAGCAAGAGTGACGCAAGCGGTTGAAGAGACCAGGCAAGGAGGCCGTTATGTACTGCAGCACGTGTGGTGCCGGAATCGTTCCGGGGCTGGCGGTTTGCCCGCAATGCGGCCAGCCGGCAAGGATCGTCCCTCCGGCGGTCCCGGCGTTTCAGTTCGAACTGGCTAACTTTGCCGGCAAGATGAGAGCGCTGAGCACGGTGTGGTTCATCTATGGCGCGCTGGCGCTGGTATTTGGCTTCATCGGACTGGCGTTTGCGAATTCGTTCCTGGGGGGACACGGCCTGTGGATGCACTCTCCGTGGATGCGTCGCGAGTTTCCCCCGTTCTGGTTTATGCCGGCGATCGTTCGCTTCACATGGCTGTACGTGATTGCGCGCGGGGGGCTGGCGCTGATGGCGGGATGGGGTTTGATGCAGCGCGCGCGGTGGGGGCGCATTGTAGCCATCATCGCGGCGTTTGCGAACATCATCCGGTTCCCCTTCGGCACCGCGCTGGCCATCTGGACGCTGGTGATGCTGATGGGCTACCGCAACGCCACCCTCTATGACCAGTTGCCGCCAGCGTGAAACGGAATGGACAGGCAAGGCCCAGTGCCGTATGGCACTGACGGTACACAGCAGAACTCTCATAGAATTGAATCATGAGCTTTCCTGAGATGCGCATGCGGCGGCTGCGCCGCACTGAAGCCCTGCGGGCGCTGGTGCGCGAAACGACCCTGCAACCCGGCGACCTGATCTACCCCCTGTTCATCTGCCCCGGCGAGGGCGTGCGGTACGCGATCGGCTCCATGCCCGGCGTGTTCAACCTGTCTGTTGATGAGGCGGTGCGCGAAGCCGAAGAGGCGGCGAGCCTGGGCATCGGCGGCCTGCTGCTGTTCGGGCTGCCGGCGTCGAAAGACGAGCAGGCCACCGGGGCGTGGTCTGACGACGGCATTGTGCAGCAGGCTCTGCGGGCGCTCAGGCAGTCGAGCGCCGCGAAGAAGCTCGTGCTCATGGCCGACGTCTGCCTCTGCGAGTACACCAGCCACGGCCACTGCGGCACCATCCGCAAGGCCGGCGAGGAGTGGGAGGTGGAGAACGATCCCTCGCTCGCCCTGCTGGCCCGCACCGCCGTCAGCCAGGCGCGCGCCGGGGCCGACGTCGTCGCCCCCAGCGACATGATGGACGGTCGCGTGGCGGCCATTCGCCGCGGCCTCGATGCCGAGGGCTTCGCGAATACGCCGATCCTCAGCTATGCCTCGAAGTTCGCTTCGGCGTTCTACGGGCCTTTCCGGGAGGCGGCAGATTCGGCGCCTCAATTCGGCGACCGCAGAAGCTACCAGATGGACGGCGCCAATGCCCGCGAAGCCATGCGCGAGATCGAACTCGACCTCGCCGAAGGCGCGGATATGATCCTGATGAAGCCCGCCATGCCCTATCTCGACATCGTGCGCGCAGCCCGGGACCGCTTCGACGTGCCGATGGGCGCTTACCAGGTCTCGGGCGAGTACTCCATGCTGCACGCGGCGTTTGCGAAGGGCTGGCTGGACCGCGACCGCACCATGCTGGAGTCGCTGCTGGGAATCCGCCGCGCCGGCGCCGACTTCATCGTCACCTATTTCGCAAAAGACGCTGCAAAGCTGCTGTAAACCCAGGGGTCAGTGGTCAGCGATCCTGGTCCCTTGGTCCTTTGATTCCTTGGTCCCTCGGTCCCTATCTACTGAGCAGAACGGCTTCAGCGCGGGCGAGGTCTTCTTCCGTGTCGACTCCGATGGTATCCCCGGGGGCGGAGGCGACGTAGATGTCGATGCCGTTTTCCAGCAGTCGGAGCTGTTCCAGCCTTTCGGCGCGCTCCAGCAGGCCGGGGGGAAGCGCGGCGAACTGCTCGAGCGCGGCCTTGCGATAGGCATAGATGCCGAGATGCTTCCGGTAAGCGGCGAACCCGGCGGAATCGTGGGCTTGACTGTCACCGCGATCTCCATCGCGGTCGAACGGAATGGTGGCGCGGGAAAAATAGAGAGCCTTGCCGTCGGCCGCGGTGACCACCTTGACGGCGCTGGGGTTGGCGATGTCTTCGGCGGCGCAGGGAACGGCAAGGGTTGCCACCTGGACTTCCCGACGGTCGAAGAGGGCCAGCAGAGGCGGGAAGAAGTCCGGCGTGAGAGTGGGCTCATCGCCCTGGATGTTGACGTAGATATCGGCCGGGATCTGTGCGGCGACTTCGCGCACGCGGTCGGAGCCGCTGGCGCAGTCGGGCGAGGTCATCACGACGGAGATCCGGCGTTCGCGGCAAGCGGCGGCCACTTCTTCCGAGTCGGTGGCGACCAGGACCGGATCCATGAGCCCGCTGGCCTGGGCGGCGCGCCACACCCATTCCACCATGGGGCGGCCGGCGAGGGGGCGAAGAACCTTGCGGCTGAGGCGAGTGGAACCGAGGCGCGCGGGGATCACCCCGGCGACCTTCAATGAGATTGCCATTGCCTTGAGTGTAAAAGGCCGTGACACCAAAAGTCCCGCCCGGGTTAGAGCAGGACTTATGGGCAGTTTGAACAGGAGGGCTTGCAACCGATACGATGCGCCGCTCAGCCGACAAAGTTGCCGCAGCGCAGAGGATTTTTGGGGGCGAATTGGAAGCGGGTCCGGTTCCCGGGTAGCCTCGGGTCGGATTCTTCGCTTCGGCCACAGCGGTTTGACCTTGGCTGTGGGCCACCCGTATCATCAAGACTTGGCGCAGTCATTCCGGCGTGTGCAGCAGAGCCGGGCCGCGTGCGTCCCCCGGGCGGAGTAGCTCAGATGGTTAGAGCGACGGATTCATAACCCGTAGGTCGACGGTTCGATCCCGTCCTCCGCCACCAGTTCTCTTCCCCTTGTTGACTTTCTCTGCCGGTTTCGAACCTTTCTTCACAGGATTTACGGCATTTCGGCGGCCCGCGCCGTCGGTTGCTCGCAAGCAAGCTGCCAAAAGCACCGCTTGCGCTATCATTGCGTCTATAGAGTAGCGGTCTCCTCTGGCCGCTGAGGTGTCTGTGTCTCGATTGTTCCAACGACTGATCTTTGTGCTGGGCGCCGCGGTGTTTGCGGCCCTGGGCCTGGGGTTCGCCCTGGGCGAATTCGGCTGGTTCGGCGTGCATGCCGGCGGCGAACAGGACGGAGCGTACTCGCAGATCCGCGTCTACCAGCAGGTTCTGCGGCGGATCCAGAGCGACTACGTGACGGAACCGAACATGCAGAACGTGACCACCGGCGCACTGCACGGGCTGCTGGAGTCCCTGGACGCGGACTCGAGCTACCTGACGCCGACCGAGTACAAGATCTTCAAGGATCGGCCGGCAACGGGCGTAGCGCAGGTGGGCCTCACGGTTTCCAAGCGGTTTGGCTACGCCACCGTGGTCAACGTGCTGCCCGGGTCGCCCGCCGATCATGAGCACATCAACGACGGAGACGTGATCGAGTCGATCGGCGACCAGTCGACGCGCGAGCTGTCGCTGGCGGTGATCCGCATGCTGCTGGACGGCAAGCCGGGCACCAGCGTCTCGCTTACGCTGGTGCGGCCGCGCAAGCCGGATCCTGACAAGCTGACCATGATACGGGCGATCGAGCCCGCGCCGGCCTTGGGCGAACAGCAGTATGAGAACGCGTCGGTGCTCTACCTCAAGCCGGGCGTGATCACGAAAGATCGGGTGGACGAGATCGCCGCGAAGATCAAGGCCAACAAGGGCCGCAAGATCGTTCTCGACCTGCGCGATTCCTCGGGCAGAGGAGTCGACGAGGAAGAGGGATTGCGGCTGGCGAACTTCTTTATCGAGAAGGGGACGCTGGCCATGATCGAAGGACAGACCTATCCCAAGCAGACGTTTACCGCCGATCCATCGAAGTTCCTGACCAACGCGCCGCTGGCAGTGCTGGTGAATCGCGGTACCTACGGGCCGGCGGAGCTGACGGCGGCGGCGATTGAAGGCGCCAAGCGCGGCGACGTGGTGGGGGAGCGGACGTTCGGCGAGGGCTCGGTCCAGAAGACCATCGACCTGCCCGACGGCGCGGCGCTGATGCTGACCGTCGCCAAGTACGAGGGACCGGACGGCAAGAAGATCCAGGACGAAGCCGTGAGTCCGACCGTGCAGGTGGGCAAGACGCCGGACGAGGAAATCGAAGACGAGACGCCCGACAAGGACGATCAGCCCCTCGACAAGGCGCTGTCGATCCTGAAGACCAAGACCAGTTAACGCAAGCAGATTCAGCAACCAAAATGCCGGCGCCGGTGAGAATTCGGCGCCGGCATTTTCGTGCCCGCATTTGGCCGCCTTTCCGGGCTTGCACGGCGAGGTACCTTCGGTGACGTTCATCAGCGCCACGCGGCCAAACCCGTGCTACGCTCGGGAAGTATTCAGCATTTTCTCCCCCCGTTTCGCTCGGCTCGAGAGATGCCCTGACTGAGGCTGGCGCGCTTGGCTACCCCATCGCAAATTGAGGAACCCCGAAGACTTGGCCGCACCCACCGGCTCGAGCCTGACCCCCCGGAGAAGCCGGCCAGGCCGCCGCGGACGCCCCGGCCGCGCCGCAAGCTGGCGGGTAAGGCTGCGGTGTCGATCCTGGTGGTCCTCTCGGTGATCACCGGCTCGCTGGCCGGGCTGACGCTGGTGTATTCCACTGACCTGCCGCAGATCGAGGAACTGGAGCGCTACCGGCCCTCAACGACAACCGACCTCTACGACCAGAAGGGACGGGTCATCGGGTCGTTCGCACTGCAGCGGCGCATCGTGGTGAACTACGACGACTTTGCGCCGGTGCTGCGCAAGGCCGTCATCTCCATCGAAGACAAGGATTTCGAGTCCCACGGAGGCATCAACTTCTTTCGCATCTGGGGCGCCGCGTGGCACGACCTGCGCAGCAAGGGGCGCGCCCAGGGGGCTTCAACGCTGACCATGCAATTGGCGCGCAACCTGTTCCTCTCCGCCGACCGGACGGCGGTGCGCAAGCTCGAGGAGGCCTATCTCGCCATCCAGATCGAGCGCACCTTTACCAAGGAGCAGATCTTCACACTTTACGGCAACCAGATCTACCTGGGCAGCGGCATGTACGGGTTTGAGGCGGCGTCGGAGTTCTACTTCTCGAAGCACGCCAAAGAAGTGAACCTGTCCGAAGCCGCCCTGCTGGCCGGCCTTCCCAAGGGCCCCGCGGCCTATTCGCCACTCTTGAACCCGGAGAAGGCGCTGCGCCGGCGCAACCTGGTGCTGAGCGAGATGGAGTCCGACGGCGTGATCACGCACGGTGAGGCCGCCCGGGCGCGCGAAACCGGGCTGGAACTCAAGCTCTCGCAGCCGCAGGGGTCGGTGGCGCCGTGGTTCCAGGAAGAAGTGCGCCGGGAACTGGAGAAGCAGTTCGGCACCGAGCAGGTGCACGAGGCCGGACTGCGCGTGGATACGACCCTCGACCTCGACCTGCAGAAGATCGCGAACCAGGCGGTGCTGGACGGGTTGGCAGCCTACGAGCGGCGGCACGGCTGGAAGGGCAAGCTCCAGAACGTGATTGCCGACGGCGCGGACGTGGAGAGTTACAAGCATCCGGACTGGGCGCTGACGGCGGGACCCGGCGACTACGTGCATGCGGTGGTGCAGCGGGTGCTGCCCATGGAGCTTCGCGCGCGCATCGGCGCGGGCGACGTGGTGCTGCTTCCGGAGGATTGGAAGTGGACCGGGCAGCGCTACGCGGATGCGCTGGTGAAGCCGGGCGACGTGATCTACGTGCACCTGGCGGATGGGTTCGAGGGCAGCGCGCGGCGGGCCACTCTCGAACAGGATTCGGGTGCGCAGGGCGCGCTGATGGCGATGGACAACACCACCGGCGACGTGTTGGCCATGGTGGGCGGGCGCGATTATGCGCTGTCGGTGTTCAACCGCTCCACGCAGGCGCAGCGGCAGACGGGGTCGAGCTTCAAGCCGTACGTCTACACCACGGCGATAGAAGACGGCGTGAAGCCGGATGATGTCATCGTGGACGGGCCGGTGAGCTTTGGCAGTTACACGCCGCACAACTACGAGAACGACTACAAGGGGGCGATGACGATCGTCAACGCGTTTGCCGAGTCGCGCAACATTCCGGCGCTCAAGCTGGCGGCGCGCGTGGGCATTCACAAGGTGATCGACATGGCGCACCGCTTCGGCGTCACCTCGAACATTCCCGCCTATCTGCCGGTGGCGCTGGGCGCGGTGGAGATCACGCTGGAAGAGCAGGTAGCGTCGTACTCGGTGTTTCCCAACGACGGCATCCGGGTGCAGCCGCGGCTGGTCCGCAAGGTGTCGAATGCGGATGGGATCACGTTGTGGGAAGATCCGCCGGTGGTGAAGGAAGTCATCACTCAGCAGACCGCGCGAACCATGATGACGCTGCTGCGCGCGGTGACGGCGCATGGCACCGGCGCGGCGGCCGCGCAGCTCAACCATCCGCTGGGGGGCAAGACAGGAACGACGAGCGACTTTACCGACGCTTGGTTTCTGGGCTTTTCGCCTTCGATCACTTGCGGCGTCTGGGTGGGATTCGACAGCCGCGAGTCGCTGGGCGAGAAGGAGACGGGCGCTCGCGCCGCGCTGCCCATCTGGATGACGGTGATGAAGCAGGCCATCGCGGGCAAGGACGGCGAGCGGTTCCTCGGCGACCAGGCCGATGAGAAGGCGCCGCTGCTGCAGGCGAAGGCTGAAACGGCAGGCAAGCCGGCGAATGCAGGTGCGGCGGTAGCGCCAGTGGCTGCAGCCAGCAAGCCAACGGTTGTAACCGGCAAGCCGGCCGGCACGAAACCGGATGCGCCGGGCATTGCGAGAGCGCCCACCGCGAACAAGGCGCCGGCCGAGCCTGAGAAGCCTCGCCCGCCCGTCAAGCCGGCGCTCAATCCCGGCCGTTAGCTGGTTCCAAAAGCTCCCGTGCCCCATCCTTGCGCCTTTTTTCTGGCGCGAGGTTGGGGCACGGGGCATCCACGATGAACGCCCAAACGGAGTGTCTGCTATTGCGCCAGGCAGAAGTAGCGCTTGGCGCGCGTCACATCCTTCATGATCTGCGCCTTCAGCGCCTCCGCGCCGGACCACTGCTGCTCTTCCCTCAGGCGCATCAGAAACTCGAGTTCCAGCGGCGTGTACGCGTCCATCTCGACCGGCTCGAAGTTCAGGATGTGGGTCTCGACGCTGAAGCCGGCGCCATCGAACGTAGGCCGGTTGCCCACGTTGGTGACGGCCTCGAAGCAGCGGCCGCCGATTCCAAGGCGCGTGACATAAACGCCGTTGGCGGGAAGCAGTCCTTCGTAATCGCCTAGATTCACGGTGGGGACAACGAGCCGCGTGCCTACGCCGCGGTCGCGCTTTTGCCTGCCGGCGATGGAGAACGGTCGGCCCAGCATCCAGCGCGCGCGCCGCAGGTCGCCGGACGAGACCAGGCCGCGGATCGCGGAGCTGGAGACTTCGAGGCCGTGAACGTGCAACGCTGGATGCACCGTCACACGGAAGCCGAATTCCTCTCCAAACTCTGAAAGCTCAAGCACGCCGGCCTCCGCCATGCGGCCAAAACGGAAGTTGCCGCCCTCATGCAGGCCGGCGATGCCGAGCACGTCGCCCAGGACCCAGTCGACAAATTCGCGCGCCGAAAGCTTTGCCAGCGTCTTATCGAAGTCGAGCACCACGATGGCGTCGATGCCGGTGCCGGCGAGAAGGCTCAGGCGGTGGTCCATCGGCGTAAGCAGGCCGGGCGCCTGGGCGGGGCGCAGGAACTGGTCGGGATGGGGATCGAACGTGATGGCTATGGCCTGCATGCCGCGCAGTTGGGCTTCCGCTACGACGGCGGCGAGGATCTCCCGGTGCCCCAGGTGAACGCCATCGAAGTTGCCGATGGCAGCAATGGAAGGACCGAAATCCTCGGGCACCTCGCGGATGCCGCGATAGACAGGAATCATGCCTTGTGTCCTGGCGCGGCATCCGCCGCGCCGATCAGGTGGATGCTTAGGTCGAGGCCGTCCCAGGCCATGGCGACGCCCTCCGGCAGCATGCGGTTGGTGTCTTCGTGGCCGAGTTCGTGCGCGATGTGGGTGAGCCACGTCTGGCGGGCGCCAATCCGGTGGGCCCACTCGATGGCCTGCGCAACGGTGGCGTGGCTGGGATGCGGCTTGTGGCGCAATGCCGGAAGGACAAGCGTCTCAACGCCTTCAAGCAGTGCGAAGCTGGATTCGGGGATTTCGCTCACGTCGGTGAGGTAGGCGGTGTCGCCGAAGCGAAAGCCGGCGACGTCCAGGTCCCCGTGCAGCACCGGGACGCGGAGGAACTCGACCCCGTGGATGAAGGTGCGATCGGCCAGCGGGCGGATTTCGACGCGGGCGCGTGTGACATAGGTGGCGTGGGGAGAAAACGTGTAGTCGTATACGCGCTCCAGCACCGCCGCGGTTTCGCGAGCGGCGTAGAGCGGAATGGGGCCGCCGGCGTGATGGGCCACGAAGCTCAGCGGGCGCAGATCGTCCATTCCCAGGATGTGATCGGCGTGCGCATGGGTGTAAAGAACGGCATCCACCTGGGTGAGCTGCTGGCGCAGAGCCTGCTCGCGGAAGTCGGGGCCCGTGTCGATGACCACCACCCGCTCGCGGGGAGGAACACCGGACTCGTTCCACCGGACCAGGACAGAGGGACGCAGGCGGCGATCACGCGGATCGGCGGAGGTGCAGACAGCGCAGTTGCACCCCACCGTGGGAACCCCCATGGAGGTCCCGGTGCCCAGAAATGTGAGGCGCCCCTGCATCAGCGCTTGGGCGCCGGGGGCGGCGGCGGTACGCCCGGCATGGTGATCATATTGGTGATTTCCAGAAAGGCCATCCGCACTTCGAACAGAACGGTATCAAGCACGCGGATTTCGGAGTCGGTCAGGTTGCCTTTGGTCTTTTCGGCAAGGATGCCGAGCAGGTCGATGCTCTGCTTGGCGCCCAGGATATCGACACGGGGCCGCTGGCCTTCCTGAGCGGCCGCGCCCATCTGGATCATGGCGGAGACATAGAGCTGCTGCACCAGGTGCTCGAATGTGACCGGTGGCTGCGCGCCAGCGCCGGGGTTCTGCGCGCGGACAATATCTTCGAGTCGCTGCGAGCTGGCATCGTAGGCGGACTTCTGCTCGCGGCTCTCCTCGGCGGTGGGAGGCGGCGGCAGATGTGGTTCGGCGGCGAGGTCGTCGTCCTGTGCCTGCGGCTCTGCTTCACGCGCGGGAGGCTCGGGCGTGACGAGGCGCGGGCCCGGCGCGGGGGCCTTTTCCGGAGCGGGTGCGGCCGCGGGCGCGGCGGCCTTCTCCGGTTCGAAATGCACAACCGGGGCGGGCGTGGCTTCGCGCTCTTCTTCTTCGGCCTTGTACTTGCGGCGATCGATGACTTCAAATTTCGGCGTGTCGCTCATCTCTTGCGTCACCTGTTTCGATTCAGAAGGTTGGGGGCACGGCCAGGAGGCGTGCCATTCCGGCGGCTTCTCCCACGCCATAGGTAAGAGGCTGATTGCGGGTTTCGGCCTCGGCGCGCACCATGCCGAGCGCAAAACGGCGCGGTCCTCCGGCAAGGGGCAATTCCGCGGCAGAGCTGATGTGGCCCGCTGCGGCTCCGTCGAGCAGCAGTTCCATGCCGGCGGCTGCCAGGGGGCCCGCGAGTTCAAAGTGGCGCAGGTGACGGTGCACGTTGCCCCGGCTGCGGATGCGCTCCACGATCTCCTGGCCCAGGTAGCAGCCCTTGCTGAAGTGCAGCGCGCGCGCGGTCTGCGAAGTCTCCTGGGCCAGATCGCGCTCCACAATATCGGCGCCGTAAGCGGGAATGCCTTCGGCGACGCGGAAAGCGTCGAGGGTCCGGCAGCCGACCGGCGTGGCTCCGCCGGTGAGCAGAAACTTCCACAGCTTGCCCACGGTCGCAGTCGTGGTCCAGAGCAGGTAGTGCTCCGCCAGAACCCCGAAGCCGCGGCGGATGCGCAGGCTCATGCCGTTGAAATCGGCGCGGGTGTGGGTCATGGGCTCGGGCAGCGAGGGCAGACCGAGGCGGGCGAGCACCTCCCCGGCCTTGGGACCGGTAAGGCCAAGTCCGGTTTCGCCTTCCCGGGGAACGAGCTCGACATCGTCCATGATGATGAAGCGCTCGAGGTGGGCCAGCAGGCGCTCCGTCTGGTCCGCCGCGATCTCGAGCTCGAGCTGGTCCTGATTCGCATCCCGGTTCGCATCCTGGTTGCGCCACACCGTCAGGTCGCCCTGGATGCGTCCCTGCGCGTTCAACACCAGGCTGTAATTCCCCGCCGATGGGCCCAGGTCGTTCACGGTGTTGGTGACCATGCCGTTGAGCCAGCGGAAGCGGTCTTCGCCGCGGACTTCAATCCGGCGCAGCCATCCCAGGTCGTGCACGGCGGCTCCCGCCGTCAATGCCTCTGTTTCGGCCGCGGGAGCGTCCAATCCTATAGGCGTGATGACCCCGTGGTGCGCGGTAGTATGCGGCTGAGGTTCCCCCGATGCAAGCCAGGCGGTGAGGGGAGTGGCCGTGGGAGATGCGGCGAGAGCAATATCGGTCATGGGGGATTCTGCTTGGGCGGCGGGGATAAAAGCTGACGATGTCCCCGCGATGCCGCATCCTAATTATAGCCTTGAGGAAATGGCGGGCCCGGGTGGGCGGGGGGTGTCCGCGCAAGCGGACGGGAAGCTGAGGAATTTGCATGATCAAGCAGTTTGCAGCGGCGCCAAATGCAGCGCTCAAGGGAATCCTGGCCGCCGGATTGAGCCTGGCGGCGATGCTGGCCGGGTCCCGGTTCGTGGCCGCCCAGAAGTCGCCGCAGACCGTTCCCGTCGGCCAGGCAGGCGACCACGCCGGCGCCGCTCCCGAAGCCCACATCACGCCCGAACAGGCCAAACAGCTCTTCGCGCTGGTGGATCAGCTCATGCAGTTTTCGTCGCAGGAGACGGGCCTGCCCATCAAGAGCACGGTCAAGCGCCAGCTCACCAGCCGCGCCGCCGTAGAATCCTACCTGCGCGCGAAGTTCGATGAGGACGAGGGTGCGAAGAGGCTGCAGCGGGGCGAGATCGTGCTCAAAAAATTCGGATTGCTGGATCACGACTTCGACCTGAAACCGTTCCTGCTGGTGTTGCTCAAAGAGCAGATCGAGGCCTACTACGACTCCAAGACCAAGACCGTCAACCTGATGGACTGGGTCAGCGCGGAAGAGCAGAAACCGGTGCTCGCCCATGAACTGACCCACGCCCTGCAGGACCAGCACGTCGACCTTGAGAAGTGGAGCGACCAGACCCCCGACGACGTGTCGACCAACTACAAGGACGATATCGACCACCTGGCCAAGGATGAGATGGACACGGCGCGCGAGGCGGTGGCGGAAGGACAGGCCACGGCGGTGATGATGGACAACATCCTCAAGCCGATGGGCAAGAGCCTGGTCAAGGATCCCGAGGTGGTGGAATTCATCAAGCAGCAGATGGCGAGTTCGTCGGACTCGCCGGTGATGGCGCGTGCGCCGCTGCTGCTGTCCGAGTCGCTGCTGTTCCCTTATCGCGAGGGGCTGAGCTTCGAGCAGGATCTGTGGATGGACCAGGGGCAGGCAGCGGCCTTTGCCGGGGCGCTCGACCGCCCCCCCAGTTCCACCTGGGAGATCATTAACCCGCGCGAATTTGAGAAAGCCAAGGCGCCGGTTGTGCCGCTGATGCCGGACATCCATCCTGTGGTGGACAAGATGTATGCGCCCTACGACATCGGGCAGGTGGGCGAGCTGGACCTGCACATCCTCACCCAGCTTTTTGGCGGCGACGCGGCGGCACGCGCCATGAGTCCGGCGTGGGACGGCGGCATCTACTGGGCGGGGCAGCGGCTGAGCGCCAGGACTGCGGCCGAACAGTCCGATACCCGGTCGATTTCCCTGTTCTACCTCTCCGCGTGGAAAACCGACCAGTCGGCGGCAGCTTTTGCGCGGCTCTACTCGAACTCGCTGGGCCGGAAGTACTCGGCTCTGCACCGCGACGAGGCGGCGCAGAAGACTGCCCCCGCGGATATGCCCTCCGGAACCGTGGAGCAGGTATTCACCACCAACGAGGGCCCCGTGGTCATCACCACGCGCGGCCGGCTGGTGTTTGTGGCCGAAAGCTTCGATCTGCCCATGGCGCGCAAGCTGGCGCAGCTGGTGCTCGACGTCCAGGGCTCCGGAGAAATGCAGCTGGCAAACGACACACGACGCACCTCCGGCGGAATGCCGACCCTGAGCGGCGGCCTGGTGCACCTGTTCGCCGAGAGCGGCGTGATGAAGGCCGCCGTGCAGGCGGAGTTGAAGGCGGCCTCGCTGCAGCAATAGGGATTTGATGGCACGAAAGCGCCGATTGCGCTGCCACCCCGCCGGCGCTAGACTTGAGCCGCGTTTCTGGGGGTGGCACATGACCCACATGCTTCGACTGCTCATCGTCGGAGGACTTGCCGCGCTCGCCGTCCTCGCCTTTTCGCTGGGGCTGGCCCACAACGACTCCGCATTGCTGGGGCCCTCTCACCTGCTGTTGTTCGCAATTGCTTTTGCGCTTTACCTGCTTCCGACCTTCCTGGCGTTATACCGGGACTGCACCGCAAGCGCCTGGATCGCCGCGCTGAATGTGCTGCTGGGCTGGACGTTATTCGGATGGGTGATTGCGCTCGGCTGGGCAGCCGCCGGCAAGACCCGGCCGTCCGCCGTGCCGCATGCTCCGCAAAGCCATCTGCCCGCGGCCAGCCACTGATCCGTGGCACGCAGGGGGCTCTCAGGCCTCTTTCGTGACCAGGTACTCGTCCAGCAGCACTGCCACCAGTACTGTTGTGGGCACTGACACCAGCGCTCCCACCACCCCGGCCAGCGCCGATCCGATGAGCAGCCCCACCAGAATGGAGAGCCCCGGAAGATCGACGCTGGACTTCATGATCCGCGGGGTGAGGAACGAATTCTCCAGGTTGAGATAGAGCACGTAGAAGATGGCAACCCCGAGAACGCGGCCCCAGGAATCCACCGCCGCCACCAGCAGGGCCAGAGTAATGCACATCGCCGCGCCCACCACGGGAATGATATTCAGCAGGCCGGTAAGGAACCCCAGCGCATAGGCGTAGCGGATGTGCAGCGACAGATAGGTGACGGTGCTGGTCAGGC
>Ga0335069_10008820_pt1 | contig 14389 bp, 10 predicted proteins | sample Lox_Sample_11_FD_206714 | JGI IMG/M metagenome (GOLD analysis project Ga0335069, IMG submission 206714) | Soil microbial communities from Loxahatchee National Wildlife Refuge, Florida, United States - Lox_Sample_1.1 | ecosystem: Environmental > Terrestrial > Soil > Wetlands | place: USA... | reverse complement strand
CGTCGCCCGAGACAAAAAACATCAGATGCGGGTGCCAGCTCGCGCCCTTGTCGTTTAAGTACTGCTGCTTCGACATCATGTAGCACATCGCTCCCGGCTCGAGCGCGGGCAGTTCCTTCTTATCCATTGCCGAAGCGGTCGCCGCCACGATCTCCGCTTTCGATTTTCCTTCCAGCACCAGGTTGGTCTTCATCAGGAAGATAGGCGCAAACGTTCGCGCGGCCTGCGGATTAAAGCAAATGGGGGAGCGGATTTTAGGATTCCAGAATTCCGGAGCATCTGTGGCGGCGCCCCATGATCGCTCCACAATGCAAAGAAAGCCATTCGTGCCTTGTGCTGCGGTCGTGAATCCCTTCCGCCCCAGGACCATCACCTCGGCTCCGTCTGAAATGGAAGCTGGGGCAGCACTGCGGGCCAGCGCGACTTCAGTGTTCTGGTCGGCGATCAAATACTCATCTACGGGGGCCATGGCCGAATACGGAGCCTTCTCAGCCTGTGCCGCTGCCGGGAGGGTTGTCCCAGGCAGGCCGGGCTGAACAAGAAAGACTAAAGCAAGGAGCTTGAACCGATTCTTCCCCATTGGGACTCTCCAGTATGTGCTTGTTCTATGTGAGGGAACGCCCGTCCGACGATGTACTTATTGACGGCGTTGCAGGAGTATTGTCGTCGTAAACGACCAGGCGGTAATGTACGAGAAGCCGGGGACTCGCCCGGAGTGCGATGGCCGTTGAACAGCCCCACCCGGCATGATTCCCTAGTTCCCCAGTCCCTAGGCCCTAACCTCTGACCCCTGGTCCCTGACCCCTGACCCCTGGCTCTCCCTTTAGAATTGCACCTGCAATCTTCCCGGAGAAACGCATGCTCAAACGGACGCTGTGCCTTGCCGTCTTCGCCATTTCGACCCTCGCCCTCGCGCAAACCTCTGACATCGTCTTTGAGCGCAACGTCGCCATGAAGACCCGCGACGGGGTCACGCTTCACGCCGACATCTACCGTCCGCAGGGAGACGGCAAGTACCCGGTCCTGCTGCAACGCACTCCATACGACAAAAACAACGTCTCCGCATTCGCTCATCGCGCCGCGGCACACGGCTTCATGGTCGTGGTGCAGGACGTGCGCGGCCGCTACACCTCCGAAGGCGAATGGTATCCCTTCAAGCACGAAACCGAAGATGGCTACGACACCATCGAGTGGGCCGCCGCTCTTCCCAACTCCAACGGCAAAGTGGGCATGTTCGGTGGCTCGTATGTCGGAGCAACGCAGATGCTCGCTGCCATCGGCCATCCGCCACATCTCGCCGGCATCTGCCCCGTTGTCACGGCCAGCAACTACCACGAGAACTGGACCTACCAGGGTGGAGCCTTTGAACAGTGGTTCAACGAGTCCTGGACCTCCGGCCTCGCACAGGACACCTTCAATCGCAACGTCCGTCAGAACACAAATGCAGCCGTGGGAAGCACCGTCCTGCCGCTCACGCAGTACCCCGTCTTCAATCTCACTTCGGTTCCCACCGGCGCCGATCTCACCCGCACTCTTGCGCCCTATTTCATCGACTGGGCAAATCACCCCGAATACGACAGCTACTGGAAGCAGTGGGCCATCGACGAGAATTACGCAAACATCCAGGTTCCCGCACTTACCATCGCCGCCTGGTACGACATCTTCCAGGGCGGCTCTCTCCGCAACTTCGTCGGCCTGAAAGAGCACGCAGGAAACGCTGATGCCCGTGCTGGCCAGCATCTTCTCGTCACCATCGGAGGTCACGCAGGCGGAGGCCGCACCATCGGCACCGTCGATTTCGGCCCGGCCGCCGAGGAATACGACGAGAACTCGATCACCCTCGCCTGGTACGAATACCTCTTCCTTGGCAAACAGAACCAGTTCGCCGGCAAGCCCGTGAGGATCTTCGTCATGGGCGAGAACAAGTGGCGCGACGAAGACTCTTGGCCTCTTGAGCGCGCGAAGCCCACGCGCTTCGAGCTTCACTCCTCCGCCAACGCCAATTCCACATCAGGAAACGGCAAGCTCTTCGATCACCCTGAAACGTGGGCAGACAGGCCCGACAAATTCCTCTACGATCCCGCCAACCCCATCCCGACTGTCGGTGGGCCTCTCTGCTGCGATCCACAGCATCTTCCTCCCGGACCGCGCGATCAGAAAGACGTGGAGTCTCGGAAGGATGTGCTTGTCTATTCCACCGATCCGCTTAAGCAGGACCTCGAAGTCACCGGCCCTGTCATGCTCGATCTCTTCGCTTCATCCTCTGAGGTGGATACGGATTTCACCGCAAAGCTCGTCGACGTCTGGCCCAATGGCTACGCACAGAACCTCACCGAGGGCATCCTGCGCGCGCGCTACCGCGAATCGACTGCGAAGGCCACGCCAATCGAACCGGACACGATCTACGAGTTCAAGATCGACCTCTGGTCCACGAGCAATGTGTTTCTCAAGGGCCACCGCATCCGTCTTGAAATCTCGAGCAGCAACTTCCCGCGCTTCGACCGCAATCTCAACAGTGGCAAGAGCGCTGCGACCGCCTCAATGTTCGTGAAGGCAACCAACACCGTCTACCACGACTCGGCACACCCCAGCGCCCTCATCCTGCCCGTCGTGCCACGATGAGCAAAGAACGGGTGCCCCATCCAAGCGACGTTTTGTGTCGCTTGGGTGGGAAGCCACTTCGGGAATTCTGAAGTCTGAAAGCTGAGGGCTGAGGGCTGGGGGCAAAGGCTAACGGTTAACGGCTAAAAGCTTGCAGCTACCAGCTGCTTCTCCACCAGCTCTTTCGCCGCCTTCCGTCCCGTCCGTATGCAGTCCGGAATCCCGATACCGTCGTACGCATTGCCTGCGAGTTTCAGCCCCGGCAATTCCGCAACGCGCGCCGCGATCCGCTTCATTCGTTCCTGGTGTCCCACGGCATATTGCGCCATGGCCCGGTGCCACCGCGAAACCTGCGTCGCCTCCGGCTCGATCTGAATTCCGGCCACTCTCGCTCCAAGAATCTCGCTCAACTCGCGCCGCACCGTTGCCGCCAGCACAGCGTCGCTCTCGTCGAGCAGCGCCTCGTTCCTTGCGCCGCCAAGAAAAGCCCGCAACACTGCTTTCCCCGGCGGGGTACGCCCGACGAACTTCCGGTGCACAAAGGTACACGCCAGCATCGCCCGGCCTTCCACGGCCGGAACCAGGAACCCGAATCCCTCCGGCAACTCACCAAGCTTCGCCTCGTCGTACACCAGATTCACCGTGATCGAAGAAGAGTAGGGAATTGCGCAGAGTTCCTCTCCAAGCGCTGCATCGACCTCACTCAACAGCTTGCCTGCCACCCATGCCTGAGAAGCAACAATCACGGAATCGTAGGTCGCCGCCGCCCCTGCGTTGAGTCTCCAGCCGTCCCCGGCGCGCTCAAGCCCGTCCACTGCCGTCGACTTCCGCACCCATGCGGGGTTGAGCTTCGCTTCCAGCGCATCCACCAGCTGCTGCAATCCGCCCCTCAGCGTCGTGAAGATCGATCGCGGCCCTGCCGGCTGGCCAGGTCTTTGCCCGCCTTGGCCACCGCCGGTGGCGCCATTCTTCCGGGCTTCCGCCATGCGGGCTCGCATCTCCTTGTGCGCGGCAAGCATCCCGCGCGTTAGCGAGCCATGCTTCGCTTCCATCTCCACCATCTTTGGCAGCACGGTTCGTGCGCTCAGCTGCGTTGCGTCGCCTCCGTAGATTCCCGAGAGCAGCGGATCGGCCAGCCGATTCACCGCCTCCGTGCCAAAGTGCCTCTCCACCAGCGACGCAACCGACTCATCGTGTTCGCTCGGTCGCGGCGGATGCAGCAGTTCCAGCGCCATGCGAATCTTCGTCGCCGGGCTGAACAATCCCGAGAGTGCAGTTGGAATCAGCTTTGTCGGTATCAGGAACATCAGCCCATCAGGCAGGGGAACCAGCTTGTTTCGAACCACGATATACGTCTTGCGGTTCGCATCGTTCGAAGGCGTGAGGTCTGGACCCAGCCCCAGTTCGCGGCAAAGCTCCGCACCCGCTGGCTTTTCGCTCAGAAACGAGTCCGGCCCCCGCTCCAGCACTACGCCGTCCACGACCTCTGACGCCAGCGATCCGCCCAGCCGCTCCCGCGACTCAAATAACGTGTACTCTACAGCGGCCCCGGCTCCCCGCGCCTTCTCCAACTCATACGCGGCCGCAAGCCCCGCTATCCCGCCTCCAATGATCGCCGTCCGCATCCGTGACCTCAGTCTTCATTACAACACCTGCCCCTCAGGTGTCAGAATGGGGACCGAGGCTGACTCTTCCGAGTCCGCTCCGGCCTCTGCAATTCGCGTGAACTAAATCACCTCAGGATGCTAGCATCGGTGCCGTCGGTCTTTTTTGCCGGGTCGCTCATGAGTTTGTCCCGTTGAGCGATAAGGGCCCTGCGCCGGTAAACTGGCGTCCACGATCTGTCACGCTGTCCACGCCCCGTACTCAATCACGGAGTTTCGCAATGACTGCAGAACTGATCCACCGCTTGCACTTTGCTTTCACCGTCACCTTCCACTATCTGTTTCCCCAGCTCACCATGGGGCTTGCGCTCCTGATCGTCGTGCTCAAGACCGTAGCGCTCAAAACCGGCGATGAAGATTGGGATCGGGCGGCGCGATTCTGGGGCCGCATCTTCGGCATCAACTTCGTCTTCGGCGTTGTCACCGGCATTCCCATGGAGTTCGAGTTCGGTACCAACTGGGCGCGTTTTTCGCGCCTGTCTGGTGGAGTCATCGGCCAGCCGCTCGCCATGGAAGGGGTCTTCAGCTTCTTTCTGGAGTCCGCCTTCCTCGGTCTCTTTCTCTACGGCGAAAAATTCCTGTCCAAAACCCTCCACTGGTTCTCCGCCTTCATGGTCTTCGTTGGTTCATGGATCTCAGGATTCTTCATCATCGTCACCGATGCCTGGATGCAGCATCCTGTGGCCTATGAGCGCCTGCCCAACGGCCAGTTTGAGGTGCTCAGCTTCTGGCAACTTCTCCTCAACCCATGGGGTCTCTTGCAGTATGCGCACAACATGACCGGTGCCGTGATTACTGCTTCCTTTGTGATGGCCGCAGTCGGTGCGTTTTACATCCTCGACAGCAGAATGGCCGACTTTGGCCGGCTTTTTGTCAAAGTGGGAGTCATCTCCGGATTTATCTCAACCATCGTGATCATCTTTCCCACCGGTGACCTCCATGGAAAATACGTGGCGCGTCACCAGCCTGTGGCGATTGCCGCGATGGAAGGGCTCTTCAAATCCGAGACGGGCGCTGGCATTGTCCTCATCGGTCAGCCCAACGAAGAGACGGGCCAGATCGACAATCCCATTGTCGTCAACGACCTCTTGAGCTTTCTGATTTACGGAACCGTCAGGGCCGAGGTGCAGGGCCTCGATCGATTCCCGCGCGATCAGTGGCCCTCCGCGCTTCCGCTGCTGTTTTACGCCTACCACATCATGGCTGGACTCGGAACCTACTTCGTCCTGCTCATGTCTGTCGCCGCGTTGCTCCTTTGGCGGGGCAAGCTCTATAAAGCGCGCTGGCTGCTGTGGCTGCTGCTCATTAGTTTTCCGCTTCCGTATATCGCAAACACGGCCGGATGGATGACAGCAGAGATTGGCCGTCAGCCGTGGCTCGTTTATGGTCTCTTGCGCACCAGCGAAGGCTACTCAAACGCAGTCTCCGCAAGCAATGGTCTCTTCACACTTATAGGATTCATGGGCCTCTACGCGCTCCTCGGTCTGCTTTTCACAGTCCTCGTCTATCGCGAGATCAGCCACGGTCCAGCGCCCGCGGCACTGCCCAGATCTGCTGTTCACTCGGACTAGCGCAACCAGTCGGTTGTGTTTTTTTTGCGCCGCAACAACGGAGGGAATAGGTCATGATGGGCTTCATCTGGTTCTGGCTGGTTGCCGTGATGATTGTCGGATACGTCGTGCTCGACGGCTTCGATCTCGGCGTCGGGGTTCTTCACACCTTCCTCGTGCGCACCGAAGCCGAACGTCAGGCTTCCCTCCGTTCCATCGGGCCTGTCTGGGACGGCAACGAGGTCTGGCTCCTCGCCGGCGGGGGCACTCTTTACTTCGCCTTTCCGCTCCTCTATGCCTCGGCCTTCAGCGGCTTCTACCTCCCGCTGATGATCGTCTTGTGGCTTCTTGTCTTGCGTGGCATAAGCCTCGAGCTGCGCAACCACATCGACGTGGGTGTCTGGAGAACGCTCCTCGACGGCGTCTTCGGGCTCTCGAGCGCATTGCTGACTATCTTCTTCGGAGCCGCTCTTGCCAATGTGCTGCGCGGTGTTCCGCTGCAGCCTGATGGCTACTTCTTTCTTCCTCTCTGGACCAACTGGCAGCCCGGAGTCAATCCCGGAATTCTTGACTGGTACACCGTCATTGGCGGTCTCGTCGCTCTCGCTGCTCTCACGCTCCACGGCGCGCTTTGGCTTACCATCAAGGTCTCAGGCGACTTCGCTGCGCGTGCTCAACGCATTGTCAAGCCGCTATGGATCGGCGTTGTTCTTCTCACCGTCGTCAGCCTCATCGCTACGATCTCCGTCCGGCCGCAGACGCTGAACAACTATTACCAGTACCCAGTGACGTTCATCGTTCCCGCGGGCGTCCTCGCATCGCTGGCGGCCATTTGGTACTTCAACCGAAAGTCCCAGCCCGTCAAGGCCTTCCTAGCCTCTTCTCTCTATCTGTTCTTCATGCTCGCCGGAGCGTGCTGGGGCGTTTACCCTACCCTCTTGCCCGCCACCACTGGAGCCGATCGCGACATCACGCTGAGCCGCGCGCTCTCCGGCCCGCACACCCTCTCCGTCGGTCTCGTCTGGTGGACCTTCGGTATGGCTCTCGCTATCGTGTACTTCTTCTTCGTTTATTCCCGATTTAAGGGCAAGGTCGACATCGGTGAGGCGCGCCACTGACAAAGCGAGGCCGGGAATCGCACCCGGCCCCGCAAGCCCAACCCGACTATCCTCTTGCTATAGCGACACCAGCCCCGCGACGAGGGTGCCCCCGGTCCCTCGCTCTTGGGGACCGGGGAGCGAAGCCAACGCGATCGTTGGGTCAGTTCAGAGTGAGACGAGCGAGCCGAAGTATTCCGGCTGGCGGTGCTTCGCTTCTTCGGCCTCTTTTGACGGGTCCCAGTTCCGGGGCTGATAGATGCAGCACGGTTCCTGCGCCAGCGGATCACCGGTCAGCGCATAGGCGCGCGCCCGCGAGCCGCCGCAGATCTCCTTGTATTCGCAGGCTCCGCATTTTCCTTCCAGCCGCGAAGTGTCGCGGAGCGCCTTGAAGATCGGCGCGTTTCTGTATATCTCGCTCAGCGGCGTCTCGCGAATATTGCCCGCATGAATCGGCAGGAATCCGCTCGGATACACGTTGCCTACATGCGAGACGAACATGAAGCCTTTTCCGTCATTCACCCTGCGTGTCGCCCAACTCGTCGTACGCGTCTTCGCATCGCTCGCTGGCGCGCCCGGCTCGTACACTTGGCTGGCTGCCGATGCATGCGGATGCCCGTGCCCATGTCCCATCCGCCGTTCCTCCAGGTTGTGTTGCAGAAGATAACGGCGGTAGTGCATCGCCTCGGTCGTCTTGATCTGGAAACTCACTCGGTGCGACAACTCGTAGATCTTGCCGAATACCTGCTCAAACTCTTCGCCGGTCAACAGATCGGCCAGCTGTCCGCGCCCCACGGGAACGAGGAAGAATACGTTCCACATCACGATCGCGAGCTTCTCAAACAAGGCGCACAAGTTGTCCAGGTCGCGCGCGTTGTGGCGGCTGATCGTGGTATGCACCTGGATTGGAATGCCTGCTTCGTTGGCCCACTCGACAGCCTGAATCGTTCTCGCCCATGCTCCCGGCAGTCCGCGAAACGCGTCATGAATCTCCGCAGACGATCCGTCCAGCGAGATTCCCAGCCGCACTACCCCGGCTTCCTTCATCTTGAAGACCGCGTCGCGCGTCAGCAGCGGTGTTGCGCTTGGCGTCACAGCAACCTTTACGCCTTTTTCCGCCGAGTAGCGGATCAGCTCATACAGGTCCGGCCGCTTCAGTGGATCGCCGCCCGTGAATACGAATATCGGCACGTGCAGATCGGCAATCTGATCGATCAGCGCCTTTCCTTCTTCTGTCGTCAACTGGTCGGGATGCGCAATCGGCTGGGCCGCGGCACGACAATGCTTACACGCAAGATCGCAGGATTGTGTGACTTCCCAGATAGCCAGAAACGGAGCTTCGTCGTAATTCAACCCGCCGCGGGCGGGAATATGATGCATTGCTTCCATACGGCCTCCAGCGGAATCGAGTCGGCCCAGAAGAGGCGGGGAACGCCACGATTCCTCTTAAGGAGACCACCGAAACCAACACAGAATCTGTGATTCAGATCACCTCTTCCTTTCGCGATCGCTGTCCTGACTGTCCCTTTTCTGGACAAATTGCTCACTTGGGTTCAAAATCCAAGGCAGACAGTCCTCCCACAGCCGGAGTTCTCACTGGCGGGTTGGGGCCGTCGACTGACACCACTCAGTGTGGCTGTTCTCGACGCAAATGAGGTGATTTGGATCACATTTTGGTGTGTTGTGTGACACCGAATGTCGTTATCCCTGTTCTTAAGATAGATACCCCAGTGAAAGGAGGTTCCCCATGGCCCTCAAGCCAGGTTGGAGCAAACCCTCCACCATCCTCTTCGCGTCAGAAATCCCTGCGAACGAAAAAGCTTTCAACTTTGCGCTTGCCCAGGCCAAGGAATTTGCCGCCGATCTCATTCTGTTTCATGCGTATGACACGCTCGTTGTCGCCGCATCTGAATCCTCGGGCATCCGCTATTACGACTATGCTGCGGCCGCACGCGCCGAGATCGGCCATCTTGAGCCTCTTGCACAGCGCGCGCGTGAAGAGGGCATCAAGTGCGAAACCGTAGTACGTCCCGGCCTCCCCGCCGATCAGATCCTCGCTTACGTCCGCGAACATGAGATTGATCGCATCGTCATGGGGACCCACTGTCCGGGGCCGATCGGCAAACTCCTCGTCGGTTCTGTGGCAGAGGCGGTTCTTCGTTCCGCAAAGGTTCCAGTCTTTATCATCGGTCCTGAAGTCGTTGACGGCGCCTATCGCAACTTCGCCACCCGCACCATTCTCTGCGCCCTCAGTCTGCTTGAGAGCAGCCATGTGGTGGCTGGATTCGCAGCGGAGATCGCTCACCGTCACGATGCTCGCCTGATCCTCCAGCATGTGATCCGGCCACAGGAGCGTGCCGAGGTCCTTGCGGGACGTACCATCGACCAGATTGAAGTCGATATGCTCGAGTTCGTGCCGGAAGAACTGCGGCATGCGATCTCGATACAGACCATCGTCGTTCCCGGCGACCCGACGGAGGAACTGCTCTTCCAGGGTCGCGCGCAGCAGGCTGACCTCATTGTGCTTGGCGCGCAGGGAGCGTCGGCCTTCGCAGCGATCGCCCGTCACGGCGTCGTTTACAAGGTCCTTGCCCACTCGCCATGCCCGGTCATGACGCTGTCTCCCGCGGTTCTGGCAGAGTGCGGCGTAAAGCCAACGAAGGAACAACCGTCCGAGGTTTTTCTGGCGGGGGTTTTTTAGCCCGGGATCACCGGCTACACCAACCGGACGCGCGCCGGGTGGGTTCAGAAGACTGGCGGAACCCACCCGGCGGTGCGGACCCTGCCAGATCCGTTCCTCTTCGAGACACCCTGACCGTGTTAGCCCGCATCGACAAATAGGTGTGTTGAAAATAAAGGATTTGTCATCCTGAGCTAACGGGGCCCCAAGCGCTCTGGTTTTGCTCTAAGCACTATTTCGACGCAGGAATTTCCGCGTCCCGAGCCTTGGGATCGGCGCACGGCTTTCCGCCGCACAATCCGCCTGTGATCCCTTTGCCTTCCGTAATCGTGTAGATGCGATTCACTGCGGGCAGCGCGATCGTCTCCTTTGCTCCGGAAGGCCAGTGGATCTCTGCTGTCCCTGCATCCTTCGCGTCGCCCAGGCCAAAGTGCAGACGGCGGTCGTTCGACGAGATGTAGCTCCCGCTCGACAGCACGTCCTGACGCATGCGCATTCCGTTTGCCTTCAGGTAAACGGTGGCGCATGTCGCGTCGCGGGGACTTTTGCCGCCGCCCACAAGTTGCAGCTCTACCCAGTTGCGGTGGTCCTCGCCCACATTTCGCAGCAACACGGGAGGCCCATCCACCGGGTTGATGATCACATCGATCTTGCCGTCATTGAAGAGATCGCCAAACGCAGCACCGCGCGCCGGAACAACAACCGAAAGCCCCGAGCCTGCGACGGCCGGCACATACTCAAATCGCCGCCCCTTCTCGTTCGCTTCCGGCACATTGTGAAACAGGAGCGGTCGCTGAGCGAAAGACGTTCCCCATTCGTGCTGATCGACTTCCGGATACACGTGCCCGTTCACCATGAACAAGTCCAGCCATCCGTCATTGTCGTAGTCGATAAACCCATCGCCCCACCCGACAAACGGAATGGTCATCTGCGCAGTACCCGCCTTGTAGCTCACGTCGGTGAAGCTCGCGTCCCCGTCGTTGTGAAACAGGACCTTGTAATCGTCACCGAAGTCGGTTACGAAGAAGCTGACCTGGCCGCTGTTTTCGTAGTCTCCGGCGGCGATGCCCATCGACGCAATCTCGCGCCCGTCCTTGTTGAGCGCGAATCCCGATACGTAGCTCTGATCGTCAAACGTTCCATCGCCTTTGTTCAGGTACAGGAAGTTGGGCTCCGAATCATTGCCGACCAGCAGGTCCGGTTTTCCGTTCCCATTGAGCGAGATGAAGATCGCCGTGAACCCGAAATACTTGTCCTTGTCCTCCACGCCGGCTTTTGCGGTGACATCGGTGAAGGTTCCGTCTCCGTTGTTGTGAAAGAGGTGGTCTGGTTCGCCGGGCAGCCCGCGGGGACCGCAATTCACAGTCACGCCGCGATACAGGCACGACGCATAGCCAACAGCTTTCGATCCGGCGATCGGCAGACTGTCGCGGTCAAAATGCACATACCCCGTCACGTAGAGGTCCAACAGCCCGTCGCCATCGAAATCTCCCCAAGTGGAGCCTGGCGACCAGTTGCCGAGCTGTACCTTCGCTTTCTCGGCTACGTCGGAAAAGGTGCCGTCGTGATTGTTGTGGTAGAGCCGATTCTTGCCATAGTTTCCCACATAGAGGTCCGGCCAGCCATCGTTGTCAAAATCGGCCACTGAGCAGCCGTATCCCCAACGATCGTTCGCAACTCCGGCCTTCTGCGTGACGTCCGTGAATGTCCCGTCGTGATTGTTGTGGAACAAGGCCGCGTGCGGTGTCTCTTCCTTGCCGTCAAGCGCATCAAACGTCGAGCCATTTACAAGGTAAATGTCGAGCCACCCATCGTTGTCGTAATCGATAAGGCAGACTCCGGATCCATTCGTCTCGACGATGAACTTCTTCTCCGGAACCCCCATTTTGTGGGTCCATCCGGAGAGCCCCGCAGCCTTGGTGATGTCCTGATAGATCACCGGGCCCTTGTCCACAAATCCGCCTGCGGTGATCGGGCGCTTCTGAGCGTCATACACGGGAGCCGCCGCAACTCCTGAAGCGATTCCGCTCGTCATAGCGCCCTGCTGCGGCTTTGACTGCGTTGGCTGGCCTGTCTGTGCTTGCTGAGCCCGGCCTGTGATGTCGATAAAAAGAAAAGTGATGAATACTCCGCAGGCCAGGTTCCGAGCGCGCAAAGAGACCTCCCCTCCTCGGTGAAGTGTAACGCATCGATGACATCATCTTGTACGCCAGGGTCGCGCTCGCAAGCCCCTCAATTGCCGCCGATATCCATTGAGGCTTGATGAGTCTGTTTCTTCTAACCTCTGACCCTGGAAAGCGATGCAACCTTCAACCGCACTTGTCCCTTGTTCTCTTTTTGAGCGGAACAACCTGATCCTCATGCAAGGCGTCAAAGATTCCTGTTGTGTATATACGACGTGAGGAACTATGGGAGGTTAGATATGCTCTGGACGATCTTCGTAATCCTCCTGGTGATGTGGCTGCTCGGCCTCGTAAGTAGCTACACGCTGGGCGGGTTTATTCATCTTTTGCTGGTGCTTGCGCTGATCGTATTGGTGATCCAGCTCATTACAGGAAGAAGGCCGGTGGTCTAGCCCGGAATCGAATCCAATCTGATCCTGAAAGCGTTGAGATGTCGCCGAACGCGACGACCCCACATGGCCAACCGCCGATCGATTGTGATCGCGCAACTTCATCTGTGCGCATCGAGCTGCTCGAGGCGCACAGATGCCCCCGTTCCGCCTCGGTAACGGCCCCTCTTCATCCTCTTGCCTTCAGTCACATACGAGACTCTGCCCACGCCGCCCCCGCTAAATCGCCGCGATTTTCAACTTCGCGCGCTTGCGAAAGCATTTCCAAGCGTCTATAGATATAGGTAAAGGCAAGCGCGTGCATGCATCGTTTAATCGCGCGGCCTCAAGTGAGGTGCGTCTTCCGCAGGAACTACGGTTCACTGACGATCGACGGTCCACTCTCGGAGACATCCCGTTGGCGCGCCGTTGCGCGGGTGCTCCGAAGTCCAATGGATGCCTTGAGTTGCGTCCTCCTTCCTTCCTCCTGTGTTCTCTGCGGATCCCCCCTGCCGCATATTTCCTTCGCGCCAATTTGTAATGCTTGCCTGGCTGAGTTTCCGGTTCAGGTCGATCCGTGCTGTGTACGGTGCGGCGACCGCTGCGATCTTCCGCCGGAAACTGATCCAGCGCCTCGTCTTTGCCGGGCTTGCCGTCTTGCGCCGCCTCTGTTTTTCCGGGCTGTCGCCTATGGCCCCTACGAGGGACGCTTGCGCGATGCGATTCATGCCCTTAAGTACAATCGCGTGCGAACCGCGGACCGCATCCTCGGTCGCATGCTGGCGCAGGCGATCGAAGCGCTCGCTCCAGACGTGCCCGCTGAGATGCTCGTCGTTCCGGTTCCGCTGCACCGCTCAAAACGGGCTGCTCGTGGATTCAACCAGGCGCGTGCTCTCGCTGATCGCGCGATCCGGATTCTCCGCAGGGCACATCCCGAGTGGCGTCTCACGCTCGCTCCGCGCATTCTCATCCGTATTCGCGCGACCGCAAGTCAGGCGGGACTGACAACTCGCCAGCGTAGGCACAATCTGCGCGGCGCCTTTCGCGTCTCCGACGCGTCCGCCGTCGAGGGCAGGCATGTACTTGTCGTCGACGACATCTTCACCTCCGGTGCAACGGCGCGAGCGGCCGCGAAGGCGCTCGCAGATTCCGGAGCGGCGGGCATCTGGATCGCGACATTGGCGCGGGCCCAGCGATTCAACGTCAACCTCCGCGGTTCGCGTGCGTCAGTTCAGTCTTCGCCCGCGCGTCGCGGCGCACCCGGCGCACCGCCGGCCACGTTAGACCGGTCAAGCACGCACTCTTCTGACCAACCATCTTTTTGACGAGGGGAGAAAAGATGTCGCTGGGAAAAGCCATGATTCATGCACGTAAGCAAAAATCGGTGGCGCGCGCCGTGGCCCACGCTGCCGAGCCTGTACAACCCAATCATGTTCTTCAGTTGCCTGTGCTCGTTCTCAACGCGTCCTACGAGCCCATCAACATCTGCGGTGCGCGCCGGGCTTTGGTCCTTGTGCTCAAGGGCATCGCGCGTACTGAAGAAGAACACGGCCTCATGCTCCACGCCCAGCGCAGCCGCATTGCAATGCCCTCGGTCATTCGCCTTCTTGAATATCGCCGCATCCCGCACCAGACCCGTGCCCTCTCGCGCAAGAACATTCTTCTGCGCGATCGCAACAGCTGCCAGTACTGCGGAACCGTCCTGCCTCCGGGTGAACTCACCCTCGACCATGTCGTTCCGCGTTCGCGCGGCGGCAACTCGACCTGGGAGAACCTCGTCGCATGCTGCCATGCCTGCAATCGTCGCAAAGGCAACCGCATGCTCTCTGAAATCGAGGACATGATTCTGCTCCGCGAACCGCGCCCGTTCTCCCTTCACACCAGCCGTCAGATCATGCGCATGCTCGGCCGCGGCGACGACCGCTGGCGCAAGTATCTCTTCTATTAAGGAAAGCAGGAAGAGCTGAAAGCGCCGCCGTAAGCTAATCGCTCTTCCCGATGAGCCTGTTACTGCAAACTGACTTGCAATTAGGGTCAAAAGGAAAACCGCCTCTTGCCGATGCTCATCGTCGAGATTACGCCGGGAATCGTGTTCGGCGGCACGCCCTTGACCATCGTATCGATCTCTTTGCCATCGTCCACAATGACGAAATACGTTGTCACTGTGGGTCGTCCATCGGTGAAGTTGAGCGTGAATGTGCCCGTGCAGTCAGCGTTCACGCTATAGGTTCCGAGTGTTGGTGTTT
>Ga0335069_10008819_pt1 | contig 14389 bp, 25 predicted proteins | sample Lox_Sample_11_FD_206714 | JGI IMG/M metagenome (GOLD analysis project Ga0335069, IMG submission 206714) | Soil microbial communities from Loxahatchee National Wildlife Refuge, Florida, United States - Lox_Sample_1.1 | ecosystem: Environmental > Terrestrial > Soil > Wetlands | place: USA... | reverse complement strand
AGTAGGAGAATAGAGCAGAGCAGTGGTGCTGCAGTTGGAGTGCGAAAATGACTACTCCAGTTGACGTTCGGTAAACGGTAGTTGACGGCATCTGGAACAGTTGGCCTAATAGTGGCGTCAGGGGTGGGGATGGGGGTATAACTTATACAGCCGATAAGTATTGCTTATACAGATTTGCAGAGTAGGAGACTCAGATATGGCGAAGAACCGAAAGACGGCATCCCAGGCGGCGAGTAAGTGGCACACTCGCGTCGGCCAATCCGGCAGCGCTTACAGCGATGGTGTGTCAGCATCGGGCGTTGACTGGGCCGGTGCCGCGACCGCACCAGCTGCATCCAAGCTGCGGAACGCCAACCTTATGGCGGCAATCAACGATGGATCGATTGATGCCGGGATCACGAAGGCCGGCAACACGAAGTGGAGGGCGAACACTATCGCAAAGGGTGTCCCGGCGTGGCAAGCTCAGACCAGCTCGCAAGCTGCTCAGACCGCGTATCAGAACGCCATGACCACGGTAGAAGGTGACTATGCCGCTGCCGATACCGCAATGAATAACGCTGGTGACGGTAGCACCACGGCATCCCGTATCGCTCGGGCGGCTGCGTGGGCGACCGCGATGCACGAGGCCAAGGTGAAGCGCGGCAGCAGGGCGTAACCGGGAGAGACTGAAACGGCTATACATAGTCGGGGCATGCAAGCGGCGCTACAGGGCTCATCTGCAGCTGGTGGGGCGGCAGACGCGGCACCAATCCCTGTAGCGCCGCTGCCTGGCGCGACGGTGGTTCACAAGGGCGAAGTGTACGTGGGTGGAGATACGATAGTCCGGCTCCGCAGTCATGGGCGCAGAAAGTCAGACCGCCCGGCTGCGACGATTCAGCCTGAGACGCCAACTATTGACACTTCCAGGGCGACTTACAACAATCCGCTCGGTAGGGAGTAACTATTGAACATTCTGACGACGACCGGCTCACGGAGCGTGGAGGCACAGCGTCTCTACGACATTGGGCCTCGAGGCTTCAAGAACGGCACGGCGGTCGCTACGCTGAGCTTCACGCCGCTATCCGACCGCGAAGCGTACGTGACCAAAGTGAAGATCACGGCGCCCAGCGCAGCCGATACCTGGAACGTGACCGTGGGCGGTCGCACGATAGCGACCTTCCGCGTGGACACGGTAGGAAACCAACAGCTCACCGGCCTGGTAACGTCCGGCGTGCCGAAGGTCTGGGACATATTCGAATGGCACAAGCACCAGTACGGATGCATGTTGACGTATCCGGTACCGTGGGGCCAGACGTTGACCGTGGCGTCGGTCGGCGCTGCGACCGCTGACGTGGAAATAGCCTTCATGGAAGTCCAGAAGGGCACCACGCAGAAGACAGACGCCAACCACTACGAGGCGAACTATTTCCGCCTCCCGATCTGGGCCGTACCGCCTTCGGCGACCACGACCGTGGGCGAGAATACGTTCGCCAGTCAGATCAGCGCACCGTTCGTGCCGTCAGTCTTCACGAACGTTCAGGTGCAGGCAGGTTACGTGGTTGATCTGCTGGCGCTCTGGGCCGAAGGCGCAGGCAGGAACACCTATTCCGGCTCGGCAGATCACCAGTCAATCACGAACTGGGTGTTCGCCATAATCAACGGCCAAAGATATTTCACTCGTGACGTGCCGCAGGGCTTCCCGCTGGTAGGCACTGCCAGCGCTACCGGCTCGGCGAACACGGTCTATAACTCAGACCTTGCAGCCTATCCCGCGTTCCAACAGCAGCAGAATGAGCTGGAAGGAATGCTGGACCACCCGATTCTTATCGGTCCTGGTACCACGTCCAACTGGGGCATTGACACGTCCGGCAGTCAGACTGGCGGCGCTGACTACTCGCACGCGTATCTAGTGGCACTGGCAGACGTGGTGATCCAAGGGTGAACATTCCAGATCAGGTTCTAGACCAGCTCTCTAGTCTGGACGTTAACAACCCAACACAGCCGCACCTGTTCATAAAGTCGGTATCGTTCAGCATTGCTCAGGTGAACGCCGGGACCAGCCTATCGTTCAACCAGACGACATATGACGATAACCGTATCAGGTGCGCTATCGGCGCATGGGCGTCAGCCAACAGCGCCGGGAACTGGTTTCAGCTGCTCAGCAGCTCCAGGCTCATGTTCAGCTCGGACTATTCCATGTTCAGCGCCACGTTCGGACCGCTTCCAGCCTTCGTTCCCGTTCCGGCGAACGTCCTGCTGCAAGTGAACATTGTCAACAATACCGGCAGTAACCTGAGCGCCCATTATGGGACCATCGTTTATGCCGTGTTCGACCCGACCTTCAAACTATGACCACTAATCCCGACAGCTTACGGCTCCAGCAGGACTTACTACCGCGTAACCAGCTGGGACCGTATCTCCGGGGCGGTACGTTAGGCTCCACGCCGGTGATGCAGGAGATACTACAGGCGTTTTGTAACCTGGTTGCAGCCCAACTCACCGGCGCTGGACCTGACGAACTAGGAACGCCTGTTCTACTCGGCGCTGACGGCAACAGGGCGCTGTATGTCAGGCTCCAGCCCAGTACGGCAGCACTAGTCACCGGCATAGTGAACGCCAGCACCAGCGCCACGCTGATCTTAGCTGCCGATAAGACGCGTAACGCGGTAGTGCTGACGAATACTGACGCCACGAACGCCGTCTGGCTGGGACCGTCTACCGTTACCAGCATGAATGGGTTTCAGCTGAACGCCGGTCAGAGTATCAGTCTATCTACGACTGCTGCTATATACGGCACTGGTGGCGCTAACACTGTCGGTGTAGGCTATCTGACACTGCCTGCCTGATATGGCACGTAAAGCAGCGCCGAAGAAGCCTACCAGGGAACAGTTCAGGCAGCAGATGGTCAACTCGTCATCGGTCAGCGATGCTGACTGGGACGCTGACTTCGGCGAAATATGGTATCCGGTCTTCCCGATAGATGACCTGCGCGGTCACGGTAACCTACCGAACACGCCGAAGGTCTGGTACCGGTCGCTTCACACCATATCGCTGCTAACGGCGCTCGGTGATCTGAAGCCCCATCCACTGCGCTGCACCGAGAACGGCGCATTGTACGTCACGTCTGGCGGCGCTACCAAGCTGACACCGTATGAAGATACGGTCACGTCCGGCAGTCCATACGTGGCGCTGTTCGCTCCACGTCCAACCATCGGCGTGGAAGTCAGCAATGACGGCACCGATAGTATATCGGTCCAGCTGACGCCCAACCTGAGCGCTGACGGCAAGTCCGGCGATTTCACCGGCATCCAGGGCGTAACGATTCTGACCACTGAAAAGTTCAGCTGGAGCATTGAGGCGGTAGCAATTCGCATAACCACGATGACTTCGGCACCGTTCAGGGTGCAGGCGCTCAGCTGACATGGACCCTATCAAGCTGTCTATGCAGAATCTGGACGCCAGAAGCATAGACTATACGTCAGCTGCGATAGCCACCAGGAACTACTACGCGGCAGCGCTGGCTGATGACCCGTGGCTATACTGGCGGCTTAATGATGCCAGTTCACCAGGCGTTGACTACGGTGTTGCTGCACCGGCACCGACAGATCACCAGCCGACAGCGTATCAAGTCGGCAGCGGTCTGACGCTGCACCAGGCTGGACTGCTGACGCCTGATAATCCATCCACGAACGGCGGCAACTACTCTAGTGTCTGGGGCGCTGCCACGCCAGGTGATCTGACCGCATGGGCGTACTTATCTGGTCTGGGTCACGGCTCGACTGACTTCACCGTGGAGTACCTGTTACAGCGCAACGCGTCACGCATGACCGATACCTTCCACTGCAATATTAAGCGTACCGGATTCGGTGGTTCGGTGTACATCATGCGGAACGGCTGCAACGGCTACCTGTTTAACGTCTACGGGGCGCTGTACGCTGCGCCGACAGTAAACATAACGTGGGGCACCGGTCACGAGCTCGATGATAACGCGGTCCATCAGGTAACGTGGGTATGGGCACTGAGTGGCGGCTATGGATACGATATTACGTTGTATCTGGATGCCAACTCGCTGGGAACGCAGCACGGCGATTACCTGCAGCAGATATCCTTTGACACCGTGTCAGTCGGTGACTACACCGAAGCGCCGGGGCAGTATAACTGGTACGGTCCCATGCAGGAATTTCGCATCTACCAATCGTTGCTGACTCAGCACCAGATACAGACTCATTGGGCGAACGTGTGATCAACGAAGGGACGAGTGGATTGATTGAAACTAAGCACCTTGGAGGTGGCGCTACTGTGCGCAGTGTTCATGACGCTGTGCATCGGCGTGCTGCGAGTGGTTGAAATGAGCCTACATCCGGCACTGACAGACGACACGCTGAACCAGGCGTTCACGTCTATGGCGACCGTGACGGCTGGCCTACTTGGTGCTGTACTGGTCACAAAAGGAAGTCCACGGAGGTGACCTTCACGTTGTCTCAGGTGATTGTGATCACAGTGACGGCAGTGACCGTGGTGCTGGGCAGCATACGTGTCTACCAGCTCCACGCCGGACATGTTATAGACCCGACATACATGTCAGCCTATACCGCCAGCATCACCGTCACGGTAGCCGTGCTGGCGTTCTATGCGGTATCGTTGCACAGACGACAGTGATAGGGAGGATACGTGAAGGTAACAAGCACACCGTTTAGCTGGACAATGCTGATGGGCGTTCTCGTGCTGATAGCGCTACTGGCGTCTGAAGTCATTCTGCAGCTCGCCGGGAAGCCCGACACCACGATAGCCCACCTGGTAACACTGGCTGTACCATTGGTCATAGGATTCTTAATCGGCGTTCCGGTCAATCCCGGCATGATTGAATCCCCAAAAGCGTAACGGGCACGGAGGCGCATATGACGACCGATCCCAACGAACTATCACAGACACCGGGAACGCCGACCGGTCAGGAGCTGGCGGCTGTAGCTAGCGGAGACAGCACGACCGGTCAGGCGTCCGGTACACAACCTGCAGATCAGGGCAGTGCGCAGGGTGACTCCAGCGCTTCTTCTTCCTCCACTGTGGCTGCTGATCAGGGGACCGCCCAGGCTTCCCCAGCTGGGTCTGATCAGCAGCCGCAGGGGGATTCACTGGAAGACAGAGTAGCGGCGCTGGAGCGCTGGAAGGCGGCAATAGATGGGGTGACGTACTCATGACCGACATTCAGAGCCCAGGCGTTCAGGCAGCACTTAACGGCACGCAGCCGCCCCCGTTCGATCTGAAGACGTTTCAGACGTACATAGCGAACGTGAACGATATAGTGGCGAAGCTGCAGCAGAATATGGACATACTGACGAGCAAACGCTACCTGTTTAAGCCGATCTATCTAGCTCGGGCGCAGCAGGACACGCAGGCCGGCGTAAACATGTTCAGGATACTGCAGAGCACGCCGACCGACGCATGAACGGGGACGGCCAGTCTACTCCGCTCTACCGCGTAACAAACGTCAGGCAAGATACCATGTTCAACGAAGGCTCAGCGCCGGTCCCTTCGTTCCTGATCACGTTTGACGTGCTTGGTAAACCAGGCTTCACCGTGGAGCTGCCGGAATCAGACTTTGATCCCGGGAAGGCGCAGGACGCGGTAGAAGACGTTGCCGGTCGTATCGCCGCCGCGCTCAACATGGAAGGTCCACCTATCACCTTTGACGAATCAGGGCGGCCTGTAGCGCCCAGCTAACGTGGCCGGCGACCCGAATAGAACGGGCACGGGCGGCAAGAAGAAGCCGAAGCCGAAGCCCAGGCCGAAGCATCCAGGGCGGCACCCGGACCACTCGCACCATAAAGCGCCCGGCTGGGTCAAAGTCGGGAAGCACTGGGACCACCACCCAGGCTGGATAGCTGATGCCGTTATCACCGTGGCGACAGCCAGCCGTGGCGGCGCGTTCGACGGCCTTAACATAGTGTCGGAGTGTTCGGCAATCGTCGCCGATGGGTTCGCCGCTGAAAACTTAGCGGTAGAGGAAGACGGGCCTGAGCTGGAGCCGTTCGTAGCGGCTTCGTATATCGCCGAGGGCGCTATCTGCTCGGTGCTGATATTCATAATCGGCATCTGCGCCATACTGCTTGGCATTAGCCTGATACTGACCGCGTTCGCTATCGGCATCGGTCCATTTAGGGCACGTATCGGCGCTATCTTCGATCCGTTCGCACACCTGATTGAGCATTTCATCCACGCTGTTGGGGATGGAATAGAGCAGACCATCAGCGCGCCGGTGATACTGGCTACATGGTTCGCCGCTAAGCTGGCGAACGCGATAGGTCTGGTAACAGCGCCCAGCTGGCACCACTTCTGGCATACGCGCTTCGTGCCGCTGTTCAATCAGGTGCAGTGGATGCGGCGTCAGATACGCGGTATCAACCACGTATTGTTCAGCGGTCACAACTCGATTCTGGCGCGTCTGCATCACGCTGAGCAGTCACTAGGGCAGCTCTGGGGCATAGTAAACGGGCTACCGCACGGCGGCGGCGGTATCGGTGCCGCGCAGCTCAGAGAGATAGAGCACCGGCTGGAGATACACCGGGAACAGATAGCGAACATAAACCGAGTCGCGGCGCACCAGGCGTCACAGATCAGGGCGCTGGAACGTAAGATAGGCAGCTACAACCACCGGCTGAGCGTGGAGGCGCACGCTATCTCGCAGCTCCAGATTCACGTTCGTGCTATCGAGCATACGCTTGCCGGACTGTCACCGGCGAACCTGACCGGCATTAGGCAGCAGATACGCCAGATTGAGCATGAGCTGCAGTCTCTGGGGCACTTCCCGCTGGTGCATATTGAGTCCCAGATAGCCGCGCTGCAGCGTGGCATCAACTGGCTGGACTCACTGCATCCCGGCAGAGTAGCCGCTGAGATAGCAGCGCTAGAACGTGGCCTAGATTGGCTGGAGTCACTGCACCCTGGACGTATCCAGCATGAGCTGGACGTGATCACGCACCGTATAGACTCGCTGCCCAGGGTCAACGTACACGAGATTCAGACCACGCTACAGCGGCTGCAGCAGGAAATAACGCAGCTGCAGCACCTACCGCACACTGGCGGCGGTCTGACGCCACAGCAGCAGGCGCAGCTGCACACGGCGTATCACGTCAGTATCGGGCTGGCTCCACTGCTGGCGCTGCTGCCCTTCGGCGCTGACTTCATCAGGCATATAGCGAAACTGAGGAACTGTGAGCCTCAGTGTGTCGGTGCCAGCATCGTACCGCCTGACATAATTGACGCGTTAGTAGCAGACTGGGCAGCTAAGGATGGATTCTAGTGGCACTGAGTAAGAACACGTCCAACCCGCTGGACATTATCACCGAAGTGCTGGGCATTGTCGGGTCTACAGTTTCGGTGGTTGGCGCTGCACTGAAGGATAGTCATATTCCCAGCGCCGTCAGCACCATGTTTAACGTCATAGACGGCGCACTGCAGCACGTACCGGCTGACGCAGTGAAACCATCCAGCTGGTATTCGCCGGAGCTGGAAGCTGTAGGAACACCGTTCGTTGACCTGTTCCTCCACGGCGGTCTGGGCGTAGACCCCGACTTTGAGGGCGGCGTTCTGAACTGGCCGAAGGACGGTAAAGCCAGCTGGCAGGGCGTGAATCCAGCCGCGTTCACGTCAGACACGAAGCAGGGCGTCTCAGAGCTAAAGCGCCTGGTGGGCTTCTGTATCGCTATGCCATTCGCGTGGACCGGGATAAACATACTGCTGAAGTTCGCGCTAGGGCAGCGGCACGGCTCCGAGATAGCCGAAGTGCTGGGGAAGATACCGACTGAAATGGGGATAAGCTGGGCGCTCGGCATGGCTATGTCAAGCATCTTTGAAACAGCAGCTGGACGCCAGATTGAAGAACTAGTCAACGTGCAATTGCATCCTAACCGGCTGGACATGATGACGCTTCGTGCTATGGCTAGACAGCACAGAATCACGCCTGAGCAGTTCTGGGCCGGCCTGGACCTGCTCGGCTATCCTGATGACCTGAAGTCCCTCATCCTGCTGATGGACACGCAGCAGCTGCCGATAACCGATCTGCAGACGCTGTACGTGTACGGTCAGATCAGCCGGGATGAGATCAAGACGTACCTGGAGCACGTCGGATTCAGCGAACCAGATGTAGAGCACCTGCTGACCGTTTACGTAGATAAGGCAGAGACGCAGGCCAGTTCGATGTTCAGGACTGAGCTGCGCACGGCATATCTAGAGTACCGCATAACTAGAGCGCAGCTGAAGTCAGGACTGGCACAGCTGCTCCACAATCCGCAGATAGCGCCGGTACTGGTAGGTGATACCACTGCCGTCTATGACAGTGCGCCCGATCAGGTCAAGATGGTCGTTGACCTGGAGGTAGCAGCGCTTGACTTTGAGCTGCAGCATGGGCGGCGTATGCAGTCCACGGCGACACTGAAGCAGCTGTACCAGACGAAACACCTAACACTGCACGAGCTGGAGCAGCGGCTCATCCAGGCCGGCTACTCGGAGGCTGACGCCAACCAGCTGATCACCACCTGGCAGAATCAGGGTCAGCCGGGTAAGCCGGGACTGACCAGTGCCAAAATACTCTCCTACCTGGCATCAGGAACGCTGACCAGCGCGCAAGCGCTGCAGCGGCTGCTGGACGCCGGCGTGAGCCAGAAAGACGCGGTATTCCTGGTAGATAACCCGGTGGCGAAGACCGGGCCGTACTACGCGCCCTTCAGTGAATCCACGGTCACGCAGGCGTACCTGGACGGCGCTCTAAGCATCGATCAGGCAGTGGAAGCGCTCGAGCGTCTGGGTTATTCCGCCGAAGCGGCGGCAGAGGTCATGACCATCGTGCAGTATGAACGGACCCATCAGACAACCCCGTTAACGCTGACCGCGCCGGTTCGCGTTCCCGGCGAGACTCCCCAGCAGTACCAGCAGCAGCTGGTAGGCTACCACCAGGCGGAGCTATTCGAGGAAGCGATACGAACGCAGTTCAACGCTGGGGCGCTCAGCGACCAGCAGACCATCACCATGCTCGAATCGCTCGGTCTGAGTCAGGCTGACGCTGGCTTCATCTGGTACAGCTGGTACATAGCGAAGAACGGGAAGGCACCGGGACCGCCCAGCTAGGCAAAAGTAGCTCATATTGCCCGTTCTAGGCGTTCCAGGTGCCCGTCACGTATAAATCGCCGACTTAGACGCTATCGCCGTCAGGACGTGCAGGAAACTGCAGCGGCGTGGTATCTGAGTAGCCTACGTCTGCGTAGACTGCAGCCGGATTCAGCATGTGGCGCTTTCCCAGCTCCAGGTGACGCGTTACGTTTATGATCTGCATTTCACCGGGAGTCAGCTCAGCGTGCCATGCTTCCTCTAGCCCGACGCGGTGATTGTAGGTGGCTTCCCAGCGCTTCAGGTAGCGTCTGGCCTGATGTTTGGGCACACCGGCTGCACGAACGCGGTCAGGCTGTGTGCCGTTCGTTAAGCTGTAGAGCTTCGGCCCAACGATCAGGGATTCTTGGTAGCAGCCGCCGTCCTCGAGCGCTCCGATACCGGTTCCCAGACCGATAATCGGGCGCGTGCTGATGATAGAGTCGGTGTCTACGTAGACCAGATCAGCGCCCTGAGCTTCCATCGCTTCCAGCAGCCGCAGGCGTGCATATCCCGTGATCTGTGCCGCCCAGAGCGGATTAGACCACTTATCCCTGAACGTGCTGCTGCGTTCTTTCCTGAGCAGAATACAGTGGTCAGTGACACGCATGTCGTGATGCTTCCAGTCCGATGGACTGGTGCCTGGTGGCAGCGGCATCTGATAGCAGCTCGTCTGCGTGTTCCTCATGCCGAAGCTGCCGTATAGGCTGTTCAGAATCAGCTTCAGCACCTGCGCTATCGGTGACCCTTCACGCTTCAACTGCTCACAGTAGTCAGTGAAGCCTAGGAGGAACGTCTGGAAGGGCTGGATAGTTTCAGTGGCATAGACACAGCTATAGACATGCTCCAGTCGAATACCTCTATCTCTAGCAGCACGGAGCTCGGCGTTGGTGAACCAACCACGGAACGTACCAACTGGAAAGAGAATCTGCCCACCCGACCGAACCGGTAGAGGCGGGCAGTAACACTGACTGACGGTGACCGTAGCATCTGTGACTCCTTCGTACTGTATCCATTCATCGGTTAGGTGGTCTGACGTGATAATGTAGGTATGTTCTGGGTCCGGCATTGGCGTAGAGAGCATGATAGCCGGATAGCTCATGTGGAAGTCGGCGTAGTAGCACGCGCCCAGCTGACCCAGCTTGAAGGCTTCTACTCGTGGACCGATGTATCCCTTGCGAGCTTCACCATCAGTTCGCCAGTCTCGGAGCCACGCTTGACTCGGATGATCCGCCATCTTCCAAAGCGCAATCGCTGCGCCGGTGAGCGTTCTCTTAGGCTTGATGCCGTAACCAGCCAGGAAGCCGGAATACCGAGCCATGTACTCGTATCCGACTTTGGCCGCTTGCGCTTGCCAGCACTCATAGCACTCTCCTCTCTGGTGCTTGTCGCATATCCAGTCCCATTTATTCGGGTTCTCGTAGCACTCCCAGCAGTTCGGCAAATCGTGTTCCCAGCAGGGCTGCATCTTTCGTTCCTTACTGACCCGATGGAAACGGTGCGGTGCTGACCACCAGGGCAGCTGCAGCGCTTCTGCCAGCTCAGGCAGCGACAGGCGCCCAGCCAGCTGGAATATGTCCCAGATGCGTGCAGGCTTGCTGGTCTGGTCCCAGTGGTACTCACCGAAGACGAAGCGCTCATTGCGGTAGTGGCTTTTGAAGAACATATTATGCCGGTACCAGATCAGGGCGCACTGCTGCTCTGCGTTGTGCGCCACGAAGGTATGACCCGATTCAGCGTAGTAACGAACGATAGCCAGTGCTTCGTCCAGCTCACAGCAGTAGCCACTGGCATCAGCTGAGTGGTACGCCAGTCCTAGGAACGTATCGTTCCATCCATCGGCGCGTGCATCTATAGCTACGAAGTCCATCAGCCTGGCATATTCCAGTACAGATCAAACGTAGGCCCATCTTCACCGTACGCCCAGTGGTCTGGGTCATCTGGTGTCTCTATCGTTATCTGTGGATGATCCCAGCCGGATTCGTTCTGATAATTTGATGGGCCTAGTAGCTTTATCATCCACACGGCCCCTTCGGTATCCATGAGGGTGACAGCACCCATAATTCTTCGCATCGGTGACTCCAATTTCCCAGTTAATCAAGTGTTGTGACACGCTGAACGGACATATCCTCAGTCAGCGTTGCCAGCACGGCTGCCGCTTCGTATGGCGTTCTGACCGGCTGACCGTCCAGGCCGGGAACGCCCAGCGCCACCATGTCGTCTACGATCTGGCGCTGATCTTCTATGATTCTGCCTATCAGTCCTCTGCTCAATGTTTCCTCCGGTGAAGCGAAACGCCAGCCAGACGGCGGCGTGGTGGGGATATAGTCTTCACGTCTGAATATGTCTGTGGCGTAGCGGTAGCGGTCCCGTTCGCCGGGTGCTGACCCTTCACGGACCAGCAGGCGGTCATTCTCACGCGTCAGCCACGACGTAACGTTAAATTGCGGTGACTCGCCGGTCGGCAGCTCCAGCTGGACGTTCGCCGACGCGCCGTAGCGCCCCTGCGCGAAGATGCGTTCGTTGATTGTGGAGGCATCGATCGGCGACATAAGCGAAATGTCACCGGACGCGTTCACGAACATGTTGGCCGGCTGCTCGAGCGTGATAGTGGAGTAAATGCGGCCTGTTGATAAGTCACGGATGAATCCCAGCTTGTCCCCAGCCTGTATCGGGTCCAGACGGTACGCGCCCCCGGAGACTTCCTCCAGGGACGCGCTCGTATCTGTCGGCTCGCCGTCTACCAGCTCGGTGAACGTGCCAGTCTCCGGGTCGACCACCCAGTTGGTACGGTAGTAGCCTGACGGTGCAGGCACTCTAGCGTCTGGTAGTTTGCTTGGTCGCCGGCTCCGGCTCGGTATCGTCTTCGGCTGATTCGATCATGAGGAAGGCATTACCGCCGCGTCTGCTTTTGATTACCAGCCGGCAGTTCGTGACCGGCTCCACGGCAGTGACTGAGGCTAGCGCTTCCATCAGCGGGTCGCGGTGCTGGTTGAATCCCAGCTGGAACACGCGTTCCCTGCCCTGCAGGTGTATCGTGACTTCCCAGAAGCCGCCAAAGTCCGTTCCTTCACCGGCTTTAACGCTGATCACCGTGAACGGCGTTCCAGCTTCTGCTAGTGCTTCCTTTTCATCCACGCCCATGAGCGTCTGTACTTCAATGTCGCCGCGTTCTTTCAGTTCCTTCAGGCTCGGCATAGTTGGGTGACTCCAATTTCGTTTATTCGATGGTTGGGAGAGAACAGGGTGACCGGTCCTGTATCGGTGTCAGCTCAGCTCCAGACGGACATGCCCGCGTCCAGCATTGTTATTTAAGGTCTGCTGCCAGTAGCGACTTAGCCACCTTCAGCAGTTCATCATCTGACAGTCCTATAAGTGCAGCCTGCACTTCGTGCTGCAGCACCTTTTGTACTGCCGTTGGCAGTGGAGTATCGGGATAAAGTAAGCGCCACTGTGTGTACAGGCGGTCAGAGACATACACGGATTGTTTCGCCATGTCGAATACTCCCCTTACGCGCCCTTCGGTCCCAGCTTGCGTGGATGCCACCAGCCAGATACGCCTTCGTAGCTGAAGATGACAACTCCGCACGGCGCACCATCGGGCCAATTCTGAGATAGACAGCGCAGCTTCATTGACGTGCAGCCGTGCAGTGCGACCGCGACGTGTCCGTATTGCCGATCAGCAGGATAGCCGGTCCAGATCACGATATCGCCGGGTACCGGATGGTTTTTGGGACCGTTCGGTATCCACTCGCAGTCCGTGGAGTAGTTGAGCTGATTGGCGTTCCCGTAGGACTCACCGATGCCGATGTACCGTGCCCAGCCGTTCGCTACGTCGACGCACTCGTCGTAGTCATAGCCCAGATCACCATTGTGGTCAAGGACTTTGCCCTGGACCTGTTGCCGGTACGCGTGGACGTAGTAGTGCTGTTCAGTCATAGTTCACCATCCCAGCAGTTCTATGATCTTCATCAGTCCGAAGGCGAACACCACCCAGAAAGCAGCCAGAGAGAGCAGCAGCAGCGCTGCCGTAGGCTTACCCATTGCTTCCTCCATCCTGCTGCGTCACCGGTTGCGGGATATTCCGCTGGACGCACTTCACACAGACGAACGCGGGAACGTAGATACCCTGCAGGTGTTCGTTCTGCTGTACTATGCCCTGAGCCAGCCTGGTACCGCAAGCTGGGCAGCTCGGTCCGGCTGGCTGACCCAGCAGCGGCACGCCTGGAGGCGGCTGGTTAGGAAGCATTGTCGGGCCTCTTAACCTTCGGTCTGTAGTCAGTTATTTCTGAATACCCGCAGTGGCCGCACGTCCACATAACCACTCCGGCTTCAATAACTCGTGACGAGCAATGCCCACGGCACCAGGGGCATCTATGATCACCTCTAGATACACTAGACATTGTCTGAGCCTGATGCGTCCATGTCTGACCTGATCTGATCGAGTAGGATATTCATCTGGGCGCTGTACGTCCGGCGCTCCACTTCTGCCCATTCGCGTATAAAGCGGTAGTTGGCAGGCTCCAGGTTGAACGTCACGGCGATCGGCTTCTGATCTGTCTGTGCTTCGGCGTATTCTGCGTTCTGTTCGGCCATGAATCCTCCAGTGTGTATGTTAGTTGGGAAGGCGCAGCAGCACTTTATGACCACCACGCGTCTTTAGAGAGACGATTACCCGGCATCTATCGTTAGCGCGTTTCAGGAAAGCGTACCGGTACGCTGCCTGTATTTCGGTGAACCGCTCCACGCCCAACACTTGACCGTTGGGCGTGGTAAGCGTTACGAGTACGTCCGGCACTAGTGCCGCGCTCCACCCGATCGGCAGCTGGAGCTGGTAGCGGTCTGCCAAGCATGCCCTAGCGTCTTCACCAGGTGGTCACGCTCGTCTGAGTTCTTCGTGACATAGTACCGTGGCGTCATAAGGCGGTAGAACTGACCTTCTAAGGCGTCCGGCAGCATATCGGTGTACGTCCACATGTTCCGACTGTACCGCGTATCTGCTACGGCATCCATTGCCAGACCCGGCCACTGAGAAGCACTGATCTCGTGGAAGTTCCTATCCTCTGCTGCCTGTACTGCTCTGCTCTGTCGTGCCATTAGATAGCCTCCGTAATATCTTCTGCCTAATTGTACCGCGTTCCTCACATGTCCACATAGCCTAAAGGTACTATCCCCCAGTACTGACCCGATTGTCTCAGCTGCAGCTCTGCTGCAGCTCTTGACGAACTTCTCCAACTGCAGCACCACTGCTCTGCTCTATTCTCCTACT
>Ga0335069_10008818_pt1 | contig 14392 bp, 29 predicted proteins | sample Lox_Sample_11_FD_206714 | JGI IMG/M metagenome (GOLD analysis project Ga0335069, IMG submission 206714) | Soil microbial communities from Loxahatchee National Wildlife Refuge, Florida, United States - Lox_Sample_1.1 | ecosystem: Environmental > Terrestrial > Soil > Wetlands | place: USA... | reverse complement strand
TCAGATCACTCGGCGGTGGGCACTTCGGCCGCTTCGGTGGGCTCCGGTCGATCCATCAGTTCGACGAACGCCATCGGCGCGTTGTCGCCGACACGGAAGCCCATCTTCAGGATGCGCAAATAGCCGCCGTTGCGCTTGGCATAGCGCGGGCCCAGCTCTTCGAAGATCTTGCCGACGATTTCGCGGTCGCGCAGGCGGTCGAAGGCCAGGCGGCGGTTGGCGAGATTCGGGGTCTTGCCGAGGTTGATCAGCGGCTCGACGACGCGCCGCAGTTCCTTGGCCTTGGGAAGCGTTGTCTTGATGGCCTCGTGGCGCAGCAATGACACCGCCATGTTGCGGAACATCGCCGCGCGGTGCGACGAAGTTCGATTGAGCTTTCTGTAACCGTTACCGTGACGCATAGTGATTTCCCTTGTTTGTTCGGCCGCCGCACAAGGCCTGCGGCCGGTTAATCGTTATAGGAGTTAGTGATGAAGCTTAGCCCAGCTTGTCGAGACCCGCGGGCGGCCAGTTTTCCAGCTTCATGCCGAGCGTCAGGCCGCGCGAAGCCAGGACTTCCTTGATTTCGTTGAGCGACTTGCGGCCGAGGTTCGGTGTCTTCAGAAGCTCGGTCTCGGTGCGCTGGATCAGGTCGCCGATGTAATAGATGTTCTCGGCCTTCAGGCAGTTCGCCGAGCGCACAGTCAGTTCCAAGTCATCGACCGGGCGCAGCAGGATGGGATCGACCGCGGCCGCCTTCGGCGCCTCGATCGACACGGGCGTGCCTTCGAGATCGGCAAACACCGACAATTGTTCCATCAGGATGCGTGCAGCATAACGGATCGACTCTTCCGGATCGACCGCGCCATTGGTCTCGATGTCGATGATCAGCTTGTCGAGGTCGGTACGCTGTTCGACGCGAGCCGATTCGACCAGGTAGCTGACGCGCCGCACCGGGCTGAACGAAGCGTCCATCAGGATGCGGCCGATGCCGGTGCTTTCCTTGGCGCTCGGGCGCACGTTGGCGGGCACGTAGCCGCGGCCGGTCTCAACGCGGATCTGCATGTCGAGCTTGCCGCCCGGCGCGACGTGGGCGATCACGTGGTCGGGATTGATGATCTCGACATCGTGGGTCGTTTCGATGTCGCGCGCGGTCACGACGCACTCGCCGGTCTTGGAAAGCTGGAGCGTAGCTTCGGTGCGGTTATGCATCTTCAGCACGACGCCCTTCATGTTGAGCAGGATGTCGACGACGTCCTCGCGTACGCCTTCAAGCGTCGAGTACTCGTGCAGAACGCCGGCGATCGACACTTCGGTCGGGGCCGCACCGGGCATCGACGACAGCAGGATGCGACGCAGCGCATTGCCGAGCGTGTGGCCGTAGCCACGCTCGAACGGCTCCATCACAACGCGAGCGTGCACGGGGGAAAGGGTCTGAACATCGATGATCCGCGGTTTCAGAAGCGCGTTGCTTTGCATCTGGATTCCTTCAAGACGGTGGCACCGGGAAAACAATTCCCGGCGTCGGACTAGGGGTTAGCGCGAATACAGTTCAACCACCAAACCTTCATTCAGCGACGATGGCAACTCCTCACGCGCCGGGAAGGCCTTGAACACGCCGCGGCCTTCCTTGACGTTGACTTCCAGCCACTCGGGGAAACCACGCGAGTCGGCGGCTTCCAGCGCCGCCTTGGTACGCAGCTGGCCGCGAGCCGAATCGGTCAGTTGCACCACGTCGCCCGGCCGCACGCCGTACGAGGGGATGCTCACGCGCTTGCCGTTGACCAGCACGCCGTTGTGCCGGACCAGCTGCCGGGCTTCCGCGCGCGACGCGCCAAAGCCCATGCGAAACGCGATCGAGTCGAGGCGCGATTCGAGCAATTGCAACAGGTTCTCACCCGTCTGACCCTTCTTGCGCTCGGCTTCGGCGAAAGTCTTGCGGAACTGCCGCTCCAGCACGCCGTAGATGCGGCGGATCTTCTGCTTTTCGCGCAGCTGCTGGCCATAGCCGGACAGGCGCTGGCCGGACTTCTGACCATGCTGGCCGGGAGCATACGAACGGCGCTCGATGGAACACTTATCGGTAAAGCACTTCTCGCCCTTGAGGAAGAGTTTGTCTCCCTCACGGCGGCATTGGCGGCATTTGGCGTCGAGATTGCGGGCCACTGTCGGACTCCTTTGACTGCTTAGATGCGACGGCGCTTGGGCGGCCGGCAACCGTTGTGGGGCACCGGCGTGATGTCGGTGATGCTCGTGATCTTCATGCCGAGTGCATTGAGGGCGCGCACGGCCGACTCACGACCGGGGCCGGGCCCCTTGATGCGCACTTCGAGATTCTTGACGCCGCATTCCTGCGCAGCCTTGCCCGCCGCTTCGGCAGCGACCTGGGCCGCGAACGGCGTGGACTTCCGGGAACCCTTGAAGCCGGCTCCACCGGACGTCGCCCACGACAGGGCATTGCCTTGGCGGTCGGTGATCGTGATGATCGTGTTGTTGAAAGACGCATGCACGTGGGCGATGCCCTCGGCGACGTTCTTCTTGACCTTCTTGCGAACCTTGGTCTGGGTCTTGGTGGCCATGTCGGTTTCCTATTACTTCTTGGCGGCGGCGATTGCCTTGCGCGGGCCCTTGCGGGTGCGTGCGTTGGTGCGGGTACGCTGCCCGCGAACCGGCAGGCCGCGACGGTGGCGCACGCCACGGTAGCAGCCGAGGTCCATCAGGCGCTTGATGCTCATGGTGACCTCGCGACGCAGGTCGCCTTCGACACTGAACTTGCCAACCTCTTCGCGCAATCGATCCATCTCGGCGTCGGTCAGATCCTTGATCTTCGCTGCACGCTTGACGCCGGCTGCGTCGCAGATCTTCTGCGCGCGTGCGCGGCCGATGCCGTAGATCGCGGTCAGCGCAATCTCGGTGTGCTGGTGGTTCGGAATATTGACGCCTGCAATACGGGCCATGTGCTTACCTATCTATCCCTGAATCCAAGAAATGCCGGTCAACGGGAAACCGGCAATTATATTCATGCCTTGCTTCTCGATCAACCTTGGCGCTGCTTGTGCCGGGGGTCGGCGCAGATGACACGCACGACGCCCTTGCGACGGATGATCTTGCATTTGCGACACATACGCTTTATCGAAGCGGTGACTTTCATGATGTTTCTCCGAATACTCTTCTTCTGCTACTTGGCGCGGAACACAATCCGGCCTTTGGTCAAATCGTAGGGCGTCAGCTGCACGGTAACCTTGTCGCCGGGCAGGATGCGGATGTAGTGCATCCTCATCTTGCCCGAAATGTGGCCAAGGACCACATGGCCGTTTTCAAGCTTCACCCTGAACGTCGCGTTGGGCAGGTTCTCCTCAACCTCCCCTTGCATCTCGATAACGTCTTCCTTTGTCATGCGCTCAACGGAGCGGAAAACCCGCTCCCTTGAAGTTCGCCTTCTTCAACAGGCTCTCGTATTGGTGGGACATCACGTAGGCCTGCACTTGCGACATGAAGTCCATGGTTACGACAACGATAATCAGCAAGCTGGTGCCGCCGAAGTAGAACGGCACGTTCCATTTCAGGATCAGGAATTCCGGCAACAGACAGACGAGCGTCACATAAATGGCGCCAATCAGCGTCAGGCGCATCAGAATCTTGTCGATGTATCGGCTGGTCTGCTCGCCAGGGCGAATGCCAGGAACGAACGCACCGCTCTTTTTCAGGTTGTCGGCCGTCTCCTTGGAGTTGAAGACCAGCGCGGTATAGAAGAAACAGAAGAAGACGATCGCGGCGGCGTAGAGCATCACATAGATGGGCTGACCGGGCGATAGCGTGGCCGCGATGTCCTTCAACCAAGTCATGCCTTCCGAGGCCCCGAACCAACCCGCGGCCGTAGCCGGGAACAGGATGATCGAGGACGCGAAGATCGGCGGAATGACGCCGGACATGTTGAGCTTCAAAGGCAGATGCGAGCTCTGGCCACCGTAGATCTTGTTGCCAACCTGGCGCTTGGCATAATTGACTAGAATCTTGCGCTGTCCACGTTCGACGAAGACGACGAAACCCGTGACCAGGACCACCAGGGCGCAGATGAACAGCGCGGTAACGGGATGCATAGCGCCGGTCCGAACCAGTTCGAACAAGCCGCCCAAGGCGTTGGGCAGCCCCGCCGCGATACCGGCGAAGATGATGATCGAGATGCCGTTGCCCAGGCCGCGCTCCGTGATCTGCTCGCCAAGCCACATCAGGAACATGGTGCCTGTTACCAAGGTCATGACTGTCGTGAGCCGGAACATCATGCCGGGATCAAGTACGAGACCGGCTTGCGACTCAAGCGCGATGGCAATGCCGAAGCCCTGAAAGAGGGCCAGTCCGACCGTGCCATAGCGTGTGTATTGCGTGATCTTACGCCGCCCGGCCTCGCCTTCCTTCTTCAGTTGCTCGAGCGAAGGTACCGCGATCGTCATCAATTGCATGATGATCGACGACGAGATGTACGGCATGATCCCGAGCGCGAAGATCGTGAAGCGCGACAGCGCACCGCCCGAAAAAAGGTTGAAGATGCCCAGGATGCCGCCTTGTTGTCCCTGGAACAACTCGGCCAGCCTGTGCGGGTCGATACCCGGAACGGGAATGTGCGCGCCAACGCGGTACACCAGCAGCGCGCCCAGCAGGAACCACAGCCGGCGCCAGAGGTCGCCGAACTTGCCGGTCTTGCCCAGAGTATTCGCCGCTGGAGTAGCCAAAGTCGTTCCCGCTCTTGTCTTCGTCAGGCCGCCGCGATTTCGGCAACTGAGCCGCCAACCGCCTCGATGGCAGCCTTGGCTCCCTTGGTCGCGCCGACACCCTTCAGGTTCACCTTCTTGGTCAGCTTTCCGGACAGGATGACTTTGGCCGACAACGCCGCGACCGGCACGACGCCGGCCTGCTTCAGCGTCAGGAGATCCACGTCGCCAACCGGCAGCTTCTCGAGGTCGGAAAGCCTGACTTCGACATTGCGGTCGCCAGTCAGCGAGACGAAGCCACGCTTGGGCAGCCGCCGCTGGAGCGGCATCTGGCCGCCTTCAAAACCGACCTTGTGAAATCCGCCCGCGCGGGACTTCTGGCCCTTGTGGCCACGGCCGGCAGTCTTGCCCAAGCCGCTGCCGATGCCACGTCCGACACGCTTCTTCGCATGCTTGGACCCGGCGCCCGGCTTCAGATTATTGAGTTCCATTGATCAGCCCTCGCACTTCACCAAGTAGGCAACTTTCTTGATCATGCCGCGCACCGCGGGCGTATCCACCAGTTCGGCACTGCTGTTCAGCCTGCCCAAACCGAGCCCGCGCACTGTGTCCCGATGGTCCCGCTTGGTTCCGATGACGCTCTTGACAAGAGTCACCTTGATCTTCTTCTGGTCAGCCATGACTTACTCCAGGATGTCCTGAACGCTCTTGCCGCGCTTTGCAGCGATTTCGGACGGGGTGCTCATCGCAAACAGCCCATTCAGCGTGGCGCGAACCACGTTGTACGGATTGGTCGAGCCGATCGTCTTGGCGACGATGTCGGTAACACCCATCACCTCGAAGACCGCGCGCATCGGGCCGCCGGCAATCACGCCGGTACCGATAGGGGCAGGCGACATCAGGACCGTGGTCGCGCCATGCTTGCCGGTCACGGAATGGTGCAGCGTGCCCTTATTCAGCTTGACCTTCGTCATCTTGCGGCGCGCCTCTTCCATGGCTTTCTGAACGGCCACCGGCACTTCCCGGGACTTGCCCTTGCCCATGCCGATCGTGCCGTCGCCGTCGCCGACGACCGTCAGGGCGGCGAAACCGAGGATCCGGCCTCCCTTGACAACCTTCGTGACGCGATTGATGGAGACCATCTTCTCGCGCAAGCCGTCATCGCGCTCTTCGTTGGTCTGCTGCTGCTTCTTGCCTTGCGGTTTCGCCATGTTCGTCTCGCTCTGTTGCCCGCTTAGAACTTGAGGCCGCCTTCACGGGCAGCCTCGGCCAGCGCCTTGACGCGGCCGTGATACCTGAACCCCGAACGGTCGAAGGACACCTCGACGATGCCCTTCGCCTTTGCTCGTTCGGCAATCAGCTTGCCCACTGCCTTCGCCGCCTCGACGTTGCCGCCATTGGGGCTTTGGGAACGAACACCCGATTCGGCCGTAGACGCCGTAGCCAGCACTTGCGTACCGCAGCCGGAGAATACCTGCGCGTAAATGTGGCAATTCGAACGATGCACAGCCAGCCGCATCGTCTTGAGCTCCGCAATCTTGGCGCGGGTTTTGCGCGCCCTGCGCAAACGAGCTTCCTTCTTATCCATGATCACGCACCCTTACTTCTTCTTGGTTTCCTTGATGACGACCACCTCGTTGGCATAGCGCACGCCCTTGCCCTTGTATGGCTCGGGAGAACGGTACGCGCGAACTTCGGCGGCCACCTGGCCGACCAACTGCTTGTCGATGCCCTTGATGACAATTTCTGTCTGCGTCGGCGTTTCGACCTTGATGCCGGTCGGCATGTCATGCACGATCGGATGCGAAAAGCCTAGGCTCAAGTTGAGCTTCGCGCCCTGTGCCTGCGCCTTGTAGCCGACTCCAACCAAGGTCAACTTCTTCTCGAAGCCCTTGGTGACGCCGTTGACCATATTGGCTACCAACGCGCGCATCGTCCCGGACATGGCACCGGCCTCGGACTCTTCTCCGGCCCGCACGCGCAGCTTGTCGCCGTCCTTTTCGATACTGACAGCCGGCAGAAGCGGCTGTTTCAATGTACCCAGAGGCCCCTTGACACTGATTTCCGAGGCGTCCAGGGTAACCTCGACGCCCTTCGGAATCTCTACTGGATATTTGGCGATTCGAGACATCGTTCCTCTCCTTACGCCACGATGCAAAGTACTTCGCCGCCGGTGTTGGCAGCCCTGGCGCGGCGATCGGTCATGACACCCGCCGGGGTGGACACGATCGCGATGCCGAGTCCGTTCATAACCTTGGGCAGATCATTCTTGCCGCGATAAACGCGCAGGCCCGGCCTCGAAACCCGCTCAATACGCTCGATGACCGGGCGCCCGGCGTAGTACTTGAGCGCGATATCGAGTTCGTTCTTGCCGGCGCTGTCGCGAACGGAAAAGTCGTCGATGTAGCCTTCGTCCTTCAACACCTTGGCGATGGCTACCTTCAGCTTGGAGGACGGCATGCTGACGGCCACTTTTTCAGCCATTTGCGCATTTCGGATGCGCGTCAACATGTCGGCGATCGGGTCGGTCATGCTCATTCGGCGATCTCCTTACCAACTGGCCTTGGTCATGCCCGGCACCTCGCCGCGCATGGCAATCTCGCGCAGCTTGTTCCGGCACAGCCCGAATTTGCGAAACACGCCCCGCGGGCGGCCGGTCAGCGCGCAGCGATTGCGTTGCCGCGACGGCGAGGCGTTGCGCGGGAGTTGCTGGAGCTTCAGGCGCGCAGCCATCTGGTCTTCTTCGGACGCCTTGGAATCGTTGATGACGGCGAAAAGCTCGGCACGCTTGGCGGCATACTTGGCCACCACCTTGGCGCGCTTGGCTTCGCGGTTCTTCAATGCAAGTTTCGCCATGTTTCCCTCAGTTCTTGAAGGGGAATTTGAATGCAGCAAGAAGCGCCTTTGCTTCCGCGTCGGTCTTCGCCGTCGTGGTAATGCTGATATTCATGCCACGCAGCGCATCGATCTTGTCGTACTCGATCTCGGGGAAGATGATCTGCTCCTTGACCCCAACGTTATAGTTTCCGCGGCCATCGAACCCCTTGCCGCCGATGCCGCGAAAGTCGCGGATGCGCGGCATGGCAATGGTGACAAGGCGATCAAGAAACTCGAACATACGAGTCCCGCGCAATGTCACCATGCAACCGATCGGATAACCCTCACGGATCTTGAAGCCGGCGATGGCCTTTCTGGCCTTCGTGATAACGGGCTTCTGGCCGGCAATCTTGGTCATGTCGCCAACCGCATTGTCGAGAATCTTCTTGTCGCCAACGGCTTCGCCGACGCCCATGTTTAGAGTGACCTTGGTGATGCGCGGCACCTCCATGATCGACTTGTAGCCGAACTTGTCCCGCAACTGCGGCACCACGGACTGTTTGTAATACTCCTGCAAGCGCGCCATGATTGATCCTTACGCGTCCACCACTTCGCCGTTCGACTTGAACACCCGTACTTTGCGGCCGTCGTCGAGAGTCTTGAACCCGACGCGGTCAGCTTTCTGGGTGCCCGGATTGAACAGCGCAACATTGGAAACCTGGATGGGCATCTCTTTTTCCACGATGCCCCCTGGCTGCCCCTTCATCGGATTGGGCTTGGTGTGCTTCTTTACCCGATTCACGCCCTCGACCAGCAGTTGTTCGCTGCTGACGCGGCCGAGAACCGTGCCACGCTTGCCCTTGTCCTTGCCGGCGATGACGACGACGGCATCGCCCTTGCGAATCTTGTTCATGGCCGAATCCTCTAGAGAACCTCGGGCGCCAGCGACACGATCTTCATGAACCGCTCCGTGCGCAGTTCGCGCGTGACCGGCCCGAAGATGCGCGTACCAATCGGCTCCAGCTTGTTGTTGAGCAGGACGGCGGCGTTACCGTCGAACCTCACGAGCGAGCCATCGGGACGCCGAACGCCTTTGGCCGTCCGAACCACGACGGCGCTATAGATCTCGCCTTTCTTGACTCGGCCGCGTGGCGCAGCATCCTTGATGCTGACCTTGATGACGTCGCCAATGCCGGCATAGCGACGCTTCGAGCCGCCCAACACCTTGATGCACATGACAGCGCGCGCGCCGGTGTTGTCGGCGACATCGAGCATTGACTGCATTTGGATCATTACAATCTCTCCAACTTAATCCGCTTCACTGAAGGAGTGCGGTCAGTCTTGGAACCCGTCCGGGTCGGAACGCTGGCCCGATCACAACCTGACCAGCAAAGACAGATAAATATACGCCATCCCGGCACCCATGTCAACGACAAGGGCCTACTCAGATGGCGCGGGACTTCTCCAGGACGCTCGTCACCCGCCACGCCTTCGTCTTTGAAACCGGTGCGCACTCTTCAATCTGCACGAGATCGCCGGTGGCGGTCTCCACGCCGTCAACATGCGCGTGATACTTCTTGGAGCGGATCATCACTTTGCCGATCACCGGATGCTTGACTCGCCGTTCCACCAACACGGTGACCGTCTTGGCCATCTTGTCGCTCACGACGCGCCCTTGCAGGGTCCGGCGGGGCTTCTGTTCAGTAGCTTGGATCATTTTGCGGCCGCCTTCTCGCGCTGAATGGTCTTGACGCGCGCAATTTCTTTGCGCACCTTGCCAAGTTGGCTCGTATTGGTGAGCTGCTGCGTTGCCAACTGCATGCGCAGCGAGAACTGAGCCTTGCGCAGTTCGAGCAGTTCTTTCGCCAATTCGGCGTCACCCTTCGTCCTAAGTTCACTCGTCTTCATGTCTTACCCCAAGTGTCGCGTGACGAAGGCCGTTTCCAAAGGCAATTTGGCGGCCGCCAGCCGGAATGCTTCGCGCGCCAGCGCCTCGTCAACGCCGTCCATCTCATACAGAACCTTGCCTGGCTGAATCTCGGCGACCCAGTACTCCGGCGAGCCCTTGCCATTGCCCATCCGAACTTCGGCCGGCTTCTTCGAGATCGGCTTGTCCGGGAATATCCGAATCCAGATTCGACCGCCGCGCTTGATGTGCCTAGTCATCGCGCGCCGCGCCGCCTCAATCTGGCGCGCCGTCAAACGACCACGTCCAATGGCCTTAAGGCCATATTCGCCAAAGCTCACCTTTGCGCCGCGCGTGGCGATGCCGGTATTGCGGCCCTTTTGTTCCTTGCGGTACTTTCTGCGTGCTGGTTGCAGCATGTTTCCTTACTCCTGACCGTCCGCCTTGGCGACCGTCTTGCGCACGCGCTTAACGGCGGGCTTGGCGGGCTCGGCTGTCGTTGCCTCTGGCTTGCTGCCTTCGGGCTTGGCGCCCTCGGCACTCGCGGCCGCAGGTTTGCGGGCAGCCGTCGAACGCTTGGCCGCCGGCTTGCCGCTTCCTCCTTCACTTTCGCGCTGTACGGCGGCCGGTCTGCGGGGACGGCGCACCGGCTCCTCGGTAGGCACCTCGGGTGCAACAGCGGGCTGTTCGTTCTTGGCCATAATCTCGCCTTTGAACACCCAGACCTTGATGCCGATCACACCGTAGGTCGTCTTCGCCTCGGACGTCCCATAGTCGATTTCCGCCCGCAGCGTATGCAACGGAACACGGCCTTCGCGATACCACTCCCTGCGGGCGATCTCGGCGCCATTCAGGCGCCCCGAACTCATGATCTTGATGCCCTGAGCCCCAAGACGCATCGCATTCTGCATGGCGCGCTTCATGGCACGGCGAAACATGATGCGCTTTTCCAACTGCTGGGCGATCGAATCGGCAATCAGTTGCGCATCGGTTTCCGGCTTGCGTATTTCCTCAATGTTCACGTGCACCGGCACGCCCATGCGCCGCTGCAGGTCAGTCTTGAGATTCTCGATATCCTCGCCCTTCTTGCCGATGACGACACCAGGCCGAGCCGAGAAGACCGTCACCCGGGCATTCTTCGCAGGACGCTCGATAACCACGCGTCCAACAGAAGCGTGCGCAAGTTTCTTCTTAAGATAATCGCGAACCTCGATGTCCTCCTTGAGCATCTTGGGGAAGGACTTGGTCGTTGCATACCAACGTGACGCCCAGTCGCGCGTCACGGAAAGCCTGAAGCCAGTCGGATGAATCTTCTGTCCCATGAATGCTCCTTAGTCCCCGACAGTCACGTAAACGTGACAGGTCGGCTTGACAATGCGATTGCCCCGGCCCTTGGCGCGCGCCGTAAAGCGCTTGAGCACCATGCCCTTTTCGACGTAAATGGTCTTGACCTTCAAGGTGTCGATGTCGGCACCGTCGTTGTGCTCGGCGTTGGCTATGGCGGACTCGAGCACCTTCTTGATGATCTCTGCGCCCTTCTTCGGGCTGAAGGTCAGGATATTCAGCGCTTGATCGACAGGCTTGCCGCGAACGAGATCAGCGACCAACCGGCCCTTTTGCGCCGACAGCCGCACGCCGCGGAGGATAGCGTTGGTTTCCATGGTCATTCCTTACTTCTTGACCGCGGCCTTTTTGCCGGCCGTGTGCCCCTTGAAGGTGCGTGTGTGAGCAAACTCGCCCAGCTTGTGACCAACCATGTTCTCGGAAACGTAGACCGGGATGTGTTGTTTGCCATTGTGGACGGCGATGGTCAGGCCGACAAAATCCGGCAGGACGGTGGATCTGCGCGACCACGTCTTGATGGGTCGCTTATCGTTGGATGCGCGCGCGGTGTCGACCTTCTTGACCAGATGATCGTCGACGAACGGTCCCTTCTTGATGGAACGTGCCATAGTTGCCCCTTATCGCTTGTGGCGGCGCTGGACAATCATGCTGTCCGTGCGCTTGTTGCTGCGGGTACGGTAACCCTTGGTCGGCTGCCCCCAGGGGCTAACCGGCACTCGGCCTTCGCCAGTGCGCCCTTCGCCGCCGCCGTGCGGGTGGTCGATCGGGTTCATGGCAACGCCGCGAACAGTCGGGCGAATTCCGCGCCAGCGCTGCGCGCCGGCCTTGCCGATCTTGCGCAGGTTATTCTCTTCGTTGCCCACTTCACCGATCGTGGCGCGGCACTCGACATGAATGCGTCGAATTTCGCCGGAGCGCAGGCGAACCTGCGCGTAACTTCCCTCGCGCGCAAGCAACTGCACCGAGGTTCCCGCCGAACGGGCCAACTGTGCACCCTTGCCGGGCTGCAACTCGATGCAATGGATCGTCGTACCGACGGGGATGTTGCGAATCGGCAGAGCATTGCCGGACTTGATTGGCGCTTCCGCCCCGGAAACCACTTCCTGCCCCACGCTCATGCCCTTGGCTGCGATTATGTAGCGACGCTCGCCGTCCGAGTACAGCAACAAGGCAATGTTTGCGGAGCGGTTTGGGTCATATTCAAGCCTTTCGACGCGGGCAACCACTCCATCCTTGTCACGGCGAAAATCGATGACCCGGTAGTGTTGCTTGTGACCGCCACCTTGATGCCGTGTCGTGATGTGACCATGGTTGTTGCGTCCCGCCTTGCTGGTCTTCTTCTCAATCAGCGCGTCGACAGGCCGGCCCTTGTGCAACCCTGGCGTCACCACTTTGACGACAGCACGACGGCCGGCGGAGGTGGGTTTGACTTTGACGAGTGCCATTTACGCGGCCCCCCCTTCGGCGAAATTGATTTCCTGCCCCGGCTTCAGGCAAACAAAAGCCTTCCTCAGGTTTCCGCGTTGCCCCATCGTGCGACCGAAACGCTTGCTCTTGCCCTTGAGGTTCGCGACTTGCACGGACTCGACCTGAACCTTGAATAGCAGTTCCACGGCGGCCCGGATTTCAGGTTTTGTGGCATCCGGGGCCACGATGAAAATGACCTGTTCGTTCTTGTCGGCGACGTACGTCGCCTTTTCCGAAATCTGCGGCGCCAGCAACACCTGCATCAGCCGTTCTTCATTGAACTTGGTGCTCATGCCAGCATCTCCTCCATCTTGGCAACGGCCGCCTTGGTCATGAGAACCTTGGGAAAGCGTACCAGCGATACCGGATCGGCCTGGTGGGCTTCCAGTACCAGGACATTGGGCAGGTTGCGCGACGCCAATGCCAGATTGTCGTCAAGGTTGTCTGTGATGACGAGCACCGAATCCAGCCCAAGCCCCTTCAGCTTCTGCGCAACAAGTTTGGTCTTCGGGGCCTCGACAGCGAAACTCTCTATCACCGCCAGACGATCCTCTCGTGCGAGCTGAGAGAGTATCGCCGCAACACCTGCGCGATACATCTTGCGGTTGATTTTCTGGGCGAAATTCTCGTCAGGCTTGTTGGGGAAGATACGGCCACCGCCTCGCCACAACGGCGAAGAGGTCATACCAGCACGGGCTCGGCCCGTGCCTTTTTGCCGGAACGGCTTCTTCGTACTGTGATTCACTTCGGCACGGGTCATCTGGGCCCGGTTGCCGGCGCGACTATTTGCCTGATACGCAACCACCACCTGGTGCACCAAGGCCTCGTTGAAGTCGCGTCCAAACAGGGTGTCGGATGCGGAAACCGTCGACGCTGGCTGACCCTGGTCATTGATCAATTTCAGTTCCATGGTCTCCTCACTTACCCGTCGGCTTCACAGCCTTGATTGCCGGACGGACGATGACGTCGCCGCCCTTGGCGCCCGGAACCGCGCCCTTCACCAGGAGCAACTGACGCGTCTCATCGACGCGAACCACCTCAAGATTCAACATCGTGCTCGCAGCGTCGCCCAAGTGTCCCGACATGCGCTTGCCCGGGAACACGCGGCCAGGATCCTGCGCCATGCCGATGGATCCAGGCGAATTGTGCGAAACCGAGTTTCCGTGCGATGCTCGATTGGAAGAGAAATGATGTCGCTTGATCGCTCCCGCATAACCCTTGCCGATCGACGTCCCTGACACATCGACCATCTGCCCGACACTAAAGATCGTGACAGCAATGACGTCGCCCGGCTTGAAGTTCGCCAGATCCTTGTGGTCGACCGCAAATTCGTTGAGGGTGTGACCGGCTTCAACGCCGGCCTTGGCAAGGTGCCCAGCCAGAGGCTTACTGACTCTGCTGGAACGGCGCTTGCCGTACGTCACCTGAATGGCGGCATAGCCGTCGTTCTCAGGCGTCTTGATTTGAGTGACGCGATTGTTCGACACATCCAGCACTGTGACCGGAACGGTCGAACCGTCCTCGGCAAACACGCGCGTCATGCCGACCTTGCGTCCAACAAGGCCCAGACTCATATTCTTCTCCTAACCCCGGCTGCGATTGGCCGGGACCCAAGTGGTACTGCAAACTCATCAGCCCCCAAACGGGGCCAACTACGACAACTGCTTATTGCAATTTGATTTCCACATCCACGCCGGCCGGCAAATCCAGCTTCATCAGTGCGTCAACCGTCTTGTCGGTCGGATCAATGATGTCCATTAAGCGGAGATGGGTGCGAATCTCGAACTGGTCGCGAGACGTCTTGTTCACATGCGGCGAACGCAGCACGTTGAAGCGTTCGATGCGGGTCGGCAGGGGTACCGGGCCACGTACGACAGCGCCGGTTCGCTTGGCCGTATCCACAATCTCAAGGGCTGACTGATCGATCAGCTTGTAGTCAAATGCCTTGAGGCGGATGCGAATCTTCTGGTTCTGCATGACTATCCCTTAAAGAGCAGTGCGCGCGAGGCGCAAAACGCGAAAGGGCGGCATCTTACCGCCCATCCGCCAATGATGCAAGCGCGCCGTTTACTCGATGACTTTAGCGACGACGCCGGCGCCGACGGTGCGGCCGCCTTCGCGAATGGCGAAGCGCAGGCCTTCCTCCATGGCGATCGGCGCAATCAGCTTC
>Ga0335069_10008817_pt1 | contig 14393 bp, 13 predicted proteins | sample Lox_Sample_11_FD_206714 | JGI IMG/M metagenome (GOLD analysis project Ga0335069, IMG submission 206714) | Soil microbial communities from Loxahatchee National Wildlife Refuge, Florida, United States - Lox_Sample_1.1 | ecosystem: Environmental > Terrestrial > Soil > Wetlands | place: USA... | reverse complement strand
CGGCCAGGACGAACGTCAGCACTTCCAGCACGGGCAAACCCCCGCCTCGTTCGGATTAAAGATTTTTTCATACCGAACGGGCCGGGCTCGAGCCCCGCCGCCGCCCGCCCGCGCCGAGGCGATTGCCCGCATCAGGTGCCACAGCTTTCACAGTGCCCGAGATCGTGGATCGCCAGGACCCTCATGAGGGACCCGGCGATCCACGATCACATGATCATGAACCGTGCCCTTCCGCGATCGAGCCGGCGGGTTTATGGCCGACGCGTCGCAGCGACGTGGATATGGCATCCTCGTATCCGCGGAGCCGGGCCGGGGCGGCGGGCGGGAGACAGTCGCGATTATCCGTTTTGATGCGGAACCGCAATTCCCCGACCCTTTCTAAATTAACAATCATGTGCTAATATATCTATTATTGGGTGATAATCTTCCGCGTGTGAATATCGTTACCCGTGACCTTTCTTACCGTGACCTCGAAACCCCGCTGACCGGCCTGTTCTGCTGGGATGACGCCTGGGAAGGGCCGCGGCCCGGAATCCTGCTCATCCACGGCGGGGCCGGCCTCGACGCGCACGCGCGGGAACAGGCGTGCCGTTATGCCGCCCTCGGCTATGCCGTGCTCGCCTGCGACATGTTCGGCGACGGGGTGGCCGGGGACCGGGATCGGCTGATGGCGTGCCTGCTCGCCCTGCGCGACGACCCGGCGCGGCTCGTCCGCCGTGGCCAGGCCGGCCTGACCGCCCTGTCCGGCTGCCCGGACGCCGCGGGGCCGATGGCCGCGGTCGGCTTCTGCTTCGGCGGCCTGGCCGTACTGGCCCTGGCCCGGTCCGGCGCCGGCCTGGCCGGCGTGGTGAGCATCCACGGCAGCCTGGCCACCAGCGCGCCCGCGCGGCCCGGGGCCGTGACGGCCAAGGTGCTGGCCTGCCACGGCGCCGCCGACCCGCACGTCCCCCCGGCCGACGTGGCCGCATTCGCCGCGGAGATGAACCGGGCCGAAGCCGACTGGCAGCTGATCATGTACGGCCGGGCTCAGCACGGCTTCACCCACAAGCACGCCGCGCCCGGCGCGATGCCCGGCGTGGCCTACGACCGGCTCGCCGACGAGCGCTCGTTCGCCGCCGCCCGCGCCTTCCTGGCCGAAGCCCTCCCGCCCGGTCCACGTGTCAGCCTGCTCTAGCGGGCAGCGGAGCGGTCCTTCGCGGTCCTACCAGCGCGGCTGCCTGCGCTGGTAGCCGGGCATGACTCGGCGCATGTAGCCGGTGTCGTCCCGGTTCCTGATGCCGCACCTGAGGTACTGCTCGTGCAGCCGGGCCAGTGCGTCCCGGTCGAGACAGACACCCAGCCCGGGCGCGTCCGGCACCCGGATCGCGCCGCTACTGAACCCGAACGGCTCGCCCGCCACCACGTCCTCGGTCTTCCACGGCCAGTGGGTGTCGCAGGCATACGTGAGGTTCGGCGTGGCCGCGGCCAGGTGGACCATCGCGGCCAGGCTGATCCCCAGGTGCGAGTTGGAGTGCATGGACAGGCCGAGCCCGAACGTCTCGCAGATCCCGGCGAGCAGCCGGGACCGGCGCAGGCCGCCCCAGTAGTGATGATCGGACAGCACCACCTGGACCGCGCCCGCCCTGATGGCCGGGGGCAGGTGGGCGAAGGCCACCACGCACATGTTGGTGGCCAGCGGCAGCGGCGCGAGCCGTGCCACCTGCGCCATGCCGTCGATGCCGGGGGTGGGGTCCTCCAGGTACTCCAGCACGCCGTCCAGGTCCCGGGCGACGGCCAGGGCCGTATCGACCGTCCACGCGGCGTTCGGGTCCAGCCGCAGCGGATGGTCCGGGAAGGCGGCCCGCAGCGCGCGGATCGCCTCGGCCTCCGCCGCCGGCGGGAAGACGCCGCCCTTCAGCTTGAGCGCGGTGAAGCCGTACTCGTCGACCATGCGCCTGGCCTGGGCCACGATGCCGTCGGGGTCGAGCGCCTCGCCCCAGTCGTCCGGGTCGGCGCCCGGGTGCGCCGCCCACTTGTAGAACAGGTACGCGGAGAACGGCACCGCGTCCCGCACGGCGCCGCCGAGCAGGTCGGCCACCGGCCGCCCGCACGCCTGGCCCTGGATGTCCAGGCACGCCACCTCGAACGGGGAGAACACCCGGTCGGTGGCCGAACTATCCCCGATCAGGCCGGACGCGATCGTGGCGCCGGGCGTCGCCAGGTCCTGCACCCGGCGGTAGATCTGCTCGGTGTGGTACGCGTCGGCGCCCACGATGACCTTGGCCGCGGCGCGCAGCGCGGCCAGGTGCCGCTCGTCCGCGTAGGTCTCGCCCAGGCCGGACAGGCCGGACTCGGTGCTGACCTCGACCACGGACCGCAGCGCGAACGGCTCGTGCACGCCGACCGAGTTCAGCAGCGGCGGGTCGGCGAACGCGACCGGGGTGATGGTGACCGCCGATATCCGCTGCGGGCTCATAGCCGCCATTTTTCCCGAACGGGCCGAGGTTTCCCGCCCCGCCGTCCCTTCGCGCCCCGGCGGGTCACATACTGACGTGATGCGGACCGCCACCCCGGTCAACTTCACGCTGGACCTGAACGGGCGCCCCGGGCCCCGGTCCAGCCAGGTGGCGTACGCGCTGATCGACGCCATCGCCCGCGGGCAGGTCCACGACGGCGACCGGCTGCCCTCCACCCGGACCCTGGCCGAGACGTACGGGCTGGCCCGGACGGCCGTGGTGGCCGCCTACGAGGAGCTCACCGCGGCCGGGTTCCTGGTCGCCCGCCCGGGCGGATCCACCTACGTCGAGCACGGCGCCGCCGCCGCCGCCCGGGCGGGCGCCTTCGGGGCAGCGCCTTCTGGCGCCTTCGGTACCGTGCCGCCCGGCGCCTCCGGCGCCGGACGGCCGCCGCCCGCGCCTCCGGCCTCGCGCCCGGCCAGCAAGGTCATCTACGACCTGCGGCCCGGCTTCGCCGACCCTGGCCTGATCTCCGAGCGGGACTGGACCCGGGCCATGCGGCTGGCCGCCTCGCCGGCCCGGTCGGCCCGGGACGCCCACCTGGAACTGCGTGAACAGCTCAGCGGTCACCTGCGCCGGGCCCGCGGGCTGGCCGTCGATCCGGAGGACATCTTCCTGTTCCCGAGCGTGAGCAACGCGCTCCGGGCGGTCGCCGTCACCTGCGGGCTGGCCGGCCACCCGGTCGCCTTCGAGGACCCCGGCTACACCAAGGCCCGGCTCGCCCTGGATCAGGCGGGTGCGGTCATCCGGCCGGTGCCGGTCGACGACGACGGCATCCGGGCGCAGGACCTGCGGGCCAGCGACCGGGCCTGCTATGTCACCCCGGCCCACCAGTTCCCGCTGGGCGGCCGGATGCCGGTTCCCCGCCGGGCCGACCTGCTCACCTGGGCCGCGTCCGGCGACGCGCTCGTGCTGGAAGACGACTACGACGGCGAATTCCGCTACGACGTCCCCCCGCTGAACCCGCTGCGCAGCATGCCCGCCGCTGCGGGCCACGTGGTCTACCTGGGCACCAGCTCGAAGATCCTGTCCCGCGGGCTGCGCGTCTCGTGGGCCGTGCTGCCCGCCCGCTTCCGCACCGCGATGACCGGGTACCTGGACCGGGCGGGCGAGGAGGTCAGCCAGGTCTCGGCCGCCTTCCTGGCCAGCTTCATCGCCACCGGGGCGCTGACCCGCCATCAGTCCCGGGCGATGCGCACCTACCGCGCCCGGCAGGAGCGTTTCGTCGCCGCCTGCCGCGAGCACATCCCCGCCGCCCGGGCGCTCGGGATCGAGGCCGGGCTGCACGTCGCCCTGGTCTTCGACCGGCCCCTCGACGACGTGACCGCGGTCGGGCGGCTCGCCGCGGCCGGGCTGGCCTGCCTCCCGCTGTCACCGTTCTTCGCCGGGCCCGCCCCGCGGCCCGGCCTGCTCTGCGGGTACTCGCGGCTGCCGGAGACCATGGCCCGCGGGGCGGCCGACCTGATCGGCCGGGTCACCTCGGACCTGATGGCGCCCAGCTGACCGGCCCAGCTGACCGGCCCAGCTGACCGGCTCAGCCGACCGGCCGCCTCGAGTGCTCCAGGATGCCGCGGACCGACGGCGAGACCGGCGTGTCGGCCGGCACGTTCGCTGACGTCTCCGGGTGACCGTAGGTGCTGATGATGGGCAGGATCCCGGTCCACAACCCGGGATCGGCCTCACCCGGCTCGGGTACGCCCGGCCCCGCGTCGCGGACCTTGACCGTCCACTGGCCCTCGGTGATGTCCATCGCCAGCGCGGTCGTGGCCGCGAGCTGCTTCTTGGTGTGGAACGGCACCTCGGCCGAACGGCCCGGCGTCAGGCACTCGGAGATCTGGGTCAGCGCCTGGATCGCCTCGTCCCCGTCGAGGCGATACAGACGGCCGTGCACGACCGCCGAACGGTAGTTGGCGCTGGAGTCGAAGAGCGTGTGCGCGTAGACCCAGCCGTCGATGTGCACGACGCACAGCGCGGCCGGCGCGCCGGTGGCCACGTAGCGCAGCGCGCCCGCGCCCACCGAGCCGTGCATCAGGATCCGGTCGCCCGCCCGGCCGTAGAGCATCGGTACCACCCACGGCCTGCCGTCGACCACCGTGCTCAGCGTCCCGACGTGATGCCCGGCGTCGAGCACCGCGTCCAGGTCCGCGCGCTCGCTCCGGGCCCGTTCCCGGTGCCGGTTGATCTGGTCCCTTCGTAGCGTCATGCATCCTAGCCTGCGGTGTGGCGGCCGTGTGCGCCAGACCGGTATCCGCACGGCCGGCCGACCAGAATCGGGCTACGGCCGGGCGGCACCGACCAGGGTGGACTCGTACCAGCCGGCCAGGGCGACCTTCTGCACGTCCATTCCGGTCTGCGGGGCGTCGATGATGTCGCCGCCGCCCACGTAGATGGCCACGTGCCCGACACCGTCGAAGTAGAGCAGGTCGCCGGGCTCGAGCGCGGAGGTCGAGACGTGCGGCAGGGCAGCCCACTGCGCATAGGTGGTGCGCGGGATGCTGACCCCGGCTGCCGCCCAGGCGGCCTGGGCCAGCCCGGAGCAGTCATAGCTGCCCGGTCCGGTCGCGCCCCACTGGTACGGCTTGCCCAGCTGGGCGTAGGCGAAGGCGACCGCCTTCTCTGCCTGGGTCGAGGTCGGCCCGGTGTAGGTGGCCGTGGTCGTGCCGCCCGCGCCGATCGAGTTGCTCTGCACGGTCTGTTGCTGCGGCACGGTCAGGCTGGCCAGGGTGGCCTTCTGGGTGTCGATCAGCTTGCCTAGCGAGGACTTGTGGGCGGTCAGCTGGTCCTTGAGCCCGGCGATCCCGGCCTCGGTCCGCTGCATCTCCTGCTCCACGCTGGCCAGCTGGCTGGCGCTGGTGAGCAGCTGCTTCGTCTGCGCGCTCCGGTTCCCGGACAGCTCCATCAGCAGCGACCCCTGCTGCAGCACCACCGACGGGTCGCCCGAGGTGAGCACGCCCGCGATCGAGGTGGCCCCGGTGTCCTCGAACGCCGCCGCCGCGGTCTGCGCCACGCTGGCCTGCTCCGTCTGGAACACCTCGTTCGCGTGATTCAGCCGCACCCGCACCTGAGACAGCTTGGCCTGCGCCGCGGACAGCTGCTGACTGGCCTGATCGAGCTGCTCGCTGACCTTGTCGAACTGGGAGGTGAGCTGGTTGATACGGGCCTGGACCTGGCCGACGGTCGGCTTCGGCGCCGCGCCGGCGCCAGAGGCGAAGAAGGCGAGCCCGCCGGCCATGACCAGCCCGGCCCCTACGGCGACCCCGCGACGAATCCCGGATACCCCCGCAAGCATTCGGCTCAAGTACCGCTCCTTTTCGCGCCGCCTGCGCTTCCCGCCGGTGCCGGGCACCGGACGGCCACACGGTGAGTCACGCTAGTGAGGCTGGCCGAGCGTCACAACCGGTTCTCGTAGATATCACGGAAGTATTACGGATGCCGACAGGTGGCGACATCGGCCGGATCGCCACACTGGGAGGGATGCCGTCCGGGAAACGAAAGGCCATCCGCATGACCGATGAGACGTCCCCCGGCGACCCGAACGACCCGAACGACCCGAACGACCTGAGCTATATCGAGTCCTTCAGCCCCGGCCACGGCTACGCCCCGGCGCGGGCGTCCCAGGCCAACGGGAGCCGCCAGCTCAGCCTGAACGGAACCTGGAAGTTCCGCTACAGCCACGGCGACCTGGCCCCCGGCTTCGAGGCCACGGACTTCGATGACAGCGGGTTCGACGACATCGCGGTGCCCTCGTGCTGGCAGCTGGCCGGCGTCCCCGGCCCGCCCCGGTACGGCGCCCCCGCGTACACCAACGTGACCTACCCCTTCCCGGTCGACCCGCCGCACGTCCCCGACCGCAACTCGGCGGGGGAGTACCGGCGGCGCTTCACGCTGCCGCCGGACTGGGATGCCGAAGGGTCGGTCGTTGTCCGCTTCGACGGGGTGGACTCGTGCTTCGCCCTGTTCGTCAACGGCGCGGCCGTCGGCCACAGCAAGGGCAGCCGGCTGGTCCGGGAGTTCGATGTCACCCGGCTCGTGAGGCCCGAAGACAACGTGATCGCGGTCCGCGTGCACCAGTGGTCGGCCGGATCCTACCTGGAGGACCAGGACATGTGGTGGCTGTCCGGCATCTTCCGCGGCGTGACCCTGATCCACGAGCCGCCCGGCGCGGTCAGGGACTTCTTCGTGCACGCCGGCTACGACGCTGACAGCGGCACCGGCCTCCTCAGAGTCGACGCCACGAGCCCGGCCACGCTGTCGGTACCGGAACTCGGCATCACCGGCGCCGCGGCTGGCATCGAGCATCGTGTCCCGGCTGAGCCCTGGTCGGACGAACATCCCCGCCTGTACGACGCGGTCCTGACCAGCCCCGGCGGGGACATCAGGTTCCGGGTCGGGTTCCGCCGGATCGAGGTCCGCGACGGCCGGATCCTGCTCAACGGGCATGCCATCCAGTTCCGCGGGGTGAACCGGCACGAGTGGCATCCGGAAACCGGCCGCAGCCTGGACGAGGCCACCATGCGGGCGGACATCGCGGCGATGAAGCGGCACAACATCAACGCGGTGCGGACCAGCCACTATCCGCCCGACCCGCGATTCCTCGACCTGTGCGACGAGTACGGGCTGCTGGTGATCGACGAGTGTGACCTGGAGACCCACGGTTTCGCCTTGGCGGGCTGGCGGAACAACCCCAGCGGCGACCCCCGGTGGCGGCCGGCCTGCCTGGACCGGATCGAGCGCACCGTCGAGCGGGACAAGAACCATCCCAGCGTGATCATCTGGTCGCTGGGCAACGAGGCCGGCACCGGCGCCAACCTCGAGCAGATGGCCGAGTGGATCCGCGGCCGCGACCCGGGCCGGCTGATCCACTACGAGGGCGAGCCCGACGCCTTCTACGTCGATGTCTACAGCCGGATGTACGCCGGGTACGACGAACTCGACGCGATCGGCCGACGGCAGGAGGCCATCACCGCCAACCCCGAGCACGACGAGCACCGCCGCCGCCTGCCCATGATCCTGTGCGAATACGGGCACGCCATGGGCAACGGGCCGGGCGGCCTGGCCGAGTACACCGAGCTGTTCGACCGGTACCCGCGGCTGCACGGCGGGTTCATCTGGGAATGGACCGACCACGGGATCACCCAGCTCACCCCGGCGGGCGAGCGGTACTTCGGCTACGGCGGCGACTTCGGCGAGCGCGTGCACGACGGCAACTTCGTCATCGACGGCCTGGTCTTCCCCGACCGCACCGCCTCTCCGGGGCTGCTCGAGGCGAAGGCGGTGTTCTCCCCGGTCAGGATCACCATCGATCCGGGCGCCCGGAGCATCATGGTGGCGAACCGGCACCACACCATGAGCACGCACCGCTACCGCTTCGGCTGGACGGTCGAGGACGGCGGGGTCCGGGTCGCGGCGGGCGACTTGGAGATGCCGAACGTGCCAGCGGGAGACGTCGCCACCGTCGGCTTCCCGCAGGCACTGGCCGCCGCCACCGCATCAGCCCCGGACGACGAGCGCTGGCTGACCGTCACCGCGTCGCTGGCCGGGGACGCCCCCTGGGCCGCGGCCGGCCATGAGGTCGCGTTCGGCCAGGCGCAACTGACCCAGCCCAGGAAGCCGAACGGGCCGGGTCCCGCCGCCTCCCCACCGGCGGCAACGCCCGGCGCCCGCTCAACCCGCCTCACGCTGGGCTGCGCCGTCCTCGACGGCGGCACCGGCGAACTGCGCCGCCTGGGCCCGTTCGCGGTCCATTCGGCCTTCCCGGACTTCTGGCGGGCTCCGGTCGACAACGACGTCCGGGTGGCCGGCGCGTGGCGCCAGGCGGGCCTAGACCGGCTGGAGCGGCGGATCATCGCCGTGCAGCGCACGGCAGGCGCCCTGTGCACCCGGCTGAGGATCGCGCCCGCGGGCGCCGCCTTCGGCTTGCTGGCCACCCTCACCTGGGACGCCGACGGCCTGCTGTCCGTCCACATCGCGCCCGACGGGAGCTGGCCCTGCCCGCTGCCCAAGATCGGGCTGCGGCTGGTGCTCGACGCGGCCGTCGAGGAGGTGAGCTGGTTCGGCCGCGGCCCGGGCGAGGCCTACCGGGACACGTACCACGCCACCCGCGTCGGCAGGTTCACCGTGCCCGCCGGCGAGCTGGCCACGCCGTACGTCCGGCCGCAGGAGAACGGTAACCGGATGCAGGTCCGGAGCCTGACCCTGACCGGCGACGCCGGGCAGGCCCTGACCGTGACCGGCGATCCGCCCTTCGACTTCGCCGTCCGCCGCTGGTCACCCGAGCTGCTCACCGCCGCCCGGCACACGCCCGACCTGATCCCGGACGGCCGAACCCACCTGCACCTCGACGCCGCCCACCACGGCATCGGCAGCGCCTCCTGCGGGCCGAAGCTGCCACCCGGTCACACCCTCGCGGCCCGCACGGTCAGCTACGCCCTGAGGTTCTCGACCTGAGCCAGCAGCGATGTCAGCTCGTACAGGTCGGCGATCTGGATATCGGCCGGGACGCCCTTGAGCGCCGCGACCGCGGCCCCGGCCGCCCGCCCGGCCCTGACCCCGGCCTCGGCGTCCTCCACCACCAGACATCCCCGCGGGTCGGCGCCGAGCTTGCGGGCGGCCAGCAGGTAGCCTTCCGGGTCGGGCTTGCCGGCCCGCACGTCGTCGGAGGTAACCAGCAGCGCGGGCCTGATCCCGGCCGCGGCCAGCCGGACCCGGGCCAGCGGGGGGTCGGCGCTGGTCACTATGGCCCAGAGCAGGCCCAGCCGGTCCAGCTCGGCGAGCAGCTCGGCGGCTCCCGGGGCGGCGGTCACGTCGGCGACGTCGTCGTACTGCAACTCCAGCTGTCGACGGGCGGCGGCCGCGGCCTCCTCCGGCGCCAGGTCCGGCCGGAGCCGGCGGACATTGCCCAGGGCCGGCATGCCGTGCGCGATCAGCGGGACGCTGCCCGGGTCGACGCGGTACTCAGCCGCCCAGGTCATCCAGGCGCGCTCGACCGCCGCGTCGGAGTCCACCAGCGTGCCGTCCATGTCGAGCAGGACCGCCTGCACGCGGCTCAGCTCCATCAGCCCTCCCGTTTCCGCTGCCCAGCCCCGGCCGCTTCATTCATAAGGCGTGGATGCCTCGTTCATGTCGTTCTTACAGCTTGGATGTGGCACACATCGTATGAGCCCGGTATTGATGGTGTCAGAGTGACTAAAGTGCGGTCCCGATGCTGGCCGGCCGCCGCCGTGGCCCGGAATAGCCCGCCGCCGCCGAGGGTTCAAGTACATGCAAACGCATATATCTGAGTTCAAGCCGTCCGGAGCGCGAGCCCGGGCGTGGGAGGCATGGCATGCAGTTCGGGATCTTCTCGGTCAGTGACATCACCCGGGACCCGGTGTCGGGGGAGACGCCCAGCGAGGCCGAACGGATCGATGCGATCACCCAGATCGCCCAGAAGACCGAAGAGGTCGGGCTGGACGTGTTCGCGATCGGCGAGCACCACAACCCGCCGTTCTTCTCCTCCTCGCCGACCACGCTGCTGGCCTACATCGCGGCGACCACGAAGAAGCTGATCGTGACCACGGCGACCACGCTGATCACGACCAACGACCCGGTGCGCATCGCGGAGGAATACGCGATGCTGCAGCACCTGAGCAAGGGCCGGATGGACCTGATGCTCGGCCGCGGCAACACCGGCCCGGTGTACCCGTGGTTCGGCCAGGACATCAGGCAGGGCCTGCCGCTGGCGCTGGAGAACTACAACCTGCTGCACCGGCTGTGGCGCGAGGACGTGGTGGACTGGGAGGGGAAGTTCCGCACCCCGTTGCAGGGCTTCACCTCGATCCCGCGGCCGCTGGACGACGTGCCGCCGTTCGTCTGGCACGGCTCGATCCGCACCCCCGAGATCGCCGAGCAGGCGGCCTACTACGGCGACGGCTACTTCGCCAACAACATCTTCTGGCCCAAGGAGCACTACCAGCGCCTGATCAGGTTCTACCGGCAGCGCTACGCGCACTACGGCCACGGCACCGAGCAGCAGGCCATCGTCGGCCTCGGCGGCCAGGCCTACATCGCCAGGAAGTCCCAGGACGCGATCCGCGAGTTCCGCCCCTACTTCAACGAGGCGCCGGTCTACGGCCACGGGCCGTCCATGGAGGACTTCATGGACCTCACCCCGCTGTCGGTGGGCAGCCCGCAGGAGGTCATCGACAAGACCCTGACCTTCCGCGAGCACTTCGGCGACTACCAGCGCCAGCTGTTCCTGGTGGATCACGCCGGCCTGCCGCTGAAGACCGTGCTGGACCAGCTCGACCTGCTCGGCGAGGAGGTCGTGCCGGTGCTCCGAAAGGAGCTCGAAGCAAGGCGCGACCCGCAGACGCCGGACGCGCCCACCCACGCCAGCCTGGTCAAGGCCAGGTACGGCGAGGCGGCCCCGCGCCAGCCGCGGCCGAATGCGAACCGCGGCGACAACGTCACCGGCGCGTCCCCCTACACCGACACCGATGCCCAGTACCAGGCCGAGTACCCGGAGCTGTGATGCCCTGCCAGCCAACCTTGGGCCAGCCCATCCTGGCCAACGACGCGTGGGAAGCGCTGCTGACCGCCCACGCCGTCGTGATGAAGCAGTTCGCAGCCGAGGACATCTGGACCGACGTCTCCATGCGGGAGTACGACGTGCTGTACACGCTGTCCAAGTGCCCCGAACCCGTTCGGCTGACCGAGCTGAACCGGCACGTCCTGCTCAGCCAGCCAGCCCTGTCCCGCCTGGTCGACCGGCTGGCCGAGCGCGGCCTGGTGGAGCGGCACGCCGACCCCGCCGACGGGCGTGGCGTCCGGCTCTCGCTCACCGCCGCCGGCCGGGCCCGGCAGCGCGAGATCGGCCGCCGGCACGCCCGCGGCGTGGCCCGCGCCATGACCGCCGGGCTGACTCGCGGCGAACTGGCCCAGCTGGAAACGATCTGCCGGAAACTGGCCTGGGCCAACGACACAAGCGAGGTCCCGATCCCATGAGCACCGAACGGTTCCGGCTCGTCGGCATCAGCGCCGGCACGAGCGACCCCTCCTCGACGCGGCTGCTGGCCGACCGCACCGCCGACCGCGTCCAGGCCCTAGCGGACCGGCACGGGCACGCGGTGACCATCCGCGTCATCGAGCTGCGCGAGATCGCCGCCGACATCTCCACCGCGCTGGTCTCGCAGCTGATCACGCCGAAGCTGCGGCAGGCGATCACCGCGCTCGGTGAGGCCGACGGCATCATCGCCGCCGCGCCGGTCTTCAAGGCGGGTCCCAGCGGCCTGTTCACCTCGTTCTTTCAGGTACTGGACAACGACCTGCTGATCGGCAAGCCAGTGGTGCTGGCGGCCACCGCCGGGACCGCCCGGCACGCCCTGGTCGCGGACGAGGCGATGCGGCCGATGTTCGCCTACCTGCGCACCATGACTGCGCCGACCTCGCTGTTCGCCGCCCCGGAGGACTGGAGCGACCCGGCCCTGAACACCCGCATCGACCGCGCCGCCCGCGAGCTCGTGCTGCTGATGGAGAGCGGCTTCGCCGACCGGATCAGGGATGAGGCCTGGCCGAGCTACCAGCACGAGTACGGCAGCGCGGGCGGCACCGAGACCGGCATCGACCTGGACACCGATCTGATGCGCCTGGCCACCGGCGGATCCGCTAGCTGAGCATGTATATCCTGGCGGCACGCGACGAAGCTGACCAAGCAGGATTACGCCTGATCGCAATGCTCTCCGTGACGCTGCGACCTTTCAGGCCACAGCGAAGCAATGGAGGGGACCCGCGATGAGCTTGAGCGCGTGGGAGCAGAACATCCTGGCCTCGATCAAGGACCGCCTGGCCGAATCCGACCCCGCGCTGACCGCGCGGATGGCCATGTTCACCCAGCTGGCCTCCGGGGAGGCGATGCCGGTGCGGGACAAGCTCCAGGCTGTCTCGCAGCGAGTGGTCCGGCGCGGTACCCGGCGCAGCCGCCGGCTATACCAGCGCCTGAACCTGGGCCGGGCCATGCTGCTGGTGTGGCTGGTCACCACCCTGGCCCTGATCGCGACGGCCCTGGCCACCAGCCGCGCCAGCGCCGGGACCTGCTCCGGATCCACGTTCGCCTCGTGCCGCGACGCCGCCACCACCGCACCCCAGGCGGCCCGCCCCTTCCCCTGAGCCAGGTCGCGCCGGGCTCAGTCCCGGCCGCGCGGCCGGGCCCGGACGTGCATGCGCTCGCCCTGCGGCCCGAACAAGGTCAGCAGCTCGGTGGGCTCGGGCCCGGCGCTGCCGAACCAGTGCGGGACGCGGGTGTCGAACTCGGCCGCTTCGCCCGGCTTCATGACGAAGTCGTGCTCGGCGAGCCGCAGCCGTAGCCGGCCGGAGAGCACGTACATCCACTCGTAGCCCTCGTGGGTCTTCTGCTCGCCTTCGGGCTCGCCCGCCGGGACGAGCATCTTGTAGGCGCGGATCCCGCCCGGCCGCTGAGACAGCGGGATCAGCGTGCGCCCGTTCCGGTGCACCGGCCGGGCCCGGACCCGCGGATCGCCGGGCGCGGCCGCGCCGACCAGCTCGTCCAGCGGCACCTGGTGCGCGCGGGCCAGTGCCAGCAGCAGCTCCAGGGTCGGCTTGCGGCCGCCGGACTCCAGCCGGGACAGCGTGCTCACCGAGATGCCGGTCGTCTCGGAGAGCTCGGCGAGCGTGGTGCCGCGCCGCTGGCGGAGGGATCGCAGCCGCGGCCCGACCGCGTCGAGCACTGGATCGTGGTCCATGCTCTATTGCTACTTCGGCAAGAGGATTTGTCAAATAAACGTCCACACCGCGGCTAGCCGCGGCCGGCCTGGCCGTGCAAGACCTGGTTGATGGCCGCGACGATCACCTGGGCCGAGCCGTCGATGGCCTGCGCCACCGGGCTGGCCGGGTCGCGCAGCTGCGCGGCGATCTGCGCCGCGGACAGCCCGGCCAGCACCTGCGGGTCGTACTGCGCTCCGGCCAGGACGTACCGGTTGCCGATGTCGAGGAAGGGAACCGCGCCCGACTGGTCGGCACTGTTGACGTAGGGCGGCACGTCGTAGCGGCCGATGAGCTGGCGGTCCAGCGCCGTGAGGGCCTGCAGCGGGTGGCCGGCGTTGTCGGACAGCTCGGTGGTGCGCAGCGCCAGCTGGCTGCTCTGGTAGCGGGCCGAACGGAACGACAGCGTGGCGGTGTCCGGGAAGATGTCCGTGGCCGCGGACTTGGTCACGCCGAGTCGGCTCCAGCTCCCGAACTGGGACAGCGCGACCGCGAGTGACCAGCGCTCGGCCGCGCAGAACGGGCAGGACTCCTCACTGACGAACACGATGGCCGGCTTGCCGTCGATGGTCAGCGGCGGACCCGCGCCCGGGACCTGCCGCAGCGGGGTCGCCACCCGCCCGGGGCTGGCCTGGGCCAGCAGGCCGGCCGACACGGTCGTCACCTGCCGGACGACGGCGGCCGGAGCGGCGGACTCGCTGCCAACCTGGTGTGCCGGGGTGGCGGTCAGCTTGATGGTGACCAGTGTCACGACGGTGGCTACCACCGCGGTGACCGCCCCGATGGCCAGCAGCAGCCGGCGGCGTGCCTCGGCGCGCTTGCGCGCGGCCCGCTCGGCGGCGATCCGCTCGCGGGCCCGCGGCTTGCCCTGGGTGCGCTGGGTACGGCTGCTGCTCACCAGTCTTGCCCTCTCTTGCTCCGGCGGGCGCGGCGACGGCGCCGCACATCTACTAAGACGGTTAGTAGATGTAACCGGTTCAGCGGCGCGCCATGACCTGCGTCACACCGGCTGGATCCGGCCCAGGGCGAGCGCCAGCACCGCCGGGGCCAGCGCGAGCAGCAGCGGGATCAGCGCGAGCACCGCGGCCGCCGCGCGCAGCAGGTGTCGGCGGACCCGGCTCAGCGGTTCGGCCGGGGTGA
>Ga0335069_10008815_pt1 | contig 14395 bp, 9 predicted proteins | sample Lox_Sample_11_FD_206714 | JGI IMG/M metagenome (GOLD analysis project Ga0335069, IMG submission 206714) | Soil microbial communities from Loxahatchee National Wildlife Refuge, Florida, United States - Lox_Sample_1.1 | ecosystem: Environmental > Terrestrial > Soil > Wetlands | place: USA: Florida... | reverse complement strand
ACGCTCTTGGGGCTGCCGGCCGCGGGCGCGCCGAAGCGCGCCAGGGCCGCCCGCAGGCGCTCGCGGTCGTTCGGGTTGGCGGGTGTCGCCTCGAGCGCGACGCCGCCGATCTGCGCCTTCAGCGCCGAGGGCGTCCCCTCGGCCACGATGCGGCCATGGTCGATGATCCCGACGCGGTCGGCGAGCACGTCGGCCTCCTCGAGGTACTGCGTCGTGAGGAAGACCGTCACGCCGTCCTCGCGCGCAAGGCGCTCGACCTCGGCCCACAGCGCGCTGCGACTCTGCGGATCCAGGCCCGTCGTCGGCTCGTCGAGGAACAGCACCGACGGCTCGTGGACGAGCGCGAGCGCGAGATCGAGGCGGCGCTTCATCCCGCCCGAGTACCCGCCGACCTTGCGCCCGGCCGCGTCGGTCAGGCCGACGCGGTCGAGGAGCTCCTCGCCACGCGCGCGGCACTGCTCGCGCGTCAGCCCGTGCAGGCCGCCCTGCAGCTGGATGTGCTCCCAGCCCGTGAGGAAGTCGTCGAGCGCCGCCTCCTGGAGCGCGGCGCCGATCGCGCGGCGCACCGCGGGCCCCTGGCGCACGACGTCGAGCCCCGCGACGCTGGCTGAGCCGCCGCTCGGCGGCAGGAGCGTGACGAGCATGAGCACGGTCGTCGACTTCCCGGCGCCGTTGGGCCCGAGGAAGCCGTAGATCTCGCCGGGCGCGACCGCGAGGTCGATCCCGTCGACCGCCCGGATCCCGCCCTTGAACTCGCGCTGCAGGTCGCGGACCTCGATCCCGTTGTCGCGTGCCGCCATTCCGACCACCCTAGTGGGTCTTCTCGGAATCGCCGTTGGCGCGGAACCCCGGTCAGCTCACGCCACGTCGACCAGCGGGCGCGGCGCCGGGCCGACGTACTTCGCCGTCGGGCGGATCAGCCGCCCCTCCCGCTTCTGCTCCAGGATGTGCGCCGACCAGCCGGCGACGCGCGCGCAGCTGAACATGCTCGTGAACAGCTCGGCGGGCACCTCGGCGGTGTCCAGGACGACCGCCGACCAGAACTCGACGTTCGTCGCCAGCACGCGGTCGGGCTTGCGGGCCTGCAGCTCGGCGAGCGCGGCCTGCTCGAGCGCCTCGGCGACCTCGAAGCGCGGGGAGTCCAGCTCGCGGGCGGTGCGGCGCAGCACGCGGGCGCGCGGGTCCTCGGCGCGGTAGACGCGGTGCCCGAACCCCATCAGGCGCTCGCCGCGGTCGAGCGCGTCCTTCACCCAGCGATCGGCGTCGCCGAGCTGCTCGACCTCGTCGAGCATCGTGAGCACACGCGACGGGGCCCCGCCGTGCAGCGGGCCGGAAAGGGCGCCGACGGCGCCCGAGAGCGCCGCGGCGACGTCCGCGCCGGTCGAGGTGATGACGCGCGCGGTGAACGTCGAGGCGTTCATGCCGTGCTCGGCCGCCGAGATCCAGTAGGCGTCGATCGCCTTCGCGTGCTCGGGGTTGCACTCCCCCCGCCAGCGGTACAGGAAGCGCTCGGCGATCGTCGCGCCCTGGTCGATCACCTGCTGCGGCACCCACGGCAGGCCGATGCCGCGAGCCGACTGCGCCACGAACGAGAGCGCCATCACCGAGGCGCGCGCAAGGTCGGTGCGCGCCTGCGCGTCGGAGATGTCGAGCACCTGGCCCATCCCCCACTCGGGGGCGAGCATCGCCAGCGCGGCCTGCACGTCGACGCGCGGATCCCCGGATCGCACGAGCAGCGGGTGCGGCTCGGCGGGAAGCAGGCCCGGGTCCATCGTCCCGTCCACGAGCAGGCCCCAGACCTTCTCGTAGGGCACCACGCCGACGAGGTCCTCGATGTCGACGCCCCGGTAGCGGAGCGCGCTGCCCTCCTTGTCGGGCTCGGCGATCTCGGTGGCGAAGGCGACGACGCCTTCGAGGCCAGACTGGACCTCGCTCACGATGGGCTCCCCTGGTCGGTGCGTTCGGGCACCGGGAGAGTAGTGATCCACCTGATGCGCCCCCGCGCCGCGACGGGCGGGTAGATTCCGCCTCCCCGTCCCGAGGAGCGCACCGTGACCGACGCCGCCACCGCCGCCGACCTGATGTTCCGCCCCGTCACCGAGCTCGCCGGGCTCGTGCGCGCCGGCGAGGTGACGGCGCGCGAGCTCGTGGAGTCGTCGCTGCAGCGCATCGACGCGCTCAACCCCGAGTACAACGCGTTCATCGACGTCTTCCACGACGAGGCGCTCGCGACGGCAGACGCCGTCAGGCCCGGCGACGAGCGGCCGCTGGCGGGCGTGCCGATCGCGATCAAGAACAACCGCCCGGTCGCCGGCAAGCGCTGGACGTTCGCCTCGGCGCTGTTCGGGGACTTCCTGGCCCCGATGGACGCGGTGCTCGTCGCGCGCCTGCGCGAGGCGGGCGCGATCGTCGTCGGCACCACGAACCTGCCCGAGCTCGGGATCGTCAACACGACCGAGCCGCGGCGCTTCGGCGCCACGCGCAACCCCTGGGACCCCGGGCGCACCCCCGGGGGGTCGTCCGGCGGCGCCGCCGCCGCGGTCGCGGCGGGGATGGTCCCGATCGCCCACGCCAATGACGGCGGCGGCTCCACGCGGATCCCGGCGGCCTGCTGCGGGCTCGTGGGCCTCAAGCCGCAGCGCGGGCGCGTGACGCTCGCGCCGCTCGGCGGCTACTCGTTCCTGGGCATCGACGGCGTGCTGACCCGGACCGTCGAGGACACCGCCGTGGCGCTCGACGTGATCGCGGGACCCGACGTCGGCGACGTCGCGTGGGCCGCGCCGCCGGCGGAGCCGTTCGCGCGCCAGGCGCAGGCCGAGCCGCGCGGGCTGCGGATCGCGCTCACGACGCTCTCGCCGGTGACGGACGCCGCCGTGGACCCCGTCTATGCGCAGGCGGTCGCCGATGCGGCGGCGCTGCTGCGCGAGCTCGGGCACGACGTCGTCGAGGCCGACCCGCCGTGGGCGATGCCGGGGCTCGAGGAGGTGTTCGGCGTGCTGTGGGCGCCGATGATCTCGCTGCAGACCGCGTTCGGCGCGCAGATCGCCGGGCGCGAGCCGACCGACGAGGATCTCGAGCCGCTGTCGATGGCGCTCTGGCGGGCGGCGCGCGAGGTCGACGCGCTGACCTACGCCGGGGCGGAGGTGCAGCTGCAAGCCGCCGCACGAGACATCGTGCAGTGGACCGCGCAGTACGACGCAATCCTCTGCCCGGTGCTCGCCGAGCCCCAGCTCGAGCTCGGCACGATCGATACGTGCAGCGACGACCCGATGACGACCGGCTTTCATCGCGCGGCGCTCTTCACGCCGTTCACGCCGGTCTCGAACCTCACCGGCTCGCCGGCGATCAGCGTGCCCCTCTACCACCGCGACGACCTCGGCCTGCCGGTGCCGGTGCAGCTCATCGGGCAGCCGGAGGGCGAGGGGGCGCTGCTCGCGCTGGCGGCGCAGCTCGAGCGCGCGCTGCCGTGGGGCGGGCGCCGCGCGCCCGTCGCCTGAACGCAGCCGCTACGCGGCGCCGAGCACGCGCGCCATCGGCTGCGGCGTGACGCCCAGCCGCTCGGCGTCGCGCGTGCCGCGCGCGGTCGTGCGCGAGACCTCGAGCAGCTCGGCCTCGTCCCAGGTCACCGGCGTGCGGCTGCCCAGCACCGTCTCGCCCAGGCGCAGCGCCTGGCGCACGAGCGGCGCGGGGATCTTGAGCAGCGGGCGGGGGCGACCGGAGGCGGCGGCCGCCAGGCGCACGATCGTCTCGTGGCTCAGCGTCTCGGGCCCGGCCAGCTCGACGCGCGCGTGCCGCTCGTCCGCCGCCGGCCCGCGCTCCAGCGCGGCGACGAGGCAGGCGGCGACATCCTGTGCCCAGATCGGCTGGTACAGCGCGCGGCCCTGGCCCGGGAACGGCAGCAGCGGCAGCAGCGACAGGCGCTCGAGCACCGTCAGCCAGGCATCGCCGGGCGCATAGACGAGCGACGGGGCGAAGGTCGTCGTCGGCATCGCCGCGGCGCCCACCGCCTCCTCCGCGAGCGCCTTGGCGCGCAGGAAGCGCGTGCGGTCGTGGCTGCTCGCGCCGAGCGCCGAGAAGAACACGAAGTGCTCGACGCCGGCCCGCTCGGCCGCCTCGACCATGCGCCAGGTGGCGATCCCGCCCAGCTCCTCGATCGAGCCGCGCGGCTGGTCGCGGATCGAGGCCGCCAGGTGCACCACGGTGGTCACGCCCCGCATCGCGTTGCGAAATGACGGCGGGTCGGCGAGGTCGCCGAGCGCGATCTGCACCCGCACGCGCTCGGCGCCGAGCCGCCTGGGGTCTCGCACCAGGCAGCGCACCTGCGTCCCGGCCGCCGTCAGCCGCGGCAGCAGCGCGGAGCCGATGAGCCCCGTGGCGCCGGTCAGCAGCAGCATCGCCGGGAGCGTATCGCGGCACGGCGCCGCCGCTCGGTAGCATGCAGCGCCCGCCGTCACGAAGCGAGAACCGAGGACCAACTTCCCCACATGGCGTACGTCATCGCAGAGCCCTGCATCGGCACGAAGGACAACTCCTGCGTCGAGGTCTGTCCCGTCGACTGCATCCATCCGACGCCGGACGAGCCCGACTACGACAAGGTCGAGATGCTGTACATCGACCCCGAGGAGTGCATCGACTGCGACGCCTGCGTCGAGGCCTGCCCGGTGGACGCCTGCTTCGCCGAGGACCAGCTTCCGGACGAGTGGCAGAAGTACTCCGCGATCAACGCGGAGTACTACGCCAGCCGGTAGGACCTCCCGCTACCCCGCGGCTGCGAGGCGGGCGGCGAGCGGGCGCGCCAGCGCCTGGGGGGCCAGCACGCGCAGCACCGGCTCCACAGCCGCCAGCGGCGCCGTGCGCTCGTCGGCCGCGAGCTGGGCGAGCCACGTGCCCTCCGGGGCCTCCACCGCGACCAGCAGCAGCGCCTCGAGCCCCTGGTCGGCCAGGCGGGCGCGCAGGCCTCGGGGCGCGGACGGATCCTCGCTTCTGACGACGACGCCGCCGCGGCCCTCCACGAGCCCCCCGAGACGCAGCGCGACGAGGTCCGGGGCGTCGAGCCACGGGGCGCGGCGCGCCAGGTCCGCCAGCTGCCCGGGGCGGGCGGCGGCGCCGAGGTCGCGCGGGTCGGCGCCGCCCATGGCGAGTGCGACCGCCCAGCCGCTGGCGTCCGCGGCGTCCGCGACCGCCCGCAGCACCCCGGCGAGGCGCTCGGCGGGGTCGGCGTCGGCGAGCGGGCCGTCGAGGACGGCCAAGGCGTCGACGAGCAGCCGGCCGGCGTCGGGGTCCCCGCCGTGGCGCAGCGCGCGGCGCCCTGCGCCCTGCGACCCGCCCACCCCGCCGTGCTGGGCGCCCGAGGCGACGACGACGCGGCCGCGGCCGGCGCGCTTGGCGGCGTACTGCGCGGCGTCCGCGGCGCGCAGCAGGTCGGCGGGGCGGCCCTGGCCGGCCCGCAGGGCGGCGACGCCGCACGAGATGCCGACGGCCGGCCGGGCCTGCGTCAGGCGCCGCGCGAGGGCGTCGGCGACCTCGCGACCGGCGACCTCGTCGGCCCGCTCGAGCAGCACGCAGAACTCGTCGCCGCCGATGCGGTGGACGCTCGCGTGGGCGCGGCCGGCGACGACGTCCTGCAGCACATGGGCCACGCTACGCAGCGCGGCGTCGCCCGCCTCGTGACCGTCGTGGTCGTTGAGCTCCTTGAGGTTGTCCACGTCGCAGAGCACAAGCGCCAGGTCGTGTCCCTGGCTGCGCGCCTGCAGCACCGCCGCCTCGATCGCCTCGTCGAAGGCACGGCGGTTGAGCAGCCCGGTGAGCCCGTCGGTGTGGGCCAGCTCGGAGACGCGCGAGAAGACCTCCGCGCGGCCGATGGCTGCGCCGATCTGGCCGCTGATCGCGTGCAGGAAGCGCGCGTCGCGCTGGTCGAAGGGCGGCTGGCCCGCGGTGCGCGCTGCCCAGATCTGACCCCACGTCTCGCCGCCGAAGCGGATCGGGACCGCGACGGACGACTGCTTCCCCAAGGCGACGAGCAGCTCGCGCTCGACGGCCGGCGTGCCGGGGTCGTCGGCCGAGCAGGAGTAGGTGCCGCCCTCCTCGAGCACGCGCCGCAGCATCCGGTCGCCTTCGAGCAGGTAGATCTCGTCGGCCGGGTGGTGCTCCTCGCCGGGCCCGAGGTCGCCGACGTTGACGAGCGTGCGCAGCATCCCGCGCTCGGGCATCCAGCGCTCGATCGACAGCGATGCCGCGTCGATCGCGACACGCGACTCCTCCGCGGCGACGTCGAGAACGTCGTCGAGACGGTGCGCTGCCGCCACCGCTGAGGCGACGGAGATCAGTGCGACAAGCTCCCGCTCGAGGCTCGGCTCCCCGGCGGCCGTGCCGGTGAGGAGGGTCTCGAGGTCGGGGCGGGCGGTGCCCGCGCCGGTCGGCTCGCGAGACTCGGCGAGCAGCGCGCTCACGACGTGGGGGTCGAACTGCGTGCCCGAGCAGCGGCACAGCTCGGCGGTCGCCGCCTCGCGCGGCAGCGCGGTGCGATAGGGCCGGTCGCTGACAAGCGCGTGCCATGCGTCGCAGGCGAGCACGATCCGCGAGCTCAGCGGAATCTGCGAGCCGCGCAGGCCGTCCGGATAGCCGCGCCCGTCCCAGCGCTCGTGTTCGTGGCGCACGGCCCGGGCGACCGCCTCGAGCCCGGGCACCGAGGCGAGGATCCGCTCACCGATCACCGGGTGTTCGCGCATCAGCGCCCACTCGCGCTCGTCGAGGGGGCCGGGCTTGTGCAGGACCTCGTCCGGGATGCCGATCTTGCCGACGTCGTGCAGCAGCGCGACCGCCGCGAGCTCGGCCATCTGCGCCCCGTCGAGCCCGAGCCTGGCGCCGACACCGAGCGAGAGGTCGTGGACCGCGTCGGCGTGCTCCCCCGTGTAGCCGTCGCGGGCCTGCAGGGTCACCGCGAGCGCGCGGACCACCGCGCGCACGGTCTCGCTCGCACGGCTGCGCTCGCGCTCGAGCTCGCGCAGGACCGCGACGAGCGCGCCGTCGCCCTCGGAGAGGCCGCGCGCGACCCGCAGCGCCTCCCGGCGCAGCTCGGAGCGCGACTGACGATCGTCGGCCATCGCCGCTGATATCGACCGTGCGGGCGCGCGGCTGGAGCGCCCGCCGGGTGGCCGTGGACGCCGGCGGAGCGGCGCCCGGCGGCCGGTCAGGCCATCGGAAGGCTCATCCCGACGGGCTTGGGCGCCGCCGCCGCAGGCTCCTGGCCGCCGCCGGGGGCAGGCCCGGCGGCCTGCAGAATGGGCAGCTCCACCGGGAAGCAGGCGACCAGGCCGCGCGCGGCCTGGCGGATCGCCTGGGCCGCAGGGTCGTCGGGGTCGCTGAAGACCAGCGGCTCACCGGCGTCCGACTGCGCTCGCAGCGGCATCGTGAGCGGGACCTTCCCGAGCAGCGGCACGTCGAGCTCATCCGCGAGCTCCTGGCCGCCGCCCTCGCCGAAGATCGCAAAGCGCTCGCCGCCCGGGGTGACGAACCCGGCCATGTTCTCGATCACGCCCGCGACCTCGAGGTCGACCTTGGAGGCCATCTCGGCCGAGCGTCGGGCGACCTTCTGGGCTGTCGGCTGCGGCGTCGTGACGATCACGAACTTCGCCTGGGGCAGGAGCTGGGCGAGCGTCATCGCGACATCGCCGGTGCCCGGTGGCAGGTCGACGAGCAGGAAGTCGAGCTCGCCCCAGTCGACGTCCTCCAGGAACTGCGTGAGCGCCTTGTGCAGCATCGGGCCGCGCCAGACGACGGCCGCGTCCTCCTCGACGAAGAACCCGATCGACATGACCTTCACCCCGCCCGACTGCAGCGGCACGATCTTGCGCTCGGGCGAGACCGGCGGACGCCCCTGGACGCCGAACATGCGTGGGATCGAGTAGCCCCACACGTCGGCGTCGAGCACGCCCACCTTGCGGCCCTCGGCGGCGAGCGCGGCTGCCAGGTTCGCGGTGATCGTGGACTTGCCCACACCGCCCTTGCCCGAGCCGATGCAGACCACGTTCGCCACCTGCGCGAGCGCGCCGGCCGGCAGGGACCCGCGTCCGAGGCGCCGCTGCAGGTCCGCCCTCTCGCGGTCGGAGAGGACATCGAAGGCGACGCCGACGCGCGTGACGCCGGGGAGCGCGCCGACGGCCTGCACGACCGCATCCTGGAAGTGGTTGCGGATCGGGCAGCCCGGGGTCGTCAGCGAGACGGTGACGTCGACGGCGCCGTCGTCGTGCTGCTCGACCGAGCGCACCATGCCGAGCTCGACGATCGAGCGACGGAGCTCGGGGTCGATGACCGACTCGAGCGACTTGAGGATCTCGTCATGCGTGGGCATGCCTGCATTGTCGCAGGCGGCCGCCGCCGGCCGGGCCCCGAACGTGCCGAGGGCCGCCGGTGATGGCGGCCCTCGACGGGGAGGAGAGGGTGCTGCATCCACCGGCGGATATGTGGCCGGGGAACCTCCGCCGGCCGGGCCCTCTCAGCCCCGGCCGGCGGCGAAGCGGTGTCTACGCGGCGATGTTCTGCACGCGGTCGATCACGGGGCGCACGACGTCGGCGACCTGCGGGACCTGCAGGTTCGTGACCTGCGACTGGACCTCGCGGACCTGCTGCTCGACGTCCTTGCGCAGCGAGCGCACCTCGCGCTCGACGCGCGTGCGGTTGCGCTTGAACTCGCGCTCGACGCGGTTGCGGCGGCTGCGCAGCTCACGCTCCACGCGCGTGCGGTTGCGCTTCACGCGGCGCTGCGCGCGGGTGCGGGCGGTCTCGCCGCGCTTTTCGAGCTTCTTGAGCTCCTTCTCGGCGGCCTCGCGCGTGCCGTAGCGGGTGCGCAGGTCCTCGAGCGTCTCGACGAACGTGTCGCGCGCGCTGAGCACGGCGCCGACCTGGACGTAGGCGGCGCGCTCGGCGTAGTTGCCGGCGAGCAGGGCCGCGGAGCGGCCGGTCGAGAACGCGTCGGTGCGCAGAGTCCGGGCATCAGTGGCCGCGGTGCGGGCGTCGGAGCGGACCGTGCGGGCGTCGGCCTTGGCGCGGTCGGCGGCGCGGCGGGTTGCGGCCTTCCGGGCACCGGTCTTGCGGCCGGCGGCGGTCTTCGACGCAGCGGCGCGCTTGGCAGCGGTGCTGCGGGTCGCCGACGGCGTCGTCTTCGGTGTGGGGGTGGTGGGCGTGTCAGCCATGAGAAGCCTCTCTCTCAGGTAGTCCTTAGAACTAATGACCTTACAGGAAGTGTAGCACAGGATCGAACACTCGTTCGCTCGTACACCTGTTCGCAATACGCCCCGCCGGGCGCGCGGTTACAGGGCCGGGATCGCCGCGACGAGCTCGAGCGCCGCCGACGACCGCGCGGCGACCACCGGCGCCAGCGGGCGCAGGTCGTCGAGCGGCGCGGCGAGCGGCGCCGCGAGGCCCGGGAAGGCCACGAGCCCGCCGCTCTCGCGCACGACGAGCTGTCCCGCCGCCGCATCGACCGAGCGGCAGGGACCGAGCGACGCCATGCCGTCGACGCGCCCCGCCGCTACCTGGCAGAGCGAGACCGCGATCGCCCCGATCGCGCGCACGCGGTGCGCGGCTGCCACGAGGGCCTCCGACGACGCCTGCAGGCGTGCCGGCGCCGCCGACTCGACGGCGACGAGCTCGAGGCGACCCTGCGGCGTGCGGCGTTCGGCCGGGACCTCCGCGAGCGGCACGTCGTCGAGCCACGCCCCCGCGCCGCGCTCGGCGCGCCACTCCTCGCCCGGGCCGAAGTCGAACACGTAGCCGAAGACGACGTCGGCCATCGTCGGCCCGTCCGCGACCGCGATCGACAGGGCGTGGTGCCCGAGGCCGCGCTTGGCGTTCAGTGAGCCGTCGATCGGGTCGACGACGACGCGCACGGCGGGGTCGCCGAAACCGACGACGCCGCGCTCCTCGCTGACCGCGGTGAAGCGCGCGCCGGCGGCGTACAGGGCGTCGAGCTCGGCGAAGACCGCGTCCTCGGCGGCCTGGTCGAGCACGAGCGTGCGGTCGCCGCCGCGGCCGACGGTGCCGGTCTCGCGAAGGCGGTCGGCACCCGGCGTGGTCGCAGCGAGGACGGCGCCGATCGCAGCAGCCGACCGCCGGCACGCGCCGAGCCAGTCGTGCCCGAGAGCGGCTGCCGGCGAGCCCATCGCCCACCTATCCTAGGACCGTGCCCGCTCCCCTCGAGGGTCTCACCGAACGCCAGCGCGAGGTCGTGACCCATACGGGGGGTCCGCTGATCGTGCTCGGCGCCGCGGGCACCGGCAAGACGCGGGCGCTGGCCGCGCGTCACGCATGGCTCGCCGGCCCTGGGGGCCTCGAGCCCGAGCACGTCCTGGCGCTCACCCACTCCGCGGCGGCCGTCGATGCGCTGCGCGCGCAGGTCGAGCGCGGGATCGACCGCGGCTTCGCCGAGTTGCACGTGCACACGGTCGCGGGCTTCTGCGCGCGGCTGCTGCGCGATGAGGCGCTCGAGGCGGGGCTCGACCCGTACGTCGTGACGGTCTCGCCGGCCGACCGCCTGGCGATGCTGCTCGAGCGCGTCGACGAGCTGCGCCTGCGCCTGCACGACTTCCGTGGGAACCCGGCCGCGCTCCTGGAGAGCGTCGTCGCCCGCATCGACCGCCTCAAGGACGCGATCATCACCGCCGACGAGGTCGCGGCCTGGGCCGGCACGCTCCCCGCGGGCGACGAGCGCGCGGACCGCGAGCGCGAGTTCGCCGAGGTCTACCGCGCCCACGACCGGATGCTGCGCGCGGCCGGGGCGCTCGACACCGGTGACCTGGTGCTGATCGCGGCGCGCCTGCTCGAGCGCCCGCACGTGCGCGCGCGCGTCGCCGAGCGCTACCGCCACGTCGTCGTCGACGACACGCAGGATCTTGCGTACGCGCACCTGCGCCTCGTCCTTGCCCTCACCAGCGAGCACCGCGGGCTGACCGCCGCCGGCGACCCCGACCAGGCGATCGCGCGGGCGCGCGGCGCGGCGAGCAAGAACTTGCACGACATCGCGGCCGCGCTGCGCGAGGCGCGGACCGTGCGCCTCGAACAGTCGCTGCGCTGCCCGCGGCGGGTGCTGACCGCCGCACAGGCCGTCGTGGCGGCCGACCCCGAGCGGGTCGCCCCGGCCGTCGACGCGCCCGCGGGCGGCGACGTGCGGTTCTGGCGCTGCGCGAGCGAGCGCGCGCAGGCGCAGGCTGCCGCCGCGCACGTCGAGCGGCTCGTCAACTCCGGCGTCGAGCCGGGCGAGATCGCGGTGCTCGTGCGCTCGGTGCGCCAGGAGGGCCAGGCGGTGACGGCGGCGCTCGAGGAGCGCGCGGTCCCCTATCGCCTCACCGGCGCCGCTGCGCTCTTCGACCGCGCGGAGGTCAAGGACGTGCTCGCGTGGCTGCGCCTGCTGATCGATCCGTCCGACGCGGGCGCGGTCGTCCGCGCCCTGGCACGCCCGCCGGTCGAGCTGCGGGCGGTCGACCTCGCGCGCTGCGTGCAGATCGCGCGCCGGCGGCGGCTCGACATGGTCGCGGCACTCGGCGCCGCGGTCGAGTCGCCCCAGATCGACCCCGCCGCGCGCGAGCGGATCCTCGGCTTCCTCAAGCTCCACCGCCAGATCGCCTCGCAGCTCGACCAGGCCCGCCCGGATCTGTTCGTCCACCGCCTGATCGACCGGCTGGGCCTGCGCCGCCAGCAGCTGTTCGCCGCACAGGCCGACGTGGTCGAGCGGCTCGTGAGCCTCGCGCGGCTCTCGGACCTCGCCGCGCAGTACGCGCGCCGCGCGCCGCAGGCCACGGGGCGTGAGTTCGCGACGTCCATCGCCGCCGCCGCCGAGGCCGGCCTGCGCGAGGACGAGACGCCGGGCGGCCTCACGCAGCCCGGCGCCGTGCAGGTCATGGCGATGCACATGACCAAGGGCCGCGAGTTCCGCCACGTGCTCGTCCTCGGGCTGCAGTCCTCGCGGATGCCGGGCGCGCGCCGACTCGCCGTGGAGCCGATCCCGGACGCGCTGCTGCACGAGGAGCTGCCGGCCGACACACGGGCGGCGCACGTCGCGGAGATGCGCCGCCTGCTGCACCTCGCGATGACACGCGCGCGCGAGGGGCTCGTGCTCGCCTACTCGGCGCGCACCGAACGGGGCGCCCTGCAGCCGCCCTCCCCGTTCGCCGAGGACGCGCTCGTCGCGGTCGGCGGCGGATGGGAGGAGCGCGGCGAGGAGCTGTTCGGCCCGCAGGAGGCGCTACATGCCGCGTTCACCGAGCTGCGCGCCGAGCTCCTCGCCGATCTGCCGCGCGTCGCCGGGGCCCTGGGCGAGCTGCGCCTGGACGCCGACGTCGAGGTGACGCTCGGCGTCACGCGCTACCTCGAGCTCGTGAAGCTCGCGGCCGTGCTGGGGCGGCGCGACGGGCAGGAGGTCGAGGATGCGCTCGCACAGGCGAACGCCGTCCTGCTGCAAGCGGCCACCTCGCAGCAGCGCGAGGTCCTCGAGGCGAGCCCGCTCGACGACCTGATCCTCGACGCCGAGCGCGACGCGCGCGCGCGCAGCGCGGCGATCGCGCGCCGTGGCGAGCCCTCGCTCGAGGCCTTCCTCCCGCGCCGCGGCGAAGGGCTCGTGCTGTCCGCGTCGGACATCGAGACCTACCGCACCTGCCCGCTGCGCTACAAGTTCGCGCGGGTCTTCCGGATCCCGTCCGAGCCGACCGTGAACCAGCGCTTCGGCATCCTCGTCCACCAGGTCCTCGAGCGCTACCACCAGTCCGGCGGGCGGACCCTCGACGAGCTGCTCGGCCTGCTCGAGGCGGGCTGGCGGCGCGGCGGGTTCGGCATGGGCGAGGAGGAGCGCCAGCTGCGCGCGAAGGCCGAGGCGGCGCTGCGCAAGTACCGGGACCGCCTGCAGGCCGAGGACAGCGAGCCGATCTGGTTCGAGAAGCCGTTCCAGTTCCGGCTCGGCGTCCACACGCTGCGCGGTCGCGTGGACCGCGTCGACCGCCTCCCCGGCGGCGGCTACGAGCTCATCGACTACAAGACCGGGCGGCCGCGCACGGCGGCCCAGCTGCGCGAGGACGTGCAGCTCTCGCTCTACGCGGTGGCAGCGCGCGAGGCGTGGGACGTCGAGTCCGAGCGACAGAGCTACCACTACGTCCTCGATGACGAGAAGGTGCCCGTGCCGACCGGCGACGTCGACCGCGACTGGATCGGGGAGACCGTGCTCGAGGTCGCCGACGGGATCCTTGGCCAGGGCTTCGAGCCCACGCCGTCCTACTCTGCATGCTCGTGGTGCGACTACCGCATCGTGTGCCCGGCGGCGGAGCGGTGAGCCGCCGGCAGCGCACCGACGGCCTCGACGGCCTGCGCGCGCTGGCTGCGCTCTCGGTGCTCTCGTTCCACGTGTGGCTGTACCGCGACAACCGCCCGCACCTGCTGGGCGAGCGCCGGCTGCTGGACCACGCGATGCTGCAGATGAACCTCGGCCTGATCTGCTTCTTCGTGCTGTCCGGGTTCCTGCTGCACCGCGCCTTCGCGCGCGCGGCGCTGACCGGCGGCCCGGCGGTCGACGCGCGCAGCTACGCGCTGCGCCGCGCGGCGCGGATCGTCCCGGCCTACTACGTCTGCCTAACCGGCTGCCTCGTGCTCTTCGCCGCGGTCGACTACCGGCCGATCACGCCGTCGGCCGAGCAGCTGCCGTTCTTCGCGCTGTTCGCACAGAACTACTCGACCGACACGCTGATGCAGCTCAACCCGGTCACGTGGACGCTGTCGGTCGAGGCGGCCTTCTACGTCGCGCTGCCGCTGATCGGGATCCTCATCCTGTGGCTTGCCCGCGGCAGCGCGCGGGCGCAGGCGCTCGTGCTGCTGGGCTTCGTCGCCCTGACGGTCCTGTGGCGCGGGCTGGAGCTGCACCACGGCTGGGGACCCGTCGCCGACAAGACGCTCCCAGCCTACCTCGGGCACTTCGCGCTCGGCATGCTCGCGGCCCTGTGGGTCGAGCATCGCCGGCTTGCCGGAGGCCCGCCGCTGACCGCGGCCAGGACGGCGCTGCTCGGCGCGGGCGGCCTCGCGCTCGTGGTCGCGCTGGCGACCTGGCACGAGACGACGCTCGACCTGTTCGGCTCGCGCGATGTCGCCGCGAACCTGCCCGCCGCGGTCGGGTTCGCGCTGATCGTCGCGGCCGTCGCCGCGGGCAGCGGGCCGAGCATCGGCTGGCTCTCCGCCAGGCCGCTCGTGTTCGTCGGCGTCATCTCCTACGGCGTCTACCTCTGGCACCTGCCCCTGCTGCTCGTCGCGCGTGAGGCGGGCGTGCTGCCGCACGACCTGGCGCCGCGGCTGCTCACCGTGCTCGGGCTCGCGCTCGCGGCGGCGTGGCTGAGCTGGGTCGCGGTCGAGCGCCCGGCGATGC